>Ga0207678_10005822_pt1 | contig 10987 bp, 9 predicted proteins | sample KBSC63metaG_FD_184319 | JGI IMG/M metagenome (GOLD analysis project Ga0207678, IMG submission 184319) | Corn rhizosphere microbial communities from Kellogg Biological Station, Michigan, USA - KBS C6-3 metaG (SPAdes) (version 2) | ecosystem: Host-associated > Plants > Roots > Rhizosphere > Soil ...
TTGAGGACATCGTCGCCGCCGCCTCCGGCGAGCGCATTGGCGGCGGAATTGCCGGTGATGAGGTTGGCGAGCGCATTGCCGGTGCCGGCGATCGCGGAGGCGCCGGTCAGCGTCAGGTTCTCGACATTGGCGCCGAGGGTGAAGCTGGCCGAGGCATCGACCTGGTCGGTGCCCTCGCCGCCGGCTTCGGTGACGACGTCGCCGGAATTGTCGACAATGTAGGTGTCGTTGCCGGCGCCGCCAATGAGCGTGTCGGCGCCGGTGTCGCCGTCGAGGACGTTGGCGGCGGCGTTGCCGGCGATGACGTTGGCGAAGCCGTTGCCGGTGCCGTCGATCACGCCGCCGCCGGTCAGCAGCAGGTTCTCGAGGTTGGCGCCGAGGACGTAGCTGACGCTCGAATTGACCTGGTCGGTGCCCTCGCCGAAGTTTTCGCTGACGACATCGTCGGCGTTGTCGACGACGAACATGTCGTTGCCGAGGCCGCCGACCAGGGTGTCGGCCCCGGCCGCGCCGTCGATCAGGTCGTTGCCGCCGCCACCGCTGACGACGTTCGCCGCGGCGTTGCCGGTCAGCGTGTCGTTGAAGCCCGAACCGGCGAGATTCTCGAAGTTCGAGAGCGTGTCGCTGCCCGCGGCGAGCGTGTTCTGCGCGCCGGCCGTCGCGAGGTTCACGGTAACCGCCGCCGCGGCGTGCGCGTAGGAGACGGTGTCGACCCCCGCCCCGCCGTCGAGCGTGTCGTTGCCGAGGTTGCCCTCGATCACATTGGCGTTGGCATCGCCGGTCAGCACGTCGTTGAAGGTCGAGCCGAGGAGGTTCTCGACCGAGTTGAAATTGTCGTGCGCGGCGCCGCTGTTGTAGGTCGCCGATCCGGTTGCGAGATTGGCGGTCACCGCCGCGGTCACGCCCGCGGAGTAATCCGCCGTGTCGGAGCCCGCACCGCCGTTCAGCGCATTGGTTCCGGAACCGCCGCTCAAGCGGTCGTCGCCGGTGCCGCCGTTCAGCGTGTCGTTGCCGCCATTGCCCTGGAGCCAGTTGTCGGCGCCGTTGCCGGTGAGCGTGTCGGCGCCCGAGCCGCCGATCGCGTTCTCGATCACCACCCCGCGCCCGATCGACACGTTGCCGCGGTCCCCGCCGACGTTCGAGAAGGTCTCCGGGTTGAGGTTGATGACCTGGGCGGCGCTGTAGCCCGAATAATCGAGCGTATCGACGCCGCCGCTGTCGAAGATGGTGTAGGCGACGTGCGTATATTGGGTCGCGTCGTAGATCGCGCGGCCCGCCGTCGAGTTGAAGCCATAGGTCGTGTCGCCGGTACGGGTGGTGGTCGACAGCCCGTACAGCGACTGCATCGCGACGATGTCGGCCATCATCGGCGAGACCGCATAGTCGAAGGTGAAGCCCTGGCCGCTGAAATAGGTGTTATCGGTCTGGCTGAAATAGGACATGATCGACGTCGACCAGGCGTCGTTCTGGAACAAGGCGTCGTACGGATAGGTAATCGGAGTGCCCGAATCGTCGGCGTTATAATTGCCGGCGTGCCCGAGCCCGAGCGCGTGGCCGATCTCATGGATGTAGGTCTGGAAGCTGTAGCTATCGAGCGTCGTGCCGTTGTCGATCAGCCACTGCGTCGAGATGTTGACCGACGACCAGTCGATGAAACCGCCGGTCGTGTTCGAGGACGTGTACGCCCCCGCCTGGCTGTCGTCGAACAGGATCTGGCCGCCGGACGTGACTTCGTGGAAAGTCACTCCGATGACGTCGGACCACAGGTCCAGCGCGGCGCGGGCAAGAGTCTTTCCCTCGGCGGTCAGCCCCGACACGTTGACGTCGATCGTGCCGCCCTGGGTGACATTGAAATGCTGGGTGGCCCCGCCCCAGTAACCCGAAGTCAGTTGCGTCGCGATCTGATCGACCGTCGCCAGCGGCGGCGGCGTGTAGGTGGTAATGGCCAGCTGGAAGGTGCCTGAATAGCTGTCTTCGAACGAGCCGACGTCGATGTAGTAAACGCCTGAATAATTGGCGCTGAACGACAGCCGCGAATCGCGCTCGATTCCCGGATTGATGTCGTCGTTCGTGTAAAGAACGTTGTTCCCTGTGCTGTCGTATATGTTGAGGAACGGATCCTCGAGCGTGACGCCATTGATGGTGACGGTGATCGCCTGCCCGGCGGACAGGGTGATCTTGTACCAGTCGTGATCGCTAACGCTTTCGAGCGTACCGTTGGTGGTGCTTCCGACGGTGACGACCGCGGTCGTCGTCTTGTTGCCTGGGATGTCAGCCAATTCAAATGCCCCCGGAAATCACGGTGTGCCCGCTCTCGCCACCTTGGTGGCGAGCGATTGGGCGAACCGTTCAATGGAAATCGGATTGAGGTTGCGGTCCATGACCGACAGGGTCTGTTCGGGCAGCGGGCGCCCATCCACAGTCACTGCCGCGGTCAGCCTGGACCGAGAGATGATGTTCAGCTGCGCCGTGTAGCGGGCATGCGGCGCCTGGGCGCGAATGGCCTGCCGGACTGCAGCGCAGAGGGCGTCCGCTCCGCCGGCTTCGGCCGGCAGCTTGTCGCCGCCGACCACCGTGCAGCGCGTGTCCTCGGGCAGCGCGGCGCTCATCGCGCGCGCGTCCGAGGCCATGACGGCAAGTGCCGCGGCCAACGTGAACGTGGCGAATCTCCCCCACCGCATGTCATAGGCTTAAGATTGCCTAGCTTAACCGAGCCTATCTGTCGCCGAATATCGCGCGATATTCCAGCGGTTTAGACTTGCCGTCCCAATTTGGGCCTAGCCAGCCTGGCAGAGCGGTGGCACGGCGCCGGCCATGGCGGACGACGGTCAACAGATGTGGGGCGGGCGGTTTGCGGGCAAGCCGGCCGAGCTGATGCGCGAGATCAACGCCTCGATCCGCTTCGACAAGCGCCTGTGGCGCGAGGATATCGCGGCTTCGAAGGCCCATGCCGCCATGCTGCGCGACCAGAAGATCATCGGCGAGGAGCATGCTGCCGCGATCCTCGGCGGCCTCGACCGGATCGCGAGCGAGTTCGAGCGCGACGGGGTGCCGGAGAACGTCGAGCTCGAAGACATCCACATGACGGTCGAGCACCGGCTTGCCGAGCTGATCGGGCCGGCCGCGGGGCGGCTGCACACGGCGCGCTCGCGCAACGACCAGGTCGCGACCGATTTCAAGATGTGGGTGCGCGGCGCCTGCGAGGAGGCAATCGGCGCCATCCGTAGCTTGCAGCAAGCGCTGGTCGGCCGCGCGGAACAGCATGCCGAAACGATCATGCCAGGCTTCACGCATCTGCAGGTCGCGCAGCCGGTGACGCTCGGCCATCATCTCATGGCCTATCACGAGATGTTGCGGCGCGATCGCTCACGCTTCGGCGATGCGCGCGAGCGGATGAACGAGAGTCCACTGGGAAGCGCCGCCTTGGCCGGCACGGGCTTTCCGATCGACCGTGACCGAGCCGCTGATGCGCTCGGGTTCGAACGGGCCACGGCCAACAGTCTCGATAGCGTGTCGGACCGTGACTTCGCGCTCGATTATCTTTCCGCCGCTGCGCAATGCTCGCTGCACCTGTCGCGGCTGGCTGAGGAGCTCATCCTGTGGGCGAATCCGCAGTTCGCGTTCGTGAAGCTGTCCGACCAATATTCCACGGGCTCGTCGATCATGCCGCAGAAGCGCAACCCAGACGCGGCCGAGCTGGTGCGCGGGCACAGCGGGCGGATCGTCGGAGCGCTCACCGCGCTGATGGTGACGATGAAGAGCCTGCCGCTCGCTTATTCGAAGGACATGCAGGACGACAAGGAGCCCGTGTTCGAGGCCTACGACCTGTTGATGCTCTCTCTCCAGGCGCTCACCGGAATGATCGAAACGGTGACGTTCGTGCCCGAGCGGATGCGCGCCGCGGCCGAGCAGGGCTATTCGACCGCGACCGACCTCGCCGACTGGCTGGTGCGCGAGGCCGACGTGCCGTTCCGCGAGGCGCACCACATCACCGGCCGCGCGGTCAAGGCGGCGGAGGAACGCGGGTGCGGTCTGGCCGATTTGCCGCTCGACGTTCTGCGCGGGATCGATGAGCGCATCGATCAGCGCGTCTACGACGTGCTCAGCGTCGAGGCGTCGGTCCGCAGCCGCACCAGCTATGGCGGCACGGCGCCGGAGCGTGTGCGCGAGCAGATCGCGAACGGGAAGGAGGAGCTCGGTTTCTAGCCCACACTACCCGGCGGGGGGGGGGATTCTAAGCCCCGCCTTTCGACAACCGCCGCGCCCGCTGGCCGATCGTCCGCAGCCGCAGCGCGTTCAGTCGGATGAAGCCGGCGGCGTCGCGGTGGTCGTAGCTGCCTGAGCCTTCCTCGAAGGTGACGAGGTCCTGATCGTAGAGCGATTCCGCGCTCTCGCGTCCGATCACCGTCGCGTTGCCCTTGTAGAGCTTGAGTGTCACGCGGCCGGACACATGCTCCTGGCTCTTGTCGATCGCCGCCTGGAGCATCTCGCGTTCGGGTGAGAACCAGAAGCCGTTGTAGATCAGGCTCGCGTAGCGCGGCATCAGCTCGTCCTTGAGGTGCATCGCGCCGCCGTCGAGCGTGATGCTCTCGATGCCGCGGTGCGCAGCGAGCAGGATTGTGCCGCCCGGCGTCTCATAGACGCCGCGCGATTTCATGCCGACGAAGCGGTTCTCGACCAGGTCGAGGCGGCCGATGCCACTGTCGTGGCCGAGCTGGTTGAGCTTCGTGAGCAGCGTGGCGGGCGACAGCTTCTCGCCGTCGATCGCGACGGGATCGCCACGCTCGAAGTCGACCGTAATCACCGTCGCGTGGTCCGGCGCGTCCTCGGGCGAGATCGTGCGCTGGTGCACGTACTCCGGAGCCCCGGCCGCCGGGTCCTCCAGCACCTTACCCTCGGACGAGGAGTGCAGCAGGTTGGCGTCAACCGAGAATGGCGCTTCGCCGCGCTTGTCCTTGGCGATCGGGATCTGGTGCTTCTCGGCGAAATCGAGCAGCTGCTGGCGGCTCTGGTAGGCCCATTCGCGCCACGGAGCGATCACCTTGATGTCCGGCTCGAGCGCGTAATAGCCGAGCTCGAAGCGGACCTGGTCATTGCCCTTGCCGGTGGCGCCGTGACAGACCGCGTCGGCGCCCACTGCACGCGCAATCTCGATCTGCCGCTTGGCGATCAGCGGCCGGGCGATCGAGGTGCCGAGCAGGTAGTCGCCCTCGTACTGCGTGTTGGCGCGGAACATCGGGAAGACGAAGTCGCGGACGAACTCCTCGCGCAGATCCTCGATGAAGATGTTTTCACTGCGAACGCCGAGCATCTCCGCCTTGCGCCGCGCCGGCTCGACCTCCTCGCCCTGGCCGAGGTCGGCGGTGAAGGTGACGACCTCGGCATCATATTCGGTCTGGAGCCACTTGAGGATGATCGAGGTGTCGAGCCCGCCGGAATAGGCCAGCACCACCTTCAGCTTCTTGTTGGTCATCTTTTCTCTCGTCACGCCCGCGAAAGCGGGGGCCCCGCTTCCTTGATGGAGCACAGAAGAACAAGCTGGATTCCCGCTTCCGCGGGAATGACGGATGAGCGAATCATCGTTCCAGCATCCAGAGCATCGCGCCGCGCGCGGTGTGCATGCGGTTCTCGGCCTGCTGCCACACCGCCGAACGCGGGCCGTCGATCACGCCTGTCGTGACTTCCTCGCCGCGGTGCGCGGGCAGACAATGGAGGAAATACGCGCGCGGCGCACGGTCCATCAGCGCTTGGTTGACCTGATAGGGTGCGAAGGCGGCGATCTTGGCCTCGCTGTGATCGTCGCCCATCGACACCCAGACGTCGGTATAGACGATGTCGGCGCCCTCGACGGCTTCTGCCGGGTCGGTCACTTGCCGGATGCCGCCGCCGTCGAAGCCGTAGCCTTCGGGGCTGGCGATGACGAACTGCGCGCCGAGCAGAGCGCAGCCTTCGGCCAGCGAACGAGCGACGTTGTGCGCCTCGCCGATGAACGCGACTTTCGCGCCGGCGATGCGGCCGAGCAGCTGTTCGATCGTCAGCAGGTCAGCGAGCGCCTGGAGGGGGTGATCGGTCGCGGACAGCAGGTTGAGCACCCGCGCGGCGTCCACCGCCGCCATCTCCTCGAGCAATGCATGGTCGAACACTCGGGCAGCGACGATCGCGTGATAGCAGGCGAGCGTGCGGGTCACGTCCGCGACGCTTTCGCGCGTGCCGATGCCGAGCTCGGCCGGCTGGAGATAGACCGGGTGGCCGCCGAGCTGCGCGACCGCCAGCTCCATCGAGTTGCGGGTGCGGGTGCTCGGCTTCTCGAAATAGAGCGCGACGCCCTTGTCCTCGAGCGGTCGCGGGGCGGGCTGCTTCGACCGGTCGAGAATCGCCCGCAGGTCGTCAGCGGTAAGATCGCGGACTGCGAGGAGGTGCTTCACCAGCTCTTCTCCCGCTTGACCATCGTGCCGACGCCATGGTCGGTCAGCAATTCGATCAGCAGCGAATGGTGCACCCGCCCGTCGATGATGTGCGCGAAATTGACGCCCTGATCGACGGCGTCGGCGCAGGCCCTGAGCTTCGGGATCATGCCCTTGCCGACGCTGTCGTGAGAAATCCGCTCGCGCAGCTCGGCGGAGGTCAGCCGCGCGATCAGGCTGGTCTCGTCCTTCGGGTCCTCGAGCAGGCCTGGGACCGCGGTCAGATAGACGATCTTCTCGGCCTGCATCGCGACTGCGATTGCCCGCGCCGCTTCGTCAGCGTTGACGTTGTAGGGCTGCCCGTCGGCATTGGCCCCCACCGTCGAGATCACCGGGGTGAGGCCGTCGTCGAGCAGGCGATGGACGAGCTCGGCGCGGACTTCGGTGACGTTGCCGACGAAGCCGAGCGCGGGGTCCGCCGGGGTCACGGTCAGCAGGCCCGCGTCCTCTCCCGAGACTCCGACCGCCACCGGCTCGTCCCCGGCCTGGCTGTTGATCGTGGCGACGAGGTCGCGGTTGATCTTCCCGACCAGCACCATGCGGACGATCTCGAGCGTCTCGGCGTCGGTGACCCGCAGGCCATCACTGAACTCGGGCTCCTTGCCAACGCGGCGGAGCATGGTGTCGACCTGCGGGCCGCCGCCGTGGACGAGCACGCAGCGCACGCCGACGCTGCGCAGCAGGAGCACGTCCTGCGCCAGCGCGAGGTCCGACTCTTTGTCGATCGCGGCGCCGCCGAGCTTCACGACGACCGACCTGCCGGCGAATTGGCGGATGTAGGGCAGCGCTTCGACGAGCACGGTCGCGATTTCGGAGGGGAGAAGGACGATCTTCATGACGTCTTCGAATTTTCCTTGATGTAGCCGGGGCCGAGATCGATCCCGATCATCGTCGCCGACGCCTTGCCGGCGCCGAGGTGGACCTCGATCGTCACTTCATCGCTGAGCATGTGCTCGACCAGCGCGTCCCCGTCGTGATCGATCCCAACTCCGCCCCTGGCGACGACGATCCCGCCGTAGGCGACGTGCGACTTGTCGACATCGAACTCGACCCCGGTCGACCCGGCCGCGGCGAGGAGCCGGCCCCAATAGGGATCGCCGCCGTACCAGCTGCATTTGACGAGATTGTTCTCGACGATTGTCTTGGCGGCCCGCTTGGCTTCGACGTCGCTCGCGGCGCCGGTCACCGTCAGATGCGCCATCCGGGTCATACCTTCGGCATCGCGCGCCATCTGGAGCGTCAGGTCGCGGCAGGCGGCGAGCACGGCGTTGGCGAACTCGTCGGGGTCGGCCTTGCCGCGGCGGCCCGAGGCGAGCAGCATCGCGGTGTCGTTGGTCGACATCGCGCCGTCGACGTTCAAAGTGTTGAAGCTCGCGTCCGACGCGCTTTTGAGAGCCTTCTGCATGACCGAGCGCGGCACGTCGGCGTCGGTCGTCAGGAAGGCGAGCATGGTCGCCATGTTGGGCGCGATCATCCCGCAGCCCTTTGCCATCCCACCGAGCGTGAAGGTCGAGCCCTTGATCACCACTTCCTTGGTCCGGTGGTCGGTGGTGAGGATGCCGCGCGCGGCATCGTTGGCGCCGCTGACCGACAGCTTCTTCGCGAGGTGCGGGACGTGGGTGAGGATTGGCTCCATCGGCAGCGGCGTGCCGATGATCCCGGTCGAGGAGACCATCACGTGCGAATTCGCGACCTGGAGCGCGGCGCCGGTTGCGGCGGCCATCAGCTGCGCGTCCTTGTAGCCGGGCTTGCCGGTCCCCGCGTTGGCGTTGCCCGAGTTGACGATGATCGCGGCGGCCTTGCCGCCATTGGCCGAGAGGGTCGCGCGGTCGAGCTCGACCGGCGGTGCGACGAATTTGTTCTGGGTGAACACCGCGGCGCAGTTCACCGGGCAACGATCGTCGGTCGCGATCAGCGCCATGTCGAACTTGCGCCGCTTAATCCCGGCATGGCAGCCGGCGGCGACGAAGCCTTCGGCGGCGGTGATGCTCATGGGTAGACTCCGACTGGGGTGAGGCCCGCGGTTTCTTCGAGGCCGAGCATCAGGTTCGCGCACTGGATCATCTGTCCAGCCGCGCCCTTGCCGAGATTGTCGATTGCGGCGAGGGCGAGGATCCGGCCGGTCCGCTCGTCGTAACGCGCGGTGAGCTGGCAGCCGTTCGAGCCGCTGACCCACTTGGTCGCGGGCGGCTGATCGGTGACATGGACGAACGGCTCGCCGGCATAAGCCGAGCGGAGGACATCGAGCGGATCGCTGTGGCCGGTCGCGGTGCCGTAGCAGGTTGCGAGGATGCCGCGGGTCATCGGCACCAGGTGCGGGGTGAAGAGCACCGTTGCACCTAGGGCCATCTCCATTTCCGCGGTGTGCCGGTGATTGAGCAGGCCATAGGCCGCAAAGCTGCCGTCGACGGTGTTGAACGCGGTCGCTTCCTTGAGCTCGCGCCCGGCGCCGCTGACGCCCGAGGCGGCGTCGACGATGATGCTGCCCGGCTCGACCAGTCCGGCGTCGACCAGCGGCTTCAGCGCGAGGATCGCGGCGGTGGCGTAGCAGCCGGCGGCGGCGGTGGCCTTGGCCGAGCGGACCGCGTCGCGGTTGAGCTCGGGAATGCCGTAGACGAATTCGCCGAGGAGGTCGGGCGCTTGGTGCATATGCCCGTACCAACGCTCGTAGTCCGCCGCATTATCGAGCCGGAAGTCGGCGCCGAGATCGACCAACGGAATTCCCGCGGCGAGGATGCCCGGCGCGATCTCCTGGCTCTTGCCGTGGGGAAGAGCGGCGAACACCAGGTCGATGCCCTCGAGCTCGCCGTCGAACCGCTCGACCGCGGAATTCGGATAAGCGGCCGCGAGATGCGGATGGACCGCGCCCAGCGCCTGTCCTGCCCTGCTGTCGCCGAACAGCCGCGCAGCGCGCAGCTGCGGATGCACGGCGAGCAGGCGCAGCAGCTCGCCGCCCACATAGCCCGAGGCTCCGATAATCGCGGTCCGAATCATGAGGACGCGCCCTATCGGCGCGTTTGCATATTTATGCAAGTGGATGCATATCTATGCGCATGACCGACTCACGTGACCAGCGCCTGCGCGCAATCGCCGACCTCATCCGCACCCGCCCGGTGGCGAGCCAGGACGAGATCGCCGAAGCCCTCGCCGCGCTCGGCTTCACCGTCACCCAGGCGACCATCTCGCGCGATCTCGAGCAGCTCGGCGCTGCGAAGGTCCGGCGCTCGGGTCTGCTGGTTTATACGCTCCCCGAGGAGATCAACCCGCCGGCGAGCGACGGCCCACAGATGGAGACCGTGTTCCGCGACTGGGTCCGCTCAGTCGACTTCGCCGGCAACCTCGTGGTCATCAAGACCCCGCCCGGCTCGGCGCATCTCGTCGGGGTCGCGCTCGACCGCGCCGAACTGCCCGAGGTCGCAGGCACGATCTGCGGCGACGACACCATCTTCGTCGCGGTGCGTGACGTGGTCAGCGCCCCGTCGCTCGCACAGCGGCTGCAGCGGCTGCGGATCTAGTAACGCACGAGCGGCGACGGAACGCCGGGAACGTCGACCCGGAACTCGAACAGGTCGCCGATCTGGGGCTGCCGCGCGATCTCCTCCGGGCTGAGCAGCTGCCGCGCGGTCGTCGCATAGGCGGTGCGGAGATCGTCGCCGCCGAAGGCGAGCTTGGTGATGTTCGCGACCGGGAAGCGCACGCGCTCGAGAAGCTCGCCGGCCGGCGAGTAGCGCCACGCCTCCCACCCGGCATAGAGGCTGATCCACACGCAGCCCTCGGCGTCGATCGTCGGCCCATCGGGGTGCCCGTGCTTCGGGTCGATCCGAACGAACGGCCGGCGCTCGCCGAGCGTCCCATCGTCGCGGATGTCGGCAAGATCGATCGTGCCCTTGAGCGTGTCGACGACGTAGAGCAGCCGCCCGTCGGGCGAGACCGCCGGGCCGTTGGTGATCGCGATCTCGTCGATCGGCGTCCGGGTCAGCTCGCGGCCGGCGAAGCAGTAAAAAGCGCCGCTCTTCGCGCGCTCGCCATTGTCCATCGTCCCAAACCACAGCCGACCCTCAGGATCGACGACGCCATCGTTGAGCCGGTTTGTCGGAAGGTCTGACTCGACCGCAACGATCAGCTCGAACGCACCGGTCGCTTCGTCGAAATGATACAGGCCCGACTGGAGCCCGGCGACGAAGCCGCCTCGCTCGGCCGGAAACACGAACCCCACCTGCTCCGGCGCCGGCCAGCTTCGCTTGGCGCCGTCCGCCGGATCGTAGCGGTGGATCTGTTGGCGCTTGATGTCGACGAACCACAAGGCGCGGTCGCGCTCGACCCACACCGGCCCCTCGCCAAGCTCGGCGGCAATGTTCCAGACATCCGTGGGTTCGGTTCCCGCCATGTCAGCGCCTAACGCGCGATGCGGGCGAATTGCTGCGGGCTGGTGGAGCTGAGGGGAATCGAACCCCTGACCTCTGCAGTGCGATTGCAGCGCTCTCCCATCTGAGCTACAGCCCCGCGCCACCGCCTTATGTTAA
>Ga0207678_10005823_pt1 | contig 10982 bp, 11 predicted proteins | sample KBSC63metaG_FD_184319 | JGI IMG/M metagenome (GOLD analysis project Ga0207678, IMG submission 184319) | Corn rhizosphere microbial communities from Kellogg Biological Station, Michigan, USA - KBS C6-3 metaG (SPAdes) (version 2) | ecosystem: Host-associated > Plants > Roots > Rhizosphere > Soil ...
CGGGTTCAGATCGAGGGTGACCCCGACGCCGCCGCCCGCGCCCGCGACGTCCTGATCGGCCTCTATAACCGGCTCGACAGCGGGCACGACGTCGATGCCGAAGCGGTCGAGGCCGTGCTCGGAATGGCTGCCCAGCCGCACCTCGACGGCATTATCCAGGAGGAAGTGACGTCGGCTCCGCGCGTGATGATCCGGACGCGCAAGAAGACCATCGTCCCGCGCTCGGCGATGCAGACGCCGTACATGGAGGCGCTATCCCGCGACGACATGATCTTCGGCCTCGGCCCCGCCGGCACCGGCAAGACTTATCTCGCCGTCGCGCAGGCGGTTTCGCAGCTGATCACCGGAAGCGTCGACCGGCTGATCCTCTCGCGTCCCGCTGTCGAGGCCGGCGAGCGGCTCGGCTTCCTCCCGGGAGACATGAAGGAGAAGGTCGATCCCTATCTCCGCCCGCTCTACGACGCTCTCTATGACATGCTTCCGACGGAGCAGGTCGAGCGCCGCATCGCCAGCGGCGAGATCGAGATCGCGCCGCTCGCCTTCATGCGCGGCCGCACCTTGAACGACGCCTTCATCATCCTCGACGAGGCGCAGAACACGACGCCGCTGCAGATGAAGATGTTCCTGACGCGGTTCGGGATGCGCAGCCGGATGGTGATCTGCGGCGACCCGCACCAGGTCGACTTGCCCGACCCGACCAAGTCGGGCCTCGCCGACGCCGTCCGCCGTCTCGAGCGCGTCAAGGGAATCGCCGTGGTGCGCTTCACCTCGGCCGACGTGGTTCGCCACCCGCTGGTCGGCCGCATCGTCGACGCCTATGAGGGCCCGAACGCAGTCAGGGACGTGGGCGGATGAGCCTCGAGATCGCGCTCGACACGGACGAGGAATGGGACAGTAGAAGCGTCTGGCTTCCGCTCGCGCGCAAGGCTGTCGAAGCCGCCATCGCCGAAAGCGCTTATCCGGAGCTCGCCGAGCTCGAACGGCCGGTCGAGATTTCGGTCAGCTTGACCGGCGACGACGAGGTCCGCGCGCTCAACGCCAAGTGGCGCGGCAAGGACAAGCCGACCAATGTTCTGTCCTTTCCAATGGCCGACGAGCGTGACTTGAGCCGCGCAAATGTTGCGCTGTCCGAACTGTTGCTGGGAGACATCGTGCTCGCGCGCGGGGTGTGCGAGGCCGAGGCGGCGGAGAAGGGCGTGAGCGTCGAGCAACATGCGACCCACCTCATGGTTCACGGCACGCTTCATCTGCTCGGCTACGATCATCACGACGACCGCGAGGCCTCGGACATGGAAGCACGCGAGGTCCGCGCACTCGAACGGCTCGGAATTGCCAATCCCTACGAAGTGAACGCCTGATGGCGACCCGCGGCGACGAAGGCGGTTCCACGCTCTGGCGAAGCATGCGCCACTTGCTGTTCGGCGAGGATTCGGAGCCGACGCTCCGCGCCGAGATCGAGGAGGCGATCGACGAGGCCGAGGAGAGCGAGGGCGCGCATCCCATCGCCGGCGACCTCAGCGCGGCCGAGCGGCAGATGCTGCGCAACCTGCTGCACTTCGGAGAGGAGACAGCCGGCGACATCTGCGTGACCCGCGGCGATATCATCGCAGTGCCGAGCGGGATCAGCTTCGACGACCTCGTCCGCGCCTTCGCCGACGCCGGTCACAGCCGCCTCCCCGTCTATGGCGAGAGTCTCGATACGGTGGTCGGCATGGTCCACATCAAGGACGTGTTCGTCGCAATCGTCGATCCGGCGCGCGACCGCTCGATGAGCGCACTGATGCGCGATCCCCTGTTCGTGCCCGAGAGCATGGGCGTGATCGAGCTGCTCGCGCGCATGCGCGCCGAGCGAATCCATCTCGCCATCGTAGTCGACGAGTTCGGCGGCACGGAGGGCCTCGTGACGATCGAGGACGTGGTCGAGGAGATCGTCGGGGAGATCGAGGACGAGCATGACGAGGCCGAGGCCGGGATGCTGACCCTGCTCGAGGACGGCCTGTGGGAAGCCGATGCCCGGATCGAGCTCGAGGAGCTCGCCGAAGCGGTCGACCCGCGCCTGTCCTCCGCAGAGGACGAGGTCGATACGCTCGGCGGACTGATCTTCCTTCTCGCGGGCCACATCCCCGCCAAGGGCGAATGCGTGACTCATCCTTCGGGCTGGAAGCTCGAAGCCGTCGACTCCGACCCGCGGCGGATCATCCGCGTCCGGCTCCATTCGCCGGAGGGAGAAGCGCAGGAGAAGTAGCGGGGGCTAATCCCTCGCGAACAGCTTTGCCGGGTCCGCCATCGCCTTGAACTCGAGCGCGTTGCCGGCGGGGTCGCGGAAGAACATCGTCGCCTGCTCGCCCGGCTCCCCCTCGAACCGCACCGTGGGCGGGATCACGAACTCGATGGCGGCGCTTTGCAGCTGCTCCGCCAGCGCCTTCCATTCCGCCATCGGCAGAACGATTCCGAAGTGCGGCACCGGGACGTCCTCGCCGTCCACTGCATTGCTCGCCCGAGCCCGCACCGCATCGGGCGCGAGATGCGCGACGATCTGGTGGCCGTGGAGGTCGAAATCGACCCACTCCTCCGCGCTTCGTCCCTCCGGACAGCCCAGCAGCTCACCGTAAAAGCGCCGCGCGGCGGCAAGATCATCGACCGGAAAGGCGAGATGGAAGGGCGGCAAGGTCATTCTCGCGGCATGTCATTGCGAGCGTAGCGAAGCAATCCATGTCGTTTCTGGATTGCTTCGTCGTTAACTCCTCGCAATGACAGCAATTGGAATGCTGTACGTCCTGTACGCTCTGATCGCCGGCGCGGTGTCGGCCTTCGCGTTCGAGCCGGTCGGCTGGTGGCCGCTGCTGCTCGTCGCGATCGCTGGGCTGTGCGAGCTGCTCGACCGCACCAAGTCGCTTTGGAAGGCGTTGTTGCTCGGCTGGGTTTTCGGGCTCGGGCAGTTCGTGATCGGGCTCAACTGGATCGCCACCTCCTTCACCTATCAGGCCGCAATGCCGGCTTATTACGGCTGGATCGCCGTCGTTCTCCTTTCGCTCTACCTGGCCGTCTATCCGGCAATCGCGACCGGGCTCGGCTGGTGGTTCGGGCGCGACGACCGGGTGGTGATGGTGACGGTGCTCGGCGGCGCCTGGGCGATCACCGAATGGCTGCGCGGGCTCGTATTCACGGGTTTCCCGTGGAACCCGCTCGCCGCGGCGCTTGCGCCGACCCCGTTGATCGGAGTCACTCCGCTCGTCGGGACCTACGGGATGTCCGGGATCGTCGTCTTGCTCGGCGGAGCGATCTGGCTCGAATATTACAAGAAGTGGCTGCCGCTGGTCGTGATTCTCGCGGTCACGGTGCTGCTGTGGCTGCTGCCTTCCTCGGCGGTGCCGGACGATCCCCTGACCATCCGCAACGTCCGCATCGTCCAGCCCAACATCGGCCAGCAGGACAAATGGACACCGGGCTATGACGAGGAGGCCGCGCGCCGCCTTGCCGCCCTTTCGGGCCCGCCGACGGGCGAGCCGCGGCTCCTGCTCTGGCCGGAAGCGGCAATCACTGCCCCGGTCGAGGACCAAAGGGCCGCCCAGCAGGGCTTCGCGCAGTTCCAGCGCATGCGCGCCGCATCCGTGCTCGGGCCCAACGACATTCTCCTCACCGGGGGCCTCGCCGTCGAATCGCGCGACGGAGTCCATGTCGACCGCGCGGCCAACAGCATCTTCGCGCTCGCGCCCGGCGGGAAGATCATCGGCCGCTACGACAAGGCGCACCTTGTGCCCTACGGCGAATATCTGCCGATGCGTCCGCTGTTGACCTATATCGGCCTGTCGCGCCTCGCGCCCGGCGACTTCGACTTCACGCCCGGCCCCGGCCCCCGCACAATCAACCTCGGCGGCGAATGGGGCAAGGCCGCCTTCGACCTCTGCTATGAAATCATCTTCTCGGGCCACGTCGTCGACGAGAACAACCGTCCGCAGTTCATCTTCAATCCGTCGAACGACGCATGGTTTGGCCGCTGGGGACCGCCGCAGCACCTCGCGCAGGCGCGGCTTCGCGCGGCCGAGGAGGGGCTCCCGATCCTGCGCGCCACGCCGACGGGAATCAGCGCCGTGATCGATGCCCGCGGCAACGTCGTGAAGCAGATCCCCTGGCGCACCCAGGGTGCGATCAGCGCGGTGCTCCCGCCCGCCGCCAACGCCGCGCCGCTTTTCGCCAGATGGGGCAATGCGGTCCCTCTGGCGCTGGCCTTGCTGCTCATCGCAGGCGGCATTGTGCTGGGCCGGAAGCGTCGCTAGAGGCGCGCATATAAAGACTTCCTTATATCCCGAAATTTCCCAGTCTGATCTCGAGGGCCGCCTTCAGCATATGCGCAGCAATTATCTCTTCACGTCCGAATCCGTATCGGAAGGTCATCCGGACAAGGTCGCAGACCAGATTTCCGACGCGATTGTCGACCTGTTCCTGGCCAAGGATCCGGAGGCGCGCGTCGCCTGTGAGACGATGACGACGACCAACCGCGTCGTCCTGGCTGGCGAAATCCGCTGCAAGCCCGTCTTTGACGAGGAGCGCTGGCCCGACACCGGCGGCTGGGCACCGGGCGCTCGCGACGAGATCGAAGAGGTCGTCCGCGGCGTCGTCAAGAAGATCGGCTACGAGCAGGCCGGGTTCCACTGGGCCAATTTCGACTTCGCCAACCACCTCCACGGCCAGTCGGCGCACATCGCGCAGGGCGTCGACGCCGCCGAGAACAAGGACGAAGGCGCCGGCGACCAGGGCATCATGTTCGGATTCGCCTGCGACGAGACCCCGGACTTGATGCCTGCGACGCTCGACTACAGCCACAAGATCCTGATGGAGATGGCGACCGATCGCCACGAGGGCCGGGCGCCGTTCCTGGAGCCCGACGCCAAGAGCCAGGTGACCCTGCGCTTCGAGGACGGCCGTCCGGCCAAGGCCACCGCGATCGTCGTCTCGACGCAGCACAAGCCGGGCTACGACAAGGGCGAGAAGCAGGCCGAACTCCACGCCTACGTCAAGGACGTGGTCGCGCGCGTCCTTCCCTCCGAGCTGCTCGGCAACGAAACGGTCTATCACATCAATCCGACGGGAAGCTTCGTCATCGGGGGGCCCGACGGGGACACCGGGCTCACCGGCCGCAAGATCATCGTCGACACCTACGGCGGCGCTGCCCCCCACGGCGGCGGCGCATTCTCCGGCAAGGACCCGACGAAGGTCGACCGCTCGGCCGCCTATGCCGCGCGCTATCTCGCCAAGAACATCGTCGCCGCCGGCCTCGCAAAACGCTGCACGATCCAGCTTGCTTATGCGATCGGAGTTTCGGAGCCGCTATCGCTCTACGTCGACACGCACGGCACCGGCACGGTCGAAGACGATCGGATCGAAGCCGCGATCGGCGACATCGGAAAGCTCGGGCGCCTGACGCCGCGCGGCATCCGCACCCTGCTCGGCCTCAACAAGCCGATCTACGAAGCGACCGCCGCCTACGGCCATTTCGGCCGCAAGTCGGAAGGCGACCTGTTCCCATGGGAGCGGATCGACCTGGTCGAGGATCTGAAGGCCGCCGTCGCCGCCTGAAACCTTAGCGGTCGGACCTGTCGTGCACGCCCATGCCGTGCTTGAAGACGAGCTCGCCGCCCTTCCAGCCGCTGTAGAGCAGGATCAGCACGACGACGATTGAGATGTAGAGCCCGGTCGACGCGATCGAGTCGGCGCTCCTGAGGCGCAGCACCAGGTTGACGACCTCCAGAACGACCACGGTCACGTTGGCGAGCATGTGCTGCACCGCGTCGCTGCCCTGAATCCTCTTCTCGCCGAGGAAATCGGTGAGTCCCGCGGCCGCGGCCAGCGCGCCCATGACGAGACCGATGATCAGCAGCCAGTTCGTCGCTGCCGCAAGGGCCGTGTGCCCCTGCGCGATCCGGATGTCGCACAGCAGCACCAGGATGAAGCAGACGATCGGGAACGGCACCAGCATCGGATGGATCGGGTGTCCGCCGATCTTCGCGGTGCTTTTCGGGTGGCCGTGGTCCCCGTCATTCATTGTCGCCATGGCATCTCTCCTCCTGCCGAAGGGCTTGATGCTTCCGGAGGCGGATTAGTTCCCGCCAGCGTTGCGGGAGGAGGGCCGCGGCACTAGGCGCGCTCACCTATGACCGCGTTCAAGTCCGGCGACCCGCTGACCCTCAACCGCCTCTATGGACGGTCGAGCGGGCACAAGCTCCGCAAGGCGCAGCAGGAGCTTGTCGAAACCTTGCTCCCGCAGATCGAAGTCCCCGCCGAACGCGAAATCACCGCCCGCACGCTGTTCGGCGACGACCGGCCGCTCCATTTCGAGATCGGCTTCGGCTCCGGCGAGCATCTCGCCGATCGCGCCGACATGCTTCCCGACCACGGTTTCATCGGCGCCGAGCCGTTCCTCAACGGAGTCGCCGCCGCGCTCGGCCACATCCGCGACAAGCATCTGCGCAACGTCCGCCTGTGGCGCGGCGATGCGCTCGAAGTGCTTCAGCGCGTGCCCGACGGGGCCTTGAGTTTTCTCTACCTCCTGCACCCGGATCCCTGGCCGAAGGCGCGCCATGCCAAGCGCCGGATGGTCAATGACCGTCCCGTCGACCTGTTCGCGGCGAAGCTGAGGCCAGGCGGCGAGCTGCGCCTCGCCACCGACGACCCGACCTATCTCACCTGGTCGCTGATGATCATGCAGCGCCACGCGCACCAGCTCGAGTGGCTGGCCGAGCGGCCGAAGGACTTCCTCGAGCCCTCAGGCGGCTGGATCGAAACGCGCTACGGCGCAAAGTCCCGCCGCGAGGGACGGCGGCCCTATTATTTGCGCTACCGCCGCGTCTGAGCCGGCGTCAGCCGCAGCAGCCGGGCGCCGCCCTCGTCCTCCAGCAGATAGACCGCCCCATCGGGTCCCTGGTCGACCGCGCGGATGCGCTTGCCCATGTCCCATTCTTCGGCCTTCGCCGCATGGTCGCCGTCGATCTTCACATGGATCAGCGCTTGCCCCGACAGCGCGGGGATCAGTGCATCGCCCTTCCATTCGGGGAACATGCTGCCCGAATAGATCAGCAGATCGGCCGGCGAGATCGACGGGTTCCACCACGCCCTGGGCGCCTCGAAACCGTCGCCGGGCTTGTGATCGGGAATGTCGACGCCGTTGTAATTCGTGCCGTTGGACACCTTGGGATAGCCGTAATTGTGCCCCTCGAGGATCAGGTTGAGCTCGTCGCCGCCCTCCGGGCCCATCTCGATTTCCCACAGCCGCCCGTCGGGGGCAAAGGCGAGGCCGAGCGGGTTCCGGTGGCCATTGGTCCAGGTTTCGGCGGGCGTGAGGTTCGGCCCCGGCCAGGCGAAGGTCCGCGCCGGCGCATTCTTCGCGGCGACGCTGTCCTCGGGCGGATCGGTGACGCTGACGGTCGCCGCGCCCGTCTTGCCCGCGCCGGGGTTGCCGGGCGCCGGTTTGCCGTCGAGCGCCAGGTGCAGCACCTTGCCCATCGGCAGGTTGGGGTCCTGCGCCGGCATGAAGCGTTGGCGCTCGCCCGCGCTCAGGAACAGGGAATTGCCGTCCGCCGGGAAAGCGATGCGCGCTCCGAAATGACCGCCCTCGCCGCCGGTTGGATTGCGCCAGATGACCGTGAGCCCCTGCAGCGCCGGAGAGGCTCCGCGCACCAGCTTGCCGCGGGCGAGCGCGAGCTGGCTGCCGCCATTCTGCGATGGCTCGGAAAAGGTCAGATAGACGAAATTGTCCTCAGCGAAGTGCGGCGAGACCTTCACGTCGAGCAGCCCGCCCTGCCCCTTGGCTACCACCTTCGGCGCGCCGGAAACCTCCTGTTTCTGCCCGTTGGCAACGTCGACCAGCCACAAGCGGCCTCCCTTCTCCGTCACAAGCGCAACCGTCGAGCCCGGCAGGAAGTCCAGCGCCCACGGTGAATCGAACGTGGCGACCGCTGCCGTCGTGAATGGCGGAGAGGTCGCCGGCACGTTCGCGTGAAGGCTCGACCCGCTCGGCTCCTGGGCGTTCGTCGGCGCCGGCGAGCCGCAGGCGGCCAGCGCCAGTAGCCCAAGCCATTGCCAGCTGCGCGTTTTCATCCGTCCTCCTCGAACAGGGAATAATTGAACCAAAGCGCGGTTCCCCCGCTCTATAGCTGCATGACAGAGCAGTGCAGCCTCCTCTCCCTCGCCACGGCGGTCCCGCCCTATGTGATCGCCCAGACCGAAGCGAAGGCGCTCGCGCGCGAGGCGTTCGGAGGGAAGAAGGCGCTGTTCGACCGTTTGTCCGGCGTGTTCGACAACGCCGGGATCGCCCGGCGGCACATCGTCGCTCCGCATGACTGGTACCTGGCGCACCACGGCTGGAATGACCGCAACGCTGTCTATCTGGAAGCCGCGGAAAAGCTGTTCGTCGAAGCCGCGAGCGCGGCAATCGAGAAGTCCGGGTTGATGCCCCAACAGATCGACGGCGTGGTGACGGTCTCGACCACCGGAATCGCCACTCCCAGCCTCGACGCGAGAGCCGCCGCGAAGGTCGGGTTCCGCAACGACATCCGACGGGTGCCGGTCTTCGGCCTCGGCTGCGCGGGCGGGGTCAGCGGCCTGTCGCTCGCGGCCCGGCTGGCGTCGGCGGATCCCGGGAGTCACTGGCTGATGGTCACGGTCGAGACCTGTTCGATCTCGATCCAGCTCGATAGCGACGACCCGGCCGCGATCGTCGCGACCGCTCTGTTCGGCGATGGGGCCGCGGCCGCTGTCGTGGCCAGCGGACACCACGGCCTCGCGCGCATCGCCGGCTCGGCCGAAAAGCTGTGGCCGGAAACGTTGCGCATCATGGGCTGGGATGTCGAGGACCCGGGGCTCGCCGTCGTCTTCGACCGTGCCATCCCGCCGTTCATCGCAACGGAGCTGGCGGATGCGGTGGACGAGATGTGCGCCGCGATAGGGATCAGCCGCGAGAACCTCGGGGGCCTCTGCTCGCACCCGGGCGGAGTGAAGGTCATCGACGCCATCGAGAGCGCGCTCCGGCTTCACCAGGGCGCGCTCAACCTCGAGCGCGAGGTGCTTCGCGACTATGGCAACATGAGCGCGCCCACGGTCCTCTTCGTGCTCGACCGGCTGCTCGAGCGCGGCCTTCCGGACAAGACCATGATGACCGCATTCGGCCCGGGCTTCACCTGCGCGGGGCTGCTTCTCGAAGCCGCGTGATTCTCAACATCGTCATCCTGGCCCTGGTCACGCTCGAACGGCTGTTCGAGCTGTGGCTCGCCCGCCGAAACACCCAGCGGCTGCTCGATCAAGGCGCGCATGAGCATGCGCGGGGCCATTATCCGCTGATCGTCGCCGTCCATGTGCTGTGGCTCGCGGCCTTGTGGTGGCTCGCGCCGCCGCGCCCCATCGACGGCTTCTGGCTGGCGCTCTTCGTCCTGCTCGAGCTCGGCCGCCTGTGGGTGCTGACGACCCTCGGGCGGCGTTGGACGACGCGCATCATCGTCCTTCCCGGTGAGCCACTGGTCCGCCGCGGCCCATACCGCTTCGTCAATCACCCCAACTATTGGGTGGTGATCGGCGAGATCGCGGTCCTGCCCCTGGTCTTCGGCCTGTGGCAGGTCGCGCTGGTCTTCACGCTCCTGAACGCCGCGGCGCTCGCCATCCGCATCCGTGAGGAGAACCGCGCGCTGGGCCGCTAAGCTTTGCTTGCGGACTTCGCGTGCCGGGCCTATATCGCGCCTCTCTCCTCGACATCGCTAGATGCCCGAGGCTGGGGCCCTTCGGCTCCGGTCCGAGAGACGTTTGGACCTTTAAAGCGGAGCGCGCGTGACGGATGTCGCCGGCCTTGAACGACTGATCGAGCCCGAGATCAAAAGCCTCGGCTTCGATCTCGTGCGCGTCATGATGATCGGCGGCACTTCCGATCCGACGCTGCAGGTCATGGCCGAACGGCCCGACACGCGGCAGCTCGACATTGCCGATTGCGAGCAGATTTCGCGTCGCCTGTCCGAGATCCTCGACCTGGCCGATCCGATCGAGGGCAGCTACCGGCTCGAGGTTTCGTCCCCGGGCATCGACCGCCCGCTCACCCGCCTCAAGGACTTCGCCGACTGGGCGGGGCACGAGGCGCGGATCACGCTCCGCGAGCCGCGCGGCGGCCGCAAGCAATTTTCCGGAACCCTGGGCGGGATTCACGGCGAGACCGTCAAGCTCCAAACGAAGGACGGGCACGATCATGAGCTGCCCTTCCACGACATCGCCTCGGCCAAGCTCGTCTTGACCGACAAGCTCATTCAAGCCACCGCGCCGCTCGACCCCGAGGGCGCAGACCACATCGAGACTGTAGAGGAATGATTTAATGGCCACCGCACCCGCTGCCGTCAGCGCCAACAAGGCAGAATTGCTCGCGATCGCCGACGCCGTCGCGCGCGAGAAGCTGATCGACAAGGGCATCGTCATCGAGGCGATGGAGGACGCGATCCAGCGTGCCGCCCGGGCCCGCTATGGCGCCGAGAACGACATCCGCGCGAAGCTCGACGGCGAGACCGGAGACCTGCGCCTGTGGCGCGTCCTCGAAGTCGTCGAGGAGCCCGAGGATCATTTCAAGCAGGTCGATCTGAAGGGTGCGCAGAAGCTGAAAAAGGGCGCCGAGCTCGGCGACTTCATCGTCGACCCGCTCCCGCCGATCGAGTTCGGGCGCATCGCCGCCCAGGCCGCCAAGCAGGTCATCTTCCAGAAGGTCCGCGACGCCGAGCGCGAGCGCCAGTATGAGGAGTTCAAGGACCGCGCCAACGAGATCATCACCGGCGTCGTCAAGCGCGTCGAGTTCGGCCACGTCGTCGTCGACCTCGGCCGCGCCGAGGGCGTCATCCGCCGCGATCAGCAGATCCCGCGCGAGATGGTTCGTGTCGGCGACCGCATCCGCTCGCTGATCATGGCCGTCCGCCGCGAAGCCCGCGGCCCGCAGATATTCCTCTCGCGCGCCCACCCCGAGT
>Ga0207678_10005826_pt1 | contig 10981 bp, 11 predicted proteins | sample KBSC63metaG_FD_184319 | JGI IMG/M metagenome (GOLD analysis project Ga0207678, IMG submission 184319) | Corn rhizosphere microbial communities from Kellogg Biological Station, Michigan, USA - KBS C6-3 metaG (SPAdes) (version 2) | ecosystem: Host-associated > Plants > Roots > Rhizosphere > Soil ...
GGCGCGGACGGCGCGGCACTCCCCGCCACCTTCATGTCTTTCGCAAACGTATCGGGAGTTGAGCCGAATCCCCCAAAATCCTGTTTGTTCCCGGCGGCGTCGTTTGCGCCTGCCGTCGAAGCCACCGCATCCTCCTTCTCGTCGGCCCTCGTGTTACGGGCCGCGGTGCCGGAGCCCGGCTCCAAGGAAGAAGGTGTTGTCGACGTGCTATTTGTTGCGGGCGAAGTTGCGGCCGTGCGTGCTGATATAGCGGGAGCCGTTGTATTTTCGTCCATGGCCGGCGCAGCGTTCAAGGCAGCCTTCGTGGGGGAAACCGGCTGATTTGCGGCTGGCAGGCCGTTCTTAGGCGCGGGCACAGCATCGTCCTGGTTTGTCTTCTGGGTTGCAGCAGCCGGGCTCGCGTTCTGCTGCGCGACCGGTGCCGTCTTCGGCGTCAGCAACATCGAAAAGGCTTCGGTCTCTTTATTTGCCACGGGCGCGGATGAAGCGTCCGGTGCGGCCGCGACGCGTGTATTTGGTATCGTGGTCTGCGGGGTGGCCGCAGATAAAGCCGGCAACGCTTGCCGCAATTGAGAGTTATCACTGTTCTTTGCCGGCGCAGGTGTGTCGCTTGCCGTCGCTGGACTAATTGGAGCCGTTGGCGTCGTCGGAGCAGGTACTGGCGCCACGAACAGCCCAATGATGGAACTCGCGGACGAAGAATCCGTATTATCAGCGGTCGTATCCGAATCCGACTTCTTCGTTTTCTTATCCTTCGAAGATTCGTTCGCGCTGTCGAGAGGTAGCGTTTTATTATTCGCAACTGTTTGGGTAACAACCGAAGCGTCTTTCGGTATTGCCGCCAACAGCGCTGCTTTCGCCGGTTCATCGGGTGCGCTAGTCAGTACGCCATTCGTTGCGTCTGCCACCTGCGTCACCGGTACGTCAGGAACACCGGGCTTTGCCGCAACAGTCTGGGCATTGCTCTGCTGAAGATCGCGCGTAAAATCGGCCGCAACGGCCGGCTGCTTCGCTACCTTGGTCTGCGATGCCGGAGCAGGTGAAACTTTGGAGGTGTCCGCCTTGCTGGTAGTGGAGTGCTGTTGCAGGGCGGAGTGAAATTCGTCGTCAAACTGGTTAGAGCCGACCGACGTTCCATGCGCCGAGCTACTTTTCGTAGCGGCGTTCCCCGCAAGAATGGCATCTTGAGGAGAACTCGAGATCACAGACTTCGACGTCATGGGTGAAAGCACGACAACTGCTATACACGTTCAATGCCAATCTGCGATCTACCCCAAAACCGCCCATTTCAGCCCCTTTTCGCCCCCGAAGAGCGTCAATATTTTGCCAAACGTCAATATCCTGTCGGCTGAACCCTTCGGGGAATTCCGGTAACACGCCTATTTTCGCCGAATCGAAAGTTGGTCCTTCGCGTGCTTACCCAGAAGCGAACTCATGGATCCAATTACAGCCATTGCAGCCAGCGGCATGCGGTCGCGCACCGAAACGCTGGATGCACTTGCGAATAACATTGCCAACGCCGGAACTGCCGGGTACAAGGCCGATAGCGAATCGTACAACCTTTACTTCGGGCAGGATGCCTGGGATGCCTATGACGAGAATCGTCCAATGGGCGCCGAAATGCCCTTGGTGCAGAAGGACTGGACCAACTTCACCCAAGGCACGCTGCTTGAAACCGGCAACATGGGCGACGTCGCCCTCACGTCCGAAGGTTTCTTTGTGGTGCAGACGGCCAGCGGTCTTCTTTATACGCGTACCGGCCACTTTCGCATCGGCAAATCGGGCAAGCTGGAAACCTTGGATGGTTATGCCGTCCTGGGCTCCAATGGCAAGGCCCTGCAACTGGATCCCACTAAGCCCTTCACCATCTCGCCATCGGGCCAAGTCTCGCAAGAGAATGCTGCGGTCGGAAATCTGCAGATCTTAAACGTCGACACCGTCGATAACCTGACCAAACGCGGCGGCACGTATTTTATGTTGTCTCCGACTGCGAAAACTTCCCCTGCAAAAGACACTCAAGTAATGCAGGGAAAAATCGAAGGGTCAAACGTCGAACCCACGCAGGCCACCGTCAAACTCGTAGGCGTCCTTCGTCAGTTTGAGGCTCTTCAAAAGGCCGTTCGCATCGCAACCGAAATGGGCAAAGAAGCCGTGGAACAGGTTGCCAAGGTCGGCGGCTAGCGCCTATCTTGCGACAGCTTCAAAACCAAACAATTTCCAATTACCTAGGAGTGAATGAATGATCCGAGCCCTTTACACAGCCGGCAGCGGCATGACCGCGCAGCAGACCAACGTCGATAACATCGCGAACAACCTGGCCAACTCCAACACTGCAGGATTCAAGATGCGCAGAGCCCAGTTTCAGGATCTGCTTTATCAGAACGTCTCGCAGCCCGGCGCTGCCTCCGGTTCTCAAACCACTGCCGCCGCGGGATTGCAGCTTGGCTTGGGAGCAAAGCCTTCCGCCAACGAAATCATCTTCACGCAAGGCGATTTCCAGCAGACCAATAACCCCTACGACCTGGTGATTCAGGGCGCGGGCTTCTTTCAGATTCAGCAGCCGAACGGCCAGATCGCCTACACCCGCGCGGGCGCGTTTCAGCCTGACCGCAACGGCAACCTGGTGACGCAGGACGGCAACCAGCTTACCCCGCCCATCACCATTCCGCCCCAGGCCCAGAGCGTTACCATTGCCGCCGACGGTACCGTAAGCTTCACTCTGCCCGGCCAGACCGCGGCCCAGACCGCCGGACAAATTCAGTTGGCGAACTTCGCGAATCCGGGGGGATTGAACAGCCTCGGTAAAAACCTCTTCACCCCTACCGACGCTTCGGGCGACCCCACCGTCGGACCTCCCGGCGGACAGGAAGGTCTCGGCACCATCCAGCAGGGATACCTGGAATCCTCCAACGTGAACGTCGTGGAAGAGTTCATCAACCTGATCACCAGCCAGCGTGCCTACGAAGCCAATTCCAAAGTCGTGAAGGCCGCCGACGAAATGTATCAGCAGGTCAATCAGGTCGTCAGCTAACACCTTCCTTTAACCAAGGCCATGGGGAAAACTCTGCTCCTGCTGCTGGTGCTTGGCAGCTCGTTGCATGCGGCAGGCTGCATCGCCATCGAAGCAGACCAGATTCGCGGAAGAGATTTGGCCGAGGCCGATCGTGCCTTTGCCGCGCTCAACCCGGACCTGTATGTCTCCTACGCACCGGCTATCGGCAGCCAGCGGTCCATCGCGCCGCAGGAACTCGCCGCGCTAGCCGCGGCGAACGGCATCTCGTACACACCCCATGGCTCCTTGTGCTTTACCAGATCGTCTTTTACTCTCACAGCAGCCGACGCCGCCGCCAAAATCCGCGAAGCCTTCGGCGCTCGTGCCAATGAAGTGCAAGTGGAGGTGCTGGAAGTCTGCAAGTGCAGTCTTCCGGCCGGAACGCTGCAGTTCTCATTACGTGGCGCATCTTTGCCGCCGTTGGGGCATTCCGATACGCCAACGCTGTGGCGTGGTCAGTTAATCTCCAAGAGCGGCATGTCGTACCCCATCTGGGTGCGCGCCCGTGTTCTCGCCAGGCTGACGCTGGTCCGGGCCAAAGAAAACATCCGCACTCAGGCGATCATTCAAGCGAATCAACTGGAAGAAGTCACCGCTACCGAATCGCCCTTGCGGTATACGGGCACACAGTCGGCGATGGCCTACATCGGAAAACTCGCCACCCGTTCGATTCTCGAAGGCAGCTATCTCGATCCGCAGTTTGCCCGAACCCCGCCCGACATCATGCGCGGAACAGTCGTAAAGGTGGACGTCATCGACGGCCTTACACATCTGCAGCTCGACGCGCGGGCTGAAACCGGAGGCAATACCGGGGACCGGATTACGCTGACAAATCCCTCCGGAATGCGTCATTTTCAGGCCACCGTCAGCGGCCCGGGCCGCGCCCAAATCCTGCTCTCCCCCATCACAGAAACCGAAACGAGCGCGGAGAATAAGGACGCCTTGGTCGCCACTACTTCTAGGAGGATTCTGTAGCCTATGCGTTCCGCCATCTCCCGTTCTCTTTTTCACAATGCCGGACGCGTGACGGCTCTGCTGCTGGCTATTTCCTTGACCGCCCCAGCCGCCAATCTGAAGAAGCTGCTGACGAACAGCAAGGACCCTTCGCCAATCGATCAATTACTGGCGAGCACGCCGCCCAACCCTGCCCCGGTATCGACCGCACCGGGAGACGGGTCGCTCTATTACGACGGAGCTCCGCTTATCGACATTGCTTCTGACTATCGCGCCCGGCATGTGGGCGATCTCGTCACCATTACGGTGCTGGATCAGGCCTCCGCAACCTCTCAAGGGAGCACAGCGTCCCAGCGGCAATCGGCCGCCAACGCGAGCATTACCTCACTGTTTGGCCCCAAGGGCCCCAAGAACGCACTGAACCAACTGGCCAACCTGAGCGGCCAAAATTCGCTGAAGGGGCAAGGCGCAACCAGCCGTGAGACGACGGTCTCCACCACGGTTTCCGCCCGTGTGATCCGCGTACTGCCGAACGGCGACTTCATCGTGGAGGGAAGCAAGTTGATTGCCATCAACTCCGAATCGCAAACCGTCTCACTCCGGGGAATCGTTCGCCCGGTGGACCTGGGTTATACCAACAGTGTTCTTTCCAACCAGGTGGAAGACCTGGAAGTCCGCATTAATGGGCGTGGTGTCGTGAACGACGCGATCCGCCGGCCCAACTTTCTTTACCGTCTCTTTCTAGGCATCTTGCCGTTCTAACTATGCGTACACGTACTCTTGTTCTTCTGGCCGCTGTTGCCGGCCTGGTGACCCTTTGCTCTTCGTCAATGCAGGCGGCCACTCGCATCAAAGACCTGGTTTCTATTGAGGGCGTACGCGAAAACCAGTTGGTCGGCTACGGCGTGGTCGTCGGCTTGAATGGAACGGGCGATCGCCAGCAGACCTTCTTCTCTGTCAACTCACTCACCAATATCCTGCAGCGCATGGGCGTCACGGTTCCGCCGGCCGCCATTATCGTGCATGACACGGCCGCTGTATTGGTGACGGCCACGCTGCCCCCCTTCTCCCAATCCGGTGAGAAGATCGACATCACGGTGGCTGCCATTGGCGACTCCACTAACTTGCAGGGCGGCTTGCTGATTATGACGCCGCTGAAAGGCGCAAACGGAAAGGTGTACGCCGTGGCTCAGGGTTCCGTTGTCACGGGCGGCTTTAGCGCCGGCCGGAACGGAACCTCCCAGACCGTCAATCATCCCACTGTCGGCCGCGTCGTGGAAGGCGCCATCGTCGAACAAGCTCCACCGAGCATCGCACCCACCAGCGCATTAGACCTTCAGCTCCGCCGGCCGGATTTCATGACTGCGTCCCGCATGGTGGAGTTAATCAACAAAAAGTTCACTAGCCCCGGCCTGCCCACTGCCGAAGCCGCTAACCCCGGCCACGTGAATGTGCGCGTTCCCGCGGCTTTTGCCGGCAAGCCGGTCGAGTTTATTGCAGCCGTGGAAGACCTGCGGGTGGATGTCGATCGCGAAGCTAAAATCGCCATCAACGAAAGAACCGGCACCGTGGTTCTCGGCGGCGACCTGCACATTGCTCCCGCCGCGATCCTGCAGGGTAGCCTCAGCGTTCAGATCCAGACCGACTATGCCGTTTCACAACCGGCTCCGTTTAGTTCCGGCGGCCAGACCACCGTGGTTCCCCAAACCACGGTCGGCGTGAATGAGGACAAGGCCAAAAACATCGTGCTGAAGAACGGCGCAACCGTAGACGAGCTGGTTCGTTCCTTGATCGCCATCGGATCTACGCCGCGCGACATCATCGCTATCGTGCAAAGCCTGAAAGTGGCGGGCGCTATCGACGCCGAAATCGAAGTCCTTTAAACGAAAGACTAGTGAAACCTATGACACCCACTGGCTCTCTTGCGCTCACCTCCAGTCTCATCGGAGACATGGCCGACACCACGGACCTGACGAGTAAATCAACTCGCAACTCGCCGGAAGCGATCAAGAAGGCGGCCACGCAATTTGAAGCGCTGCTCATCAGTGAAGTGCTGAAGACGTCGCGCGAGGCGGATGGATCGGGCTGGATGGGCACCGATGATGCGGATGCTGGTTCCACACTGAGCGATATGTCGGAGCAGCAGATCTCCCAGGCGCTATCGGCAGGCGGCGGATTCGGTTTAGCCAAGATGATCGGCACCGGCTTGACGAAACTGGTCAAGGATAGCGGCGGCTCCTCCGGCTCTACCTCGAAATAGGGCGCCTGCCCTAGTAAGATCGCTGGTATGAACCAGCAAGCTTCCGATACCGCCAACGTGGCGGCTTACCCGCTCCTGGGAAAGACCGCCTTGGTTACGGGAAGTTCGCGAGGAATCGGAGCAAGCGTAGCCCGGCAGCTTGGGCAACTCGGCGTGGATGTCGCGATCAATTATCGGAGCAAGGCACCAAGAGCCCAGGAAGTTGCAAATGAGCTGATTGCTCTCGGAACGAAACCATTGTTGGTTCCAGGCGACATAACGAATGCAGGAGATCTTGCCGCACTCTTTGACCGCATTCACACAGCGTGGGGACGGCTGGACCTGCTAGTTCTCAATGCCAGCGGCGGCCTGGAGCAAGACAAGGCTGCCGATTATGCCACGCATCTGAACCTTACTGCACAAGTAAATCTGGTGCACGGAGCCTTGCCGCTGATGCCTCGCGGCAGCCGTATTGTCTTTGTAACCAGTCACCTTGCCCATTTTTACGGAACGGCCCCGGGGCATGGCGGCTACGAAGCCGTTGCCGCAAGCAAAAGGGCAGGCGAAGACGCCCTGCGAGAGATGATTCCCGAGTTGTCGGATCGGGGCCTCCGGCTCGTTGTTGTGAGTGGTGATTTGATCGAGGGCACGATTACCCCCAAGCTCTTGGAGCGGCAGAGCCGTGGCTTAATCGAGAAGCGAAAACAGGCAGTAGGCTCGCTGCCCGGCGTTGAAGAGTTTGCTGCAGCAATTGTTCAGGCGGGAATCGGCGAACAGTATTCCAGCGGTGACACGATTTACGTTGGAAGCACCGATTGGAGTTGAACAAGCTCTTCGGCCGCTTTCCGCCGCTGCTCGGCAGACAAACGCGCCATGTAGGAATCCGCAGCCAGTTCTTCCAATTCCTTGTCGTGCAGGCGCGTCCATTCCGATAGCTTCTTGTCTCTCAGGTTCTCCAGCAGCTTCACCTGCCGGTCTGCATCCCGCGTCTTGATTTGTTGTTCCTGCACCTGCCGTTGAACGAGTTGCACGTCCCGGTCGATGCGATTGCAGCGGGCCCGAATGTGACGATCGTACTCTACGAATACGCGCAGATCTTCGCCCGTCGATGCCGATTCCTTTAAGCTGGTCCGAGCGCCATCCAATTGCTGTATCAGGGAACGCTTCAAGGCAATCAGTTGGTTGACGGTTCCCAACAAGGCCTGCAGCCGCGCTTGTTCCACGCTGGCCTGTTGCCTGCGTAAATCCAGCACGCGGCCTAGGGAAAACTCAAAGCGCTTCATAGAAAGGGAAAGGCAGTTTAGATGGACGAGGCGAGCGCACCCAAGCTGTCGAGCGTCTGCTCAATTGCAACGCTCTTGCCGGCATCCTGTTTGAGGAACGATTCGATCTTGCCACGCTGACGAATAGCGCCGTCCAGCGGCGGATTGGAGCCCGAAACATAAGCGCCCAGGTTGATAAGATCCTGCGAACGGTCAAGCATGGAAAGCGCTTCCCGAACGCGCCGCGCCGCCTCCCGCTCTTCCTGGGTTGCGATCTTGGAGGCCAACCGGCTGACGGAATTCAACACATCGATCGCCGGGTAGTGGCCGGCCGCGCCCAATTGTCGGGACAACTGAATATGCCCGTCCAGAATGGAGCGCACAGCATCACAGATCGGCTCATTAAAGTCATCGCCTTCTACCAGCACAGTGAATAGGCCAGTGATGGAGCCGTTCTTGAAGCAGCCGGCCCGCTCGCAGATCTTCGGGAGTAGCGCGAACACGGAGGGCGTATAGCCCTTCTGACTGGGCGGTTCGCCCGAAGCTAAACCGATCTCACGCTGCGCCATGGCCAGACGAGTCACCGAATCCATCACCAGCAGCACGTCTTTGCTTTGATCGCGGAAATACTCTGCAACCGCCAGAGCCACGAAGGCAGCGCGAATGCGCAAGGGCGCCGGACGGTCGGAGGTAGCAACAATCACAACGGAACGCGCCAAGCCTTCGGGGCTCAGCTCATGTTCCAGAAACTCACGGACTTCGCGGTTACGTTCGCCGATCAGCGCGATCACGTTCACGTCGGCGGAGCTATGGCGGGCCATGGTTCCGAGCAGTGTGCTCTTCCCTACCCCGCTGCCGCCGAAGATGCCCACGCGCTGCCCTTTGCCGCACGGCAGCAGGCTGTCAATGGCGCGAATGCTGGTTACCAGGCGCTGGTCGATGTTCTCGCGCTCCAGTGGACCCGGCGGCTTCGCCATCAGGTCGTATTGTTCGTGGTACTCAATGGGGCCTTTGCCGTCCATCGGCCGGCCGAAGCCATCCAACACGCGGCCCAGCAGGGCGGGACCTACCTTCACGCGCGCATCGTCGCGGCGAGCCATAATGGTGTCGCCCATTTGCACGCCGTCCATCTCCTCCAGAGGCATGGAAAGCACTTTGCCATTGCGGAACCCGATCACCTGCGCCCGCACAGTACGGCCGCCGCTGGCCTGAATCTCGCAGAACCCACCTACAGCCGTCGCCGGGCCTTCCGATTCAATGAGCAGGCCCACGATATCGGTAATGGTGCCCGAAGAAACGAAGGGGTCAGTTTGCTCCAGGTGCCGGAAATAGGTATCAAGCTTAATCGGCAACATAGACAGGCTCTGGGATGCACTAGGATTGCTGGACAAGGTCGATAAAGCCACGTTCGATCGCCTGGAGTGGCGCGTCTACCGAGGCGTCCAGTTGGCCGCGCCGGGTTTCGATTACCAGCGAGCCGCGCCGCATTCTTCCATCCGCCACTACTCGTACCGGTTTCGGAAGATTCAAGCCCGCAATAACCTTTTCGACGATCGGCATGCTGGGCAGGTCGGTTCGTACTTGTTGAATTTCGCGCTGGTCCAAGCGATCGAAAGCGGCTTTGATAAGCCCGGTAAGGGCTTCGACATCGATGGTCAGTTCGCGATGCAGGATACGGCGGGCAATTGCAACCGAAAGGCGAACCAGTTCTTCTTCCGCCTGACGCCGCAGCTTCGGGCCAATCTCGGAGGCCTGGACCATCACCTGTTGAAGCTTTGCCAGCTCATCCTGCCATTGCTGTTCCATAGCTTGGCGGACGGACAGTTCGCCCTCCCGCCGGCCTGCGGCGGAAGCTTCCTGGCGGGCCCGGTCGGCATCGGCGCGGGCGCGTTCCAACTCGGCTTTCAGGGCGGCGATTTCGCTGCGTGTCTGCGCGCTCTCCTGCCGGCTGTCCTGAAAGAAGTATTCCGACTGATCCTGAGAACTGAACTCGGTGGCCACCGATGGCCAGCGCACCGGCTTCGGAACCTGCTCGCCGCGCGGCAGGATTCTAATTAACATACTGGTCATCTTCAACGTTCCTCAGGTTGAGTGCGCCTTCGGCTTCCAGCGTCCGGGCGTTGGAGATCACTTCCTGCTGCGCGTTCTCCACGTCCCGCATTTTGATGGGTCCCAGCGCGTCCATATCCTCACGGAGCATTTCGGCTCCGCGCTTAGACATGACATCCAGGAAATGGCTTTTCAGTTCCTCGCTGGTACCCTTCAAAGCAATGGAGAGGACTTTGCGGTCCACGCGTTCCAGAAGAGCGCGAATGCCGACCGGGTCGATTTTGACCAGATCTTCAAAGACAAACATCAGATGACGGATGTTCTCGCACAGTTTCGGATCGCTGGCGGCCATCTTTTCCAGAATGCTTATGCCCTCGTTCTGATCCAGCCGGTTAAACATTTCCGCCACGGCGTGAATGCCGCCGTAGGTTTCACGGTTGTTCTCACCCAACGCCTTCATCTTGTCTCCGATGATGAGGGCGATTTTGGCGATGATCTCCGGAGAGATCTGATCGAGGCTCGCCATGCGAAGCGCTACATCGGCGCGCAGGTCGATCGGCAGATAACCGAGCAGCCGCGCCGCAGCCGTCGGTCCCAGGTGGGACAGGATGAGCGAAATGGTCTGGGGGTGCTCGTTCTGAATAAAGTTCGCCAACTGCTGTGGATCGGCTTTCTGCAGCGCGTCGAAATTGGCGTTGTCGGAAGACAGCGATTTGGTAACGCGATCGATCAGCTTGCGCGCATATTCGCCGCCGAAGGCCGTCGTCAGGACTTTGCGCGCATACTCGATACCGCCCTTTAGCACGTAGTCCTGGGCGACGATCATCTCGTAAAACTCGCTGAGCACCGCCTCAGCCATCTCGCTGGTGATGCTGGGAATTCTCGCGATCTCCCGGCCGATGCGCTGCACCTCGCTATCGTCCATTTGTTTCAGGACTTCGGCGCTGGCATCTTCCTTCAGGATCACCATCAGGACGGCCGCTTTTTGAATCCCCTTCATCGGCGGAGGAGCGCCGTTTTTGGAGGAGGATGAGGTAAGAGCCAAGGACATGGTTTCGGTTTTCCTATTTGCTGTTAGCCGGCTCATTCAGCCAGGTACGGACAATCTGCGCAAGGGCGGCAGGATCTTTATGAGCCTGGTCGTTCACCTGTCTGGTCAAGATTTCGGTCTTCGTCGTGCCACCTTCGGGCAGCTTGAACGCTTCACCCAGGCTTTCGAGCTGTGCCGCCACGCTGGCCTTGTCCTCGCCGCTATTTAGGGCGGGGGCCACCGGTGTAGCGCGGGCCGCGGCAAGCTGTTTCTTCAACTCTTCGATCTGACTGTTGTGGTTGCTCTTCTTGCGCCTGCGCAGGAAGAAGAAGCCGACGACGATCAGGAGCAGAGCGCCGCCGGCGATGCTTCCGATGACGACCGGCGTGAACTTG
>Ga0207678_10005827_pt1 | contig 10979 bp, 9 predicted proteins | sample KBSC63metaG_FD_184319 | JGI IMG/M metagenome (GOLD analysis project Ga0207678, IMG submission 184319) | Corn rhizosphere microbial communities from Kellogg Biological Station, Michigan, USA - KBS C6-3 metaG (SPAdes) (version 2) | ecosystem: Host-associated > Plants > Roots > Rhizosphere > Soil ...
TATCCTCCGCATCAAATCCGATTTCCTGTAACACGCTGCTCATGAGAAACACGTCGTTTACGCAGCCTTCCAAGCGCGATGCGGGATCGGGGTAGTTGTTGATGCCCACAAGCAACGCCCGCCTACGGCGCTGTTGCACGGTGCTCTGGAATCGCGCGCTTCGAGCGGCCAAAGCACGCACACCCGGTGGTTGTACAAGTACGCGATAAACGCGTTGCCACGTCAAATCACGCTGGAGATAACCGGCGTGACCCGGCAGCTTTTCCAAATCGACAACTGCATCGTGGCCGGCGACCGGGTCGTCCCAGGAAATTTCCTCAAAATTCGGAACACGATCGACGATGCGATGAGCAAGAACCGGATCGCTTTTGTTAAACAGATGAAACCAATATTTCTGGTTAACGCCGCTAATTTTGTTGTCGAAATGCGCGGCTTTTAGGAATGGATTGGCGATTTGCGAACCGAAGGTCACCAGATAACGCCCAGCGCAGGCGTTTTTGTCTTCATGCGAAAATGCGTCGTAGCAGATGATGCTCCCGAGACTGTGCGCCATGATCACGTCCGGGTTGAAGGTGTTGATTCGCTCGATCAAACGTTTGCGTAACCCGACGCGCAACGTGGCGTTCTGATCCCATTCCGCCACCATGCCTGCGTGCCAGCCGTCTGCCGCTTCGGCAACGGGTTTTGCCCAGTCGAACAACCCGCGCCGCGGGCGAAACCAGCCGGACACAGTCTGAGCCGCATCCTGAATGGCCGCGCCTACCGGTGCGAAGCCGAGGTGCGCAGCCGCGCCTACGTCGGTGAGAAGGTTAATGTTTCCCGAGAATAAATTATCGTAGTCAAAGCGCTCATAGGTCGGCTTAAACGCAGGATCGAAATATTGAATGCCGGCGGTGATTGCCTCTTCCCACGGGCGTTCCCACGGCTGATTGTCAGGGCGCTCCTGGTGACCGACCCCGTGAACCAGGAGAATTCTCATCCGATCACACCGTAAACGGTTTCTGGCTTTCGAACTGTTCGTTAGTCCGTCCGACCGTGAAAAGCTTCGGCGATTGTGTGGGCGGCATCAGTTTGACAATGGATTCATGAAACCCGCGATAATCGCCGTTAAACTTTCCGTTTTTCCAAACCGCAAGCAGCGTTTCGGTGAACAACCCGTTGCGGTCGCCGTCTGCGCTTGTTTGGTTGTCCTGACAGCCTGAGATTAAAACTGCGCTGGCATCCATTCTCGCGCGCCGAGTGGCGCTCCGTTGCTGGAGTTTGTCGTAGAACTTCTCGTGATCCATGTAAACGCGCAGCGCGACATCGCGCGGCATCATGCGCGGACGCACCGGCTTTAGACCGAGCGCGGAGAAGTGCGCCGCACGAAGTACCGTGCCGCTGTGGCAACTGTCCGACAGCACAAAGATCCGCACACCCCTAACGAATTGCTTCAGCGCAGCGTAAAGCTCGTCATCGATCAATTCGCCATCATACAAACACCATGTTTCATCGTAGCCATCCGGCTCAAAATCGTTCCCTGTATTCGGCACCTGGCCGCCGTGCCCCGAATAAGTTAGAAAGAAAATGTCGTTCCGTTTCAGTTTCCCCGCTGCGGCTTTGATGTCGGCCAGGATCCGGCTGCGTGTTGCCCTTTTCGTTAGGCGTTTAGTTACTTTGGTGAATCCCTGAGTTTTCGCCAACGACTGCATGTCGTTTGCGTCGAACTCGCAGGCAGTGAGTTGTCCATCCCATCCACTGTATTGTTTGGGATCGACGGCATTGAGACCGATGTGGAGAGAGGCTCCAACTGGCATAAATGATCCTTTCGTTTTTTTGACGAGTTGCCGATTCTGAACCAGAACGAACCGCCTGTGCAAGACGATTGTCGCTTACGCACGCGAGTGTCTTTAATTCTGCTGAAATCGATGCTCACAAAAAGAGAGACAATCGTTTTCACGCAATTTTAACATTTATTTCATTGACGCGGAATCAGGGAGGCGTTTTTATCGAGGGCCCTATGCCCATTCGTCCGCTTGCAAAGATCATGTTACGCGTTGCGAAATTTATCTTTGGCGCGGCCGCCGTTCTCACCGCCGCTTCCTTTCTCGCCCCTTCGACCGCGACCGCGGCAGATGAACCCACCTACCTGATGCCGACAGGACGTGGCGGAGGGCACACCGACGATGGTATTCAGCCCTATGATCCGAGTCCCGCCAGTCCCGGTTCGAATACCCGGCAGTTTTTGACGTATGGGGTCGATGCGGATGGCACCGCGGTCCCTGTGAAGACTCTGAGGATCACGAACAACACCTCTGGCACAGTGTATCCGATCATGCGGGATCCGAACTCGAACGTCCTCGTGAGCGATCCCGGTGTGGGCTTGTATGACCCCTATGACCTGCCAAACAGGGAGTACCGCGGCTACATTGGCTACAAGAAGGGCACAAAATATTATTTCGGCCTGAAACGCAACGAAAGCATCCTCGTGAGCCTCCCTCTGGTCTTCTGGAATGGCGCCCGCATCGGTATTGGGACCGACGGCCAATTTCTGACGCCGAGCGGAGAGTCCACCGAGCCCAACCCGCTGAGATACGATCCAAACGGGCATCGCTCCATCACCAATGCCCAGACCAGCGGCGACACGATCCCAAATGGCGTGGTGATGTGGTATCGGGCCAACGTCGCCAAGGCTCCCAATGACGATACCGAGGATCAGCTCGCGGAGTGGACGATTCGCGACCACCTCTACCTGGTCAATCCGAAGATCACGACGAAAACCAACCGCGAAATTCCGGACAATCAGTTGGTCACGCTGATCAATTACGACGTGTCCAATGTCGACAATCTCTATCTGCCGCTGGCGATGGAAGCGACGGACGTCTGGGTGGTGCCCCAAAAAACGGGGGAGGGACCGAACGCCAACCGGAATGGCTGGGGCCCCGGGTCGGATCCCGATATTTACGGTTGGACCGGAGCCATCAACACGATCAACTTCTTGCAGACCGCGATCGGGGAATTCACCAAGGACGACAACAAGCTCCTGGGCGAGTATTTTGGCGGCAAAGGTTGGCCCTTTTATAACATCCCCAATCCCACCAACGACCCGGACGCGCCCATCAAGATCCCATCCGGCGCCAACATCTTTCCGCAGAGCCCGATCAAGAACGTCCATTCCAGCTACGGCAACGCGCAGTGGCAGAATGACAAATACATGCTCTCGAGCGGCGGCACCGGACCGATCGAGGCCACCATCGGATGGGCGGGGGGCACTCCGGATGAACGGGGAAGCACGACACTGCACCTCACCCGCGCCGAGCCCAACAAGATCGACTTTATTGCGAAGAACTACCTCGTTAAGGGCGTCCCGCCGGGCAGTCCCCCCACGCTACCCAATCCCATCGACAAGGGCACCACCGTCACGGACGTGGATAAAACGGCGGGGACGGTCACCTTGAGCAAGCCGTTGCTCCATCCGAGCAAGGATTGCGCGTTCACGTTCAAGCGGCCCGTCGATGACTACGCCTCCGAAGCCATGATCAAACTCTGGTACTCCTGGGCGCAATACTACCTGATGCACTGGAAGGACCAGACGCCAAGCGCTCCGACGGCCCGGACGCCGATCGCCGGATCCATCAAGAAGAATGATGCGACGCTGACTTTCAACGAAGCGCACCCCGAGTTGGTCCAGGGAATGGCAGTAACCGGCCCAGGTCTGGACGACGCTTTGACCGAAAAGGGTCGCCACCAGGGTGACGCTGTGATCCTGCAAATCGCCAGCGATAAAAAGTCAGTCATCCTGAGCCAGGTGGTGAACACCCCTTCCACCAACGCGACATTCACCGTCCGGCCTCCGCAATCACTGCTGTACACCCCCACCGCGAAAGGAGACCCGGGATATCCGTTGATCGGTGACAAATTCGAATTTTCCAACGAGCCGGCGTGGCAAAATCCCTACGAATTTTCCCAGCAAGTCTATTTGATCATGGCCTCGATGAACCAGATCGGCGAGCCGAACAACGACAGCGTGTCCAAATACATGCAGGACATTGTCGGCGCCAACATGGGATTCATCTTCACCGAAGCCGCGAAGCAGTCGTTCGACGGCAAACTGGTGACGTCGATGATCCGCGACATGATCAAGTCCGTGCTGCGCGGAGTCAGCGATTTCACAAAATATCCGGATAAAATCGAAAACGACCAACACGTTGTTTGGTATCCGAATCCGTCACTCAAGCGCGGCAAACAGGACTTCAATGTCTTCAACCTCGATCCCTTCGTCTGGTTCGTACATGTAAAGTTGGGCTTCTCAGGTTACGGGTTCTCCGTGGATGACGACACGGCCGATGTCGGCGCCGGTGGAGCGTCGCAACTTCAGCTCACCGTGACCGAGACAGGTGGTCTGAACAATACGAAGGCATGGACCATCCAGGCGCCCTATGGTCCGGTGAAAAACATCTCGCTCCCGTATTCGGGTCCGGCGAGTTCGACCAACGGGGATACCCTTTATAACAAAATCGAGAGCGTCAGCGACACCACACCGATCAGGATCACCACGCCGTCCCAGCACAACCTCTCCGAAGGAGCCACCGTGCGGATCGACCAGGTCCGCGGCGACGCCGCCGCCAATGGCACCTTCAAGATCGGCAATGTCTCGCGGTTGACGTTCGCCCTGTTCGATGCCGCCACGGGCACGATTCCGGTTTCACCGACCGGCACGTACAGTGGCGGGGGGCGGTGGAGCTATCCGCTCCACCCCTTCGTCGACTCCGGCGCCGACCTTAAGAAGGTTTTCTACCGGGTGACGGGGGACGATGCCTTGGGCACTTTCCAAGGGACGCTCGTCTCCGTGAACGGCGTGGATGGTAACAAAACCACCGGGAAGCCGTTTCGGGTTTGGCAACGGGGCCTGCTGGATAAAGGACGCCTCCTCCTCGACGCCGATCTGACCGATGCGGATGGCAACCCTCTGGCCGCCGGCCTTTACAACTTCACTTTCTTCGGAATAGCGGAGACGGGCACTCCTCTGGGCAGTGCTCAGCCCACGCCGTACATCACGCTCCTCAGGCCGAACGGCGGAGACTCGTGGACGATCGGGCAGTACCAAAACATCCACTGGAGCCGACAAAACCCCAGCGGCAACACCGTCGACATTGATTACAGCATCGACAACGGCACCACGTGGATAAGAGTGGCGACCCAAGCACCGGACACCGGATGGTATTTCTGGACCGTGCCCGGCCCTGCCACGACGACGGCGAAGGTGCGAATACGCGACCATGAGACTCCGTCGATGACAGACACGAGCGAGGCTGTCTTCAGGATAGTTTCACCATAGTCGCGGCTACATTGTCTTAGGCGCGGCTAATGTTCGCCGCGGACCACTGACGGCATGACAACTACCGCAATGAACAGTATCGCGAGCCTCTTCATCGGTGAACGGCCACCGGACTACAATTTTCGCGCTGACTTGTCCATTTCCATTTGCGCAAAATGAAATCTCTCAGCTATCTTGCGATCCGTGTTCAGCTTGACCATGCTCGGCAGCGGGAGCGCGGGAAACAGTGCCCTGGTTGCCACCGACCATTGCAAGATTCTCGTTGATGGCGGTCTCAGCGCGCGGCAAGTCGTTTTGCGCCTGGAGCAATGCTCCGTCACGCCGGAGCAGCTCGACGGCGTCGTGCTGACGCACGAACACACCGATCACATCTGCGGTCTAGAAGTTCTCTGCCACAAATTCCATTTGCCCATTTATTGCAACCGGCTCACGGCCGAGGCGCTTCGGTCTAATGGTTTCTCGGAGCGATGTCGCAACTGGCGAGTATTTGCGACCGGCGCTGACTTTTCAATCTGCGATATGACAGTGCAAACGTTTCCCGTACCGCACGACGCAGTTGATCCGATCGGGTTTGTGTTTCACGCCGGCTCAGGGAGCCTCGGGTTTATTACCGACCTCGGTTACGTCACCAAGCTGATCACTGAACGGTTGCGAGAAGTGCAAACGCTCGTGGTCGAGACTAACCACGACGAAAAACTTTTGCAGAATGACACGCACCGCCCGTGGCCGGTGAAACAACGGATCCAGTCACGACACGGACATCTGTCGAACTCGGCAGCGGCAACCGTGATTGAAGAATTGCTACCCGGAAAAATTGAGCGGGTTGTGCTCGGGCATCTTAGCCGCGATTGCAACACCCCGACACTCGCTTTAGACACGGTGCGCGCATCGCTCCACAAGTGCGGCAGGAATGACGTCGAAACCTTTTGCGCGACGCAACTCGAAATCAGTCCCCGATTTCGGATTGGCGAGACCGAGCCCGGCGCGTTTCAATCCACTTTCGAAAACGCTTTCTTCCAAAACGGACCCTAGCGGCTTTGGTGGAGATTGCCGTAGCCATCAGCGGACGACTGTCGCGGCATTTGGCAGTGCGGGGTGACAGTTGCGACCGCGCCTGCTTCGTGTGATCACCAAGTATGTACGCAGTTGAGCTCGACCGGTCGAAACGGCTGTTGGTGATCAGCGCTAGGCAAAAAGTCACGGCTCAGGAAGCAAACATGGTCGCGCAACGGATTCGTGAGTTATTGCAGGATATCGAGCCCGGTTTCCATGTTCTGGCGGATTTCCGCTGGCTAGAGTCAATGGATTCTGCAGCGGCAGCGCACATAGCCAGGATCATGGACGTCCTCGCAGAGAAAAACGTCGCCTCCGTGACGCGGGTGATGCCCGATCCGCACAAGGACATTGGTCTCAATATCCTGTCGCTATTCCATTATGGCGCGAACGTGAAGATCGCGACCTTCGAAACCCTGGCTGACGCGGTGCAGGATATCGCAACGAAAGTAGATTCTCTGCCGGCTTAATGCCGCTCGCCGCCGAGCTTGTCTCCTTCCTTCATCGCTTCGGCTTCGGTCATGTATTTGCCTTTTTTGGTGGTCCCGTAGAAACGCGAGCCTTCCTTATGATAAACATGCGAATCGGTGTTAACCCAAACGAGGCCATGGCCTCCGCCGGGAGCCGGCGCCTTTGCTGCTGCCTTAGCGGTCGTGCCTTTCGCTGGAGCTGGAGCAGCAGCTGCAGCTGCAGGGCTGGCCGCGGCCGTAGAAGTCTTCGGTTTGAACATATCGCCCAGGTTGAATTTTGGTGACGCTGACGGCGAAGGACTTGCCGCTGCTACAGCAGCGGCTTTTGCTTGGGCGCGTTTACCCTTGGGGGAAGCTGCAGGTGACGCCGCTGGACTTGCTGCTGTTGCAGCGGTGGCTTGTTTGTGAGCTCGCTTCGCTTTGGGCGAAGCCGCGGGGGAGGCGGCCGCTGAAGGGGATGCCGCGGTGTCAGCCGTCGAGGCTGTGGAGGCGGCCTTTTTGTGCGCCCGATGTTTCGTTGGTTCTGGCTCTTGTGATGCCCCCGGACTGGGAGGCGAGGGATCCTGCGCCATACAAACTCCGGCGAATCCGATTACAAAAAGCAGAGCAACAATTTTCGTGGTCATACCTGCGAGCCTAAGGAAGTTGGAACAAAATAGTCAATCCAATTCGAATACACGGAGCGGCGTCTTTAACCTGCGGAGCAGGCTCAGCGCCGACCACGATTTTAGCAACGCCGCTTGAGCGCCCCGCCTGACTGCGCTACGCTTTTCCGGGATGTTCGACCTGACTTTGGGATGCCTCAAATGGGCTGCGGTTGGCTTTGTCGTCGCCTTTGCCCTGATGAAATTGTTCGAGGCCAGTCATATCCACGACGACATTCCCAAGCCGGCATTCAAAATACGGCAAACCAAGCGTGTCACGCTGGTGTTGTCGACGTTCGCAGCAATGCTTTCAGCTTTAGTGTGGCTGCTCGTGCAGAAATTGGATTGAGCGGCGCTTGAAATGGTGGATCGGCTTGTCCCGAAGCCGATGACATGGACCCAAGCAATCGCGTTGGGGCAACACGATCCACCTCCAAAGTGATCGGCGAAGACAGCGTCAGCCCAAATAAAATCCGCCGTTCACGTTGATCACCTGTCCGGTGATGTAACTTGCCATTGGCGACGCCAGGAAAAGCGCCGCATCGACAATCTCGTGAGCTTCGCCCAGCCGGCCGAGCGGAATCTGTTTAATGAAGTTCTGCGTCACTTCGTCCGACATACCTTTGCTCATTCCGACGTCGATGAATCCAGGCGCAATGGCGTTTACAGTTATGTTTTGCCTCGCAAGCTCGCGGGCTGAAACTTTGGTAAGCGCAATAATTCCGGCCTTACTCGACGAATAATTCGCCTGGCCGAACAGCCCCATCTGTCCGCTTACGGACGACATGTTGATCACTCGTCCACCGCTTTGCAAAATCGGTACCGCTTTTTGGATGACGTTGAATGTGCCGCTCAGATTCACGCGCACGATGCTCTCGAACTCTTCGAGCGACATTTTCTTGATCGTCCGGTCGCGAATGATCCCGGAATTGTTGATCAGAATGTCGAGCCCACCATGTCGATCCTGGATTTGCTTCATCATAGCGTCGACTTGCTCCGGTTTCGTCACGTCGGCATCGATCAACAACGGTTCCTTCAATTCATTCGCAACCGCCTCGGCGTCCGCTTTGTTCTGTCCTTGCGGGTCGCTGAAATAATTGACCACGCATTTCGCGCCGCGCGCACCGAAGGCCTTAATCATTTCCGCGCCGATGCCGCGCGAGCTTCCGGTGACGAGAGCGACTTTTCCTGTGAAATCGATTCGGTCGTCCATTTACGATTCGAGCGCCTGTTTTTTTGAACCGCGACTAACAATGAGCGAGATCGGCAGCCCGATCAAAAACATGTGCACGAGAACGGCAGTCACGTCCCGAGACAACGAAGGGTGCGCATTTGGAAAGACGAGACGAATCACGATCCAATACATAAAAAGGTAAACCGCGATTCCGTAAAGCAAACCCGAGACGATCGGCTGTTGCGTTAAAAATTCGATTTTCCGACTGGCGGCGTAAAACACGGTCGCGGCCACGAGCGCGATAAAAAAATGAATCACTAAACCCAATCCAGCCGTGCCAAGGCCGCCCTCAAACGAGCGCGGACCGAGAAGACCGCTGGTAATTCCTTGCAACATCCGAATCGATCCGGTGCCTTTGATTCCCGCGATCACAAACGCGGACGTGATATCCAAAATTCCAGCGATTAACCACGCCACGAGGATGGTGCGGAGTGGCTGAAAGCGTTTCATGGAATCCCGCTAGTAGGCTAGAATGCCGTTGCCCGTCAAACGATAACCGTTAGACTTTTCGTCCCTCATGGCTGCACCAATCCGAGTTTTAACCGCAGTCCCGATTTGTGACGGGCATGATAGCGCGATTAACACGATTAATCTCGAGTTCATCCGCCACGGGATCGAAGTGATTTATCTCGGCTACCACCGCTCGGTGGCCGACATCGTGCGTGCCGCCATCCAGGAAGACGTACGGGCGATTGGAATTTCGAGTTATAACGGCGGACACGTCGAATTTTTCGCAGCCGTGGTCGATCTTTTGCGAAAAAAAGGTGCGGACGATATCAAGGTCTTCGGGGGTGGCGGTGGCACCATTACGCAGGACGATGCAGCAAAGATGAGGCGGAAAGGCGTAGACGAAATTTTCTTCGCCGGTACGTCGCTCGACGACATGGTGAAATTTGTTCATCGGCGTTACGGCAAACCCCGAGGCAAACGGCCGCGACCGAAATCATTCGATCAGGAACTGGCCCATAAGTTGACTCAAATCGAAGACGCAGCTGGAGGCCGGAAGAAGATTCGGAATTCGAAGTTCAAAATTCAAGATTCCCGGCAAAACCGTGTCATTGGTTTCACTGGACCGGGCGGCGCAGGTAAAACGACGCTGATCGACGAGCTTGTCCTGCGGTTTCTGCATCGCGATCCAAAGGGACGTATTGCGATTTTGTCGCATGACCCCAGCGTAGTCGGCGAAGGCGCGTTGCTGGGCGATCGGGCGACGATGATCAATTCGCAGGACGATCGCGTGTTCATGCGCAGTATGGCCACGCGCGGACAAGCAGGCGGACTTTCGCCTGCGACGCACGATTGCCTCGCCTTGCTGGCGCAGTCCAATTTCGATTACGTCATTATCGAGACAGTCGGCACTGGCCAGGAAGCGATGCCATTTCAGAAAAATGGAATTGTTGATTCAACGGCGCTGGTGATGAATCCCGACTACGGCAGCCGGTTGCAACTGCAAAAGATTGTGATGCTCGATCTGGCAGACATCGTGGTGGTCAACAAAAGCGATCTCCAGCGCGCGCGTACAGCGCACACGGAAATCGAGCAGCGTCTTGAACAAAACCGGCGAGACCAGCAACTGGTCGATACCGTTGCAAAACGGCATCGCGACTCTGGCGTGGACCAGTTGTTTGAGTTAATCTCAAATCGATCTGTAGCGGCGGTGTCCGACCGGAAAACAAAACGGCGACGGCGCTGATAGAGCGCCGCTACAGCAGGAGGAGAACGTTATGAGCAAGCTCGGACAAGTCGTCGAATCGGTCGAAAATTATAACAAATTCGTTCTCGACCAGGTGAAGCGGGCGCGCACCGATCAAAAATTCGGGCGCGATCTGCTTGGACGTTGGAACGATACAAAGGCGAAAATCCCGTTTACGCGCACACCGACCGGAGTGCCGCTGCCGCGTCTCGCGTTACCTGAGATCGATGAGCCGGGGGAGATCGCCCGTTTCATCTTCGGCGAAGGGTTGCCAGGCGAGTTTCCTTACCTCAACGGCGCGTATCGCGAGATGTATCTCGAGCCGATCCGCGATATTGAGAGTTTTGAGAAGAACGGGGAAAAGATAGGCAAGAAGATTCCGCAACCTGAAGAGCCTACGCGCCTGTTCTCAGGATTAATGCTGGCTGAAGACACGAATGAGCGGTTCCACTATCTAACGCGTCACCAGCGCACACATCGGCTTAGCACTGCTTTCGATGGGCCGACGCTTTACGGGCTAGATAGCGACGCCGACGGTGTTTTCGGGAAGATCGGCGAGGGCGGCGTG
>Ga0207678_10005829_pt1 | contig 10978 bp, 10 predicted proteins | sample KBSC63metaG_FD_184319 | JGI IMG/M metagenome (GOLD analysis project Ga0207678, IMG submission 184319) | Corn rhizosphere microbial communities from Kellogg Biological Station, Michigan, USA - KBS C6-3 metaG (SPAdes) (version 2) | ecosystem: Host-associated > Plants > Roots > Rhizosphere > Soil ...
ATCCCTCCGCTCCCCGCACACCCGCCCCTCTCGCCACGGCCACAGCCTGCCCGGGCCGTGGCGAGAGGGGCGCGTCCCCTACCCGGGCGACAGCTTGCGAGTCCCGTCCCTTCCGGGCGCCAGCTTGCGAGGCCCCGGCCCTACCCGGGCGACAGCTTGCGGGGCCCCGGCCTTCCCCGGGCGACAGCTTTCGGGGCCTGGACCCTCCCCGTGGCGCAATCAATCGTGGGACTACTCATCTAGCGCGGTCGACCTTTCGTCCGCCCACCAAGACGTGGTCGACCTATCGTCCGGCTACCGGACCTTAAGACGACCACCGCAGGGGGAGCGACGTCAGGACGACCGCGCTAGCTCGCAGCGAAGCGCATCCGCGGATCCGGATGGGGGTGCGCGCGCAGCAGGGCCTGGGTGTATTCGTCCTTCGGCCGGGCGAAGACCTCTTGCGTGGGACCGGTCTCGACGATGCGGCCATGGCGCATCACCGCGATCCTGTCGGCGACCTCGGCGATCACCGCCAGCTGGTGGGAGATGAAGAGGACGGCGACGCCGAGCTCCTCGCGCAGGTCGAGGAAGAGGTTCAGGAGCTGGGCCTGGACCGAGACGTCGAGGGCGGATACTGCCTCGTCGGCGATGATCAGCTCCGGGTCGACGGCGAGGGCGCGGGCGATCGAGACGCGCTGGCGCTGGCCGCCGGAGAGCTCGCGCGGCTTGCGCGAGGCGATCCGGTCGGTGAGCTGGACCAGGCCGAGGAGACGGGAGACGAAGGCGCCCTCGTCCTCGGCCCCGGGGCGCTCGTGGACCTTGCCCGCTTCGTGGAGCGCCGCCCCCACCGTCATCCGCGGGTTGAGCGAGGCGTAGGGATCCTGGAAGACCATCTGCATCCGCCGCCGCAGCTCGCGCAGCTCGGGGCCCTTGTGATCGCGGATGTTGACGCCGTCGACGCGGACCTCGCCGCCGTCGGGCTCGATCAGCCGGATCAGACAGCGGGCCAGCGTCGTCTTGCCGGAGCCCGAGCCGCCCGCGATGCCGAGGATCTCGCCCCGGTCGAGGGTGAAGCTGACGTCGTCGACCGCGCGGAACGGGTCGATCTGCCTGCGGGCCAGCCGCTCGGCGAGGCTGCGGCGCACGCCGAACTCCTTGACCAGCGAGTCGACCTCCAGCAGGCGGGCGCGCTCACTCCCCAGGTCGGTGACGTTCTCGACCTCGGTCACGCTTCCACCCCCTCGGCCTTCGCCTTCGAGTTCGCGTCGGCGAAGGGCCGCACCGGGCAGGCGGAGTCGTGCGCCGGGCCGACCTTCTCCAGCTTCATCGAGACCGCCTCGCATCCCGGCCGCGCGTACTCGCAACGGGGCGCGAAGACGCAGCCGGGGATCACGTCGGAGAGCTCCGGCGGGTGGCCGGCCAGGGCGGCGCGGCGCTGCACGTTGCCGGCCGAGTCGAGCTCCGGCACCGAGTTCAGGAGCGCCTTCGTGTACGGGTGTTCGGGTTCGTGGTAGATCGTCTCCACCGGCCCCGACTCGACGATGTGGCCGCCGTACATCACCGCCACCCGGTCGCACGCCTGGGCGATTACGCCGAAGTCGTGGGACACCAGCAGCATCGCCATCCCCTCCTCGGCGCTCATCCGCGCGAGCAGTTTGAGGATCTGCGCCTGGGTCGTGACGTCGAGGGCCGTGGTCGGCTCGTCGGCAAGCATCAGCCGCGGGCTCGAGGCAGTGGCGATCGCGATCATCACCCGCTGGCACATGCCGCCGGAAAGCTCGTGCGGGTAGGCGCGGTAGCGATGCTCGGGGTCCTCGATCCCGACCCGCTCGAGCAGCGCCAGCGCCTCCGCCTTCGCCGCGTCGCGCTTCATCCCCCGGTTCACCTTCAAGGTTTCGGCGATCTGGGCGCCGACCCGCATCGTCGGGTTCAGCGACCCGAACGGGTTCTGGTAGATCATCCCGACCGAGTGGGCACGGAAGTCGCGCAGCTTCGACGTGTCCAGGGACAGCACGTCGGCGCCGTCGAAGCGGATCGACCCCGCCGAGATCGCGCCCGGCGCCGGGACCATCCGCATCACCGCGCGGCAGGTGAGGCTCTTGCCGGAGCCGGACTCGCCGACCAGGCCGAGCACCTCGCCCGCTTCGACCGCCAGGTCGACGCCCTTCACCGCGACGAGCTGCCCGTCCTCGCCGGGGAACTCGATCCGCAGCGACTCGATCTCCAGCAGGCTCATCGTTCGCCCCGCTCGAGGCCGCGGTCGGAGATGCCCTCGCCGATCAGCCCGACGCCGACGCCGAACAGCACCAGCACCAGGCCGGGCAGCGTCGCGATCCACCAGGCGGTCAGGAGGTATCCCTGGCCGTCGGCGATGATCCCGCCGAGCTCGGCGGTCGGCGGCTGCACGCCGAAGCCGAGGTAGGAGAGGCCCGCCAGCAGGATCAGGTTGCCGATCAGGTCGATGGTCGAGTAGACGAGGCAGGGACGGATCACGTTGGGCAGCCCGTGCTTGAGGATCGCCCGCGTTTTGGAATAGCCGAGCGCGGTCGTCGCCATCATGTACGGCTGCTCGCGCACGATCAGCATCTCCGCCCGCGCGAGGCGCGCGTACAGGGCCCAGGCGGCGATCGGCACGCCGATCAGGAAGCCCTCGATGCCGGGCCCGACGATCGCCACGATCGCCATCACCAGGACGATGAAGGGGAACGAGATCATGATGTCGGCGAGGCGCGAGACGACCGTGTCGACCCAGCCGCCGAAGTACCCGGCGAGCGCGCCGACCAGGACCGCGAACGGCAACGGCACGTAGGTGACCAGCAGGCAGAGCACGATGTCCAGGCGCAGGCCGTAGAGCGCCCGCGAGAAGACGTCACGGCCGGCGTCGTCGGTGCCGAAGAGGTGTTGCGAGGAGGGCGACTGGAGCAGCGCGAAGGGATCGATTTCGTTCGGGCCGTAGGGGGCGATCAGCGGCGCGAAGAGCGCGGCGAGGGCAAGGATGCCGACGATGACCCCGCCGACCTTGACCGAGGTCGGCCAGCCCTTGATGCGGCTCCGCACGCCGCGGCGCGGCCGCGCGAGGGGCGGCCCGGCGACGTCGGCGGGAGTGACCGGGGTGGCGCTCACGAGCGGCCCGCCAGTCGGATGCGGGGATCGAGCCAGGCGTAGGCGACGTCGGTGAGGAAGCCGACGATGACGACGACCGCGCCGCTGAGGAAGACCAGGGTCTGGACCAGCTGATAATCGCGTTTCGACACCGCCTGGACCAGCAGCGTGCCGGCGCCGGGGATCTGGAAGACGTTTTCGATCAGCACCAGGATGCCGACCATGAAGCCGAAGATCGAGGCGAGGATCGTGATCACGCCGATGATCGAGTTGCGCATCGCGTGCTTGGCGACGACGCGCAGTTCGCTGTAGCCGCGCGCCCGGGCCGCCTCGATGTACTCGCCGTGCAGCACCGTCACCAGGTTGGCACGCAGGTTGCGGACGATGATCACCAGCAGCCCGAGGCCGATCGTCAGCGCCGGCACGGTGCAGGTGCGGAGGATCCCGCTGATCCCGGTTTCATAGCCGGAGACCGGGAACCACTTCAACTCGAAGCCGAGCAGCAGCGCCAGCATCAGGCCGAGCCAGAAGGGCGGCATCGCGAAGGTGAAGGTGGTGAGGACGCGGATCGCGTTGTCGACCACGCCGCCCTGGCGGACCGCCGCGACGATCGCCAGCGGCACGCCGATGACCAGCGCGATCAGGAGCCCGTAGGCGACCAGGATCGCGGTCGGGCCGATGCGGTTGCCGATCAGTTCGGCGACGTTGGAGCTGAAGGCGGTCGAGTTGCCGAAGTTGAAGGTCACGATGTTGCCGAGGTAGAGCCAGAACTGCTCCGGCCAGGAGCGGTCGAGGCCCCATTCGTGGTGGAGCTTGGCGACCGTCGCCGGCGTCGCGTGGACGCCGAGCTGGATCTTGGCCGGGTCGCCGGGGACGAGGTGGATGATCAGGAACGTCCCCAGCGCGATGCCGATCAGGACCACGATGCTGACCATCAGCCGCTTGATCAGATAGACGAGCATCGTGGTCCCTCGGTGGTGCCTTCTTCCCGTCCCCTAGGAGGACTTGCCGGCGATCCAGGTCTCCTGCATCTGGTCGACGCCGAGGCCGTTGGCCTTGGTGCCGCAGACGTTGGACTGATGCCCGTTGATCAACGGGAAGTCCATCACGTTCAGCGAGGGCATTTCTTCGTTGAACAGTTCCTGGATCACTTTCCATTCGGATTGACGCGCGCCTTCATCGGTGCTGGAGATGAATTTCTGCACCAGGCCTTCGGCTTCTTTGTTGGTCCAGAACGATTTGAACCCGTCGAGTTCGGCTTCCGGCAGCGCGTAGAAGGACGCGTACTCGTCGGGCACCGGCACGTCGGAGGTGGTGCCGGTGAACGGGAACGTGAGTTCGAATTCGCCTTCCAGCCACTTTTCCGCGATCGTCGCCGCTTCCAGTTCTTCGAGCTTCACGTTGACGCCGATCTGCCCCATCTCCTGCTGGACCAGGAGCGCCATCTGCTTGAAGTAGTCGAAGCCGGCCGGGTACTGCAGGCTGACCGTGAAGCCGTCGGCGAATTTCGATTTCGCCATTTCGGCCTTCGCTTTTTCGACGTTGAATTCGAACGGCGGCACTTCCTGGTCGGAAGCATCGAGTTCGAAGTTCTGGATCACGCTGTTCGGGACCGTGCCGGTGCCGCGGAACACCGTTTCGTTCAGCTGCGGCCGGTTGATCGCCAGGCTGAGGGCATGGCGGACGTGCACGTCGGCCAGCGCCTTCACTTTGGTGTTCGTCACCAGCAGGATCTCCTGCGGCAGTTCGACCTCCTGGATCGCCAGGTTGGTGTCGCCCTGCAGCGATTCGACCTGCGCGAACGGCACGCCGTCGATCATCTGCGCTTCACCCGATTTGAGGGCGAGGACGCGGGTGTTCGAGTTGGGGACGAAATTCCACCGCATCGAGTCGAGGTACGGCTTTCCCTTTTCGAAGTAGTAGGGGTTCTTTTCGAACGTGATGTGGGACCCGCCGGCGAATTCCTTCAGCTTGAAGGGGCCGGTGCCGACCGGGTGCTTCCAGAAGGCCGGGCCTTCCGCTTCCAGCTTCTCCCGGTCGACGATGAATGCCGGGAAGATCGCCAGGTTGTAGAGGAACGCGGCGACCGGGTGTTCGAGTTTCACGACCACCGTCGTGTCGTCCGTCGCCTTGGCGCTTTCCATCCCGGCGGCGACACCGGCCAGCGAGATGTTGACTTCCGGGTCGGCGAACTGTTCGAGGTTCCAGGCGACGTCTTCGGCGCTCAGCGGCGAGCCGTCGGAGTATTTGAGGCCCTTGCGCAGATGGAAGGTGTAGGTGAGGCCGTCCTTGGAGACGTCCCAGCTTTCCGCCAGGCCGGGGACGACTTTGTCCGGGCCGTTGGGGTCGTTGCGGACGATGCCGTTGTAGAGCATTTCGTCGGCGAAGATGTCCCCGTTGCCGTTCTTGATTTCGCGCGGGTTCAGGGTCACCGTTTCGAGCTGGCGCGAGTAGACGAGCGTGCCGCCCGCCACCGGTTCTTCTTCGCACGCGGCGTTGACGGCTTTCGCGCCGCCTTCGCCTTCCTTGGCGACGGAGATGGTCCCACCGCCACTGCTCGAGCCGCCGCAGGCACTCACGAGCAGCGCCAGCAGAGCACCCATCGCCCCGATCAGTAAGAGCTTCCTCATCCTTCTCTCCTCTTCTTGGTCTTAACGAGCGGCGCTTGCAACAGCAGCGACACCAGCCTGGACCGCCACGAGGGCTTGGTCAAGGTCGTGTTCGTCCATGGCCGCAGAGACGAACCAGTTGTGCCGGGGATGGAGGTAGAGGCCGTGCTTCCCACACGCGGCCGCAAAGATGTCGTTCAGGGTCCGATTCTCGTCGTCGGCGTCGAAGCGCGCGAAGGGCATCGTCGGCGCTCCGGTGACCGAGATCCCGACGCCGCTCTCCGCGGCGGCCGCGGCGAGCCCCTCCTGGAACTTCGTGCCCCAGTCGCGCATCCGCCCGAGCGCGTCCTCGCGCTCCATCAGCTCGAGCGTGGCGAGGCCGGCCGCCATCGCGTCGCCGGTCCACCAGAAGGAGCCGGTCGCGAAGACCCTCGCCGCCGCCTCGCGCACCTCCTCCCGGCCGACCAGCGCCGCGAGCGCGAAGCCGTTGGCGATCGCCTTGCCCCAGGCGCTCATATCGGGGGCGACGCCGAACCGGCGCCAGGCGCTGCCGAGCTCCAGCCGCATGCCGGTGCGGACCTCGTCGTGGATCAGCAGGCCGCCGTGCTCGTCGCACAGCTGCCGCACGCCGAGCGCGAACTCGCGGGTCGGCGCTTCCTGGTCGAACCCGCCTGCCGGCTGGCGGTAGGGCGAGACGATCAGCGCGGCGAGGTCGTCGGGGTGGCGCTCGATCGCGGCGCGGACCGAGTCGAGGTCGTTGAAGTCGAAGTACTCGAGGCTGGCGCGGTCGCCGGGGACGGTGCCCTGGACGTCGGGGTTGCACCAGGGCAGCGAGCCGTGGTAGGCGCCGTTGGCGACCAGCACCGTGCCGCGGCCCGTGTGGGCGCGGGCCAGGGTGACCGAGAGCGTGGTGGCGTCGGCGCCGTTCTTCGCGAAGAGCGCCCAGGCGCCCTCGTCGATCAGCGTGACGAGCTTCTCCGCCAGGTCCACCATCACCGGCGCGGCGCCGGGGCCGCAGTCGACCAGGGCGTGCTGGCGGGCGACCGCCTCCTCGACCTCGGGGCGCCGGTAGCCGATGACCTGCGGGCCCCAGCTGCACATCATGTCGATGTACTCGTTGCCGTCGACGTCCCAGAAGCGGGAGCCCTCGGCGCGGGCGATGAAGTGGGGCGAACCGGGCCAGTTGACCTGAGGGGAGAAGTGGCCGGCGACGCCTCGCGGCAGCGCCTTGACCGCGCGTTCGTCGAGTTCGAGGCCCGTCCGGCCCTGGAAGGTAGTCGTCATTGCGGGATCTTAAACAGACGTGCGAAATAGAATCAAGGTCTTATTTCAGACGTACGTATAAAATAACGGCCGCGCCGTCTGTAAGGCGGGCGCAAACGGGAACAGGTCGAGCACAGAGAGAGGACCAGGTTGTGACCAATCCACTTGAGGTGGACCGCTCCGAGCGCGTCCAGGAAGTCCGCGATCGCGCCGCGACCGTCCGCCGCGAGACCGTCCGCCTGGTCGGCATCGCCGGCTCCGGCCACTACTCCAGCGTCTTCTCCTGCGCCGAGCTGATGGGCGCTCTCTACTCGGGCGTGATGCGGATCGCCGAGGATCCCGACTGGCCCGAGCGCGACCGCCTGATCCTCTCCAAGGGCCACGTCGCGGTCGGCCTCTACCCCCTGCTCGCCGAACGCGGCTACTTCCCGGAGGAATGGCTCGACTCCTACACGCGGCTCGGCAGCCCGCTCGGCGACCACCCTGACATGCGCCGCATCCCCGGCGTCGACTTCTCCTCCGGCAGCCTCGGCCACGGCCTCTCGATCGGGGTCGGGATGGCGAAGGCGGCGCGCCTGCGCGGCTACGACGAGACGCGGATCTGGGTGCTGCTCGGCGACCAGGAGCTGAACGAGGGCCAGGTCTGGGAAGCGGCCGGCTCGGCCTCCCACTTCGGCCTCGGCAACGTCTGCGCGATCGTCGACGCCAACCAGATGGGGCTTGACGGGACGACCGAGGAGACGATGTCGGTCGAACCGATCGGCGGGCGCTTCGAAGCCTTCGGCTGGGACGTGGTCGAGATCGACGGGCACGATCCGGAGGCGATCCTGGCGGCCGCCGCCGCGCTGCCGCCCGCCACCGGGGACAAGCCGCAATGCATCGTCGCCCGCACCGTCAAGGGGAAAGGGGTCTCATATATGGAGCTGTCACGGACCTGGCACATCGGTTACCTGGATCCCGACGACGCCGCCGCCGCAACCGCGGAGATCGATCAGCGTGGCTGAGGTGGAGCGCGCCGACGGCATCGAGCTCGCCCCCGTCCCCAGCGGCAAGAGCTGGGACCTGGCGGGGATGGAACGGCTCTCGACCTCGGCGGTCGCAGGCAAGGTGCTCGCCGCGATGGGCGAGGAGGACCCCGACATCGTGGTGCTCACGGCCGACCTCAAGTTCTCCAACCAGACCGTCGACTTCGAGCGCGCCCACCCGGAGCGCTTCGTCAACGTCGGCATCTCCGAGCAGCACATGGTCTCGATGGCGGCGGGGATGGCAAGCGTCGGGCTGAAGCCCTACGTCGCCACCTTCGCCCCCTTCGTCGGCCTGCTGGCGGGCGAGCACATCCGCACCGACCTCGCCTACCCCGGCCTGCCGGTGCGGGTGATCGCCCACCACGCCGGGATCGCGATCGGCTTCTACGGCACCTCCCACCACGCGACCGAGGATCTCGGCCTGATGCGCTCGATCGCCGGGCTGACCGTCGTCTGCCCCTGCGACGCGACGGCGACCGAGGCGGCGCTGCGCCAGACCGCCGACCTCCCCGGCCCGGTCTACTTCCGGGTCGGCCGCGGGCGCGACGTGCCGGTGTACGACGCGCTGCCCGAGGCGCACTGGACGCTCGGCGAGGCAGCGGTGCTGCGCGAGGGCTCCGACCTGACGATCGTCGCCAACGGCATCACGGTCTCCGGGGCGCTGGAGGCGGCGCGCGCGCTGGCCGCCGACGGGATCGAGGCCGCGGTCATCGACGCCCACACCGTGCGGCCCTTCGACGGCGCGACGATCGCCGAGCACGCCGGGCAGAGCGGGCGCCTGCTGGTCGCCGAGGAGCACAACGTGGTCGGCGGCGTGGCCAGCGCCTGCGCCGAAGCGCTGGTCGAGCACGGGCTCGCCGGCGTGAAGCTGGCGCGGATCGGGATGCCCGCCGACGAGTACTCGCTGATCGGTCCCCCCACCCACCTCTACCGCCACTACGGCATGGACGCCGGCGGCATCGAGGCCAAGGCGCGCGATCTGCTCGCCGCCTGACCCGCAAGGCCCCCACCCAACCCCCCGACCGAGAGGAAGACGTGGCAGACGATCAACTGGAGCAGGCGCGAATCGAAGTGGTGGAGCACGGCCGGCGGATGCTTCGCGACGGCCTCGTCAAGGGGACCTCGGGGAACGTCAGCGTGCGGGTCGGCGACCGGGTCGTGATCACGCCGGGTAGCGTCCCCTACGAGGAGATCGAGCCCGACGGCCTGGCGATCGTCGACCTCGACGGCAACCACCTCGCCGGCGGCAAGCCCTCCTCGGAGACGCCGCTCCACACCCTCGTCTACCGCGAGACCGACGCCGCCGCGGTCGTCCATACGCACTCCATATATGCGACGACGCTCGCCTGCACCGTCGACGAGCTGCCCGCCGTCCACTACATGATCCACGCCTTCGGCGGCGATTCCGTCGCCGTCTCCGACTACGAGCGCTTCGGCTCCGACGAGCTGGCGGCCGCGGTGCACGCGGCGCTCGGCGACCGGCGGGGCGTGCTGCTGCGCAACCACGGCGCGGTCGTCCACGGGCCGAGCCTGAAGCGCGCCTACGACCTGGCGGTGCTGCTCGAGTGGCTGGCGGAGCTCTACTGGCGCTCCTCGGTCTTCGGCGAGCCGCGCATCCTGAGCCACGAGCAGCTCGAGGAGGTCGCGACCGAGGCGGCGCGGCGCGCGTACGGAGGACAGCCGTGAAGTCGCCGAAGGTCGTCTGCCTGGGCGTGCACCTGCTCGACGTGCTGGTGCGTCATCCGGAGGCGCCGAACCTGCAGCCGGGCTGGCAGATCCTCGACGACCTGCGGATCACCGCGGCGGGCACCGCGGCCGGGCCGGCGGTCGACCTGGCGAAGCTGGGCGCGCGGCCGATCAGCATGGGCGTGGTCGGCGACGACTACGAGGGCGGCCTGATGGTCGACCTGATGGCGGGCTTCGGCTGTGACATGAGCCGGCTGGTCCGCGATCCGGGTGGGCCGACCCACGTCTCGCTGCTCTTCATCGGCGCCGACGGCGAGCGCAACCCGATCATGATCCGCCCGACGGGCGCCCGGACGCTGACGCTCGACGACATCGACATGGACGTCGTCGCCGACGCGGACGTGCTCCACGTCGGCGGCGCCGACCAGCTCGGCGACTTCGCCTCTGGCCCCCTGGTCGAGCTGATCCGCCACGCCCGCGCCAACGACGTCCTCGTCACGGTCGACGTGCTGGCGATGTGCGACGAGGAGATGCGCGACCGCCTCGCGCCGGCCCTGTCCCAGGCCCAGTTCTTCCTCCCCAACGAGAGCCAGCTGGCCGAAATGACCGGCACCGAGGACCCGGCCGAGGGCGTGGCGCGCCTGCGCGAGGCGGTCGGGATCGAGACCGTGATCGGGACGCTCGGCGGCGAGGGCAGCCTGATCCTCGGCCCCACCGCCGAAGCCCGGGTGCCCGCCTTCGACGTCGACGTCGTCGACACCACCGGCTGCGGCGACGCCTACGCGGCGGGCTTCATCGTCGCCGTCGCCAACGGCTGGGACCCCGAGGCGGCGGGCTGGCTCGGCGCGGCGGCGGCAGGACTCGTGGCCACAGGCCTCGGCTCGGACTCCGGCATCGTCGACCTCCCCTCGACCCTCGACTTCATGGCGACCCAGGCCCCCGACCGCATCGCCGCCCTCGCCCGCACCGCCGCCTGACGTACTGCCTGCGAACGATCAAAATCACCCGCGCAACTTTCACCTTGCTATAGCAAGGTGAAAGTGGAACAGGCTCCGCGGACGGGGGGAGGGGACGGGGCCCCTTGAAGCTGGCGCCCGCGAAGGGATCAGGTCCCGCAAGCTGGCGCCCGGAAGGGACGTGACCCTCTCAAGCCGGCGCCCGGAAGGGACGAGGCCCCGCAAGCTGGCGCCCGGATGAGGGGCGGGCCGTCTCGTCCACGGCCCTGGCAGGCCGTGGCCGTGGCCGAGACGGCCGGGTGTGCGGGGAGCGGGGGGACCCGTGGAGCGTCCGTCACGAGGGAGCCACGGATCC
>Ga0207678_10005830_pt1 | contig 10978 bp, 9 predicted proteins | sample KBSC63metaG_FD_184319 | JGI IMG/M metagenome (GOLD analysis project Ga0207678, IMG submission 184319) | Corn rhizosphere microbial communities from Kellogg Biological Station, Michigan, USA - KBS C6-3 metaG (SPAdes) (version 2) | ecosystem: Host-associated > Plants > Roots > Rhizosphere > Soil ...
AGCGGGTGATGGTTCTATCCACCTGACGGAAGCCTTTGGTATTCGTGGTGCGTTCAACCACAACTGGGACCCGTACTGGTCGACGAGCTTGTTCGGTGGTGCGGCTTGGGTGCGGTACGACGATGTGGCCAGGGCGAATTTCTGCGCCGCTGTTCCTGCGCTCAACCAAGCTACTATCACAAGCTGCAACCCGAACTTCAGCACGGGACAAATTGGTGTCGTCACGCGCTGGACCCCCGTCAAGAACCTGACGTTCTCGGCTGAAGCCATGTACTTCTTGCTTCACCAGAACATCCAAGGTTCGGCGGTCTTCACCCCGGGTGGAGTGCAGCCGACGCAGCTCTACACCTTCCACGATCAGAGCACTGCCTCGTTCAACGTTCGCGTTCAACGTAACTTCTGATCGCGTACCTAAAGGCTAGCTAACAGAACCCCCGGCAGGAAACTGCCGGGGGTTTTTCTTGGCCTCGGCGGAGAAGAATAATCCTGTCACTCGCGCGAAATCGTGCGTTTCTGACTCGGCGTATCGCAAGACGTGGCGCAAAGGACACAGCGAGAAACCAAACGCATCGGCTCAAAAATACAGTCATTGCCGAGGCAAAATTTTGGATTAGCTCTCTTATCGTGCGACCTGTGAATGCACGGAGCCGATATGAAAACGATTCAAACACTCATTCTTGGCACGGCGGCGAGCTTGATTGCCTTCGGCGGAGCACAAGCGGCCGACCTGCCGGTCAAGGCCAAGCCAGTCGAGTATGTGAGAATCTGCAACGTGCATGGCGCCGGCTTCTTCTTCATTCCCGGCACCGATACCTGCATCAAACTCGGCGGTTACTTGAGGGCGGATACGACCATTAACGGTGGCGGCTCTCACGGCCAACCAGGGTGGAGCGGCGATTCGGGCCAGCACAACCGCTTTGCCGATGAATTTATTTCCCGTTCGCGTATGGCGCTGACGGTCGATACCCGCACCTCCACCGAGTACGGTGTTGTCCGTACTTTCGGTCAGGCTAACTTCCAGTTCAACACGTTCGGTACAGCTAACGGAGCAGTTATTGGAGCTAGCCCCACCACCCCCGTGACGGCCACTCAGTTGGGCGGGTTGAACGCTTCACTGCTGAACGTGCCCGGAGGCGGTTACGTCGCGGTAGAGTATGTATTCATTCAATTCGCCGGCTTCACATTCGGCAAGTCGGCATCTGCATACGCGACACCTTGGCAAGGTTTTCCGAGCAATATCACGTCGTTTCTGCTTGGCGGTCAAAACACCGATACCGGCCTTAACAACATCCAGTACACTGCGGAGTTCGGCAACGGTGTTTCCGGGACCATCGGCCTGGATGATCCAACGGTCTGGGAGCGCACCGCCGTCTATAATTTGAGTATTCCCGGTGCGATCGGTGCTAGCGGAACCGGCACCAGCGCGTACGCCGGATTCCATGTTCCCGACATAGTTGGAAGAATCCGTGCCGACCAGGCTTGGGGTTTGGTGCAACTTTCAGCCGCGGCCCACGAGATCAGCGGCTCGTACAATAACATAGGTGCCGCTAACACTCCGTCGGGTGCCTCCATCTTGTCCGGGCATCCCGACTCGAAATTTGGCGGAGCGGTGATGGGCGCGCTGCAAGTCAAGAATCTCCCAACCGGTACGGGAGACGACATCAAGATCGACGTCAGTTATGCCAAGGGTGCCACGAAATACGTGATCGGGACCGCCTCCACTTCGCCGAACTTTGCCATGTTCGGCGATAGCGGTTTCGGCTTCCGGGGGGTCGGCTTTGGCGCGACAACCGACGGTGTTTATTTCCCGGGGATAGGCGGTACGGGTGGCATTCAGCTTACCACCTCGATGGGGATCAACGGGGCATACACCCACAATTGGAATCCGAATTGGTCGACCAGCGTCTACGGCAGCTACTCTTCCGTTCGCTATGATGGAGCGGCCAACGATAATCTCACAGGAGCAGGTGTGACCTCCGCCAAGGGGGCGTACTGCGCAGCCTTCGCCGCAAGTCATCCGGGTCAAGCGTTGGCTGGGAACAGTTCCGGATCCTATAGTTGCAATCCCGATTTCAACGTTTCGCAACTCGGTGTGGTTAGCCGTTGGACGCCCGTCAAAGGTCTTACTTTTTCGGGTGAAGTGCAGTGGTTCCACCTCGATCAAAAGATGTCGGGCAGTTCGGTTTTCACGCCGGCGGCTCCGATGCCGAACGCGCTCTACGAGTTCAAGGATCAGAATACGGTTTTGCTGCAGGTTCGTGCCCAGCGCAATTTCTGATCTCAAATCTCCCGCGGTTAAAACCCGTGGCGTTGAGTGACTGCGCGGTCCGCGGCGGAGGCCGCTATTGGACGGTGGCGCCGCGATGCAAATCGGCCTCGATCTGAAGCCGCGTGCCGCCTCCAAACCGTGCCCGGTAGACCTGCAGGTTCTCCATGATCCGCTGAACGTAGTTCCGCGTCTCGGAGAACGGGATCTGTTCGACCCAGTCGACCGCGTCGACTTTGGGATCGCGTGGATCGCCATAGCGCTCGATCCATTTTTTCACGCTGCCGCGGCCGGCATTATAGGCGGCGAAAGTCAGGATGTAGGAGCCGCGGTAGTCCTCGATCAGTCCGCCGAGTTCGGCGGCGCCAAGCGCGGCGTTATAGACCGGATCGGTCTTCATCCGGCTAAGATCGAAGCCGACGCCGGCGCGCTTGCAGACATAGCGTCCGGCGTCCGGCGTTACTTGCATCAGCCCGTAAGCCTGCGCCGGCGAGACCACGGCCGGGTTGAAGGCGCTTTCCTGCCGGGCGATGGCGTAGACGATGCTCTGCTCGACCTCCGGTCCGATCGCCTTGAATGATGGAATCCCGTTGACAGGATAGGCGTAGAAATCGAACGGCAAGCCGCGATTGAGCGCGGCCTTGCCGAGCAACAGCATGCCACGGGCGTCGCTGTAGCGCGACGCCAGTTCGCCGAGCCCGACAAGGGCGTCAGGATCGCCGTTCTCGCCCATGTCGCCAAAGATCGGAATCGCGATCTCGCGCTCGTCGAGTTCATAGAGCAACGCCACCGCGCGTACGATCTCGAGCCGCTCCGGCCCGCGCCCGCGAGGGACGCCATTCAATTCGATCTGCGGCAGTCCGAGTTTTGCACGCGCCAATTGACCATAATAGCTGGTCGATTGTTCAGCGGCGCGGGTATATGCGGCGCGGGCCTCCTGGGCGCGGCCCGCAGCTTCCGCCGCGCGGCCCTGCCAATAGCCCGCGCGCGCGAGCGCAGTCGGGTTCACGCTCCCGACGCCGATGCGTGCAAAATGCTGCGTGGCCACCGACGGATCGTTGAGGAAGCGCAGCGCGATCCAACCCGCAGTGAATTCTTGCTCGGTCTTGTAGATGTCGCGGGAGGGAAGGGCGGCGTCCCTCGCAATCAAATAGGCGCTGCGATATTCGCCGACGTCGATCATCTTGCGCGCCAGCAGCCGCCGTTCGATCCACCATTCATCGAGATTGTGCAGCCGGGCAGGATCCTTCGGTGCGCCGAGCATGAGCTGGGCGGCCTCGGTGAATTTTTCGTCGCGGCGGAGCAACTGGATCCTGCTGAAGAGAAATCCGGTGTCGCCATGCAGTTCGCGCGGCACCTCGTCGAGCAGGGCCTTGGAATTGGCGGCCTTCTTGTTGGCCGCGATGCGTGCCTTTGCCAAAGCGACGTGACCCGAACCCAGCCGTTTCGCAGCGCGCAGCGCGCCGGCTTCCTGCTCGGTGCCATAGAGGAAGTTGTCCATCCGCGCCTTGTGATCGCCGGCGGTCAGCAGGGCGCCGAACAGGTCGAGCGCCGTATTCTCGGTATCTTCGGTCATGCCGTCGTTGCGCCAGGCTTCGCGCACCAGCCGCTCGGCATTGGCGCGATCGCCGCGACCGATCATCACCCGCGCCAGCGCGAACTTGCCTTTGGCCGAGATCGGCGATTCGTTCGCGAACCACGACCACACCGCGGCGTCGTCGCGACGGTCGTCCCACAACGCGGACTCGATGCGGCGGCGCAGGAATGTCTGCGAGGGCCAGCTCGGATTGGCGGCAAGGAAGGCGCGGTAGCGCTCGACGGAAGCACCATTGTCGTCGCTGCGCAGGATCAGCCATTCCGCCAGCTTGCGGGCTACCGGGTCCGATATCGCTGCCTGTGCCTGCGTCGCATCTGCGGCCTTGTGCTTGCGCACGAGCTCGATGACGTTTTCAAGCGCATCCTTGTCGGCCTGTGAGGTCGACGATGTCGCGGCTACCGCCGCCGGCGTCACGGATTTGCGCGGTGGCGGCAACGCTGCGTGCTGACGCGTTGCAGGAGCCAAAGCGGGTGCGGCCGGTGCCGGCAAGGCGGGTGCCAGCGAGGCTTGTGCCGGCGCGGGGCGGGCTATCGGCGCAGCGGGGACGGTAGCGGTATTGGCCGCGGCCATCGGCGTCGTTTTGGGAACGGCATGTCGGGAAATCGGCCGCGGCTTCGGCAATGGAACTTTCGGATTGGCCCAGGCGTCCACGGACATCGCGCACAATCCGACCGCCAGCGCCAGACTTGTCGCTAGTGTGGTCGATCGCAATGTGGCTGCGCGGACGGAAGATTTCACGGTTTTCCTCTGCGGCGGCGAATCATTCAATCGCTGAAGCCTTAGGTCTATTTGATTGAATATGTGGAAAAAATGCTAAAACATCGCGGCCGGCGCTGTTTGCGCCATCACCGCGGCAAAATCGCGGCTATAGCATTTCGGGTGGAGTAGTACCGGCCCGTGTTAAGAAAGCGCGTCAAAACAAAGGGCTAAGACCCGGCCGGGCGGCCCTTTCGCCTGATCGCCAGACCCGATATGAATTGGGGTCAATCATCGGCAGTGCCCGCAAACTCGCGCGTTGGAGGAAGTCCATGGCAGCCAAGACAAAATTCCGGGGTTCGTTCACCGCCTTGGTCACGCCATTCAAGAACGGCTCGCTCGATGAGGGCGCTTTTCGCGGGCTGGTGAACTGGCAAATCGCCGAGGGCACCAACGGCCTGGTCCCGGTCGGCACGACCGGCGAAAGCCCGACCGTGAGCCATGACGAGCACAGGCGCGTTGTGGAGTGGTGCATCGAGGAGGCCAAGGGCCGGGTGCCTGTGATCGCCGGCGCCGGCTCCAATTCGACCAAGGAAGCGGTCGAACTCGCGCAGCATGCGGAGAAGGCGGGAGCGGACGCGGTGCTGGTGGTGACGCCGTACTATAACAAGCCGACGCAAGAAGGCATGTATCAGCACTTCAAGGCGATCAACGACGCCATCAACATTCCGATCATCATCTACAACATTCCGCCGCGCTCGGTGATCGACATGTCGGTCGACACCATGAAGCGCCTGTTCGAACTAAAGAACATCGCCGGCGTCAAGGACGCGACCGCCAGCATGGTGCGCGTCTCGCAGCAGCGTGCCGCGATGGGCGAGGACTTCAATCAGCTCTCGGGCGAGGACGCCACCATCCTCGGCTACATGGCGCATGGCGGCCATGGTTGCATTTCGGTGACGTCGAACGTCGCGCCGAGGCTATGCGCGGAATTCCACGCGGCCTGGCAAAAGGGCGATGTCGCCACTGCGCTCAAGGTGCACGACAAGCTGATGCCGCTGCACACCAATCTCTTCATCGAAAGCAATCCGGCGCCGATCAAATACGCGATGTCGCTGCTCGGCAAGATGGACGAGAAGCTGCGCCTGCCGATGGTCCCGGTGTCCGAGCCGACGCGCGTTGCCGTGCGCAGCGCCATGGTCCATGCGGGTCTGATCAACTAGCCTTCGTACTGCCGTCATGAATTCTCCGGTTCGTGAAGCTGAAGAGAAGGGGCTGCAGGTGCTCAAGGAATTTCGCGAATTCGCGATGAAGGGCAATGTGGTCGACCTCGCAGTCGGCGTGATCATCGGTGCAGCCTTCGGCGGCATCGTGACCTCGCTGGTCGGCGACATCATCATGCCGATCATCGGTGCGATCACCGGCGGTCTCGACTTCTCCAATTATTTCACAGGGCTTTCGAAGTCGGTGACAGCGACCAATCTGGCCGACGCCAAGAAACAGGGCGCGGTGCTGGCCTGGGGCAGCTTCCTGACACTGACGCTGAATTTCATCATCATTGCCTTCGTGCTGTTCATCGTCATCCGCTTCATGAACCAGATGAAGCGCAAGGACGAAGCCGCCCCCGAGCCGTCGAAGCCGACGCGCCAGGAAGAATTGCTGACCGAGATCCGCGATCTCCTCAAGAAGGCTTGATGTGGCCGAGAAAAACGAGCGCCCGATCAAGGTTGTCGCCGAAAACCGCAAGGCCCGGTTCAACTACGCGATCGAGGACACGATCGAGACCGGCATTGCGCTGACCGGCACCGAAGTGAAGTCGATCCGCAACGGCAAGACCACGATTGCGGAATCCTACGCGGATTCCAAGGACGGCGAGATCTGGCTGATCAACGCCAATATTCCGGAATATCTGCAGGCCAATCGCTTCAATCATGAGCCGAAACGGCCGCGCAAGCTGCTGCTGCATCGAAAGCAGATCAACAAGCTGATGGGTGCGGTCGACCGCGACGGCATGACGCTGATTCCGTTGAAGCTCTACTTCAACGAGCGCGGCCGCGCCAAGCTGTTGCTCGCGATCGCCAAGGGCAAGAAGTTGCACGACAAACGCGAGAGCGAAAAGAAACGCGATTGGGGCAGGGAAAAGGGCCGCCTGATGCGGGCCCGAGGATGACGACTACGGAATGCCAATCCGTCATTGCGAGCCAACGGGTCGAGCGAGTGCCCGCCCGGATTGCTTCGCCGCTTCCGCTCCTCGCAATGACGGCGGATGGAGAATGAAGTGATGAACCAGAGAAACCTGCTCGAAGTCGACTGGAGCAAGATCCCGGCGCCGACGGACGATGGCGCTGCGGCGCATCTGAAGGGCATGACGATCCCGCCCGTCAGCCTGGTGGCGACCGACGACACGTCGGTTGTGCTGTCGGCGCTGCCGGGCCGCACGGTCGTGTTCGGCTATCCGCGCACCGGTGAGCCCGGCAAGATCGCTCTCGTGGATGATTGGGACATGATTCCCGGCGCGCGCGGCTGCACGCCACAGACCTGCTCGTTCCGCGATCTGTTTAAAGAGCTGAAGGACGCCGGCGCCAAGCAAGTGTTCGGCCTGTCGACGCAGGATAACGTCTACCAGACCGAAATGGCCTCACGGCTGCATCTGCCATTTCCGGTTCTGTCCGACGAAAAGCTGGCGCTGACCCGTGCACTGAATTTGCCGACCATGCAGGTGGCGGGGCTGACGCTGATCAAGCGGCTGGCGCTGATCATCGACAATGCGCGCATCACGCATGTGTTCTACCCGGTGTTTCCGCCGGATCGGAATGCCGGCGATGTGCTGGCGTGGCTGAAGGCAAACGCGGCCTAGAGCGCGATGACTTTTCTTCGAATCGTCATCCCACTCTAGTTTCTCTTTGAGCATGATCTTTTTTCGGAAAACCGGTGCCCACTTTTCCGGATCCTGCTTTAGCTTCTATCCAGATCCGCGCGCACTTTCGCAAACACGCTGCGAAACATCTTAGGCGTCAGCACGCCGGTGTTGGTGTTGTAGCGCGAGCAATGGTAGCTGTCGTAGAGCTTGTAGGTGCCGGCCATGTGCACGGCACCGTGCGCAAACGGCGCGGCAACGCTACGAAGCCCCAACACCTTCAGCGTCGTTTCATGGGCGATCCGGCCGAGCGGGACGATCGCGCGTAGTTTAGGCATGGCGGCAATGGTTGCCGACAAAAACTGCCGGCAGGTGTTGATCTCCGCCGGCAGCGGCTTGTTCTGAGGCGGCACGCAGCGCACCGCATTGGAGATCCGGCAATCGACCAGCTGCAGTCCGTCGTCAGGTCGCGCCTGATAGACGCCTTTGGCAAAGCCATATTCCAGCAAAGTGGCATAGAGCAAGTCGCCGGCGTAGTCGCCGGTGAAGGGCCGTCCGGTGCGGTTGGCGCCCTGCATGCCCGGCGCGAGACCCACGATCATAAGTTGCGCCGAGGGATCGCCGAACGAGTCGACCGGCGAATTGAACCAGTCCGGTTCGCGCAAACGTGCCTCGGCACGAAATTCAGCGAGCCGCGGACAAAGCGGGCAATTGCGGTCGGGTTTGGCGGGAGAATGAACGGCGGCGAGGGTCATCATCAGACCATAGCGGTTTCGAGCGCAGTGAACACCGGTCCGTGCCGGGAAGGTGCGTCAAAATAAAAAGCCCCGGTTCTGAGAACCGGGGCGCTGGCAGTACGCCGGGTCAACCTCAATCGTCGAAATCGTCGTCACCGGCCCCTCGCGGTGCCATCGTGGTCGCGCGCTGCAGGAATTGCGGTGCGTGATGGCGCGGCTCGCGCGGGGCGGGGCGCTCGGAGGGATCGCGACCGAGCTTTGATTGCAACTCTACGAGGTCGGTGAAGACATCGGCCTGGCGCCGCAGTTCGTCGGCGATCATCGGCGGCTGGCTTGAAATCGTCGAAACCACGGTGACGCGAACGCCGCGCCGCTGCACCGCTTCCACCAGCGAGCGAAAGTCGCCGTCGCCGGAAAACAGCACGATCTGGTCGACATGTTCGGCGAGCTCCATGGCATCGACCGCGAGTTCGATGTCCATATTGCCCTTCACCTTGCGGCGGCCGCTGGCGTCGATGAATTCCTTGGTCGCCTTGGTGACGACGGTGTAGCCGTTGTAATCGAGCCAGTCGATCAACGGACGGATCGACGAATATTCCTGATCCTCGATAATCGCCGTGTAGTAGAACGCTCGCAGCAATGTCCCGCGACTCTGAAATTCCTTGAGAAGGCGCTTGTAGTCGATGTCGAAGCCGAGCGTTTTGGCAGTTGCGTAAAGGTTGGCTCCATCGATGAAGAGCGCGATCTTATTGGAAACGGGTGACATCAAGGGTTTCTCGCATTGTTGTTTATGTTCGTAGCGCAGCGGGAATCGACCGCGCGCGCACTTTCCGTTCATGCTGCCTAAAGTTCGGTGAATCTTCCCCACGACAGTCACCACCGCAATTATGGTGAGGCGAGGGCGAAAAACCTAGTCTTTTGACAATGTATTGAAGAGATTTCCTTGTCCGGGACGGCACTTGCCGTTTTCCGCGACGCTCCGGCCTTCTGGCCCCGCGGTGGGGGTTAGCAGAGGCCAAGGGGAAGGCAAATCACAAATTTGGACTTGCGGAACGGCATTTGCCGCTATAACTAGGCCCGATAATCAACATATTGGCCCCCATACAACGGAGCGACAGTTCATGGCGCGCGTCACCGTCGAAGATTGCATTGATAAGGTCGACAACCGGTTTGACCTGGTCCTGTTGGCCGCGCATCGCGCCCGTATGATCTCGTCCGGGTCGCAACTCACGGTAGATCGCGACAATGACAAGAATCCGGTCGTTTCGCTACGGGAAATCGCCGATTCCTCGATCTCCCCGGAAGACCTGCGCGAAGAACTGGTTCACTCCCTGCAAAAGTTCGTCGAGGTCGACGAACCAGAACCCGATACGGTGCCCCTGATTGGTTCCGCAGGAGCCAGCGTCGATGCCGACGATACCGAGGTCGCGGTCGAGCGCATGACCGAGGAAGAGCTCCTGAAGGGTCTCGAAGGCCTGGCGCCGCCGGAAGAGCAGCCCGAAGAGGACGAATAAGCCCTCCCGAACTCCCCCGATCTGTCGAAGGCCCGGACATTTGTTCGGGCCTTTGCTTTTGTTGACATTTTTGCGGTTAGATGTGTGCTTGGCGAACCTGGTCGCACAAGGCCGGGTTGGTTCCGTCGTAAGCGGCCGTCCGTGCTGGGTTGGCCGAAGCCATACGAAATTGATCGTTTCGCGGCCCCTATTGGGGTGCAGCGGCGTTCGAAATCGCATTAGATAATCTCGGAGCGGGCCAATTCGGCCCGCGGATGAAGGCAGTGATTCGATGGCGTATTGGCGCCGCATTCCCCGGCAGATGCAGGCCGCGGCCGACCAGGTCGCGGTGGCGCCGGGGTCGCCTGTGGCGGAGAAGCCAGCCAAGTCGCCGCGCTCGCGCATGATGCGGCAATACGACCTCGTCGAACGCGTTCGGTCGTATAATCCTGACACCAACGAAGACCTGCTCAACCGCGCCTATGTCTATGCCATGAAGGCGCACGGCGCGCAGACCCGTGCCTCCGGCGATCCCTACTTCTCGCATCCACTCGAGGTTGCGGCGATCCTCACCGGCCTCAAGCTCGACGACGCCACGATCGTGGCGGCGCTGCTGCACGATACCATTGAGGATACCGAGGCGACGCGTGCCGAAATCGATCACGTGTTCGGCCACGAGATCGGCGTTCTGGTCGAAGGGCTCACCAAACTGAAGCGGCTGGAACTGGTCTCGCGTGAGGCCAAGCAGGCCGAGAATCTGCGCAAGCTGTTGCTGGCTATCGCCGACGACGTCCGCGTGCTGCTGATCAAGCTCGCCGATCGCCTGCACAATATGCGCACGCTGGAATTCGTACCGCAGGCATCGCGCCGCCGTATCGCCGAGGAGACGCTCGACATCTATGCCCCGCTCGCCGGCCGCATGGGTATGCAGGAGATGCGGGAAGAGCTCGAAGATCTTTCCTTCCATACGCTCGACCCGGAAGCCTATGCGGTGGTGATGCAGCGGCTGGATTCGCTGGCCGATCGCAATCGCAATTTGATCGGCGAGATCGAAAGCCAGCTCTCCAAGAATTTGCAGAAGAACGGCATCACGGCGCGCGTCTATGGCCGCCGCAAGCAACCGTTTTCGATCTGGACCAAGATGGAGCGCAAATCGGTCGGCTTCGAGCAATTGTCCGACATCTTCGGCTTCCGCGTCGTGATGAGCGACGTCGAGGCTTGCTACCGCGCGCTCGGCGTCGTGCACACCACCTGGCCGGTGGTGCCCGGCCGCTTCAAGGACTACATCTCGACGCCGAAGCAGAATGACTATCGTTCGATCCACACCACCGT
>Ga0207678_10005833_pt1 | contig 10977 bp, 9 predicted proteins | sample KBSC63metaG_FD_184319 | JGI IMG/M metagenome (GOLD analysis project Ga0207678, IMG submission 184319) | Corn rhizosphere microbial communities from Kellogg Biological Station, Michigan, USA - KBS C6-3 metaG (SPAdes) (version 2) | ecosystem: Host-associated > Plants > Roots > Rhizosphere > Soil ...
CCGCATCATCACCGACAGCAAGGTCGCCAAGGTCAGCGTCGTCGGCGTGGGGATGCGCAGCCACGCCGGCGTCGCGGCGACGATGTTCAAGGCCCTGGCCGACCGCGGTATCAACATCCAGGCGATCTCGACCAGCGAGATCAAGGTTTCCGTGCTGATCGACGAGGACGAGACCGAGCTCGCCGTGCGCGTCCTGCACACCGCCTATGGCCTCGACGCCGACGACATCGCCGCCTAGGCGCCGGGAAATTTCGGCCAGATGCTCACATCGGCCTCGTCACCCTTGTTGATCGGGAACGCGTCGCGCCCGAAGCGGACGTAACGCACGGGTTCGCCGGCAAGGTCGGTGTCGTAACGGCGCTGAACCGCGGCGGCGTTGAAGCCCATCCATTCGAGCAGCGTCGGGAACACCTGGCTCGCCGAGTGCCCGGCGCGCGGCGCGGCGGCGTAGCGGGCGCGCCAGGCGTCGGGGACGAAGGCGAGCAGCGGAATCTGGAACTCGGCCGGAACGCCTTGCGGGCTGCAATGCGGCAGCTTGCCGGGAACGAGATTCTGCCCGTGGTCCGACTGGTAGACGATCGCCACGTCCGAGCGGTCGACGCCCGCGAGCAGGCGACCGAAGAAGCGCCCTTTCGAATAGCCGAGCGCGGTGCGGTACTGGACGATCTCGGGGCTGTCGGCGGGAATGATCCCGGCCGGGAAGTGGTCCTCGTACTGGAAATGCACGCCGCGGAGCACGACGTAGGTGAACGTCCGGCCGGGCCCGCGCAGCTGGGCGTTGAGATCGCCGGCGATACCGTAGTCAGTGTCGATGCCGTTCGCGGCGCTTTTCACCTCGTCGATCAGCGCGCGCTCGGGCGGCAGCAGGAAGTTCTGCGGCGCGCCCGTCGTCTGTCCGTCGATCATCGTCGTGCGATAGCCGGCCTTCTTCGCGTAGCCCCAGATCGACGGTGTCGTTCGCAGATCGAGGCGCGGCCCGGCATGGCGCACGTCGACGCCCGAACGGAGCGCGAGGTTGGACGGCGCGCTGCAGTTGGCCAGGGAGGCGGCCATGCCGAAGTCGACCGGCCGGAATTCCGCGAGCTTCGGCGCGATTATCCGTTCGAACTCGGCGTAGGCGACGCTCTCGTCGACCAGCCAGAGGATGTGGCGCGGCGATCCGGCGGTTTGCGGCGTCAGGTCGACGGCCGCGCGTGGCGGCGGCGGATCCGCGTCGGCGAGCTGGATCCCAAGGGTGTAGAGGTTGCGCTCGGCCGCACCGGCCGGGAAACCCAGCGGCATTGCGAGATTCGGCGCGAGGACGAACAGCACGCCGGCCACGCCGGCGAGCGTTGAAGTGGGGGTGCGCAGTCCCTTGCGGAGCAGCGCGCGCGCGCCGGTGAACGAGGCGATGGCAGCGAGGGCCTGGGCGCCCGCCAGGAGCAGCGGTTTGGCGAACTCACCCGCCACATTGCCGGCCTGCCTCGTTTCGGCGACCATCCAGGTGAGCGTGCCGATGTCGATCGGCGCGTGCGTCGTCTGGCCATAGCCGAGGTTCACCAAGATCGATGCGGAGGCCAGCGCCATCGCGGCGATGAACAGCTTGCGCCCCAGCAGCACGATCGCGACGCATAGCGCCGCCGCCTGCAGCGCCAGGAACAGGAAGTTGTTCGCTGCGTGGACAAGATCGTGGGCCGCCCAGCGATAAAGCACGCCGTTGACCAGCTGGAACCGGTTGGCGACGGCAAAGCCGCCCGCGAACAGCGCCGCTCCGGCGAGCGCAAGCCATGCGGACCGGCGATCAGGGGTGCCATGCTGCACTGCGCTTGCCTCCGGCGCGCGGCTTACTCCGATCCGCTTGAAAAGACCTTAAGCCTCAGTCCTGCCAGCCTTCGGGTACCCCATTGGCGCCCATGATCTGGCGGCTCGAAATGAGCCAGCGTCCGCCACGCTTGACGAGGTGATCGAACTCGCGGCCCTGGGTGAGGATTTTCGGCGCCTCGCCCTGTTTCTCGGTGATGGTCTCCGTGAACACCAGCCGCGCGGTCGCGCTGTCGCCGTGGACGGTGACGAGCATGTTGCTGATCAGGATGTTGAGCGCGAATGAGCTGCGCTGCGGCGCGTCCTTCGGCACGGCGGCGTAGGCGCCCTTGATCGCCTCGATGCCCTTGTAGTGGGTGGCGCCCAGGATCATTTCTCCGTCCTCGGCATAGAATTCGCCGATCTTGCTCTCGGCGCCGTTGCCGAAATTGTTGTAGTAGCGCGTGAGCAGGTCCGAGATGACCGCGCGGTCGGCAAGCGCCTGAGGTGTGAGCGCTTGGGCCCATAGGGCTGCCGGCGCGAGGGCCAGAGCCATGCCGAAGGCCAACTTGGATTTCATCGCGATCCTCCCGTCGTTTTCGCGCAGACTAAAGGCATCCTGGTTCACCGCAAGGGACCCGTGCCCGGTGTGACGCGTTATCGCAGCCGTGGAGGGTCGTAGGTGAGCGATGGCTCTCGAATTGCTCGACAACCGCAACCGCGCGATCGGCGTCGCTGCCACGCTTGGCGTCAATGCCTTGCTGGTATTGCTGCTACTGACCCTGTCGAGCGGACTTGCTGCACCTGTGTTGCGCGGACCGGGACTGACGACGTTCGACGTGACTCAGCCTCCGCCGCCACCGCCTCCCGCGACCGAGCCGCCGGGGGCCTCGGCTCATCCCAGCCGTGGCGCGACCAAGGCACCCTCGCCGCCCAATCCACCGCGACCGCTGCCCAAGCCTACCCCGGCTCAGCCCGCCGTCGATGCCGGCAGCCAGTCAGCCAGTGGCACCGGTTCGGCCGCAGGGAGCGGAGCCGGTCAGGGCGGTCAGGGCAGCGGTAGTGGTTCGGGCGGCAACGGTACCGGCCAAGGCGGCGCAACGCCGCCGGTGCACATCGCCGGCGCGCTGACCAACGCCGACTACGCCCGCAGCGGGGTTCCCAAAGGCGCGGCCGGGACGGTCCTGATTGCGTTCCGGGTCCGCAGCGACGGCACGGTCGACCGGTGCAGCACGATTCGCTCGAGTGGCAATTCGACCATCGACCGCGAGACCTGCCGGCTGGTCGAGCAACGGTTCCGCTTCCGTCCAGCACGCGACGCGTCCGGCCAGGCGATCGACTTCACGCTGCGCACCGACTTCACCTGGCGGCCGAGATAATCATGGTTAACCCCTCGGACTGACGCAGCAGCGGTGCGCTTCGTCGCAGCTTTGACCACCCAAGGAACTGTGCCCGAGAGTCCTCGTTTGCGCTCGAGGGAGGCCAATCCGTGTGCCTGAGGGGCGGCTCGCCGCAGCCGATGGCGCTTCAAGGAGAAGCATCATGAACAAAGCTGTGATTGCATTGATGGCGGCAGCGGCATTGCCCCTGTCCGCATGTGCCTCGACACCGACCGACAACTCGCTGGCTTCGGTCGGCACGGGCGCCGCGATCGGTGCCGCGGGCGGTGCGGGCGTTGCCGCGCTTACCGGCGGCGGCCTGTTGACCGGCGCAGTGATCGGCGCGGCCGTGGGCGGCCTCGCGGGCGCCGTCTGGGCCGACCGCAACAACGACGGCGCGGCCGATGGCTACGTCTACAACGGCCAGTACTATCCGGGTGAGCCGAGCTATGCGAATACCTCGGCGACACCGGCAAGCTGCCCGTCGGTCGGCGGTTCGGCGGCGGTCGGTGCGGCCGGCGGCGCCGCGGTTGGCGCCGGCGTCGGCGCCCTGACCGGTGGCCTGAGCGTTCCGGCCGGTGCGCTGATCGGCGCGGCGGTCGGCGGTCTTGCCGGCGCGGTCTGGGCCGATTCCAACAACGACGGCTGCGTTGACGGTTATATCAACAATGGCCAGTACTATTCCGGCGGGCCGGTTGTGCAGCCGACTTCGTCGAGTTCGCCAAGCTACACGGGCGAGCGCGGCTAACCGCAAGACAGGGGCACGGAACGCAGCATGGGACCGATTACCGAGGAACGCGTGCTGCGTTTCGTACTTCCAGCTCTGGCAGCGGCGCTCATGGCGCCGCTGCCTCAGGCTGCCGCCGCGCAGGAGCATTCCTGGCGCGACGAATCGCGTAACGACGGCCTGGCGGCGCAAATCCGCCACGCGATCGGCGATCACGCCGACAAGGACTTGCGCGCATTCTACGATGCCCGCGCCAACGCCCCGCTTTGGCTGGATGATTCCGGCCATCCTTCAGGCGCCGCGACCCTGCTGTGGCTGCGAATGCGCACCGCCGATCGCGACGGCCTCGATCCCGGCCAGTTCGAATTGGACAAGCTCGCCAAGCAACTGGAGCGCGCCCGTGAGGGCAATGCGAGCGACATGGCGCGCGCCGAGCTGGCGCTCTCGTCGGCCTTCATCGATTACGTCAGGGCCATGCGCAGCGCCGCGCACGCCGACATGCTTTATGAAAGGCCCGAGCTGGGACCGTCCGCGCCGAGCGCCCGGGCGGCGATCGAAGCGGCGGCCGATGCGCCATCGCTCGAGGGATACGTCGACGCGATGGGTTGGATGAGCCCGTTTTACGGGCCCCTCCGCAAGGCGCTCGACGATCCGCGCTATACAGCGACCGAGAAGCAAGTGATCGCCGCGAACCTCGAGCGGGTGAGAGCGATCCCGGCAATGCCGAAAGGCAAGCACATCCTCGTCGACGCGGCGAGCGCTCGGCTGTGGATGTACGACGGCGACAAGGTGGTCGACACGATGAAGGTGGTCGTCGGCAGCCAGAAACTCGGCGAGACGCCGATGATGGCCGGCTGGATCCGCTGGGCCATCGAAAATCCTTACTGGGAGGTGCCCAACGACATCACCGAGAAGGAACTCGCACCCAACGTCCTCAAATACGGTACCGGCTATCTCAGGAGTCACGGGTACCAGGTCCTTGCCGGCTGGACGGGCGATTCGCCGATTCTCGATCCGAAAGCGGTCGATTGGCAGGCGGTTCACGCGGGCGAAACGCAGGTTCATGTTCGCCAACTGCCCGGTGGGGAAAACTTCATGGGGCGGGTTAAATTCGAATTCCCCAACCCGAAAGGCATCTACCTCCACGACACCCCCGCCAAGCAGCTGATGAAGGAGGATGCGCGCCAGCTGAGCCATGGCTGCATCCGGATGGAAGATGCCGCCAAGATGCATGTCTGGCTGATGGGTGAGCCGATCCCGGCCGATGCGGCGCCCGAAGAGAAAGTGCCGCTCGAGCGGCCGGTGCCGATCTATGTTACCTATCTGACTGCCTTCCCGGCGGTCAGCGGCGAAATCGTATTCCATGACGATCCGTACGGCCGCGATGGCGGCGTCCGGCTCGCCACTGCGGACTGATCAGGGGTTCAGCGGTCGCGCAGCGACTGTTCAAGCGTATTGGCGAGCGCGGCCATCGTGAACGGCTTGCGAAGCACGGTGAAGCCTTCTGCTGCAGCTGGCTCGGCTGCCGCGCTGAACCCGGTCATCAGCACGATCGGAAAGTCCTTGCGCATTGCGCGCAGCCGCCGCGCGAGGTCGAGTCCGCCCATCTCGCCGGGCATCACCATGTCCGAGAGCACGGCGTCCACCGGATTGGCCTCGAACAAGGCTAGCCCTTGCGCCGCCGTCGTTGCGGCGATTACGCGCGTGCCCTGCTCTGCGAGCATTTGTCCCACGAGTTCGTTTAGCGCCGGATCGTCCTCGACCAGCAAGACGCGCAAGCCCTCGAGCGAGACATGCCCGGTACTAGCGACCGCCAAGTCGACGGCCGGTGCCGGCATCGAGCGCGGCAGGAGCATGCTGATCGTGGTTCCGGCATCGGACGTGCTGGAAATAGACACCGTGCCGCCTGCCGACTGCACGAAACCATAGACCTGGCTCAAGCCAAGGCCGGTGCCCCGCCCCACTTCCTTTGTGGTGAAGAACGGTTCGAACGCCTTCTCGACCGCTTCGGGATCCATTCCGACGCCTTCGTCCTGGACCGAGATCTCCACGGCATCCCGCCCCTCGAGCGCGCCTGTCCGATTGACGGCGGTGATGCAGACGAGGCCCCCGTGAGGCATCGCGTCCTTGGCGTTGACCGCCAGGTTGAGGACTGCGACGTCGAATTGGGACGCGTCGACGTCGACGGCCCACAAGTCGCGCGGCAAGGCGAAACGGACCGAGACGTTTTCGCGCAATGAATGATCGAGCAAGCTGGCGAGCTTGTCGATGTGCTCGTCGAGCTTGAGCACTTCGGAATTGATCGGAGTTCGGCGAGAGAACGCGAGCAACTGCTGGGTGATCTGAGCGCCGCGGTCGAGTGCGTTGCGCATGCCTTCGGCCAGCCTGTCGCGGCGTTCCTGGTCCTTGGCGCGGCCCATCAGTTCGAGACCGCTCGATGCCGCCATCAGCAAGTTGTTGAAGTCGTGCGCGACGCCGCCGGTGAGCTGACCGAGCGCCTCCATCTTCTGCGCCTGGCGTAACGCCATCTCGGCTTTCTCTCGTGCGGCGATCTGGTCGAGCAGTTCGCGGTTGGCGGCCGCCGCGGCCGCGTTCGAGGCGCCGAGCAGAGCAATCAGCAGGGCAGCCAGGACCAGGATGGTGCCGATCGCCACGTAACGCGACAGGCGCGCGCTCAGCGGTTCGACGATCGAGCGCAGGTACACAGTGCCGAGTTCGAGATTCGCCTGCCGCACCGGCTCGACGACCACGAGGTCGGAACCATCGACACGCGGAGCCTGGCGATGCACTCGTTTCGGCACCTGTTCGCCCGGCTTGGCAAATCCGGCGACCAGATCGCCATTCGCGCGATATAGCCCCGCAGCTTCGATGTCCTTGTTCTCCCGCAACGCCATCAGGTATTCGCTGGCAGTCTGATAGTCGTCAAACGCCAGAGCGCCGGAGACGCTGCCCGCCAGGATGCGCGCCTGTACGCTGACCTGTCGCACCTGGTTGGCGTTTTCGCGCTGTTCCCATTGCCAACCAAGCAGCAAGCTTATCACCAGCAGCAGCAGAGCCACGCCGGCGGTGATCCAGCGGCGCTCGAGAAGCCGTCGGCTGAAGCGCGGGAAGAATGGCGCGATCATGGGGTCACCACCACGGCGACGTCGAGCAGCTTCGAGCTCAGCTCCAGATGCTGGCGATCCGCTGCACCGCGATCGATCGCCAGCCTGACGCGGCCATCGCGAAGCATGAAATCGACGACGCCGCCTCCGGTGCCGTTGTTGCGATCTCCAATCGTGAGTACCGGCAGGCCGCGGGCCGCCGAGAAGAATGCTTTCGATCCGGCGCCGCGGCCGACGAAGAGCACCGCGCACTCGCGGGCTCGGGCCGACTGCGCTGCAGCCAATTGCTCGACCGCGACCGCCCGACCGGCAACTTGCTGGCCTCGAACCAACTGCCCGAGCACGCTGGCGACGTCGCTGCGGCCGGCGACGCAGATGGTGAACGGACTGCCGGACCCGCCTTCGCTAGGCCAGCGCACGAACGAGGCGAGCTTGTAGAGATAGGCTGCCTTAACCTCTGCTTCGGCCGTCGCCGCCAGTGCCGAGCTGGAGACCAACCCGAGCAAGGCGAACAAGGCCAGCCGAAAGGCGCCGCGTCCGAGCGCCATGCAAGGGCGCATCAGTAGCGCAACTCCAAGCCGCCCATAACGCGGCGCGGAAGGAAATCGCCGCCGGCATATTCCTGATGGCGGTCGTGGAGCAGGTTTGTGCCGCTCAGCGATAGCGCAATGGCTGGCGTCGCCTGCCAGGCGAGGCGACCGTCCATCTCGCGATAATCCTGGATGTTTGCGCCACGTAGTGCGCCGTAGGCGCGAAATGAGACGTCGAAGGTCACCTTGTCCAACGGATTGATCGAGGAGCGCAGCTTGAGGACGTAAGGCGGATCGTTGCCGTTCTGGTCCGGTCCCAGCAAACCGCTGGCGCCCGGGATGAAGCTGAAATGCCGCTCGATCAGAGTGGCGCCGCCCGTCAGTGTCCACCATGGCGTCACCCGCCAGTCGGCCCATGCTTCAACGCCGTAGGTATGGCCCTTGAGGTTGTTATCCCAGGTGAGATTGAGCAGGGCCGCCGGGCCGGTCGTCAATTCGACCGTTCGCAGATCTTCGTAACGATGGTAAAATCCTGTCACGGACAGCGAGAAGGTCGGCGCGGGCTGCAGGCGCGTACCGATCTCGAATGCGGTCAACTTCTCGGTCGCGAACAGCCGATTGCCCGACAGCGAGATCAAGGTTCCGAGCCTCTCCTGCACATCCTCGTCGAAAGGGGTGGGCGAACGAACGGCGCGTTCCACGGAGCCCCACACGAGCGCCGCCGGGGCGAGCTTCCAGGCGATGCGGAGTTCCGGCAATACCGAGATACCGGCATAAGGCAGGCGTTCCGCCTTGAGCCCGGCCACGAGCGTCAGGTTGTCGGCGAGAGCAATGCTGTCCTGGGCGAACGCATTGGCGATGAACAATGTCCGGTGTGGAGGGGTAAAGAATAGAGAGGACGTTCCCTCGATGTCGTAGTCGACCGACCGAACTCCTCCACCCCAGACGACCGAGTGGGCGTTCGCGGTGAAGTTGTGCTGGATTTCGGCATCGAGCGTGTCGGTGTGAAACCGGCCGCCGCCCGACGGCCGGTCGTCTCGTTCGGCGCGGTCGTAATAGGCCTGCGCAAGAATCGCACCACCGCTGCTCAATTGGCGATGCCAGCGCAGCATTGCGTTGCCGCCTGAAAGCTTCTCCACGCCGCCGGGGACAAGCGAGCGTCCACGGAAAACGTCGCCCTGAAACGTCAGTAGGTCGGTGTCGTTCGGCGTCCAATCCAGGCGGGCGCCTACTTGGCCATGACGCCAGCCGTCCTGGGCCGAAGCGCCCAGGGCATCGGCATCGCCATGCTCCTCGTGAAGGTAGCGGCCGTGGACCTCATAACTCAGCGTGTCACCCGCGCGGCCCGAAATGCGCGCTCCGACAGCCTGCCGCGCGGGACCTGCGCGAACGTCGGCGTAAATTCCCTTCGTCTCCGATGAGCGCCGCGTGATGATATTGATCACCCCGTTTACGGCGTTCGCGCCCCACAAGGTCGCACCGGGGCCGCTGATGACCTCTATCCGATCGATGTCCTCGGGCAGCACGTCCGGCAAATCCCAGTACACGCCGGAGAACAGCGGGGTGTAGACCGTGCGGCCATCGATTATGACCAGCAGCTTGTTGGAATAGCTTTGCGCCTCCTTGTTGCCGTTCAGGCCGCGAGCGGTGACCACCCAGCCTGCCGGGCTCGTTTGGTAAACCTGAAGGTTGGGCGCGAGGCGGAGCATCTCGGGAATCGTCGTTGCACCCGCACGAACGATGTCCTCGCGGCTGATGACGTAGATCGCCGCCGCGGCGTCGCTCAGGGGCATATCCGTTTTGCTGACCGAGGAGACGTTGATGTTCTGCAAGTCTTCGATCGACATGCCGCGAAGAGCTTCGATTTCCTGCGAGTGCGCGGCATTGGGCGCGCCTGCGACCAGCGACGCAGCAGCGAAAGCAATGGCTGCCGATGGCGCAAGGCCAAATGGGCGCGCTGCGGCTGGCAAAAAACCCCCGTTCCCTCATGATCGCAGCTCGTGCCGCCGACGCTGGAACCAACTCCGGCCAGTGCCGTTGGTTCCGGCTGGGCACTACAATTACATTCCGCGACTGGGGACGAAAACCGAGCTGACATTGTCAGTTATCCAAGTGGTGTGCAGTTACCGCGGTATCGTAAGATGAGGAAAGACAAGCGGAATGGCGAAGATCCTGCTCGTCGAGGACGAAATGCTCGTTAGAGAGCTGGCATTCGAAGACCTCAGCGACGCAGGTCATGAAGTCATTGCCGCGGGATCAGGTGACGAGGCGCTGGCGATCCTGCGGCAGGACCTGGGCTTCGATGTCCTCTTCACCGACATCCGCATGCCAGGCGAAATCGACGGCTGGCAACTGGCCGAGGAGGCGAGGGGCCTCATACCGGCGCTGAAGATCATTTTCGCCACTGGGCTCAACGACGACGGCGGGTGGAAGAAGCCGGAAGACCGGATGCTCGCCAAACCCTATCGCAAGGACGACCTGCTCAAGGCGCTGGGCTAGTCGCGCTCGGAATCGAGCGTCGCCATTTGGGCGGGGGCATAACGTTCGCCCTCGATTGCTCCGGGCGGTATCGCCGCTTCCAGCGTGACTAGCTGTTCATTAGTCAGCCCGCGCTCGAGTGCCTCGACGGCCTGAATGATCCGACCTGGCCGCCGCGCTCCCACCAGCGGCACGATGTCATTGCCCTGGGCCAGCGTCCAGGCGAGCAGCGCTTGCCCACCGCTCATCCCGAAGCCTTGCGCCACGCCGGCAATCGTTTCAGCAACTTCCAGGTTGCGCTCGCCCGCCTCACCCTGGAAGCGCGGGGCGTGCGCTCTGAAGTCGCCCGGAAAGTTTGCTCCCGGATGCCAGCCGCCGGTCAATAGCCCGCGACCGAAGACGCCATAAACCGTCAGCCCAACGCCCAAGTCGCGGCAAGCGGGCAGCACTGCGCGCTCGATGTTGCGAGTGGTCAGCGCGTACTCGATCTGCAGGTCGCATATCGGGTGTACCGCGCTCGCCCGGCGCAGGGTTTCAGGGCCGACTTCGCTGAGGCCCACGTGCCGCACCCAACCCGCCTCGATACACTCGGCGATCGCGCCGACGGTATCCTCGATCGGCACGTTTGGGTCGAGCCGCGCCGGGCGGTAGATGTCGATGTAGTCCACGCCGAGCCGCTGGAGGGTGTAGGCGAGGAAGTTCTTGACCGCGACCGGACGCGTGTCGTTGCCGTTCCAGCCATTGCCGTGGTCGCGCAAGGCGCCGAACTTGACCGAGAGCTGGTAGCGATCGCGCGGAATTCCCTTCAGCGCCTCTGCAATCAGCATCTCGTTGTGCCCCATGCCGTAGAAATCGCCGGTGTCGATGAGGTCGATTCCGGCATCGAGTGCGGCGTGGATCGTCGCGAGAGCCTCGTCGCGATCGGCGGGCCCATACATGCCCGACATGGCCATGCAGCCGAGCCCGATGGCGGACACTTC
>Ga0207678_10005834_pt1 | contig 10977 bp, 15 predicted proteins | sample KBSC63metaG_FD_184319 | JGI IMG/M metagenome (GOLD analysis project Ga0207678, IMG submission 184319) | Corn rhizosphere microbial communities from Kellogg Biological Station, Michigan, USA - KBS C6-3 metaG (SPAdes) (version 2) | ecosystem: Host-associated > Plants > Roots > Rhizosphere > Soil ...
CCCGCTCCTACGTCAGCGGCCTGTCCCTGGCCGACTGCGTCTTCTCCGGCCGCCGAGCCGGCCACCACGCCGCCGGCCACCACGCCGCCGGACGCAATGAAACCGGGCTTCCACGGCGTTAGAACCGCCCGGCCGATGCGTCTCGCCTGGAGGCGGCCATCATTGCGTGTCACCGCACCCCCCATGAGGGGTCTTTTGACACGCAATGATGCGAAAGCCGCCACCAGGGCGTCCTGGCGGCGGCTTTCGGCAGATCCGAACCTCAGCCGGGCCGCGCTACTTAGGCTGGGGGACGATGCGGATGTAGGGCTTCGGTGATTCCCACTGGCCGAAGATCTCCTTGGCCTGGTCGTTGGAGACCGAGCCGGCGATGATGACGTCCTCGCCCGGCTTCCAGTTGACCGGCGTGGCCACCTTGTGCTTGGCGGTCAGCTGCAGCGAGTCGATCACCCGCAGCACCTCGTCGAAGTTGCGCCCGGTCGTCATCGGGTAGACCAGGACCAGCTTGATCTTCTTGTCCGGGCCGATCACGAACACGTTCCGCACGGTCTGGTTGTCGGCTGGGGTGCGGGACTTGGCGTCGCCCGAGACGTCGGCCGGCAGCATGCCGTACAGCTTGGCCACGTGGAAGTCGTCGTCCGCGATGAGCGGGTAGTTGGGCGCCGTGCCCTGCGTCTCGGCGATGTCGGCGGCCCAGCGCTCGTGGTCGCCGGTGGAGTCGACCGACAGGCCGATGATCTTCACGTTGCGCAGGTCGAACTCCGGCTTGATCTTGGCCATGTAGCCGAGCTCGGTCGTGCAGATCGGGGTGAAGTCCTTGGGGTGCGAGAACAGAACTCCCCAGGAGTCCCCGAGCCAGTCGTAGAAGTGGATCGGCCCTTCGCTCGTCTCGGCCTCGAAGTCAGGAGCGGTATCGCCGATAGTCAGTGGCATTGGTCTTCCTCCAGTTGGTTACCGCAGCATCCGTGCTTAGCACGGAACTCCCCTCCCGCGCAATTTACGACAAGGTTAGTAGGTAATGCTCACCCCGGAGGTCAGGGCAAGGGCCTGGCAGGCGAGGACGTAGCCCTCGGCTAGGTCGCCTTCCTCCAGCACCTCGTTGTGCGCCATCTCCACCTCGCCGCTGGTGAGCTGGCATGCGCAGGCACCGCAGATGCCCTGGCGGCAAGAGAACGGCGCGTCCAGGCCCGCGTCGATGAGCACGTCGAGCATCCGGGCGCCGGCCGGCCACGGCAGCTGCGTAGTAGCGCCGTCCAGGCTGACCGACAGCGTGGCCGCGATGGCGCCGTCTTCGACCGCCGCCGCCTCGAACGGGTTCTCCGCCAGGGACAGGAACCGCTCCACGTGCACCCGCCCGCCCGGCACCCGGAGCTGGCCGAGCGCATCCCGCACCAGCGCCAGGTAGGGGTCGGGCCCGCAGATGAACGCCTCGCCGGCGGTGTACTGGGCGGCGTACGGCCGGGCCAGCGCCGCGAGCGCCGCGGCCGACGGCACGCCGAGCAGCGAGTCCAGCCAGTGCACGACCACGAGGCGGTCGGCGAACTCCGAGACGAGCCCGCGCAGCTACCCGCCGAAGATCACCGAGCGCTCGTCCCGGTTCGCGTACACCAGCAGGACGCGGCCGCGCCCGGCGTGCAGCGCCGACTTCAGGATGGACATGACCGGGGTGATCCCGCTGCCCGCGGCGAACAGCAGGAAATCACCGTCCAGCGAGCGCGGGCTGAACATCCCGGCCGGCGGCAGCAGGTCGAGCATGGTCCCGGCGCGCACCCGGTCCAAGATCCAGTTCGACGCGTACCCGCCCTCGGTCCGCTTGACCGTGATGGCGGGCGGCTCACCCAGCGCGGGCGAGCTCGACAGCGAGTAGCACCGCGCCACCGAACCACACCGCTCCGACGGCACCCGCACCGTGACGAACTGCCCCGGCCGGCCGGAAAACACCGAGACCAGCGACGCGGGCACGTCGAGCACCAGCGAGCACGCGTCGTCCGTCTCGCGGATCACCTCGGCCACCGGCACCTGGAAGTACTCGCGGGTCAAGGCGGTGTTACCTCGAGAGGCAGGGTTACCCCGAGAGGCGGGGACACCTCGAGAGGCGGGGATACCTCGAGCCGCCCCGCCATCACCGCGGCGTCGATGCTGTCCCGCAGGCTGCCGCACCCCTCGACCAGCGCGCTGGGACGGCCCAGGGACACGGCGGCGGAGAACTCAGCACACGCCCGCACCGCCTCCGCGCTCCACTGCACCGTGGTGTGCTGCGGGCTGAACTTGGCGGCCAGCACGCCAGCGCCGCACCGCCCGCACTCGACGGGGCAGAAGGCGGCCCGCCGCTCGTCCTCAGCCAGCATCAGCCTGCTGGGCCCGGGCCAGGTTGGCCGCTACCTCCGCCTCCCAGCCCGCCACCGCGCGGGTGGTGTCGATCTCGAACTCGAACCGGGCGGTCATGTCCGGCTCGACGTCGGCCACGTCCCGGTAGAACTGCTCGTACCAGCGGCGCACCTGGTAGACCGGGCCGTCCTCGGCGCACAGCAGCGGGTTGTCGATCCGGGTCTTGTGCAGCCAGATCTCCACGTCCTGCTGGAAGCCGAGCCCGACGAAGTCGGCGAACTTGGCCGCTACCCGCCCCGCCTGAGCATCGGACAGGCCGGGCGGCCGCCGCACGATCGCGCCCCACTGCAGCAGGAACGAGGTCGGCGTGACCGGGTAGTGGCAGTTGATCAGGACGCTCTCGATGCCCATGCCGTGGTAGTCGTGCCAGAGGTAGTCGATCATGTACGCCGGGCCGTAGTAGGAGGCCTCGGACCGCAGCGTGGTCTGGCCGTCATCTCCCGAGGAGTAGTTCGACGCGCCACCCACGTCGGGCCGGGACCGCGTCTGCAGGTACTGCGACGCGATGTGCCCCTCGAAGACGTTCTTGAAGAACGTGGGGAAGGCGAAGTGGATGTAGAAGAAGTGCGCCATGTCCACCACGTTGTCGATGACCTCCCGGCAGTTCGCGCCCTCGACCAGGATGGAATCCCACGTCCACGACGTCCACTCGTCCGACGAGGCGCCCTCGATAAACGGGATCGTCACGTCGTCCGGCGGCGCGTTCCCCTCCGGGTCGTTCCAGACGAACAGGTGGCCGTTCCGCTCCAGGGTGCGCCAGGCCCGTGTCCTGGCCGCCACCGGCACCCGGCGGGCGTACGGAATCCCGGCGCACCGGCCGTCCCCGCCCCACCGCCAGTCGTGGAACGGGCAGGCGATGGCGTCGCCCTTGACCGTGCCCTGGCTCAGGTCGCCGCCCATGTGCCGGCAGTACGCGTCCAGCACGTGCAGCGCGCCGGAAGAATCAGCGAACACCACCAGCTTGGTGCCGAACGCCGCGACCGCGTGCGGCCCGCCGTCACGGAACGCGGTCGCGAGCCCCAGGCAGTGCCAGCCGCGCGCAAACCTGGCCGGCAGCGCGCCTGCCTCGATAGTCCGAACCTGATCCATACCTCAAGACTAGAACATGTTCTAGTCTAGGCATATGGCAGCGTCCGACACGCAGGCAGAAAGAGCTACGCAGGCTGTTATCGCCGGAGTCACCGAACTGCTCCCCACCCTGAGACAGCGCGCCCAGGAGACCGAGGACGCCCGCGTCGTCCCGGCCGAGTCGGTCAAGTCGCTCGAAGAGACGGGTTTCTTCCGGCTGCTCCAGCCGAAGTCCGCGGGCGGCCTGGAGGCGGACCCGGTCGCGTTCTTCACCGCGGTCCGGCTGATCGCCAGCGCGTGCGGGTCGACCGGCTGGGTCGCCTCGGTGGTCGGCGTGCACCCCTGGCAGCTCGCCCTGTTCCCCCGGCAGGCCCAGGACGACGTCTGGGGCGCCGACCCGGCCACCCGGATGTCCTCCTCCTACGCCCCCACCGGCAAGGCGAAGCTAGTGAAGGGGGGTGGGGAGGTGGGTGGGGGAGGATACCAGCTGAACGGAAGGTGGAGCTTCTCCTCCGGTTGCGACCACGCCAGCTGGGTCCTGCTCGGCGGCATCGTCACCGACGACGCGGGCCAGCCCGTGGACTTCTGCACGTTCCTGCTGCCGGCCAGCGACTACACCATCGACGACGTGTGGGACACGGTCGGGCTGCGCGGCACCGGCAGCAACGACATCGTGGTGGACAACGCCTTCGTCCCCGGGCACCGGGCGCTGAGCTTCACCGGCGTCACCAAGATCGCCTGCCCGGGCCACCAGGTCAACCCCGGGCCGTTGTACCGCATCCCGTTCGGCTCCATATTCTCCTACGCCATCACCACGCCGATCATCGGCATGGCGACGGGTGCGTACGCGGCCCACGTCGACTACCAGCGCCAGCGGGTGCGCGCCTCCTACGTCGGCCAGCGGTCGGCCGAGGATCCGTTCGCGCAGGTCAGGATCGCCGAGGCCGCGGCGCTGATCGACGCGGCCTGGCTGGCCCTGGAGCGGGACATGACCGAGCTGATGGGTCATGCGACCAGCAACGAAAAGATCCCGCTGCCGCTGCGGCTGCGCACCCGGCGGGACCAGGTGACCGGCACCGGCCAGGCCATCCGCGCGGTGGACCTGCTGTTCGAGAACTCCGGCGGGCGGGCGCTGAAGCTGGGCACGCCGATCCAGCGGTTCTGGCGGGACGCGCACGCCGGCCGGGTGCACGCGATCAACGACCCGGAACGGGCGCTGTCCACGTTCGGCCGCGGCGAGCTCGGCCACGACATGCCCCCGGACGCGATGTTCTGACAGGAGGCGCCACCACATGCACCTTCACTACGACGAAGCAGGCCAGGGACCGCCGCTGGTCATGCTGCACGGCGGCGGCCCCGGCGCGTCCGGGATGTCCAACTTCAAGCACAACCTGCCCGCCTTCGCCGAACACTTCCGCACCCTCGTCGTCGACCAGCCCGGCTACGGCAAGTCCGACAAGCCACCCGTCCAGGGCAACTACTTCACCTTCGCCGCCACCGCGCTGAAAGACCTCCTCGACGAGCTGGGCATCGACCAGGCCCACCTGGTCGGCAACTCCCTGGGCGGGGGCACCGCGGTCCGCTTCGCGCTCGACAACCCCGAACGTGCCGGCCGCCTCGTCCTCATGGGACCCGGTGGGCTGTCCCTCAACGTGTTCGCCCCGGACCCGACCGAGGGCGTCAAGCGCCTGGCCGAGTTCGGCGCGCCGCCCGGCCCGAGCCGGGAGAAGATGGAGGCGTTCCTCCGCACCCTCGTCTTCGACCAGCGGCTCGTCACCGACGAGCTGATCGACGAGCGCTACGCCACAGCCAGCGACCCGGAGTCGCTGCAGGCGATGGCCTCGATGGGCGCCTCCTTCTTCGACCCGGCCTCGTACGAGCAGGGGCTGCTGTGGCGAGAAGCACACCGGCTCAGGCACCGGGTGCTGCTGATCTGGGGCCGCGAGGACCGGGTCAACCCGGTCGACGGCGCGCTGGTGGCGATGAAGATGATCCGCCGGGCCCAGCTGCACGTGTTCGGCGGCTGCGGCCACTGGGTGCAGCTGGAAAAGGCGGCCGGATTCAACCGGCTGGCGATCGAGTTCCTGAACGGAGACAGCACATGATCTCCTCGCTCGGCTACCTGCGCATCGAGTCGGCCGACCCCGGTGCCTGGCGCGAGTTCGGCCTGAAGATCCTCGGCATGACCGAGGGCCGCGGCCCCGAAGCAGGGGCGGTCTACCTGCGGATGGACGAGTTCCCGGCCCGTTTGGTCATAATTCCCGGATCAGCCGACCGCCTGCTCGCCTCTGGCTGGGAGGTCGCCGATGCCCAGGCGCTCGCGGCGGTCGGCCGCGCCCTGGCCGACGCCGGCGTCCCGTACAAGGCCGGCACCGACGACGAGGTGGCCGCCCGGCGGGTGGGCGCGATGCTGACCGCCGAGGACCCGGCCGGGCACACGCTGGAGGTGTTCTGCGGCGCCGCGCTGGACAGCCGCCCGTCGGCCAGCCCGTACGGGAACCGCTTCGTAACCGGCGACCTGGGCCTGGGTCACGTCGTGCTGCCGGTCCCGGCCGGGGACGAGGCCGCGTTCGGCTTCTGGACGGAGATCCTCGGCTTCCGGCTGCGCGACTCGATGCGCATGCCCGCCGAATTCTTCGGCGGCCAGCCCGGCGACCCCCCGGTCTGGTTCCGCTTCCTCGGCTGCAACGCGCGGCACCACTCGCTGGCCCTGGCCCCGGTCCCGGCGGACCCCGGCATCGTGCACCTGATGATCGAGACCGCCTCGCTGGACGACGTGGGCCGGGCGCTCGACCGGTGCGTCAGGCGCGGCGCGACGGTATCGGGCTCGCTGGGGCGGCACGCCAACGACCTGATGGTGTCGTTCTACGTCCGCACCCCCGGCGGGTTCGACGTCGAGTACGGCACCGACGGGCGGCTCGTCGACGACGCCACCTGGATCACCCGGGAGAGCACCGCGGTCAGCCTGTGGGGGCACAGCTTTGCGCCCCCCGGCTGACCAGGACACGCGCGACCAGGACACGGGCGAGTTCCGGCAGGTCCTCGGGCACTTCTGCACCGGCGTCACGGTCATCACCACGCACGGCCCGCACGGCCCGGCCGGGTTCGCCTGCCAGGCCTTCGCCGCGCTGTCGCTGGCGCCGCCGCTGGTGCTGTTCTGCCCCAGCCGCACCTCGGCCACCTGGCCGGTGATCGAGCGGGCCGGGCATTTCTGCGCCAACGTGCTGGCGGACGGGCAGCAGGAGCTGGCCAGGAGGTTCGGGACCACGGGGACGGACAAGTTCGCCGGGGTGCCGTGGTCGCCGTCGCCGTCGGGTCCGATCCTGGACGGCGCGCTGACCTGGGTCGAGTGCGCCGTCGAGGCGGTCCACGAGGCCGGCGACCACTTCCTGGTCACCGGCCATGTCACCGCACTGGGCCCGAGCCGCGCGGGGCGCCCGCTGTTGTTCTACCGCGGCCGGTACGCGGCCACCGACCCGGGGAGCGGGCCGACGGAGGTGGTCGACACGCTGCTGGCCTGGCCGCGGCATGCCGACTGGATGTAAACCGGGCGCGCCGGGGAGGGGGCCGGGCGCGCCCGAGCCTAATATTCGGTGTCGATGCCGGCCAGTGCGGTCTGCACCTGGGCCAGTGGCCCGCGCAGCTGCATCATCTTCAGCATCTTGCCGCCGATCTTGACCTTGCCCTGGGTGAACGCCTTCTGCCCGTCCAGGTCACCGCGGTTGACCTGCGCCGACGTCTCGTACGTCTGCCGGATGGTGACGTCGGGCCCGTCCAGGTCGCCCAGGCCGGCCGCCGCGCCGCCGTCCTCGATCCGCAACCAGTAGCGGATCTCACCGTCGCGTGGCGCGTCGGAGATCACCATCTGGATGGTCGCGTTCTTGCCCTTGAGCGATCCGCGCACCGCGTCCCCGGCCAGCGCGTCGTTGTAGGCGTCGATCCATTCCTGGGACAGGTACTTGACCGGCATCGCTGCTCATCTCTTCCCCGTGGCGACCAAGCGCTTGCTCGGGAAGCCTAGCGGGACCCGGTGACCGTCGTCAACGGCGCTCAAGCATGATCCCGAACGGGCCGGGCGCGTGCCCTCCCACCCTGCTCTTGCCCTCGCGTTTGGGCCGCTTTCCCAGCTCTTGCCCCCTATCCTTCCTCCCTTTCCCCAGCTCTTGCCCTACGCGTTAGTAATCGCTAACGTATTGAGATGCCCGACTTGGTGGCTGCGGTCGCGGAGCCCAATCGGCGCCGCCTGCTGCAACTGCTGGGCCCCGGCGAGCAGACCGTGAGCCAGCTGGCCAGCCACTTCACCGTGAGCAGGTCGGCGATCTCACAGCACCTGGGCGTGCTCGCCGACAGCGGGCTCGTCACGAGCCGGCGGGCAGGAAAATTCCAGTACTACCGCTTGAACGCCAGGGGGATGGCCGCGCTCCGGGCCGAACTCGACTCGTTCTGGACCCGTGAACTCGATCAGCTCGTCCGCGACGCGCGAGCCCTGCCTTAAAGGAGACATCGATGCCGTTCGAGAAGTCGGTCCTCGTCCCGCTGAACGCCGACGAGACCTTCGCCCTGATCACCCAGCCGGACCGGCTGCGCCGCTGGCAGGTGATCACCGCGCGCGTCGACCTGCGGGCCGGCGGGGAGTACCGGTGGACCGTCATTCCCGGGAACTCGGCCGCCGGCACCTTCACCGAGGTGGAACCGGGCCGCCGGGTCGTGTTCACCTGGGGCTGGGAAGGCTCGGCGGAGCTGCCGCCGGGCGCGTCAACTGTGATCATCACGCTGGAGCCCGCCGCGGGCGGGACCATGGTCCACCTGACCCACGAAGGGCTGTCCGGCGAGCAGGAGGCCAGCCACGGCGCGGGCTGGACGCACTACCTCGGCCGGCTGGTCACCGCGGCCACCGCCGGGGACGCGGGCCCCGACGAGTGGGCGGCCCAGCCTGACCTGGATCCGCTGAGCTCCGCCGAGGCGACGCTGGCCATCTGCCAGCGGATCCTGCGTGGCCTCGCCGAAGACGATTACCATAAGGCCACGGTGTGCACCGAGTTCGACGTGACGCAACTGGCCGATCACCTGATCGGATCGGTCACGTACCTCTGTGCGGCGGCGGGCGGCGAGCCCGGTACCGGTCCCGTTACCAGTCCGCTGGAGGCGCGGGTCGCCACGGCGGCCCAGGCCACGCTCGAGGCCTGGCATGTCCGCGGATTGGACGGCACGGTCAAGGTCGGCCCGCACGAGATGCCCGCCGGCGCCGCCCTGGGCATCCTGTCCATCGAGTTCCTGGTCCACGCGTGGGACTTCGCCCAGGCCACCGGGCAGCAGGTCGCCGTCTCCGACGAGGTGGCCCAGCACGTCCTCGGCCTGGCCCGCCAGATCATCACACCGGAAGCCCGGGGCGGCGGAAGCTTCGCCGACCCGATCGAGGCCGGTCCTGACGCCGGGCTTCTCGACCGGCTCATCGCCTTCACCGGCCGAACCAATACCCAGTAGGGGGAATCAGTTATGCCAGAACGCACCTCATACACGCAGGGCACGCCGAACTGGGTGGACCTGCCGACCAGCGACCAGGCCGCGGCCAAGGCGTTCTACGCCGGGCTGTTCGGCTGGACCTACGACGACCAGCCCATGGGAGAAGGGCAGGTGTACTCGATGGCCATGCTCGGCGGCCACCAGGTCGCCGCCATCTCCCCGCAGCCGCCCGAGATGGCCGCCGCGGGCGCCCCGCCGATGTGGAACACCTACCTCGCCGTGGACTCGGTGGACGAGGCCACCGCCAGGGTCGAGGCCGCGGGCGGCAAGGTGGCGATGGCGCCGTTCGACGTCATGGACGCCGGGCGGATGTCCTTCGTCATGGACCCGGCCGGCGCGCCGGTCGCGCTGTGGCAGGCCGGCCAGCACATCGGCGCCACGCTGGTGAACGAGCCCGGCACGCTCAACTGGAACGAGCTGATCACCAGCGACCCCGGCGCGACCAGGTTCTACGCCGACGTGACCGGCCTGACCGCCGAGAACATGGACATGGGCGAGGGCCAGCCGTACACCGTGTTCAAGTCCGGCGACGCGATGGTGGGCGGCTCCACGGCGCCGCAGATGCCCGGCGTGCCCAGCCACTGGCACGTGTACTTCGGCACCGCCGACGCGGACGCCACCGCGGCCAAGGCGGCCGAGCTCGGCGGGTCGGTCGTCGTCCCGCCGTTCGACACCCCGGTCGGGCGCATCGCCGTGCTCAGCGACCCGCAAGGCGCGATGTTCAGCGTGATCAAGAACGCGCCCCCGGCCTAGCCATGCAGATACCCAAGCCCAGCGAGGACGACAAGGCGTTCTTCAGATCGATCCTCCCCGGGGACCCGGAGGTCGAGGTAAAGCCGATGTTCGGCAACCTCGGCGCGTTCGTGCACGGCAACATGTTCGCCGGGCTGTTCGGGTCCTCGGTGGGCGTCCGGCTGGCCGAGCCCGACGCCGCTGTGCTGTCCGCCGTCGACGGGGCCGGGCCGTTCGGCCCGGCCGAGCGCCCGATGGGGGGCTACCTCAGCCTCCCATCGGGGATGGACCCGGACCTGGCCGCCCAGTGGGTGGAGAAGGCCCGGGTCCACGTCGGCTCGCTGCCGCCCAAGGCGAAGAAGCCCCCCAGGAAGACCTGACCTGGACCGGACCCGCACTCTGGATCAGGCCCTCGCCCATCCTTGACGGCGCGGCTCCCGGGGATGGCCGGCGGCGCGGGTTAGCTTGGCCGCTGGACCCTCCGAACCCCCGGGAGCCCGCCATGCTCGGCCATGACCACGCGCTGTCCGGCGCCCTGGCCTTCGTTGCCGTCGCGCCCCTGCTGCCCGTCAGCGGCACCCAGCTGGCGGTGGCGGCGACGCTGACTGCGGGCGCGGGGATCCTGCCCGACCTGGACGAGCCCGGCTCCACCATCGCCCGCACCTTCGGCTTCCTGACCGGGGCTTTCGCCTGGATCGTGCACCAGCTCAGCGGCGGTCACCGGAAGGGCACGCACAGCCTGCTCGGCCTCGCGCTGCTGACGCTCGCCGCGCTCTGGGCCGGGTCGTGGCAGCAGAGCGCCGCGGCCAACGTCCATCACGGGGAGCTGTGGTGGCACCTGGTCCCGGCCGGGCTCATCATGGCCCTGCTGTTCTCGGCCGGGCTTCGCGCCCTGTACATCGGCGGCCATCACGGCGACCTGTTCGGCATCGCGCTGGCCGCCCTGGTCCTCTGGAAGGGCTGGGACCTGGTCGAGGTGACCCCGTGGCACGTGCCGGTCCTGGCCGTGTCCGTCGCCCTCGGCGCGCTCGCCCACCTGGCCGGGGACATGCTGACCCACGACGGCTGCCCGCTGCTGTACCCGGTCAGCCGCTACGAGTTCGGCCTGCTGCCCGAACCGGTCCGGATCACCACCAACAAGCTCGCCGAGCGCTGGGTCATCTCCCCGCTGCTGCTCGCCGGCCTGGCCTACTTCGTCTACCGCGACGCCGCCCCGGCCCTGACCACGGCCGCGTCCGGGGGCTGGCCCTGAGGCAGATCGGGGGA
>Ga0207678_10005837_pt1 | contig 10974 bp, 8 predicted proteins | sample KBSC63metaG_FD_184319 | JGI IMG/M metagenome (GOLD analysis project Ga0207678, IMG submission 184319) | Corn rhizosphere microbial communities from Kellogg Biological Station, Michigan, USA - KBS C6-3 metaG (SPAdes) (version 2) | ecosystem: Host-associated > Plants > Roots > Rhizosphere > Soil ...
TCCGGGCGGGATCAGGGCGTCGGCCTGCGGTGTGTACCAGGCGTCGGCGCCGCCGCGCGCGAATAGTTCGATCACCTTGCGGTTCAGGGCGGGATCGTTCAAGGGCTTGCCGCAGCCCTCGCACAGGAACACCGCGATCGGCACGCCCCAGATGCGCTGGCGTGAAATACACCAATCGGGGCGGGTGGCGATCATGTTCGAGATGCGTTCTTCCCCCCAGGCCGGGTCCCATTTCACTCTCTTGATTTCTTCCAGGGCGCGGGTGCGCAGGGTCCCGCCCGGCATCGGCGTTTCCATGGAGATGAACCACTGCTCGGTGGCGCGAAAGATGATGGGATTGTGGCAGCGCCAGCAATGCGGATAGGAATGCTCGAGCTTTTCGGAATGCATCAGCACGCCGCGCTTTTTGAGCAACTCGACAATGGGCTCGTTCGCGTCAAAAACCTTCTTGCCGTCGTATTCCGGAAGGCCGTTGCGCATGATTCCGGCGGCGTCCACGTTGGTGGTCAGGTCGAGCTTGTACTTGACGCCGGTGTTGAAGTCATCGGCGCCGTGAGAAGGTGCGGTGTGGACTACACCGGTGCCCTGATCCATGGTGACGTAGTCGGCAAGCACGCCCAGCACGGTGCGATCGAGGAAAGGGTGGGCGAACTTCGCGTACTCCAGTTGCTTGCCGGGGAAGCGGGCGATTATTTTCGCTTCCTTCAGGCCGACCTTGCCGGCAAACTCGCCCGCCAGCTGTTGCGCGACGATGTACACTTCGCCCGCGGATTCGAGCGCGACGTATTCGGCGTCTGGATGAAAGGCCACCGCCATGGACGCGGGAAGCGTCCAGGGTGTGGTGGTCCAGATCACTGTAAAGACTTTCTTTCCGGCGAGTGCCGGATCCAGCCGCGCCGGGTCCTCGGCCAGCGCGTACTTTACCCAGACCGTCGGGCTGGTATGATTTTCGTATTCCACCTCGGCTTCGGCTAGGGCAGTCTTGTCGAAGATGCACCAGTACACCGAGCGCAGCCCCTTATAAACGAATTCTTTTTCCAGAAAATCGTAGAACGTTGCCAGCACCACCGACTCGTATTGCGGAGTCATGGTGGAGTAGGGGTCGTCCCAGCGTCCAAAGACGCCGATGCGCTTGAACTGCTCGCGCTGCAGATCGAGAAATTTTTGCGCGTATTTTCTGCACGCTTCCCGGACTTCCAGTTTCTCCATCTGGAGTTTTTTACCGCCCAGCTGTTGATCAACTTTGATCTCGATGGGGAGGCCGTGACAATCCCATCCCGGGACGTAAGGCGAATCAAATCCGGACATAGTTTTGGATTTGACGATGAAATCCTTCAGGCACTTGTTCAGCGCGTGGCCCAGGTGAATGGGGCCGTTGGCGTAGGGCGGACCGTCGTGCAGGACGTAGGTCGGAGCCCCCTGCCTGGCCTCGCGGATACGCTGGTAAATCCCCATCTCCTGCCAGCGAGCCAGGGCTTTCGGCTCATTTTGGGGCAGGTTGGCCTTCATGGGGAAGCCGGTCTTAGGCAGATTGATGGTGGATTTAAGCTCCAGCGGCACTCGGTTGATTTCTCCCAAATGATTGATTTTTTTCATTATAGGGAGCGGGAGAACGAACGTCCATTGACCTGAGGAGGGCGGGCCGAAAGGCGTGCCGGCAAACCCGGCGGATGTTGCCCTCCGGAGTCGCAAAAGCACTGTCAGAAGGGTAGGGGAAACGTGTACAATTTTGCCAAGGTAACGTTTGCCTCAACTTGGCATCTAAAGGAGTTGGGAAGTGTCAGCGAGCAGGATTCGTAGTGCTTGCCGCAGGGCGGGGTGAAAGTATTCGGTGCCGCGAAAGCAACTTGGCACCCGATGTGCTCATCAAGCTTAAGACAGGTTGAGCTGAACACCGGAGTTGCGGCCCCGCGTTAAGCATTCGAAGTCGGGTCAACTATGCCAACACTTGAGATGAAACCCCGCGGCGAAGCCGAACCCGAACTTAATCTGCTGCTCTCGAAAAGCACCCTGGAAGAGCCCTTGTGGAAGTCGCTCTTTCAGAACCTCGACGAGTTTTTCTTTCCCAAGAAATTGCCTCCGCTGGTGCTGACTTCGAAGCCGGTCCCGGTCAAGGACATTTGGGGCTTCTACGATTACAAGAAAAACGGAGTGCTGGGCTCGACCGTCGTGCACATGCTGGCGATCGCAGCCATCATTGGCATTACCCTGCTGGGTCGCAGAGTGGTGCAGCAGATCGTAAAGCCGCATGAAGCGATAACGCTGGTTTCTCCGGATGACATTCCTCCCCTTCAACCCTCCAAGACGCTTTCGGGTGGCGGCGGAGGCGGCGGCGATCGCGACAAGTTCCAGGCGCCTAAAGGCAAATTGCCCAAGCAGTCGATGGAGCAGATCACGCCCCCGATGATGGTGGTGCGGAACGATAATCCCAAGTTGACGGCCGAGCCCACCGTAGTGGTTCCGCCGCAGGTAAAGCTGGCCACGAACAGCCTGCCTAACCTGGGTGACCCGATGTCGCACTTACCTTCCGGCCCGCCCTCTAACGGGACCGGTTCAGGCGGAGGCATCGGTTCAGGCTCAGGTGGCGGCGTGGGTGTAGGCACTGGCCCCGGCGTTGGTGAAGGCCGCGGCGGCGGCGTGGGTGGCGGAGTGTTTCGCGTCGGCGGTGGAGTGAGCGCCCCGCGCGTGGTCTATCAGCCTGATCCTGAATACTCGGAAGAAGCCCGCAAGGCGAAGTATCAGGGAACCTGCGTGCTGTGGCTGGTAGTAGGACCGGACGGACGGCCGCGTGATATTCGCGTGGCCCGCAGCCTGGGACTTGGCCTGGACGAGAAGGCGATCGAAGCGGTCAAGACCTGGAAGTTTGAGCCGGCCATGAAAGACGGAAAGCCGGTGGCGGTGCAGATCAACGTGGAAGTCAGCTTCCGGCTATACTGATTTTCAGTTTTGGTTTGGATAGCGGCCGCGAATTGTCGCGGCCGCTTTTATTTTGTCCGCAAGCCCCCATCATCAACAGAGAGTGTCACCCTGAGCGAGTCGGGGTCGTCCGCTTGCGGACGATCACGGCGAGTCGAAGGGCCTCTATACCCACCATGAGCTTTAAGCACGAGTTCTTTTCTGGACACCGGCAGGGTCCCATCAACGCAGGCGTCGATCTTGTTATAGGGGCCCTTCGACTGCGTAGCTGCTTCGCGACGCGAAGCAGCTACTTCGCTCAGGGTGACAGTTACTCTTTCAGTTCGACGTGCTGGACGTCATCGATAGGGCTACCCAGAAACTGCGCTCCCATGCGGCGGAATTTATCCACGGAATCGGTTACGAAGAATTTCAGGCGGGGCACTCCGCGGCGTTCGCTTTCCCTCGAAGGCCTGGGCAGGCCTTTGCGGAGTAATTGGCTGACCACGCGAGCCGTGGAGTCGGCCGAATCGACAACGGTCACAGCGGCCGGCACCAGGCGGCGCAGCAGCGGCTTCAGCAGGGGATAGTGAGTGCATCCCAGCACCAGCACGTCGGCGGACTCGAAGTCTCCGGCAAATGCCTGGTCGAGATAAATGCGGGCCACTTGCTCCGCGACCGGGTGCTCCGCCCATCCTTCTTCAACTAACGGCACCAACAGTGGGCAAGCCTTTTCCGTAGCCTGGATTCCGCGCGCCAGGAGGGCCTTCGCGTAGGCGTGGCTGCTGACCGTAGCCTCGGTGGCGATGACCACTACGTTACGAGTCTGGCTGGCGGCCGCGGCCCGGGCTGCGCCGGGCTCGATGACGCCCACCACGGGAACGCTGGAAGCCTGCGTAATCTGGTCAAGGGCCAGCGCGGTGGCCGTATTGCACGCGATCACCAGCATCTGGGCGCCGTGTTGTTCGAGGTATTGCGCCGCGCCAATGGCGTACCGGGCAACGGTATCAGCCGACTTCGAGCCGTAGGGGAGGCGAGCCGTGTCGCCGAAGTAGATGTAATCGGCGTCAGGGGCGAGCGCGACCAGTTCCTTGAGGACTGTCAGTCCGCCAAAACCGGAATCAAATACGCCGATGCAGGGTCGCCGAGCGGTGGCCATGAAGGTATGCGCAGAGACATCATAACGGGCAGGTTGCGTTTTTGGGCAGACAATCCGCGGCCGGATTTAGGATGGGCGGATATCCCGCGGAGAGGACGTAGTATGGAAGAAGATCAAGTAGCACGGACCCTATTCATTTCGCGAAGAACGCGAAATGAATAGGGCACCGTCGGCGTCTGTGAGGTCGCTCGGTCTGGATAACGGATCTACTTGAAGCGCGAGGCCTGTACTTGTTCGTCCTCTCGGGCTGCCATATTGCGCTCGCAGCAGGGGCCAAGCGGGATGGGCGCGCCGTGCGGGCAGGTGCGGGGATGGCCCAGGAAGGCGCAAATCTTATCTGTCGCTTCGGGCGAAAGAATGTGCTCGAACTTGCAGGCTTGCTGTTCGATTTCTGATTCGCTGTCGAGGGCAAGGCTGTCGGTGAACAGGCGCTCGGCCAGGCGGTGGCGGCGGATGATGTCGGCCGCGCGGGAACGGCCGCGGGGCGTGAACTCTACGATCATGCTTCCGTCGCCGATGGAGACGCCCGCAGGCTTGAGTGCATCGTGGCACGGGTTCACGAAGGGCTTGTGATTGTGCACCTCCGGCGGGTGGGGCTTGGTCGTGAGCAGGCCCAGGGCGGTCATCTTCTCGACCGCGATGCTTACCGGCAGGGCGCCGTGCACTTCCATGCGCTCGATTTCGGCAATCTCTCCGTGCTCCTCGACCGCCCATAGTTCTTCGAGGACTTCGTCGAACTGCTCTTCGTCGGCCATGGCGAAAACTTCCTGCTCGGCAATCTTGCCGTGGTGCAGTTCGATGCGGCGATCGGCCAGGCGGGCGACGACGGGGTCGTGCGTGACCATTACGATGGTGCGTCCCTGGCGATGCAGTTCGCGCAGCAGGCGCAGGACAATCTCTTCGTTGACCGCATCCAGATTTCCGGTGGGCTCGTCGGCCAGAACGATTTTCGGATCGTTGATCAGGGCGCGCGCGATGCACACCCGCTGCTGCTCACCGCCTGAGAGATGGGCGGGAAGATGCCCGGCACGGTCCTTCAACCCTACGTGCGCCAGAGCTGCCAGCGCTTCCTGCTCATCGGTCATGCTGTGAAAGTACTGGGCGAGCATGACGTTTTCGAGCGCGGTCAAGTAAGGTATCAGGTGGAATTGCTGGAATATAAAGCCAACTTTTTCCGCCCGGGCGCGGTTCAAATCCTGGGTGGAAATGCGGGCCACGTCTTCGCCGTCGAGCCAGATCTCGCCCGAGGTGGGCCTATCGAGGCAGCCGATGAGATTGACCAGCGTGGACTTGCCGGAACCGGAGGGACCCATGACAGCCAACCATTCGCCGGGGGCTACTTCGAGAGAGACATCATCCAGGGCGCGGATGACACCGCCGCTGGTCTCGGCCTGGGCCGGATAGAGGCGGCTGACATGGCTGAGCTTGATCATGTCACTCTCCCCTCAGGATGGTAGCAGGTTGGACCTGCCGCAGCAGAGATATTGGCAGGATCGCGGCGATCAGGGCAATGACTATCCCACCAGCAAGAACAAGCGGCAAAACACTCAGGCGGGGAGTAACCGGGGCGTGGAAGTTGGCTTGACCGATCCAGATCGCCACTCCTACTCCGATGGAAAAACCAAGAATCGCGCCGATCGCGCCCAGGGCGGCAGCCTCGGCGGCGAAGAACCCCTGCAGCATTCTTCCCGAGGCGCCAAGGGCCTTCATCAGGGCGAAATCGCGGCGGCGGTCCGAGACCCATCCCGTCAAGGTTGAGAGCACGCATACCGCGGCGGTGAGAATGATGAGAATGGATGCTACCAGAAGGGTAGATCGCATCTTGCCCAGGACATTGGCTTCGCCCTCCGTAACCTGACGCACAGGGTGCACGTCGGCTCCGGGAAGGGATTGTCCGAGTCGCTGGATGGCGGTACTCACATCGTCCGCGGAACCTGAAGCCGAGATCTCAACCGTGGAATACGGCACATGGGTCCACTCGACAAACTCGGCGAGGGACACGTACACGCGACTGTCTTCGGCGGCGCCAGTCTGCAAAGTCCCGACCGGATTGAGTCGTATGCTGCGGCCCTGAAAGCTGAGGTCGAAGGGCTTTCCCGCTGCGCCCAGAACAACGGCGGCATGGGCGCCAACGAGCGCATCGTGGGAAGCTTTCGGCCACGCGGTTACCGACCACCAACTGCCATTCAGCTTTTGTGCCTGCTGGAAGTCCGTTCCAGCAACGACCACCGAACGTCCATCAGGAGTGCGGGCAACGGCGTAGGCAAAGGGAACCGCTATGCCTCCGCTGCCCAGAGCCGAGCGGACGGTGGTCAGCGTATCGTCGGGGAGGCTCTGGCCGTCCCTGGCGACCACGACGACATTGGCGCCATACTTGCGAAATTCGCGGCGGAGTTTGGCCTGTACGTCCACGTAAAGGTTCAGCATCGCCGTGGCCACGGCGGCCGCCACTACCATGGCCAGCAGAGCCGACGCGGCCCGGCCACGGCGCAGAACTGCGGCGCGCCACAGCATGCGCAGGAACATCGAAGTGTGGGGCGCGGCGGCGCGGCGCCGGGCGACGCGGCTGGTCTCAGGCGAGCTCAAGCGTCACCTCGCAGAGCGTACACCGGATCAAACTTTACCGCCCGGCGGATCGCAACGGCGCTGCCGGCAAAAGTCACCAGCACAGCGATAGCCAGGATGATGGGCAGGAGCACCGGCTGGATGGTGATCTGTGAAGCGAAGATGGAGTGTCCGATCTGGCGGGCCAGCAGCGCGCCGCCGGCGAAACCCGCGGCTCCGGCCAGCAAGGCCAGCAGCGTAGCCTCCGCAAAAAACAGCACCGCCACGGCCAGATTGCCGGCGCCCAGCGCTTTCATCAAGCCCACCTCGCCGCGCCGCTCTACCACCGCAGTCGCCATCGAGGCGGAAACCGCCAGCGCGGAAGCCAGCAGCGCCGCCAGCGTAATCAGGAGCATCAGTCCCTGGATACGTGAAAGCACCGTGCCCTCATTCTGGGCCACCTGGCGAATTTGCTCGGCATGCGAGTGCGGTATGGCTTCCTGCAGCTGGAATGCGATGGATTGCGCGTAGGGAGAGCAGTACCAGCGGTCATACATCTCCGGTGACATGCTCTTGGGATCGCGGCGGGCGAAAGCGTCTTCAGGTTTGGTCACGGCGCTGACATAGATGCGCCGCACCGCGCCCGGCTTGCCCAGGATTTCCTGCGCCAGCGCAAGCGGCGCTACGATCTCATAATCTTCCGGCCCGCCGGTGGAGAGAATGCCGGCAATGCGGTGGGGGCGGCCCGCGAGTTCTATGTCCTGTCCAGGCGTTCGGTTTAGCTTCGCCGCCAGGTGATCGCCCAGCAGGATATCTTCGGAATTATCTTCCGGCCAGGCACCCTGCACCTTCCACCAGGGATGCGTGGTGCGAACCCCGGTAATAAAATCCTGCTTTCCAAATACAACGGAGCGGGCGAAATACGTTCCCAGCAGGGTCACATTCCTTGCCCCGCCAAGCGTGATGGAGGCGGGCAACATCGGAGCAAAGCCCACGATGTTGTTGCGCCAGAACATGCCCTTGATTTTGGGCAGGTCGGCTTCGCTCAGGTAGGCGCCGTCGCTGGGCGGCTTCAGGTTGACGCCGCCAATCTCGACATCCAGAGTGTCTTCCTGCGGAGTGACGATCAGGTTCGCGCCGTAGGTGCGCAGCTCGCGGCTGATCTTGTCGCCGATATCGGTGGCCACTGCGATCATGGCGGTGGCCACGCCCACGCCCAGCATGATGGCAACTCCGGCCAGCAGCTTGCGGCGCTTCTGCCGCCGGAAAGACTCATAGAGTAGGCGCAGGAACATGGTCAGGGTTGGAAAATATGGGCGCCCGCCGCGACGTCACTCTCCCGGATGATGACCGTATCGGCAGTCTGTTCGGCGCGCAGCGGAATCGGGTTGCAGCCGCCGGTCATGCCCACGGATTGTCCGTTGATCGGCGCCGCGCAGTTCTTGCAAACCACGCCATTCGGCCCTTTGTAGAATCCGACCGGGCCGCAAATCTGGCAGGCGTCGAAGACCGTGGCCACTTTACCGTCGGGTTTCTGGTACAGCCAGAAGCGTACTTCAACGCCGTTTTCCTGGGCGGCAAAGCGGTGCAGATCACCGTCCGAGACCTGGGCCAGCGGAATGCTGACCTGGCCGTCACGGAAAGCGACTTCAGTCGCCGGCGAGAGCGCACTCACGCTTTTGGCATAGATGAATTCGGCCGTGACCATCACGATGAACAGGAACGAACTGGCATAAACCGAAACCATCCACAGGCGCTCGCGGCGGGCGGTCCACTGCGCCTTGCGGCGCTCCGCCGGAGAATCGGGAACGGCGGCAGGCTGGCGGCGTTTGACCTCGAAGAGCACCATCAAGGCAGCCAGGGCGACGATGGTAACAAAGAAGAACAAATCGTTGCGTACGATGGGTCCGATCAGGGCCATCTCCTCGCGCGAAGAGGGTAGCACGCCGTTTTCAGAGAGCTCATGCAGACCGGAGATGATCAGCTGTGCTGCCACAAAGAACAGAATGACGGTGGTCACGCGGAAGAACTTCTGCAGATTGACGCGCACGCTGCCCTTGACGAACATCACGCCAAACACGATGGCCACAATCACGCCCGACAATGTGCCCAGGAAGCTGAGCAGTTCGGTGGAGTTCAGCGACACCGCTCCCAGGATAAGCACGGTTTCCACGCCTTCGCGCAAGACCATGAGAAAGACGAAAAGAAACAGGCCGAAGGCCGCATTTCGCCCGGCCAGAAGGCCGACCTTGCCCTCAATCTGTCCCTTGAGCGCGCGCCCTGTCTTCATCATGAAAATGATCATGGTGATGACGAAGAAGGCGGCGATGAGCATGATCCAGCCTTCGAAAATGTCCTGGTTCCAGTGAGTACGCGACAGCAGGATGGCGATCCCGATGCTGCCGACGAAGGCGGAGATCAGGGCAGCAAAGACGGGTTTGCGCAGTTCCGGACGGCCAATTTTGGCCAGATAGGCCAGTGTAATGCCGACGATAAGCGCGGCCTCGACGCCCTCGCGCAAAGTAACGATGAATGCCTGCAGCATCTTGTGGAAAACCTGTTCCTGCAACTCAGTTGCAACTAGGTAGGCTACTGCTTCCTAACTAAGAATAGTCTCCCCGGGGTGAGGCGTCAACGGAGTCCCGTGCGTGCCCCACCCTCGTCTCTCCGTTTTTTGGAGAGACCAAGTGAGATTTTTGCCACTCGCCGGAAAGTCCCCGCCCCGCTGCACTTACAGGTGTCTCAAAAATTGTTTTACTTCGTCCAGTTGGGGGAAGAGCTTTTCTTCTGCCTGAAAGTCGGCCGAGTGCACACAGCGGCGGCTGCCCCGCAGTTTTACCGGATGCTTGAGGTGGAGCATCTCGTGATAGACGATGTACTCGACGGCGAAACGGGGAACCCTGGGATGGTCGAAGATGCGGCTCACCACGATGGCATTGTGCGCGGGATCATAGTGGCCGAGGCTATTGCGTGCGTGGTCGCGGCTCCAGGTCATTTGCGGGCGGGCCATGAGGCCGTGGAAGAACCTTTGGTTGAGATCTTCAAACAGAGCTTCCAGGTCGTAGGTGCGGCCCTGTGCGGAGTCGAGACGTTTGCGTCCGCGCATCTGGCGCACCAGGTGAGCCTTCCGGCTGACATGATGGCTGGAAACGTACTTGCGGTAACGGGCCGCAGCCTCGCGGTCAATCGCCCGGCGGTACATCTTGGCCAGCAGGATGTGGGCAATGGCTCTCAACACCGGAGCGGGAGCGCCTTCGAGCAGGTCCGAGAGGCGCACCAGCAGTTTGCCTTCGCGCATCCGAATGGTGTTCTTAATGCTGGTAAAAGGGAAGAATTCCACTTTCAGCCCGGGCAAATCGGCGTCAGGGCGAAGGTCGCGGTACGCCTGCTCGAAGATTTGGAGTGGATTGTGCCTCACGTCCGGCTAGATTAGCACGAGAAAACTTCTTACCGCGCTCCGGCTTCAACGCTTCGCCGGCTTCTTGCGCCTGGCTTCTTCCTGTTCGGTCAACAACTGGCGGTGGTCCTGCACGCTGCTGTCCAGCGTGTCGAGCGCGTTGGAGAGCAGGAATTCGTATTGCCCGGTTTCTTCCTTTTTGGCGGTGGCGTCGTCCTGCAGGGCACGCAGCTTGGCCTGGAACTCAGTGTCGCCTTCGATGACAGCTTTCAGCGCCTTGCGCAAGTCCGATTTGCGTTCGACGTAGGTGTCGATGTTGTCGTTCAACTCGTCGTAAACATCGAGGAAATCCTGCAAGCGATCATGGGTGGCCCGGCTGCGGTCGGTGGTTTTGGGATCCGAACGCGCCTGCTCGAGCGCGGCCAGCCGGGCCCGGGCAAATCCTACATAGAGTTTGAGCCGGAGATCGGGCTCGAGAGCAGTGTCGCGCAGCTGATCGATCTCCGGAGCAGTGAGCGGATCGCGCTGACGCTGGGCGAAAGCAGGGGGAAGCAACAGAAGGAGGGCCAAGCCCGCGAAGGTGACGCGCAGGCGAGTCATTTACCCTTCTTCTTCCCAAACATGGCGGAGAGCAGGTCGGTGCGCATCTTCTCCAGTTCGTCCACCGCCTGTTGGAGGGGGGGCTGATCGTCGAAAGCAACCGTGCGTTTAATATCGCGGAACTTTTCCGCCATTTTCCGCAGCGTGATTTCCACGTTCTTCAACTTCTTTCCGGTCGCGATGGCTGCATCAGTCGATTTTTTGGAATAGGCCACGACATCCTGCAAAGCGGCTTTGCCGGCATCGGCGTTGCCGGCGTCGTAAAGCTTGTCGGCGGCCTCCGCCTTCAAGTGGGCGATTTTAAGGTAGAGGGCCGCGCGATCATTCGGCTGAGCGGATTCGGTCCGGGCGATGAGCTCGTCGACGTTTTCCTCCCTGG
>Ga0207678_10005842_pt1 | contig 10973 bp, 11 predicted proteins | sample KBSC63metaG_FD_184319 | JGI IMG/M metagenome (GOLD analysis project Ga0207678, IMG submission 184319) | Corn rhizosphere microbial communities from Kellogg Biological Station, Michigan, USA - KBS C6-3 metaG (SPAdes) (version 2) | ecosystem: Host-associated > Plants > Roots > Rhizosphere > Soil ...
CGGCTTCTTCGGCAGAGACGGGTTTCATCGCAAGCTCCGTGTGGCTGGTATGCGCGGCAGCTTGAGACATGCGCAAGGACGGGCTTTGATTTGGGTCAAGGAGAGGGCACGGCTCAAGCCGCCTTGTCCTCAATGACGCCGATGCCGGCCAGCATCTCCATCCAGAGCTTGCGGACCTGAAGATGCCGGCTTTCGACGGCTGCGCTCACGGCCTCGCGGTAAGGCAGAAGGTCCTGTCCCTTGAGGAAGATGATCTGCGCCTGCATCAGGCGGTCGCTCTCGAACTCGATGCGGCGGAGCGCGATCACAAATGGATCTCCCGCCGGCACCTTATCCGGCAGCAGCGCGGCGGGACGGATTGCCCCGTGCACCGCATGGCCGAGCGCGGCGGTGTCGATCAGACATTTGGCGTTTCCGAAGGTGTTTGGATCGGAACGCCGTTCAATCTCAACCGCGAGCGTGTTGGGCACTCGGTGAATCTTGAGCAGCCGGCGCTTTATGCGGGCTATTTCGGCGCATGGTTTGGCGGTCTCCAGAGCGATGCGGCTTACAGCGCGCCAATCGGCGCCCTCTGATGCATCCCGCTGATTGCCGATTGGGCGCGCTTGCGGCGGTGTGTCGTGAGTCAGGTTTATTCGTCGATTTCTTGCTCGAAGGTGCGAGCCGGAGAGTCCTGGCGAGCCGACGCGAACTTGCCGAGAGGCAGCGTGGTGCTGACGCGCTGCATGCCGGAATCGACGACTTCCAGCTGCAAAGCCTGTCCCTTCTCCAGTTCGCGGATCAGCGCAGCATCCGCGACGTTGGCCGCGATGCAGCTGTTGGTCAGGCACCAGACATAAGGGATGTGGTGCGGCCTGTCTTTGTCCACCGTAAGCTTGACGCCGGCCTGCAAATACATGCCGACGGGAACGAATAGTTGCAGTCGCGCCTTGCCTTCGCCTTCGCGCTCGATGAGGTCGGCTCGAACAGCCGTTTGGCCGGTGTCAAAGGTGCCACTGATGGTCGTGCGGCACACTTGGTTGGTGCCGGGCGTCTTGAAGCAGTATTTCTGCCAGTCGCCATACTTGATCTGGCGTACCGCGTTGCGCTGGCCGCGCGGCGCGAACTCCGGCTGCGACTGGTCAGTCGCAGAAGGAGCGGTTTGCTGCGCGCGGGCGTGTTCGGGACCCGGCCCGAGCAACAAGGCCGTGAACAGTGAGATCAGAAGGGGGTAGAATTGCCGGACCTGGCTGCGCATCATTGTCTCCATCGCGCGAGCTATCGATGCTTGTCGAGGAATTGGGCCACCAGCGGCGACCATTGTGGAATCGAGTCGGGAGAATCGATGAAGAAATGCCCGTCGCTGCCGAACGGCGGCATCAAGTGATATTCGGCATCCCCGCCGGCAGCGGTGTAGGCCTCGTGCATCCGCTTGGATAAATCCGGCCCGAAGAAGGTGTCATTTTCGATGTAGATCCAAAGCATCGGTGTGTGCGCCATGCGTCCGAATGCGCCGGTCGCCTCGACCAGCTTGTCAGGCGCACAATTGTTGTTCGGCTTGCCGCCGACACGGCCGCCGCGTCCGGCCGCAAAGGTGATAATCGCCTTCACCGAAGGCAGGTTCTGGCTCGACAGCGCGATCGCTGCCCAGCCGCCCGCGGACTGGCCGACCACGATCGCGCCGTCAGGCTTGGCCAGCTTTTGCTCAGTCATGTAGTCGATGATCCATTTGTCGAGCAGGGCGACAGCCATTCCTGCGTCGCGAAAATTCGGATTGTTGCAATTGCCGATTTTTGAATAGAACACGCCGTAGAGACCGCGCTCCGGCGCATCGAGCGCAGCCGCGCCATAGCCGGAACCGATCGGCGCCACCACCAGATAGCCGCGCTGCGCAAACCACAGCGCCGCATCTCGAAATTCGACCAGCGGAAAGAAGCTGCGCTCGCGGGTGTTCAGCGATACGCCGTGATTCATCACAGCCAGTGGAAATGACCCGTCGTGGACCGGGCGTGCCACATAGGCGATTGTCGGATGGATAAGCGGCAGCGCCCAGATTTCCTCCTGTACCGGGAGCAGAGTTCGGTTATCAGCACTTCGACATGCCTCCGGCGCAATGAGTGCAGCAAAGGTCGAGAGCACGAGCAAGAGGCGGAGAAACCGGTGCATGATGATCCTCCTGATCAAGATCCGCGACCAGACCGATCTCTGCACGGCATTCCAACCGGAAGCGATTACGTTGATGTAGATCAAGCAGCGTTTACGATGAAGAGCGGAGGTCTTTCCGCCGGCCCTGCGTATTCGCGGCGATGTGTATTGCCTTTGGCGCAGGCGCTGCCCTCGGCGTGTTTGCGACGGAAATCACGTATGTCTCGTAGTCGCGCGATTCCCATGACGCTACTGGTGATCGTGTTGCTGCTGTGCGAGCAAAGGGCCGGTCGAAGGGGTGGGCCAGCCGGATTGATTTAGATCAAGATGCCTTCCGCTAGCGACTGCCAAGGCTACGCAAGGCTGGTGTCAACTTTTCGGCCCATATCAGCAATCTCGTGGTCGGGCTCGGTCATTTCCGTTCGCGCCCAATGGCAAATATTGGAGCAATGCAGACATGAAGTACCATCGCATGCAATTCCTCGGAGCTTCCTTGCTTGCACTCCTGGCATTTGGCTTTGCCTCGCCGTCGCAAGCTGCCACTTGCGCGGTCCGTGTCGTCTTCACCAAGGGCGGATTCATCGTGGGCGTCGGCGGCGGCCATGGCGTGATGACCTGCCACGGCCGGCCCTACCGCTTCGTGGTATCGGGGATGAGCGTGGGCTTCACCATCGGTGCTTCCACCGCTCAAATGACGGGGCGCGCCCTGAACGTGCATAATCCGGCCGATATTCAGGGCAGCTATGGCGCGATCGGCGCCGGCGGCGCGTTTGCGGCCGGGGCAGGGGGCGTGCAGCTGCAGAACGAGAAGGGCGTGATCCTGCAACTCGCCGGCGGCAAGATTGGCGTCGAACTGTCGGCGGCGGTCGGTGGCGTTACGGTCAGGCTCGAATGAGAGCGGTCTGATCTCAAGGTCAATATCGCTCGGCGACGAACTTCACGCCGCGTAAGGGTTGGTCGTTGTAACGCCCCTTGTTGGCTCGCTTCGGCAACCGGACCTTGTCTCGCGCTATCTTTTTGTAGGGAATGGTTTTGAGCAAATGCGCGATGCAATTCAGACGTGCCCGCCGCTTGTCGTCCGAACGGATGACGTTCCACGGCGCGTGCTTGGAACTCGTCGCCCTGAACATCAGGTCGCGGGCGCGTGAATAGTCGTACCAACGCCGGTAGGATTCAGTGTCCATCGGGCTCAGTTTCCACTGCCTCAAGGGATCCTCGATCCGTGCCTCGAAGCGCCGCTCCTGTTCTTCCATCCCGACTTCCAGCCAGATCTTGACGAGGATGATTCCGGCATCGACGATATATTTCTCCATCTGCGGACATAGCGACAGGAATCGCTTGTGCTCGTCGGGAGCGACGAAGCCCATGACATATTCGACGCCGGCGCGGTTGTACCAGCTGCGGTCGAAGATGACGATTTCACCTCCGGCCGGAAAATGCAGCGTGTAGCGCTGCATGAACATTTGCGACTTTTCCCGGTCGGAAGGAGCGGGAAGGGCAACGACGCGGAACACACGCGGGCTGACCTTTTCGGTGATAGCCTTGATAGTCCCGCCCTTGCCGGCGGCGTCGCGCCCTTCGAATAGCACGATGACGCGCAGCCTCTCTTTCTTCACCCATTCCTGCAGGTGACAGAGCTCGACCTGAAGCCTGCGCAGTTCTTTTTCATAAGTCTTCCGCTCCATCTTCGATGAAGTCTTGTTTGTTTTCGCCATCAGTCACCCCAGGGCCAGGATGCGGCTGACGTCGAGCAGGGTCTCGATCAGGGTTTCATCCCGGTTCGCTCCCCTGATGGCCGCTTGATTCCGAAGTTTCCCGGCCGTTGGCATGAGATCATCGATCTTTCCGGGCATGGCACACGCTTTCCCAGCCTCTGATCTGCAAATGCTAGGGCATCGTCCATTGGTCTCCCCTTGATCCAGATCAATCCACGCCTGTTAGTCCGTCGCACGGTGCCGAGGGCAGCGGCAAAATGACTCGCCGCGGGGGAGAGGAGCCTTTACTTGACCGATCAGCTTCACCCAATGACGCCGCATCATCTACCATTCTACGTCGCCAGGCCGGGCGAGACGGATGTGCTGATGATCGTAATGGGCGTTTTCCTGATTCTGGCGCTGCTCGGTGTCGGCAATCTCTATTTGCGCCTGCATTCGTTGCCGGAGCGAATGGCACACAAGTCGCAAAAGCTGCAGTTCGAACTCGTGGCCGTGCTGGGCCTGATTTCGCTGTTCACGCACATCCACATCTTCTGGATTGCGGGGCTGCTGCTCGCGTTGATTGACCTGCCTGATTTCTCCACACCGTTGACGCGTATCGCAGGATCAGTCGAGAAAATAGCTGACAACGAAAACCCACCTGCCGAGCCGCCCGGGGAGGTGGCAACGGCCGCGCAAACGGCGCCGGTTGAGCGCGCCGCCACAGTCCCTACAAAGCCAGCGGTTGCCTCGGCCAAGGAGGTTCCGGGCCATGTTTGAGCTGATGCTCTGCTCACTATTCACCCTGGTGCCGGACTATCTGTATCGCCGCTACGTCCAGGGCAAGCGGATCGGCAAAGAGATCACGCTGTTCTCCATGTGGTATGAGCTGCGATGGGGCATCACGGGATGCGTGATGCTCACGATTCTGCTCATCACCATGATCTTCTACTATCACCCGTCGACGACATCTGCGGCGCTATTCTTCAGAACAGTGCCAATTGTACCCGAGACGTCAGGACGCGTTGCCGAGGTCGATGTCGGCTACAGCGAGCCGGTGAAGAAGGGCACGGTGCTGTTCAGGCTCGACAGTTCGAAGCAGAGGGCTGCGGTCGAAACGGCAAAGCGAAAGATCGCCGAGGTGGATGCGCAACTCATCAACGCCAATGTCGATGTGGTCAAGGCGGAGGCCCAGCTCCAGCAGGCCAGGAGCGACTACAAGCAGGCCAGGGACGAATTGGACGTCAAAAGCGATCTGCAGCGACGCAATCCCGGCATCGTGCCGCAGCGTGACATCGACAAGCTGCAGGTGCTGGTCGATGGCCGGCAAGCCGCGATCGATGCCGCAACCGCCGCGAAACGGTCCGCCGAGGTCCAGGTGTCGACATTGTTGCCGGCGTCAAAGGCAAGCGCGGAGGCGGAGTTGGCGCAGGCTCAGGTCGAATTGGACAAGACCATTGTGCGTGCCGGTGTCGACGGGCGGGTCGAGCAGTTCTTCCTGCGCCCAGGGGATGTCGTGAACCCATTAATGCGACCCGCCGGCGTGCTGATCCCAGAAGGTGCCGGCCAGCGCGCTCTGCAGGCCGGCTTCGGACAGATCGAGGCGCAGGTCCTGAAGCCCGGTATGATCGCCGAGGCGGCGTGCTCCTCGCTGCCCTGGACCATCATTCCAATGGTTGTGACCAACGTTCAGGACTACATCGCCGCCGGCCAGTTCCGTGGCGGCGAGCAGCTCATCGATGCGAGTGCGGCCAAGCCCGGCACCATCCTTGCGTTCCTCGAACCGCTTGACAAAAACGGGCTTGCAGACGTGACGGCCGGCAGCAGCTGCATCGTCAATGCCTATACCAGCAATCACGAGGAGATCGAGTCCAAGGACACTCCCGCGCTCAAGGGCTTTGTGCTGCATGCGATCGATACCGTCGGTCTGGTGCACGCCATGTTGTTGCGGATCCAGGCGCTAGTGCTGCCGATCAAGACATTGGTGCTGAGCGGCCACTGATTAGCCAGCGAAGACGGCCACCATGACCGAATCTACCATATGACAGCGCGACGAAATTGGGTTGTTGCGAAATCTTGGCTGTGGATTTGGTTCAGAAGTTCTCTTAAAGGACTGGCGTAGAAATGAAGAGAACTTCTGAACCATCACACTAGTGCGCCATCAATAATGGCAGGTCCGCATGGTGCATGATGTGGCTCGTGGTGCCGCCGAAAATCATCTGCCGCAGCCTGTGCCGGGTGAATGCTCCCTTGATCAACAGATCGCAGCCTTCCGCTTTGGCTGCAGCCAGCACAGCTTCGCCGGTGCTGCGACGGCCTTCCAATTGAATGTGGATAGACTCTGCGGCGATGCCATTATAGCGCAAGTGCTTGCGCACCTGATCGGCAGATGGACCCGTCACGTCCTGTCCACCGATGACCGTCAGCACCGTCACGCGTTCGGCCAGGCGCAACAATGGCATCGCCAGAGCGTTGGCGCGGGCCTGCTCCGTGCTACCATTCCAATGGATCATGATGTTGGTTGCGATCTGTTTCGGTGCGGTCGGTGGCGCCAGCAGGACAGGCCGACCGCTCTCGAATAGCCCCGACTCGATCGCACGGTTATACAGGGAGTCCGTATCAGCATCCGGCCTGCTCATGACGGTCACATCGAACGCGCGACTGTGGCTGCCGACGAGGCTTTCGCCCGGCGGCACCTCTGAAAACCAGCTAAACCAAGGTCGCTCTGCGGTCGCTTTGGCTGAAGTGACACCGTGCTCGCGCATGAATGTTTCGAACAGCTGGCGCGCACCCGCCGTTTCTTCCTCGCGCCGGGCCCGGAAGGTTTCGATGGAAAAGCTGCTGGCCAATTCTGTCACAACAAACTCCGGCGCGCCAAACCATAATGGAACGCCCTCGATATAAGCACCCACACGCTCCGCCAGCAGCACCGCCGTCGCGAGCGTCGATTTCATCGTTGAGGTATTTTGGGTTGGCACTAATATCGTTTTCATCGCCAGCTCTCCCGCCCGATTCAAATTTAACAATAGGCCAGTGAAAGCGGAACTGACATCCGACAGACTAAGCCCTCGCGATAAGGCGAGGCATTCGTCTAAAGTTCCGTCACCGTTGCTTATCAGGCCGGAAAAGCAACTTGAGAAAGGAAAGGCGTTTCGTGGCAAAGTCCAAAAGTTGGCTATAGAACGTGACCGGCGCCATCGCCGGCACGAGCAGCATGGCGACGCTGGTTACAGGGTTGGAAGTTGAGCGCCGGCCGCCTCTCAGAGCCCGTTGTCAGCCCAGTCTGTGCGGATGCGAGAAACGCACAGAAATTGGAGGGGTGTTGCGCAAAGGCCCTAAGATTAATGGCGCCAGCTTGTCGAACTCCCGGCCTTTGCTCGTACTATACCGATCGGACGAGACGCCAAGGCTTTTGGAACATCTGTCCGTTAATATCGATCATGGATAGATCGACAATGATGGCGCGAAGCGCAGCGAGCGCGCGTCAACCTTAAGGCGGCGCCATAGGCAGCGTCAATGGTTCGGAATTCTGCGTCTACGCTCATGATGGGTGGAAATATTGCGCCGACCGGTATGCGGTCGAACATGTTTCCCTTGATGGTGAGTTGAACCAAGCCCCCAAAAGGCGCCCGATTTATCTGTCGCAGGTGCAGCGGTCGCGGCTCCGGAGAGCGCCAGAAGGAAAATCAGCAACGGAATAATTTTCATTGCTTCCTCATGAGCGAATCTACTTTCAACCAACCCCGACCAGCCATCCCTCAAGGGTCACCGTAGCCGACCCCACAAGCCCATTACAACCCAGCCGATTTTTATAGGAATAGAATGTCCAACGACCTTGTCGCCAAGTCGGGCGCACACTAAGCGCCATTGAGGCGCCTAACGAGAATCTCTCTCGTACTCCTGCGCCAATTTGAGCCACTCGTTCGCCAGTCGCAGCCAAACAGCTCTGTCGACGGGACTGGAAGTTCGCTCAGCGTGGTAGAGGCATTCCTCCGCTTTTTCGTTGTATCGTTCTGCATCTTGCTCGGACATTCCAAGCGAGTAATTCGAGGCAGCGGTGCTCGCAACCGAACTATTTGGGGGTTGTGTCCGATCGACTCAGCGCGAAGAAGCTGGCGCAGTTGGCGTGACGATTTCAAACTACGCCGGCTCTACTGCACCAGCACGAACACCAGGAAGGCAACTGCAATAGCGAGCCAGAACGGCGAAAGCCGGAAATAAAGGGTATCGTGCGTCATAGTGGGAAATACAGCTCTATTGATATGGATTAAGCTAGGTTTCTTATGTGCGTCGCTCACAGCTCGTGCGAGTTTCATCCAGTCTTCGACAAGTTCCAGCCACGCTCTTTTATCGAGCGCATTGGCCGTCATGGCGGAGCGCCGGAAACTTCTTCGACTTCGTTGAGGAACCTATCTGCGCCGCTCTCCGGTATCGATAGAGCCCGGATGCCCCTTACTTCGACGGCTGCAATCCGGGTGAACTTAGCCATTCGGTCGTGTGGAGGGCCGTGTCGGCGTCGTGACGGATGCTAGGGAACACGCCTTAGGCTCGTTTGCGCGCAAGCTGATTGCTTCTTGAGTAGAACTCCAGTGTCGTCGATGGAACATATCGGCGCTCCTTGTTCGAGGAAGGCGGGAGCGCGCGACGGCGTTCTCATCACCAATAGATCCCGCGGACCTTGCGGTGATGGTTGAGTGTGCGTCAGGAAATAGCAGAGCACGAGTCAATTATTAGCGATGGGGATAGAAACAAAATTCATTTTCGCGGCTGTTGTCAGCGCTACCGCTAATTGCGGGTAGGTGCGCGAGCGCATAGGCCATTTCTCTGCGCGTGATCGTTGTCGCAGCCAGCGCTGTAAGCGACGCTAGTTGATCGTGTCTAAGCGACCCTCCGCGAAAAAAAGTTTGTTTAGCAAACTGGAGAAAGCACGAGCAGTAGCCCGCGTTAGTGTATGCAGCCGCTTAGTACCGACTTCTGCAACGTCGTCTTCGTAATTATCCCAGACCATCCAGTTGTCCAATGGATCAGGAAACGCTTCGAACCGCTCATCTGTATCTTCCAAGTCGCATCTCCCGCAAGAGCAGCAAAATAGGCGCGAATCTCTTGGCTCGTGCAAGGCGGCTTGTGGATAAGGATTTGTCGCGCACCTTGATGCTCAGCTCGCGCCGGAGAACGGGGTGACGCTCCGCAGCCACTGTCGGATCTTGAAAAGCCGCTAGTTCACCTTATCTACCTTAAAGCAGAATAATCGAAAGGCATGCTGTGGCTGAGCCCCATATTCCGCTTAAAACTCTATCCTCGGAAGAGCGCAAAGAGCGACAAGCTCAACAGCGTGCGGATGCAGAACAGGCAATGCGGGAGCACGAGGAAAATCGGCGCGCTTTCTACGCCAACCGCGATCGGCTTAAGGCATTACGCCTAGCGCGACAGGCACAAGAGAAGAAGTAGCGCCGGCAACTAGCCCTTGGACTTGGCCTTTAAGTATAGTCCAACGCGCACCGGCATTCTGCGAACGGTAACGGCTGGCCGCTTCATCGGTAGTGCGCGCGTCTTTCACATTGAATCTAACCTGAACGGTTTGTGAAGCTTGAAAAATCGGCTCTATCCGACCAGTGAGGCAGGCGAGGGCTGAATGAAACGTCGTTGCCGCAGTCGTGCGAGTTCGGCTGGCTTTAGCTTCTTCACTTGGATCGCTTTCATGAATGCTTCTTATTGGCGAACCGTCAGCGATCATCGCCACCGCTTTCCGATGCTTTGAACTTTCCTCTTGCGGGTTTTCACGGCGGGGTTCCCCCTTGCACTGATGTCGCTGTGAGCGGTGCTAGATGGTTCGAAGCGAAGCGACAGCAGGACCCCCTTTGTCAGGCAAAGGCCGCTACTGTCGCCGAGCAGTGCAGAACTATCGGCGCGATGTCGGGCGGACCTTGGTTCTTCGAAAATCCGGTAAGCGTATTCGGCAGCATCTTTGGCAAGCCGACGTACACGCTCCAGCCGTGGCACTACACGGCGTATGATCCCAAGACAACTATTCCAAGCAGATGTGCCTTTGGGCCGGCGCGCGGATTCTCCCATGCAGTGTTCTTGGCCAACGCTCCTCACCTCAAGACTGCGGCAAACGAATGCGCCGAGGCGATCCCGCTTTGGCGCGCGAACGCTTGCGCCGGCAGGACGATCATATTCGAAATCTGGCGGGAGATGGTCTACGGGGGATGTGGGTCCGAGCGGTCCTGCAGCACCGAGTTTGCCAATCATCCTCGTAGCCGTCTGGACTGTTGGTCGGCTTTCCCGCCGAAATCCTTCGACCTCCGGCCTGTTCTGGCCGGTTAACACGAAGTGGGATCGGAAATCGCTGGAGCCCATCTCGTCCACGTGTTCCTCAAGGAGGTGGACACGCGACCGCTGGGAGCTTACTGCCATCACTCGCCCTCGTGCCGTTAGCGCTGGAACTCGCCCGATCGGCGCTTCGGGGCGTACCAACATGCAACATTCGTCGATGTGAAGACGCGTTAGCTTCCCAAAGCGCAAAAAAACTCGGGAACCCCGTCGAAAGTGCGTGAAGAAATTGAAGGATTCGCATTGGCCTTTTGCCACGTGTGTGCAAGATCTATGCAACCAGCACACTGGGGCTAATGGCGGGGGAACAATGAGGCGGCTGGGAACCACCGCGGGACACGTGCGGAAGTGATTACGCTCGATCCTGCGCAGACCGCGGCGCCGCAATCGAATCCATCAAAGCGACGGGGGCTGACGGTACAGGCAAGTCGACGCTTGCGATGGCTATTGCTACACAAGTGGCCGCGGCGGGGCGCTCATGCCTGCTCGTCGGCAAGAGTCCGGTTCTCGACAGTCCGTCACCCTTCCGAGTGCTCTCGCAAGTGCACCCGGTTCTCTTTCGAAGGGCGCACTTTCGCGACTCCACGACACCCAGCTGGATTGTCTCGACGGAATCGAATCACCTCGTCTCGGAACAGGCTCGCGCCAACGTCATGCGTGGTCTGATCGCGCACGTAACGAGGCTGCACGGCGAGAACGCTGTTCCCGCTTTTGTTCTAAGAAGCATCGGTCTGATCGCCGCAGCCTGAACTGTTGCCCGGATACCGCAATAGCGGTTTGATCTCGTTCACATACGCCCCGATCAGGGCCCGTTTGGCGATT
>Ga0207678_10005843_pt1 | contig 10972 bp, 13 predicted proteins | sample KBSC63metaG_FD_184319 | JGI IMG/M metagenome (GOLD analysis project Ga0207678, IMG submission 184319) | Corn rhizosphere microbial communities from Kellogg Biological Station, Michigan, USA - KBS C6-3 metaG (SPAdes) (version 2) | ecosystem: Host-associated > Plants > Roots > Rhizosphere > Soil ...
GGTGCCGCGAGCCATGGCGAAGTAGCGGTCGAGCTCGCCGGCCGGAGTCGTCGCGTCCGGGACGGCGGCGAGGTGCGCTCGGGGATCGCGCCCGGCAACACCTCCCCTCGGCCGTCAGCGTGAGCCGGCCCGCCGGCCGCGTCGAGGCGACGCAGCGTTGACAGCTCTTCCAAGATGGTCGACAATCGACAAACGACGATCGGACACAGGAGGAACAGTGAAGTTCGAGAGCAAGCCGAAGTTCGCCACGTTCGACATGAACGGGACATTGATCCACTTCCGCATCAACGAGGTGATCCGCCGAGTCCTGGGTGACCGGCTCCCCGCCGACATCGCCGATGCCTTCCTGCGGACGGGCAACGAGTTCCGGTACGACGAGACCCTGGGCGACTACAAGCCGTTCCACCAGATCGTCGCTCACTCGCTGGAGCGCACCATGCGCCACTTCGGCCTGGAGTACCGCGCCGGTGACGCCGAGGCGGTGTACGAACAGATCCCCACGTTCACCCCGTACCCCGGTGTCACCGAGGCCCTGAACCGCCTGGCCGAGGCGGTTCCGCTGGTCATCGTGACGAACACCGATGACGCCCACGCGCCGAGCCTCGTGGAGAACCTCAAGGCCCCGTTCGAGGTCGTCATCACCGCCGAGCAGATGGGCTGCTACAAGCCGCGGCTGCAGGCGTGGCGGTACACGCTGGACAAGCTCGGCGCGACGCCCGACGAGATCGCGTGGGTCTCGGCGAGCCCGAAGTACGACCTCCGCTCCGCGACCGTCATGGGCTTCGAGAACAAGGTGTACATGGACCGCGGCTTCGAGCCGGACCACCCGTGGCTCGGCTGCGAGCGGATCACCGACATCGCCGACCTGCCCGTCCTGTTCGGTCTGCCCCGCCCCTGAAGAGCAGGAGAACAGCGATGAAGTTCACCCCGTACTGGCTCGACACCGCGCCACAGGGCCCCTCCCGGTCGCGGACCGAAATCGGTGGGCGGGTCGACGTCGCGGTCGTCGGTGCCGGGCTGACCGGTCTCTCCGCGGCCCTGCACCTGGCGCGGAAGGGCGCCAACGTCCAGGTCTTCGAGAGGGAGACGGTCGGCTGGGGTGCGTCCGGCCGCAACGGCGGCATGGCCACCACCGGACTGTCGATCGGCTTCCGCGACGCGGTCAGCCGGTACGGCCTGGACACCGCGAAGGCGTACCTGCTGGCCTACCACGACGCGGTCGACACCGTCGAGAAGCTCGTCGGCGACGAGGGCATCGACTGCGATTTCGCCCGCACCGGCAAGCTGAACCTCGCGTCCAAGCCGGCCCACGTCGACGGCCTGCGCAAGACCGCCGAGGCGCTGTCCGGGATCGGCATCGAGACGCGCTTGGTGAGCAGGCACGAGCTCAGCGCGGAAATCGGCGCCGACTGCTTCCACGGCGCGATGGTCGACTCCAAGAGCGCGGGTCTGCACGTCGGCAAGTTCGCCAAGGGACTCGCCGAGGCAGCGGTGCGGGCAGGCGCCACGATCCACGAGAAGGCACCGGTCGAGCGGTTCCGGCGGCTGAACGGAACGCGGCACGAACTGGTCACCCCGCGGGGAACCGTGCAGGCGGACCAGGTGCTCGTGGCGACCAGCGGCTACACCGGCCGGCCGTTCCGCCGGCAGCAGGTCAGGATCGCGCCCGTCGGCAGCTTCATCATCGTGACCGAGCCACTGGGCGAGGACGTCTGCGACGAACTGCTGCCGACCAGGCGGATGGCGTCGACGTCGAAGAACCTGTTGAACTACTTCAGGATCACCCCGGACCACCGGCTGCTGTTCGGCGGCCGCGCCCGGTTCACCATGTCCAACCCGCAGTCGGACGAGAAGTGCGGGCGCATCCTGCAGAAGGCGATGACCGGGATCTTCCCGCAGCTCGCGAACGCACGGGTCGACTACTGCTGGGGCGGTCTGGTCGACATGAGCATGGACCGCATGGTGCACGCCGGTGAGCGTGACGGGTTGTTCTACTCGCTCGGCTACTCCGGTCACGGCGTGCAGATGGCCACGCACATGGGCAAGCAGATGGCCGAGTACCTGAACGGGACGACGAGCGCGAACCCTTGGCGCGACTTGAAGTTCAGCCGCATCCCCGGGCACTTCGGACCGCCCTGGTTCCTGCCTTTCGCAGGCGCCTACTACAAGTTCAAGGACCTCATGAAGTGAGCGGGCCGCCTCGTCCCGCACCACGTTCCCAGTCTGAAGAAGGACGGCAACCATGCGAGTCACCACACCACTGCGTGCCGCGTCAGTCGCGATGTCCCTGACATTCGCACTGGTCGCGTGCGGGTCGGTCGACACCACCCAGCCCAAGGAGCCCGATCAGGTCGAGCACACCGACGACATCTCGGTCGGTGTGCCGCCGGATCCGGCGGCGGTGAAGCTGTTGCCGGAAGCCGTGAAGGCCAAGGGCACGATCTCGGTGGCGATGGACCTGTCGAGTCCGCCCACGACGTTCATGGCGGCGGACAACAAGACCCCGATCGGGTTCAACCCGGACATGGCCCGGCTCATCGCCGCCAAGCTCGGGCTGAAGCTCCGGATCGACAACGTCAAGTTCGACACCATCATCCCCGGCCTGCAGGGCAACAGATTCGACTTCACCGCCACCACCATGGGCGCCACCGCGGAACGGCTCAAGGTGCTCGACATGATCAACTACTTCCAGAACGGCACCGGCGTCGCCGTACCGCGTGGCAACCCGCAGAAGCTCGCCGTCCACGAACTGTGCGGTCGCCGCGTCGGCGTGCAGTCCGGCACCACGGCGGAAATCAAGTGGCTGCCCCAGTTGAGCGACAAGGACTGCACAAGCCAGGGAAAGCCGGCCATCACCGGAGTCACCCTGCCCAGCGTCAACGACTCACTGACCCAGCTCTCCTCCAAGCGCCTCGACGCGGTGATGTACGACTTCACCTCGCTGTCGTGGACCGCCAAACGACAGCCCACCGTACTGGAAGTCCTTCCGGAGAGGGTCGTCTCCGCGACGGTGAACGTCGCACTGTCCAAGGGTTCCCCGCTCACCCGCGCGATCCAGGCGGCGATCCAGTCCACCATCGACAGTCCCAAGTACACCGAAGCACTCGACCGCTGGGGCTTCCAGGGCCTCGGCATCAAGACCGCCGCGATGGCCGTCCCGCTGGGGCAGTGATGACGACGAACACGATCGATTCGACGACCGAGGGCCGGCCGTTGCCGGAACTGCTGTCGGAGAACAAGAAGCGGATCACACCGAAACGTCCGCGTGACTACGCCTGCTGGGCGGTCGCGATCGCGATCGTCGCCGGCCTGATCTACACCACGGCGACCAACGAGAACTACCAGTGGCCGGTGGTGTTCGGCTACTTCACCACTCAGTCCATCCTGGACGGTCTGGTCCTCACGCTGGTCCTGACCGTGGTCAGCATGGGACTGGGCGTGCTGCTCGGGTTGCTGCTCGCCGTCATGCGCATGTCGCACCAGACACCGATCTCCGGCCTGGCGCGGCTCTACATCACCTTCTTCCGCGGCACACCCGTACTCGTGCAGCTGATCTTCTGGTTCAACATCGCCGCGCTGTACCCGCACATCTCCCTCGGCATCCCCTTCACCGACATCTCCACCCCCGTGGACGTCAACGCGGTCATGACCCCGCTGACCGCCGCCATCGTCGGCCTGACGCTGAACGAGGCCGCCTACATGGCCGAAATCATCCGCGGCGGCTTCGCCTCGGTCAGCCGCGGCCAGTACGAAGCCGCGGACTCCCTGGGCATGCGCGGTTTCACCAGGCTCCGCCACGTGATCATCCCGCAGACCATGCCCGCGATCATCCCCGCCACCGGCAACCAGGTGATCGGCATGCTCAAAGGCACCTCACTGGTCAGCGTGCTCGGCGTCGCCGAACTCCTCAACAGCGCACAATCCATCTACGCCCGCACCTACCAGACCATTCCACTGCTCATCGTCGCCAGCCTCTGGTACCTGGTCATGACCCTGGCACTCAGCGTCCCCCAGTCCATGATCGAACGCCGCTTCTCCCGCTCCACCCGCCGGCCGGCCACCGTCGCCACCGCGACAAAGGAGTCGTTGCTGTGAAAGCAGACGGAACGATCGTCGCCCGCAAGCTGCACAAGAGCTTCGGCAGCCACCACGTCCTGCGCGGCATCGACCTGACCGTGGCGGCGGGCGAGATCTCGTGCATCATCGGCCCCAGCGGATCCGGCAAGTCCACACTGCTGCGCTGCATCAACGGACTGGAAACCATCGACCGCGGCGTCCTGCGGGTCAACGGCGAAGACTTCGGCCACACCGAGACGGACAACGCCTACCTCGCCGTCCCCCCGCAACGACTGGCCGAGCAACGCGCCCACATCGGCATGGTCTTCCAGCAGTTCAACCTGTTCCCCAACATGACCGCCGAAAACAACGTCATGTCCGGACCCGTACTGGTCAAGAAGACCAACCGCAAGGCCGCCAGGGAACAGGCCCAAGAACTCCTGGCCCAAGTCGGACTCGCCGACTGCGGCCACAAATACCCCGCCCAGCTCTCCGGCGGCCAGCAACAACGCGTCGCCATCGCCCGCGCCCTCGCCATGAACCCCAGCATCATGCTGTTCGACGAACCCACCAGCGCACTCGACCCGGAGCTCGTCGGCGAAGTCCTCGCCGTCATGCGCGACCTCGCCCACAACGGCATGACCATGCTACTGGTCACCCACGAAATGGGCTTCGCCCGCGACGTCGCCGACGAAATCCTCTTCATGGACGACGGAATCGCCGTCGAACGCGGCGACGCCCGCGAAGTACTCGCCAACCCACAAGAAAAACGAACCCAAGAGTTCCTGGAAAGGGTGCTGTGACCGTGCTCGAAAGTGCTGTGAAGGCAACGGAGCGGCTCCAGGCTCTCGGTCTGGAGCTGCCCGCCCTCGGATTCGGTGCGAGCCCGCACTTCGTGAACCACCGCGCGGTGGACTCGAGCATCTACATCTCGGGCCAGTTGCCGTACCGGGACGGCGTGCTGCTGGGCCAGGGCATCGTCGGCCGGGACGTCGACGTGCCGACGGCGCGCGACCTCGCCCGTCAGACCGCGCTCAACGCACTCGCCGTCGCCGCGGACGCGGTGGGAGACCTGGACCGGGTCCGGATCGTGCAGATGCTGGTCTTCGTGGCCGGCACCCCGGATCTGGGCGAGCAGTCGCGCGTCGCCGACGCGGCCAGTGACCTCCTCGTCGACGTGCTCGGTGAGAACGGGCGGCACGCGCGCACCGCGATCGGTGTCGCGGGGCTGCCGCGCAACAGTCCGGTCGAGATCCAGATGGTCTGCACCGCGGTGTAGGAGAGGAGTGCAACGTGAGCCGGCTCCAGCAAACGCTCGCCGCCTTGGCCGGGCGGATCGACACCCCGGCGCCGATCGTGCTGGTCGACGTCATGCAGGACAACATCGACCGTATGCAGGCCTTCGCCGGCCGGCACGGTCTCCACGTCCGGCCGCACGTCAAGACGCACAAGTGCGTCGAGATCGGCAGGCGTCAGCTCGCGGCGGGAGCGGTCGGCATCACCGCGGGCAACGTCGGTGAGGCCGAGGTCTTCGCCGCGTCCGGATTCGACGACATCTTCCTCGCCTACCCGGTCTGGCCCTCGGGAACCAAGGGGGCGCGGCTGCGCAGGCTGACCGAGTCCGTTCGGCTGCGGGTCGGCGTGGACAACGTCGCGGCGATCGACGCACTCGCCGACGCGATGGCGGGCGAACCGGAGCGGCTGGAGGTCGTGATCGAGGTGGACTGTGGCGCCCGGCGCTCCGGGGCACCGCCCGAGCTCGCGGGCGACCTCGCGCTGGCCGCCGGCCGGCGCGGCCTGGTGCCGGTGGGCGTCTTCACGTATCCGGGTCACGGCAGCGCCGGTCCGGACGCTCGCCTGCGCGCCGCGCGGGACCAGGACGCCGCGCTCGTCACCGCGGTGCGCAGCCTCACCGGTGCCGGGATCACCGCGCAGGTGGTGAGCGCCGGCTCCACCCCGACTGTCGAGTTCACCAGCAGCGGCGTGATCACCGAGATCCGCCCCGGCGAGTACGTCTTCGGCGACCTGGACAACACCCGGCTCGGCGCCTGCACCGACGACCAGGTCGCCCTGTTCGTCGCCACCACCGTGGTCAGCGACTGGGTCCCCGACCAGGTCATCGTCGATGCGGGCACCAAAGCCCTCAGCCGGGAAGGCAGCGCCGAACGCGGCTACGGCGGCATCGCCGGCACGAAGGCCGTCCTGACCAAGCTCAACGAGTACCACGGATTCCTCGGGCTGCCCGCCGGTGAGTTCCGCCCCGGCATCGGCGCCGTGCTACCGGTGGTGCCGAACCACGTCTGCCCGGTCGTGATCAACTTCGAGGAGCTGATCGTCACCGACAGCACGGGCGCGTCGCCGCAGCGATGGCCGATCGACGCCCGCGGCTTCCTCAGCTGACCCCCAAGGAGTTGCCGACATGAGACTCGACCACCTGACGGCGCTGGTGACCGGCGCCGGCAGCGGCATCGGCGAGGCGGTGAGCTCCCGCTTCCGCCGCGAGGGCGCACGACTGCTGCTCACCAGCCGGAGGGAACGACTGGACACGGCCCAGCCCGACGACCGGTACGTCCCCGGCGACCTCAACGACGAGGCGTTCGTCGAAGCCCTGGCCCGCCAGGCCGCCGAGTCGTTCGGCACCGTCGACGTCGTCGTCCTGAACCACGGCCTGCAGGCGAGCAGCCCGCTCACCGAGATGACCTGCGAGGCCGCGAAGAACGTGCTCGACAGCAACCTGCTCAGCGCGTTCCTGGTGATGAAGCACTTCGCGCCGCTGATGCCGGCCGCAGGAGGCGCGTTCGTCTGCGTCAGCTCACGGCTCGGTATGGTCGGCAAGGCGGGCGAAGTCCTGTACTCGGCGGCCAAAGGCGGCCTCATCATGCTCGCGAAGGGCGCGGCGATCGAGTGGGCCCCGCGCAACATCCGCGTCAACGTCGTCGCCCCCGGCCTCACCGTCACGCCGATCATCGAGGCGTCGTTCCAGCGCAGCGCCGACCCCGAGGCCCATCGTCGCGAGCGTGAGACCCAGATCCCGCTCCAGCGCCTCGCCACCCCGGAAGAGGTCGCCGACGCGGTTCTCTTCCTCGCGTCCGCGGAATCGACCTACGTCACCGGAGCGGTGCTGCCGGTCGACGGCGGCTACACCGCCTTCTGACCCGGCACGGCCTCACGCCTTCCGGGGACGGACCTCGGCCTTGCCGCTCAGTCCCGTCCGGAAGTGGGCGGCCAGCTCCTCGCGGAACTCGTCGATGTCACCCTCCAGCGCGACCGCGGCCAGCCTCTCGTGCTCGACGGCCAGCTCGCGCGGGTCGCTGTAGGTCTGGTGATCGACGCTGAGGTAGAGCCGCAGCTTGGCCTCCCAGCCGTTCCAGAGGTTCTGCAGAGCGCCGCTGCCGGAGAGGTCGTAGAAGAGCCGGTGGAAGCCGAGGTGCGCGTCGACGCCGGCCGGGAGGTCGTTCTTCGCCAGGGCCTGGTGGAGGTCCTCGACGGTCCGCAGGAACCTCGACCGCTCGGGACCGCGCAGCGCTTCATAAGCGAGCTCGGCCGCGTACGGCTCGACGAGCAGGCGGATCGCGTCGATCTCGGCGATGTCCTGAGCGCTCACCTCCGCGACGAACGCCCCGCGGTAGGGGATCTTGACGATGAGCCCCTCTTCCTCCAGCTTGGTCAGCGCCTCGCGCAGCGGGGACCGGCTGATGCCGAGGTCCGTGGCGATGTGCGCCTCACGCAGCGGCCCGCCAGGAGGCACGGTCCCGTCGAGAATGGCAGCACGCAGCACGCGGTAGACGCCATCCGGCGTCGTCGTCCGGTCTTCGATCCACTTGAACTTGCGGTCCATTCCCCCGCCGCCTCCCGATTGTCTTTTGTCGACTATACCGGCAAGGGCGGGCGGGGGACGTCGGCGGCGTCAGTTCCCCGTGGGGATCGCGATGTACTTGTACTCCAGGAAGCCGTCCATGCCGGCCCGTCCGCCTTCCCTGCCGAGGCCGGACTGCTTCACACCGCCGAACGGCGCGGCGGGATTGGAGACGACACCGGTGTTGAGGCCGACCATGCCGCTCTCCAGCCGCTCGCTCACCCGCAGCGCGCGGTCGAGATCACGGGTAAACACGTAGCCGACGAGACCCCAGTCGGTGGCGTTGGCGGCGGCGACGACCTCGTCCTCGTCGTCGAAGGTGCGCAGCGCCGCCACCGGACCGAAGATCTCCGTCTGCGCGATGGCGGCCTCGGCGGTGATTCCGGTCAGCACGGTCGGCGGGTAGAAGCAGCCGGGGCCGTCCGGCAGTTCGCCGCCCGTGACGAGCTTGGCGCCGTGCTGCACGGCGTCGAGCACGAGCTGGTGGACCTTGCCGCGGCCCGTGTCGTCGATGAGGGGGCCGACGTCGATGCCCGGTTCGGTGCCCACGCCGACGGTGAGGGCTTCCATGCGGCCGGCCAGGCGCGCTGCGAACTCCTCCGCGAGCGAGCTGTGGACGAAGATCCGGTTGGCGGCGGTGCAGGCCTCGCCCATGTTGCGCCTCTTCGCCTGCATCGTGCCCTCGACCGCGATGTCCAGGTCGGCGTCGTCGAAGACGATCACGGGTGCGTTGCCGCCCAGTTCCATGGACGCGCGCACGACCTTGTCGGCGCACTGGGCCAGCAGGATCTTGCCGACCTGGGTGGAGCCGGTGAACGAGAGCTTGCGGATCTGCCCGCCACGCAGCAGGGGCTCGATGACCCCGGCCGCGTCCGAGGTGACGACCACGTTGAGCACGCCGTCGGGCAGCCCGGCCTCGGTGAGGATCGCGGCGAGGGCGAGGGTGGACAGCGGGGTCTGCGGAGCCGGCTTGAGAACCATGGTGCAGCCGGCGGCGACCGCGGGGCCGATCTTGCGGGTACCCATGGCCAGCGGGAAGTTCCACGGGGTGATCAGCAGACACGGGCCGACGGGCTGACGCAGCACCATCAGGCGGTTCTTGCCGTCCGGGGCGGTCGTCATGCCTCCGTCGACGCGGACGGCCTCTTCGGAGAACCAGCGGAAGAACTCGGCGGCGTAGACGACCTCACCGCGCGCCTGGTCGAGACGGCCTCCACCACGTGCGGGTGCGCGTGCCCGACGCACGGGACGTTGTTGTAGGCGTCGAGGTAGTCGTTGCCGTCGCGGTCGATGAGGTGAGCGCCGTGACCGGAGACGAACTCGACCGGCGTGCGGTAGATGAGGGTGTAGCCGGGTCCCAGCACCTCGGTCCTGCGCCGGATCGTGTCCTGGAGACGGTCGGGGAGCGCATCCAGCACGGCCGGGTCGAAGCGGTTCGGGTAGTTGGCGATCGCCCGGCTCAGTGTCGAAGTCATCGGCCGTCGCTTTCCGTCAGGTTCCGCCGGAGCCTCCTCCGCTGGCGGTCTCACCGTACCATTTGTTGTTCCAGTTCCAAACTGAAACTTTTTAGGTGTACATCGTCCCGAGAGGGACGATGTACACGGGCGGCTCAGAAGGCGGGCGCGGGCTGCTGCTCCGCATGCGGCACTTGACGACGTGCGTCGAGCAGCGCCTCCCGCAACCGGGCCTGAGCCAGCGTCAGGCACGAGTGCACCGCGCCACGCGCTGTCGACAGCCCGAGCACCTGCGCGGCGACGGTGACCTGCGAAACGGCAGGAAGACGCTCCTCAAGGCGTTTGCGCACCGCCGGCAGGACTTCCTCGACCAGCGGGTGCAGCCTGCCCACGAAAAAGATCGACTCCGGGTCCAGGGTCACGACGACGGTGGTCACAGCAGTCACCAACGCCGTGGTGAACGCCTCCACCACCGCCGTGCGCACCTCGTCGTGGTGCGTCTCGCCCCAGAGATCGTCGATGCGTTCCAGCCCCAGCGCCTGCTCACGCGCGAACGCGAGCAGGCCTCCCGTGCTCAGCGGTGGCGCAGGCGAGGCAGCAGTGCGAACGCGCTCTCCGCGATCGAGGTCAGGCGGGAGGGACTGTGGCCGGCCGCGCCTACGACATCGATCCCGCGGATGATGGTCAGCAGAAGGTAGGCAAGGTCGTCGGGGTCCGCGTCGGGGTCGATGTCGCCGTTGCGCTGCGCCGCCCGCACACACTCGGCCAGCGCCGTCGCGACCGCGGCGAAGCAGGCTTTGGCCGTGCGTTCCACCTCGGGGTCGGAGGCGCCGATCTCCAGAGCCATCTTGGCGGCGAAGCAGGCCGCCGCCGCCCGATCGGGGGCGGGGGGCACGTCGTCGGCGAGGGGCACCCCGCGGACGGCGCGGAGCAGGTACGCGTGCAGTCGTTCCAGGGCGCCCTCGTCCGGTCCGGCGAGCGCCTGGGGCGCGAACTGCCCCAGGCGGGCGGAGTACCCGGCCATCGCCTCCAGCAGCACGCCGTGCTTGCCGTCGAACGCGGCATAGATGCTGCCGCGCCCCAGGCCGGTGGCGGCGCTGAGGTCGTCGACGCTGCTGCCGTTGTAGCCCGCGGTGCGGAACTGCCGCTCGGCGGCGTGCAGGACGTGGTCGCGGTCGAAGCTTCGTGGTCTTGCCATGCCCCGAAGGTAGCGCCGAACTGCCGTAGTTGACAACTCGGTACAGAACTATCTAGATTTATGACAGTTCAGTACACAACCATCTTGAGCTGGCCGGACCGGCGCACAGCGCACGACAAAGTTGCCCACAAGCGAAGGAACCACCATGCAGACAACTCCCCCAGTGGCCCTCGTGACGGGCGCCTCCTCCGGGATCGGGCGGGCGGCCGCGCTCGCCCTCGTGAACGCCGGCTTCGCGGTGGTCGGCACGAGCCGCAACGCGGCGAACGCCGAGCCGCTCGCCGGCGTGACGTTCCTCGATCTCGACGTGGCCAGCGACGAGTCGGTCCGCTCCCTGGTCGAGGAGGTGATCCAGCGGTTCGGCCGGATCGACATCCTGGTCAACAACGCAGGCGTGGGCGCGGTCGG
>Ga0207678_10005844_pt1 | contig 10969 bp, 9 predicted proteins | sample KBSC63metaG_FD_184319 | JGI IMG/M metagenome (GOLD analysis project Ga0207678, IMG submission 184319) | Corn rhizosphere microbial communities from Kellogg Biological Station, Michigan, USA - KBS C6-3 metaG (SPAdes) (version 2) | ecosystem: Host-associated > Plants > Roots > Rhizosphere > Soil ...
GTCTGGCCGGTCGCGACGAAGGCGTTGATCTCGGGGTCGTTCAGCAGCACGACGCGAACGCTGTTCGGATCGAGCCCGGCCGCCTGGATCAGCGGGCGGGACACGTCCTTGAACAGAAGCTCGGTCTCGCTGTCGCGGAGCACCGACGCATCGGCCTCCTGGGCCGCGGCCGGCTGCCATGCCGACATTGCGAGCAGCAGCGCCAGCATCAGCAGCCGCGTGAAGCGGGACAGCAGGGATGTCATCGGGTTCCGCTTAGCATGGCCGGCGCTGAACCCGAGATTAAATCTAGCCGAACGTCCGCTGCCACCAGCCGCGCCGCGGCTCGCCATTCTCGTCGGTCGCCTCGCTGTCGTTGTTCGCTGGCGGCGGAGGGGCAGGAGCGGCTTCGGCGGCTTCCTCGGCTGCCTTTTCCGCCTTGGTGCGCCGCTTGCGCGCCGGCTTGGCGGCCGGGGCCGCGTCCTCGGCGGTTTCGGCGGGCGGTGCCTCGGGCGGGGCCGGCTCAGCCGCGGCAGCGGCTTTCTTGCGGGTGCGCTTCTTCGGCTTGGCTTCCTCGGCCGGCTCGGTCTCGGCGATCGGCCGCTCTTCGTCGACCGGCCGCTCGACCATCGGCGAGCTGTCGGGCTCGACCTCGACCGCGGTTTCACCCTCGGCTTCGATGCCAGCCTCGGCTTCCGCGCCGGGCTTGCGGCCCCGGCGGCGACGGCGGCGCTTGCTGCCTTCCGCCGCAGGCTCTTCCGCTACGGGCGAAGGCAGTGCCTCCTCGACAATCTCGTCCTCGGCAGCGCCTTCGGGCGACGGCTCGCCCTCGCTTCCGCCCTCGCTGTCGCGACGGTTGCGGCCGCGTCCGCCGCGGCGGCGGCGGCGCCGGCGTCGGCCCGGACGGTCGCCCTCCTCGCCGCGCGCTTCCTCGTCCTGTTCCGCTTCCTCTTCTTCCTCTTCGGCGAAGTCCTCGGCGCCGACCATCGCGGCCTCGACCTCTTCGTCCTCATCCTCGATGATCGGGACATGGGCCGGCCGTTCGGGGGCGATCGGCCGCGGGCCCGAGCTTTCGACGGTCATGCGCGCGCCTTCGAACGCCTCGTCGATCATGACCTCGATCGACACTCCGTAGCGTTGCTCGATATCAGCCAGCTCCGCGCGCTTCTTGTTGAGGACGTAGACCGCAGCGTCGCGCCCGGCGCGGAGCAGGATCTTCTCGCCGCGGCCGCGCGTCGCCTCGTCCTCGATGATGCGCAGCGCCGACAGCCCTGCCGAGGACGCGGTGCGCATCAGGCCGGTTCCCTCGCAATGGGGGCATGGCTTGGTCGAAGCTTCGAGAACGCCGGTGCGGAGCCGCTGGCGGCTCATCTCCATCAGCCCGAAGGCCGAGATTCGGCCGACCTGGATGCGCGCGCGGTCGTTCTTCAGCGCGTCCTTCATCGCCTTCTCGACTTTGCGGACGTGGCTCGACTGCTCCATGTCGATGAAGTCGATGACGATCAGGCCCGCCATGTCGCGCAGCCTGAGCTGACGCGCGATCTCCTGCGCGGCCTCTAGGTTGGTGTTGTAGGCGGTTTGCTCGATATTGTGCTCGCGCGTCGCGCGGCCCGAGTTGATGTCGATCGAGACGAGCGCCTCGGTCGGGTTGATCACCAAATAGCCGCCCGACTTCAACTGGACGACCGGCTGGTACATCGCCGACAGCTGGTCTTCGGCGCCGTAGCGCTGGAACAAAGGCGTGGTCTCGACGTGCTGCTTCACCCGCCGGACGTGGCTCGGCATCAGCAGCTTCATGAAGCCGCGCGCCGCCTTGTAGCCTTCCTCGCCCTCGACGATCACTTCGTCGATGTCGCGATGGTAAAGGTCGCGGATCGCGCGCTTGATGAGATCGCTGTCGCGATAGATCAGCGCGGGCGCGGTGCTGCCGAGAGTCCGCTCGCGGATCTCGTCCCACAGGCGGGCGAGATAGTCGAAGTCGCGCTTGATCTCGACCTTGGTGCGCGACAGGCCGGCGGTGCGGACGATCAGGCCCATGGTCTTGGGCAGATTGAGGTCCGACATGATCGATTTCAGGCGCTTGCGATCGGCGCCGTTGGAGATCTTCCGGCTGATCCCGCCGCCATGCGACGTATTGGGCATCAGCACGCAGTAGCGGCCGGCCAGCGACAGATAGCTCGTCAGCGCAGCGCCCTTGTTGCCGCGCTCTTCCTTGACGACCTGGACGAGCAGCACCTGGCGGCGCTGGATCACGTCCTGGATCTTGTACCGGCGGCGCAGGTTCTGACGCTTGCGGCGCAGCTCGTCGGCGGCAGATTCGTCGACCGGCGAGCGGTTCGCGCCAGTGCCGACTTCGGCTGCTTCCTCGCCATTGCCGTTTTCGTCGCCGACAACGTCTTCGTCGTCATGCGCCGGTTCGTCGTCGTAATCGGTCGCGCCTTCGGCGTCGCGCAGCCGCTCTTCCTCGGCGGCGTGCTCGGCTTCCTCGCGCAGCAGGGCTTCGCGGTCGGCCTTGGGGATCTGGTAATAATCGGGATGGATTTCGCTGAAGGCGAGGAAACCGTGACGGTTTCCGCCATAGTCGACGAACGCCGCCTGGAGCGACGGTTCTACCCTGGTGACCTTGGCGAGATAGATATTGCCTTTGAGCTGCTTGTGCTCGGCGGATTCGAAGTCGAACTCCTCGATCCGGTTACCTTTGACTACCGCGACCCGGGTCTCCTCCGGGTGGCGCGCGTCGATCAGCATGCGCATGGACATTGAAAATTCTCCGGGCGCGCGGGGCCGCGATCAAGCGGCGGCGCGCCGTAATTGATGCCTCGCCGCCTGGCGTGAAGCCGCTGGCGATGGCTGGATTGGTGGAATGTGCCTCTGCTGCACGAGCCATCCCGCGTCCTTGCGCGGAAACAACGCCGTTCGCCTCGTCAAAGAGCGTGGCGGGGGCGTTCGATAACTTCATGCGAGCTTCAACCTCGTGAACCGCGGCCAAACGACGGCGCGGCGATACTCACCGGCAGGCGCCGGGATGCGCAAGCGGTTAGCACCCCCTCATGTGGGCCGCAACTGCGCCCCAAACAATGCTCCACACAAATAAGATGGTTATTTCGCATTAACCACTTTGGCGTGATAAGTTGGATCGTGAGATCAAGCACATGGCGGGACGATTGAGCTTCGACTGGACGAGAAAAGGCGCGATGGCGGGGGCGGCGGTGGCCGTTTGCGCGACGATCCTGTTCGTCCTCGGCGGAGCGCGGAGCGGCGCTGCGGCGAGCGAGCGGGCCGACAGCGTCCGCGTCGCCCTTCCGCCGGCTGCGAACGACCGCATCTACGCTGCGCCGGGTACCTCGGCCCGGCCGATCGTGGTGATCGACGCGGGCCACGGCGGCAGCGATCCCGGCGCGGTGAGCGTTTCCGGGCAGGTCGCCGAAAAGCAGCTGACGCTCGCACTCGCGACCGAGCTGCGCGACCTGCTGGTCGAGCGCGGCCGGGTCCGGGTGGCGATGACCCGGGCCGACGACCGCTACCTCACGCTGGAGGACCGTGCCGCGGTCGCGCGGCGCTTGGGAGCGGGGCTGTTCCTGTCCCTCCACATCGACAGCGCCGCGAACCCGCTGGCGCGCGGCGCAAGCGTCTATTCGCTGTCCGACGTCGCCTCCGACGAAGAGGCCGCGCACCTTGCCGCAACACAGAATGACGGGTCGGGGGACGATGCCAATCAGGATTCTGCCCGCGCCCTGCTGTCCGACCTCGCGATGCGCGACCAGATGGACGAATCGGCGGCTTTCGCCTCGCGCCTCGTCGGCAAATCCGCCGGCCGGTTCGAGCTTCGCCCCGACCCGCACCGCTTCGCCGCTTTCCACGTGCTCCGCCGAGCAGGAACCGCCGCAGTGCTGTTCGAGGCCGGGTACATCAGCAACGCCGACGACGAACTGCTGCTGCGCGACCCCCAGCACCGCAAGGCGATCGTCCTCGCGCTCGCCCAGGCGATCGAAGCCGACGTCGCGATGCGATCACGGCAGCAATCGTAACTTCCGAACGCGGCCCAAAGCCGCTAGACGCTTGGCCGAATGAAGTTCGAGCGTCTGAACGTGCCCTCGTGGGAGTTGCCGGATCTCGTCGCCTTCAACCGGCGAGTCCATGATCGTGTCGACCCGTGGTGGGACAAGGCCTGGGTCCGGCGGCTGACGTGGGTCGGTCTTGCCGGCTTCACCTTCTTCGCTGCGGTCTGGCTCTATTTCGCGACCGGCCTGCCGTCGTCGGAAAAGCTGCTGGCCTACGAGCCGCCGCTGCCGACCAACGTCCGCGGTTATGAGGGCGACCCGGTCCAAACCTTCGCCCGCGAGCGCCGCGTCGAGCTGGCCTACGACGAATTCCCGCCGATGGTCGTCCAGGCCTTCATCTCGGCCGAGGACAAGACCTTCTTCCAGCACCACGGCATCGACTACACCGGTCTGATTGGCGCAGTCGGAGATTATGCTGCCAAGACCGTGACCGGCGGCGGCCGTGCGCGCGGCGGCTCGACCATCACCCAGCAGGTCGCCAAGTACCTGCTCAAGGATTCGAGCTACAACATCGGCCGCAAGGTGCGCGAGGCGATCCTCGCCTTCCGGCTCGAATCGACGCTCAGCAAGCAGCAAATCCTCGAGCTCTACCTCAACTCGATCTTCCTCGGCCGCAACGCCTATGGCGTGCAGGCCGCGTCGCGCGCCTATTTCGACAAGGACGTGTCCGAGCTCACCCTGCCCGAGGCAGCCTATCTCGCGGTGCTGCCCAAGGCCCCGGCCAATTACGATCCTGAGCGGGCGACCCAGAAGGCGCTCAACCGGCGCAACTACGTGCTGCGCGAGATGGCTCGGAACGGCTACATCACCGAAGCCCAATGGCAGTCGGCTGCCGCGACGCCACTCGGCACGATCCGCTATGGCACCAATGAGAAATTCCATCAGCAGGGCGGCTACTTCATGGAGGAAGTGCGGCGCGAGCTGATCAAGCAGTTCGGCGAGAGTCCCGACAAGGGGCCGAACAGCGTATATGGGGGCGGCCTGTGGGTCCGCACCTCGATGGTGCCCAAGATGCAGGATGCCGCCGCGCAGGCGCTGCGCGACGGCATGACCCGCTACGACGGCGGACGCGGCTGGCGCGACCTGGGCAAGAGCATCGACCTCGACAAAGGCGACTGGGCGGGACAGCTCGACCGCGCGGCGGTCGGAACCGGCTATCCCGACTGGCGCAAGGCGGTCGTGTTGTCGAAGTCCGGCGGGGTCGCGTCGATCGGCTTCTCCAACGGCTCGACCGGTTCATTGCCCGCCTCGGGCGCTTCGATGCCTGTGCGCGGCGCCGGCGGCGCCGCGTTCGATGCGCTGAAGCCCGGGATGGTGATCATCGTCAAGGAAATGGCGCCGGGCCAGTTTGCGCTCCGCTCGGTGCCAGAGGTGTCCGGCGGCATGGTCGCCGAGGAAGTCCACACTGGCCGCGTGCTTGCGATGCAGGGCGGCTTCGACGTCGTCGGATCGGCTTACAACCGCACCACTCAGGCCCTGCGCCAGCCTGGCTCGGCGTTCAAGCCAATCACCTATGTGACAGCGCTCGAGAACGGCTTCACGCCGGCGACGATCGTGGTCGATGCGCCGTTCTGCGTGTGGCAGGGCGCTGGGCTTGGCAACAAATGCTTCGTCAATTTCGACAAGCGCTATTCCGGGCCGCATACGATGCGCTGGGGCGTCGAGCAGTCGCGCAACCTGATGGCCATCCGCGTCGCGTCCGAGACCGGGATGCCCAACATCATCAAGACCGCCCACAATCTCGGTGTCGGCGACTATCCGAACTATCTGTCGATCGCGATCGGCGCGGGGGAAACGACCGTCTCGCGCCTGGTCAATGCCTATGCGATCCTCGCCAACCAGGGGCGGTCGGTGAAGCCGACGCTGATCGATTTCGTCCAGGACCGCCACGGCAAGGTCATCTTCCGCACCGACAACCGCTGCGCGGTGATGGGCAATTGCAACGCGCCCGACTGGGACGGCAAGACGATGCCTCGACCGCCGAGCCGTGCCCGCCAGCTGCTCGAACCCATGGCGGCGTTCCAGATGGTGCACATCATGGAAGGTGTGATCGAGCGCGGCACGGCGGTCGTGCTCCGCGACCTCAACCGGCCGTTGTTCGGAAAGACTGGAACGACCTCGGGCCCGACCAACGTCTGGTTCGTCGGCGGGACGCCGGACGTCGTCGCCGGGGTTTATCTCGGCTTCGACCAGCCGCGCAGCCTCGGCGGCTACGCCCAGGGCGGGCGCATCTCCGCGCCGATCTTCAAGCAATGGGCTCAGATCGCGCTGGTCGACCAGCCCAAGGTCCCGTTCGTCGCGCCCGCGGGCATCCGCTGGGTGCGGGTCGACCGGGCGACCGGCAAGCGTGTCTACGGCACCTTCCCGGTCCAGGAGGATCCCAAGTCCGAAGTCATCTGGGAAGCGTTCCAGCCGCAGACCGAACCCAGGCGCTCGTACCGCGGCGCGCAGGGCGATCCCTATGGCGAGCAGAACCAGCAGCAGGCGGCGCAGGCCCGGGCGCGGCAGCTCGCCCAGCGCCAGGCGAAACGTCCTGGCGCGGCGGCCGACGAGAACGGCGACTTGCAATCACAGAACGGCGTCTATTAGTCCGCTCTTACCCTTAGAGTTACGAAAGTCCGACGATGCGCGCTGAAGCGCAGGCTCATATCGATCAGATCAATGCGGCTACGGCCTTGCTTCGCCGGTTCCTGGACTGGGACCGCGCGATCAAGCGCCTCGATGAGCTCAATGCCAAGGTCGAGGACTCGACGCTGTGGGACAATCCCAAGGCGGCGCAGGAAGTCATGCGTGAGCGGCAACGGCTCGAGGAAGCGATCAAGGCGACCCGCGCGATCGAAACCGAGCTCGCCGACACCGCCGAGCTGATCGACCTTGCTGAAAGCGAGGGCGATCAGGCGCTGGTTGACGATGCCGTCAAAAGCCTCGGCGAGCTCGCCGCTCGCGCCGAACGGGACAAGGTCGCTGCGCTGCTTGCCGGGGAAGCGGACGCCAACAACGCCTATGTCGAAGTCAACGCTGGCGCCGGCGGCACCGAGAGCCAGGACTGGGCCGAGATGCTGCTGCGCATGTACACGCGCTGGGGCGAGCGCCACGGCTGCAAGGTCGAGATGATCGATCACCATTCGGGCGAGCAGGCCGGGATCAAGTCGGCCACAATCCTGGTCAAGGGCCCGAACGCCTACGGCAATTTGAAGACCGAAAGCGGCGTTCACCGGCTCGTGCGAATCAGCCCGTACGATTCCAACGCGCGCCGGCACACGAGCTTTTCGAGCGTCTGGGTCTATCCCGAGGTCGACGACGATATCGACATCGAGATCAACGAATCCGACCTCAGGATCGACACCTACCGGGCAAGCGGCGCCGGCGGGCAGCACGTCAACACCACCGACAGCGCGGTCCGGATCACCCACATTCCGACCGGGATCGTCGTCGCGTGCCAGAACGAGCGGTCACAGCACAAGAACCGCGCGTCGGCGTTCAAGCAGCTGAAGGCCCGCCTTTACGAAGCGGAGCTGCAGAAGCGCGAGGCCGAAGCCAGCGCCGCCAATGCGGCCAAGACCGACATCGGCTGGGGCCACCAGATCCGCTCCTACGTGCTGCAGCCCTATCAGCTGGTGAAGGATCTGCGGACCGGGGTGACCTCGACAAGCCCGAGCGACGTGCTCGACGGCGACCTCGACCGCTTCATGGCCGCAGCCCTGTCGCAACGCGTGACCGGCGAGACGGTCGAGGTCGAGGATGTGGAGTAGGGCGGGGCTGACAGCGGCGGCGCTCGCGCTCGCCGCCTGCCGCGCCCAGCCGACCGAACCGCAATTTCCGAAAGCCCACCGCGCGGTCGCGCCGATCGTCGGTGATGCCTTCTCGACCGAAGACGCGCGCGACCGCCTGGGCGAGGCCGAGGAAGTCATGCAGCTCGCCGGGGTCAAAGCCGGAATGTCGGTCGCCGACGTCGGTGCCGGGGGCGGATATTACACGGTCCGCCTCTCCCGGATCGTCGGCCCGAAGGGCAGGGTGCTGGCCGAGGACATCATTCCCGAGACCCGCGACCGGCTGAGCGACCGCATTCAGCGCGAGAACCTCGACAATGTCGCGGTCAAGCTCGGCACCGCCGACGATCCGATGCTGCCGCACGCGTCGTTCGACCGGGTCTTCCTGGTCCACATGTACCACGAGGTTGCCTCGCCCTACGCCTTTCTCTGGCACCTGCGCGACAGCGTGAAACCCGATGGGCTGGTGATCGTCGTTGACTCTAACCGGCCCGTCCAGCGCCACGGGATTCCCCCCGCACAGCTGAAATGCGAGCTTGGCGCGCTCGGCCTGCAGCCGGTCAAGTTCAGCTTCCTCGCCGGCGGCGAAGTCTATCTGATGGCGTTCCGGAGCGTCGGTCGGCGGCCGGAGCCGGCGCAGATCAAGGCCTGCCCCGACTAGAGCAAGCCCATGCGGCGGAAGCTGGTGCACTCGGCGCCGGCGAAGATCAGATGATCGAGGATGGTGCAGTCCAGCGCTTCGGCCGCCGACGCCAGCCGCCGCGTCGCGCGGCAGTCGCTGTCGCTCGGCGTCGGATCGCCGCTCGGATGATTATGGGCGAGCACGATCCCCGCGCTGCGATGCTCGGCGGCATCGGCGATGATGTCGCGGAGCGGAAAGGCCGCGCTCGTCTCGTCGCCATCGTGGCGGGACAGGTGAATGCAGCGCGCCTGCTGGTCGACGTGCGCGACCCACAGGCTTTCCCGGCCGGCGCCGGATTCGGTGAAACAGCCGGCGAAGAAGGCCTTGGCAGCCGCCAGGCCGTCGAGCTTCAGCGGGTGTTCGGCACGCTGATACCGCATCGCGTCCTGCTACGCCCTCGAGGCGCGGCAGAGCCATCGCAACCTATTCGAAGATGCAGCAAGTCTTATCCACAACGGAGTGAGCCCCCCGCTGGACCCAATGGCCGCTTGGACTAAACTGAGCCCACGATGCGCCAGTACCTCGATCTCATGCAGCTCATCCTCGACCGCGGGGTGGAGCAGCAGGACCGGACCGGGACCGGCACCTTGTCCTGGTTCGGCGCGCAGATGCGCTTCGATCTTGCCGACGGTTTCCCGCTGCTGACGACCAAGAAGCTGCACCTGCGCTCGATCATCGTCGAACTGCTGTGGTTCCTGCGTGGCGACACCAACGTGCGCTGGCTCAAGGAGCGCAACGTCCGCATCTGGGACGAGTGGGCCGACGAGAACGGCGATCTCGGCCCGGTGTATGGCAAGCAATGGCGGGACTGGGAAAGCGCCGACGGCCGGCACATTGACCAGATCGCCAACCTCGTCGAGCTGATCCGCGCCGACCCTTATTCGCGCCGCCAGATCGTCACCGCCTGGAACCCCGGCGAGATCCAGCGGATGGCGCTAGCCCCGTGCCATTGCCTGTTCCAGACGCAGGTGGCCGCCGGCCGGCTCAACCTCCAGCTCTACCAGCGGAGCGCCGACATCTTCCTCGGCGTGCCGTTCAACATCGCCAGCTATGCGTTGCTCACGCACCTCCTGGCCCGCGAATGCGGACTGGAACCGGGCACCTTCGTGTGGACCGGCGGCGACTGCCATCTCTACTCCAACCATCTCGAGCAGGCGCGGCTGCAGCTGTCGCGCGAGCCGCGCGCGCTGCCGACGCTGGTGATCAAGGACCGTGGCCAGGGCCTGTTCGGCTACGAGGCGGAGGATTTCGTCTTCGAAAGCTACGATCCGCACCCGCACATCGCCGCGCCTGTCGCGGTCTGACAGCGGTTCGCCGATAACCGTAGCAACGGTTGCGCAATCGCAATGGAGCCGTTCGCGCGACTCCGCGTTAGTGACGCCATCAGAACAGGAGAACAGTCATGGTCCAGAAGGCCCTCACGCTTGTGCTCGTCGGTGCGGCGCTCGTCACTGCGGCGTGCAACACGGTGCGCGGCGCAGCGCGCGACGTGAATTCGGTCGCGAACTGCACGGAGAATGCGATCAACGGGAGCCAGCGCTGCTAGCGGCGTTCATGCTCTAGACAATCAGCAGTAAATACCACCATGGTCGTTCCAGACGTTAAACAAAGGGAGTGATCATGGGTCAGAAGATTGCTGTCGTCGTTATGGTTGCCGGAAGCCTCCTGCTGGCGGCGTGCAACACGGTTCGCGGTGCTGCGTCGGACGTCAATTCGGCCGCCAGCTGCACCGAGAATGCGATGCACGGGGGCCGGTGCTGACGCACTGAGCTTTCGAGCGACGACCAAAAAACAGCCCCGCCGGATCGCTCCGGCGGGGCTTCTTTTTTGCCTCGAAGGTCTGAAGCTTAGTCCTTCAAATAGTCCCCCGCGTCCGCGTCCATGCCATGACCCGACGGAGCGACTGCTCCGAGCGGATCGGCGTGGATCGCCGCTTCGGCGCCCTGGGCGAGCTCGGCCGCATGCTCTTCGGCGGCGCTGTTCGGAAGGATCAGCGACTCCTGGAGTTTGCGGTGCGCAGCGCGAAGCGCGGTATCGCGCGACGTCGCGGCAACCCGCAGACGGTTCATGCCCGCACCGGTCCCGGCGGGGATCAGCCGGCCGACGATGACGTTCTCCTTGAGACCCATCAAATCGTCCTTCTTGCCCTGGACCGCAGCCTCGGTGAGCACCCGGGTGGTCTCCTGGAACGAAGCCGCCGAGATGAAGCTGCGGGTCTGCAGGCTCGCCTTGGTGATGCCCAGCAGCACTGGCTTGCCCTCGGCCTTCTTCTGCTTCTTCTCGAGCTTGGAGTTGACCTCGTCCATCTCCTCGCGATCGACCTGTTCGCCGGCGAGGAGAGTGGTGTCGCCACCATCGGTGATCTCGACCTTCTGCAACATCTGGCGAACGATCACCTCGATGTGCTTGTCGTTGATCTTCACGCCCTGCAGTCGATAGACCTCCTGGATCTCGCTCACGAGATATTCGGCCAGCGC
>Ga0207678_10005847_pt1 | contig 10967 bp, 15 predicted proteins | sample KBSC63metaG_FD_184319 | JGI IMG/M metagenome (GOLD analysis project Ga0207678, IMG submission 184319) | Corn rhizosphere microbial communities from Kellogg Biological Station, Michigan, USA - KBS C6-3 metaG (SPAdes) (version 2) | ecosystem: Host-associated > Plants > Roots > Rhizosphere > Soil ...
CTCCAACGCTCCGCCGTACTCGCGAGCCGCCCGGCGGGCCGCGAGTACGCCCCGGTCCTGCCGGGCGTAGGCGCGGATCTCCCCCGCGTTCCCGTACGCGGTGGTGTCGATGGCGATCGCGGCGTGCTGCCACCCGGCCAGCCCGAACGTGCGTGGGTCGACGCGCCGCCCGCCCTGCTTCGTTGGGTCCAGGAACGCGGGGAGCTGCGAGTGCCGGGTCGGCACCTGATCGAGCAGCGGACGCCTGCGCATCTCCTCGGCCACCGACTGCCCGTCGACCGGCCGACCCTGCTCCGCCAGGTCCAGGACCGCGCGGGCCACGTTCTGGTTCAGCGGCACATGAAACTCGGCCGGGTCCAGCATGCGCAGCGCATCCAGGCCGGTGCCGCCGTGCATCGCCTGGCCCAGCAGCTCACGCTCCAGTGCGTCCCGGTGCCCGCGGGCGCCGTTCACCAGCTGTCGGACGGCGACGTCCGGGTTCGGCGGGTCGGGCGGCAGCACGATCGGGGTCGCCGCAGCGGACAGCTTGGGCTCCGGGCTCAGTGGCATCATTCGTCGGTCACTCCGTATTCCCGCAGCAGCTGCCGCTCGTCCAGTCCGAACAGTCCGGCACTGATTCGCACGTACAGGGACGCCCAGTGCTTCGGCGCCTCCTGCGGAACCCAGACCACCGTGCACGGCAGCGGCGGGTCCAGCCCCTCCAGGTGGAACGGGTACGGGTCACGCTCCCCTGCGAACAGGATCGCGTGTTCCTGCTTGCGGCCGATCCGCACCCCGTCGACCAGGTTGCCGACGACCACCGCGGCCCCGTTCGGGATCGCGTCCAGGTCCTCCGGGTCCATCACCGTCAACGCCGGTGGCCTGACCCCAACCTCCAGCAGGCGGTCGGCTACCTTGTCCGCGGCGTCCTCCGGGCAGCACTCGCCGATCCAGGTACGCAGCACCTCACGAAGCAGACGGTGGGGCATGACGCGCAGGCTATGCGAGTATGCCGGGTTGGGTCAACAACGTATCCCACTCCAATGGGTCCTCAATGCCACGGACCGTAGCCGCCACGCCCAGCGCCGCCCACATGTCCCCGGCCATGCCGAACGTGGGGCCAGGATCGGCCTTGCGCCCCTTCGGGCCCCATAGGTCCAGTAAACGACTGTTCACGTTCTTGTCCTTCGCTTGGGTCGAATGGCACAGGTGCCTCTTCACATCCTGCCGCGGCACCCGCACCACCCTGTCCGGCTCCGCATACGCCTGGATGAACCGGCCGTGCCACACGCAGGTCTCGAAGATCGACTGGCCGACCACCATCCCGTAGCTGGTGATCCGCTCGATCGCGAGCTCGCCGCGCCAATCGCTGATGATGGCCAGCATCACCGTGTTCTCGACGATGCCCTTGTCGGCGATCCAGTTGGACGGCTCCAACACCACGAAGCCGGACTCGACATTGCCCGGATCCACCGCCAGCAGCCGCCCCGTCACAGGATCTGCACCTCCGGCGTCACGAAGTTGGGGTACTGCACCCGCACCCCGCTGGGCATCAACTCGAACCATGACCTGTCCGCGGGCGCCCAGACCAGCTTGGCAGCCGGGTCCTCCCCCGGCTCCACGAAATACCCCAGCTCCCCGGCCAGCTTCCGCTGCAGGTGCACCTGCGTGTGGTGTACCCGGCACAGGCTGACCAGCTTCTCCGGCGCGTGCCGGTCCGGGTCGTTCGCCCGGCCGCCCATGCCCTGCACCACGCGATGGTGCGGGTCGGTGGCCAGGTGGCCGCAGATCACGCACCGGTTCAGATCCCGAACCAACGCCACCTGCCGGGCCTCCGGCCACTCCGGCCCGTATCCCATCAGACCGGCAGACCTTCGGCTCTCGCCAGTTTCAGTGCTGCCTTCGCCGCCTTTGCATTCGAGCCGGAGTGATGCGCCCGCGCCCACGCCTGCACCTCGTCCCACCAGGCCCGGACATCCGGGTCCACCGGCGCCGGAGTCGGCGGCGGCACGCTCAGCGGCAGCAGCTGCGTGCAGTCACCCTCCCGATGCAGCAGCTGATCCATGTCCGTGTCCGTGACGTCGAAGAACCCGTGATCACCCCAGTCCGGCCCCCAGGACTGCACGCAGCGGAACAGCCGCCGCCCCACATCCAGGCCGATCACCTCGTACTCGTGACCACCGCGCACATCCCCGGTCACATGCACCAGCCCGCTGGAGTCCGGGTTGTCCATCCCTGACGTCCACACCGTGCCCACCATCACCGGACCCGACTGCAGCGCACCCTTCATGTCCTGCAACGTCACCGCGTGCAGATACCCGCTGGCCAGGCCCAGCTGCACCGCGGCCTTCGCCCCGGACAGACCGTCCGACCCGGTGTCCTCCGAGTTCGGATCACCCGGCTTGTAGTACCCCGGGAAATCATCCACCTGCGTCGCGATGCTGTACGCCTTGATCGCCAGCGCCTCGTCCAGATCCGGGTGATCCGGCGGCAGCGCGCCGTAGAGGTTGTCCGTGCCCACCTGCCCGATCGTCGCGTTGCCGACGCAGCTGCCGAGGTCGCCCTGATCGAAGATGCCGACCCGACGGTCATGCAGTACCGACACGATCGGCTTGCTCGGCGCCCGCGCCAGGTACCGCAGCGAATCCGAGTCGTGTAGCACGTTCCGGCCCAACCGCTTCCCGGGGACCACGTACTCCTCGATGCGCCGGAAGTAGATCATGCCCGTCTCCCTCGTTCGTCCCTGCAGATCATGACGTCGCCACGACCAGCGTCTTCACCGAGCCGGACCCTCCTGCTTCACGTCGTTCAGCTTCGCCAGGTGACCGATCACCGCGATCACCTGCTCCGCGGACAGGGCATCCCCCTCCCGCAGATCCGGCAGGCCCAACACCTCCCTGGCGTATGCGTGCCGGTCCGCCGCGTCGACGAAGCCCTTCTGCTCGAACAGCTTCCCCAGGTCGGTCTCCATCTTGACCTGTCGGCCGGTACGGCGCGCGGGCCGGGCAGGCTCCGCCGGGGGTTCGTCCTGACTGTTCGAGTCAGGCGACGGGTCGCCGATGATCTCCGCATCCACCACCTCATCCGGGTCAGCCTTGGTGGCAACATCGGCGAACGGGTCCGGCTCCGCCTCGCCGGACGCGCCGCCGCTGCCCACGGCGGGCGCACTGGCCGCCCGCACCTCCGCCTCTTTGATCAGCTTCGTCGCACGGCGACCGGACGCGGAGATATGCGCAACCAGGCTGTCGTACTTCCCCGACGCCGCCCGCTTGTACAACTTCTGGAGCTCCGGCACGACGGCGCGCATCTGCTCCAGCGTCCCGTCCTGCAGCGCCTGCTCGCACGCCTGCACCTGGTTGCCGATCTCGATCTCCTCGGGCGACAGCGGTGGACCACCCGCCTCGACGGCGTCGCTGGTCAGAACTGCCGCGTCGGCACGGTCGACCCGGCCCATCTCCTCCGGGGAGTAGATTCCCGACAGGTCCTGCGGCCACGCTGCGCGGATCGCCGCAGCTTCCGCGCACTTTGCCAGCTGATTGGCAGGCATCCGGGCCCACATCTCATTCGGCACCGGCCCGTTGTCACCGCCCTTGGTCTGCACGTACTCCGCGTAGTGGGCCGTCGCGAACAGTGGCTCCCGGAACCCCTCCTTCCAGACACCGACCCGTGCCGCGACCGGAGGCTTCGCGTCGGTCCACACCTCGCGCCACACACCGTCCTCACCGCACCAGTGCGGCCCCACCCGGCCCTGGTAGCCGGACGGCTTGCCGGTGGTGATGTCCGGACGCTGCGCGACCAGACGAAAGCCGTCGATACCCGTCTGAATGGTGAGCTTCGGTTCCTTTCGCTTCGTCCGCGGGTTCCACTGCTGGCGGGTGATGCCGTAGATCTGCCGGGCGAACGGGTCGAGGCGGGTGCGCTGGCAGACATGCAGGAATACCTGCAGGTCTTCGGGGCTGGCGTCCTCCATGCCGAGCTGTCGGACGACGGCCAGCTGTTGGGGGGTCCAGGTGGCCTGGTTCGGCGCGAGCGCCAGCGCGCCGCCCTGGTTGGTCGCTACGGCGGTGGTCATGGTGGGTCCCTTCGGTGAGGTGGTCACTTCTTCTTGCCCTGCTTGAACCACAGGGTGCGGTGATGTTCGGGGACGCGGACCTTGTACTTACTCAGGTCCAGTCCGGGATAATCCCTGGCCAGCGCGTCCTTGTCGAGCACTGACCCGGCGACGTTGTTCCAGCTGTACAGCAGGTCCCCGTCGATGGTCCGCACCTCCCGGGCCGCACCTGCGATCGCGCGGAGCTTGTTGTCCAGGATCTCCGCGTCCTTCGCCGCTTCGAGCAGCTCCGCCCTGTCGCGGATCATCTGCCGGATCCTGACCTCCAGGTCCGGCTCGACGGTGACGGCGTCGATCTCCGCGATCGGCCACCGATCCTTGATCTCCCCCGTGTCCTCCCAGTTCGGTTCCGGTGGGTCGTTCTGCTCCACCCGCCGCCAGAATGGGCGGGCGAGGCCCCAGAGGTGCTGCTGGTACCGCTCGTTGGGCAGGGTCTTCCAGTACACGAACTTGCGGACGTACTGATCAACGGCCAGTGCGGCCACATGGACGTGGGACCAGCCGGAGACCAGCAACTGGGCCTGCACCTGGTCGTACCAGCCAGCAGGCAGCACATCGCCGTCAGCGTTGGTGCGCAGGCCGTCGGTCTCGTCGTGGCTACGCAGGTAGGACGGGGACGTCATCTTCCACTCAGCCCCTCCGCCGTCTGCGGCCTGCGCGTCCGGCGATGCCAGCAGGATCTTGTCCCGCTTGGACTGCAGGAACCCGACCTTGCGGAACTCCACCCCGAGGTGGTGCTGGGCGAAGTGCCGGATCACCGGCTCGATGGCCGTACCCAGGTGCAACCGGATGTCCTCCCCGGCGCCCGGCATCATCTCCTCCTGCACCGAGTCGGGGTCCGTCTTGGCCCGCCAGCACAGGTACTCCGACTCGCCCTGATAGCCGTGTCCGTTCAGAACCCGCAGGTCTGTTGCCGTGACGCCGGAGGTGCGCAGCTGCAACCACCGGTCACGGGACTGTCCGACTTCCTTGGCCGACATGATGACCTTGGCCATCGGGATCGACCACCGGGCCTGCGTCGCTGTTGTCATGCGTCTGTTCCCCCATTCCTCGGTATCCCTATCACAGTCAACATCTACACCAGGGGTCTGACACTGCCGACGCGCCGAACGAAAAGACCCCCGCCAGGGGGGAGGGCGGGGGTCTAGATCGCGGAAGGGGGGGATCTCCGCGGCGCTTGGGGCTGCGCCGTGCGCCACGGTAGCGCAGGGTCCGACGGTTGACCAGTCACTCTATACTTTTGGCCTATGCAAAGAGGCAGACCCCGTACGCAGCGACCGCGCACACCGGTACTCGCTCAGCCGAGCGAGCTAGTCGTGGCAGCCCTACGGGCTAACGTCGACCAGTGGTACCGAATCGCCGGGGCCGACTACTGCGCGGCGCCGGACGAGCACCTGCCGGGCTGCCAGTGCAGCATACGGACCCTGACGCAGACCGCCTACCGGATCCGCAAGCGCGCGCTCGGCGCCTTCGCCGCGGTCCGCGACGGATGCTTCCAGGCCGTGGCGCTGTCCGCCGCCGCCCGGCCCGACCGCAAGCACGACGTGGAGATCAAGGCCCGGTTCACCCGGCGCTGCGGCTGCTGAGCCTGCACAGGGCATGGGGTTAGGCTGACCCCAGCCACCTGATGCCCGGCAGGGAGCGCCATGTCTGTTGCGTCTGACTTCTTCGCGGCCGTGAACGGCCTGCTCCGCGGTTGGGGCTACCCCGTCGAGGAGCATGAGGGATGCTGGTCCCGCGGCAACGGCACGTCCTGGGCCAACGGCATGCCCATCGGCCACACCAACCACCACTTCGTCATCCCACTGTCCAATCCGTTCATGAACGGCGCCAACAACGTCGCCTACGGCGACTCGTCGCTGTCCGGCCCCAAGGCGAACTACTACGGCGGCATCGACGCCAGCACCGGTGCGCAACGCCTCCGATTCATCAGCACCGGCTGCGCGAACCACGCGGGCATGGGTCGCAGCGAAGTCTTCGACCGGGTCCGCAACAACACCCCGCCGCTGGGCTGGGTGTCGGTGTCCTACTCGCCGGTCGCCGACAACTGGGGATCCGCCAACGCCTGGTACATGGGCACCGAATGGCACCACCCGGGCGACTCCACCCCCTGGTCGGACAAGCTGATGGACCTGATCACCGCGCACAACGCGGCCATCTGCACGATCGCCGGGTGGCCCCCCGCGCGGATCTTCATGCACGCCGAGCACTCCGCCCGGAAGATCGACATGAGCTACCACACCACTCAGGGCGGCTTCGACCTGCGGGCACTGGTCGCCGCCCGGCTGTCCGGGGCGCCCACCGACTGGTTCTCGGAGTGCTTCCGGTGAGGGTCATCGGCTACCTGCCGGACTGGGCCGGGGACCCGGCGCAGCTCCCCTATGGCCAGCTCACCCACATCTGCTACGCCTTCGCCCTGCCCGCCGACAGCCGCGGCGGCCTGCGGTTCTCCTCCACGCATTCGCAGGACAAGCTGCGGGACGTGGTCCGGCGGGCGCACGCCGCCGATTGCCGGGTGCTGATCTCCGTCTTCGGCGGCCTGCAGGCCGGGGACCTGCAGATGGTGCGGACCGCGGCGAGCTCGGGCACCGGACGGGCCAACATCGTCCGGTCCGTCGTGTCCATCGTCGACGACTACGGCCTGGACGGCGCCGACATCGACTGGGAGTACCCGACCAACCAGGGCGGCGACTACACCGCGCTGATGCAGGGTCTGCGGTCCGCGCTGGGTGGGCGGCTGCTCACCGCCGCCGTCATCGCCGGTGCCAACTTCTCTGCCGGACTGGCCATCCAGCCGCCCGTGTTCGACCTGGTCGACTGGTTGAACATCATGACCTACGACGACAACCTCGCCGGGCAGCCGCACGCCAGCTACGACTTCATGGTCTATTACTGCAACCAGTGGCTGGCCCGGGGACTCCCGGCGGGCAAGCTGGTCGCCGGGATCCCGTTCTACGCCCGGCCCGGCGGACGGTCCTACGCCTCGTTCGTCGCGGCGGACCGAGCCAACGCGGACCGCGACGTCGTCGACGGCGCGGGTTACAACGGCCGCCCGACGGTGCGGGCCAAGACGCAGTGGGCGATGGCCAACGCTGGCGGCGTCATGTTCTGGGAGCTGTCCCAGGACACCCACGACGACACCTCGCTCGTCGCGGCCATCTCATCGGTCGCCGGTTCCGGCGACTGGTTCACCGAATGCTTCGGAGGAGCGGCATGAGCACCAACCCGAAGGCTGACGCCTGGATTGAGTCGTATTTCGTCCGGTGGGGCTACGACCCGGGCAACACCGGCAACACGGAGCCCTTGTCTCAGTCGTTGGTCAGCACCAATGGCTTCTCGGCCCGCGCGGCGGTCGCGGCGGAGGGTGTCCATGACACCGTCGTCGGCGTCCTGCGGGCGGAGGAGTTCCGGCTGTCCGCGTCGAACATCGCCGTGCAGCTGCTCGATAACGAGCAGATGGCCTACGAGAACCAGGTCAAGCCGCCGGGGGCGCCGGACGATTGGCAGCCCAACCGGGAACCGGTGCGCACCTTCATCGTGGCCACCAACGGGCAGGTCTACCGGAACGGCGGGAAGCTGGACGCGCTGCTGGCCGTGGCGTCCGAGAACAACAAGCTGCTGCGTGCGATCGCCGTCGGGATGAAGTTGGATGTGTCGGCGATCCTGCACCCGACGACGCCGACCGAGGAGAGCTGATGGCGTTGGACTTCGGGGCGCTGACCCGGGAGATCGCCGCGATGCCGACGGTGCAGGCCGGGCTGATCCTGGCGATGGCCCGGATCCGCAACGCCATGGAGGCGTTCGTGGAGACCGAGGACCTGGACGGGCTGCGGGAGCTGCTGGCGGAGTTGGACGCGAACAGTGCGGTACTGGCGGACGCCGTGCTGGATCGCACTCCGGCGCAGGCCGCGCATGAGCAGCGTGCCGTGCGGGTGCAGCAGGAGGGCAGCGGGCGGTAACTTCTCGGCGCCGGGACTTGCCACCATAGCGCGTTACGCGCTATGCTGGTCCTACCGACCCACCAACGGGTCCCTGTCCCGAAGGAGCACCACATGCCGTTCCTGCCCACCATCGAACCCACCACCGGTCACGCCGACCGCAGCGCCTACGGCATCCTCGGCGGACTCATCGCCGGTGGCGTCACCAGCGTCGAAGACGTCCTGCGCGTCGGCGACCTGAACTGGGAAGTTGAGACCCACCCGTTCGCCTCGACCATCACCACCCCCGGCGAGGTCGTCATCACCGAACAGGGCGTCACCACCGTCGAGCCCAACACCCAGGTCGTCGGCCCCAAGAACAAGCACCTGGTCGTCCGGCGAAACCCCGACGGCACCCGGCAGGCCCTTGAAGCGGTGGTGCACAAGGACTACCCGCCGATCCAGCACCGGCAGATCGTCGAGCTCGGCCAGGCCCTGGTCGACTCCTCCGACGTCAGCTGGAGCGCCGCCGGACACTACCGCGGCGGGTTGAAGAACTTCCTGCAGCTGGACTTCCCGGAAGGGATCCTGATCGGCGGACGGGACGCGGTCAACCTGTCGCTGGTCCTGTTCGGTGGGCACGACGGCCGCAGCTCCGTGCTCGGCGTGCCCACCGCCACCCGGCTGGCGTGCAGCAATCAGTTCCCCGCGTTGCAGCACTCGGAGGTCCGGTTCAGCATCCAGCACCGCGGCAACGTCGAGATCAAGCTGGCCGAGGTGCGCGCCGCCATCGGGCTAACCTTCCAGGCGGCTGAAGAGGTCCAGGCCATCGGCGACCGGCTGATCGCTGCGCCGATCACCAGCAAGGAGTTCCTGTCCTTCGTCGACGTCATCTACCCGCTGGCCCGGGACAAGGACGGCGACGTCACCGGGCAGAGCCGCAACCGGCAGGCCGACGTGCGACTGATCTACGAGACCGAGGCGGACCAGGCCAGCATCCACGGCACCCGGTGGGGTGCCCTGCAGGCCGTCATCGCCTACGAGGACTGGTACGCGGTCACCCGCGGTGACAGCGAGACCGCTCACGCGCGGCGGATCGTCGCGCACACCGCAGACCCGATCAAGCAGCGGGCCACCGACCTGCTGCTGTCCGGGGTCTGACCCCCACCGACTCCCCGGCGCTCGTGTCCCCCACGCGGGCGCCGGGGGTACACCCCCCCTCTGGAGCAACCATGTACGGACGCGACGACGGCCTGCCACCGCTGCTCAACGACATCCCCCAACTGCTCGGCTTCGGCGGCCTGGCCGACCATCCAGGTGTCGGTCTGGCGCCGCAGACCGTGCGCCGGTACTGGCTCAAGGACCTGGTCAGCGGGTACTGGAGCCTGGTGCCTCGCCCGGACGTCGTCCTGCTCGGCGTCGGGCGGCGAATGCTCCCCGGCTGGACGCCGGAGACCGCGGGCATCTGGGTGCGCACACGGCCGGGCCGATGGGTGGAGGACACCGAGGACCCGGGCGGTTCGTAGCACGATGGGGTGTCGTCCCGGGTAGGGCGTGACGCCGGACACGATCCGGCGGTACGGTCGACACACACCCGGGGAGCCGCCCCGGAAGCCCACCCGGAGGGCCGCAATGGCTGACAACTCGGCAGTTCTGCAGACGAACCACACGAACTGGGACAATCGGGCCGGAGCGCCGCAGAACCGCCCGTACGACTACATCGAGGGCCGGGTCGGCACGAACGCGTTCAACGGCACCGGCGCGCAGACCGTGTTCAACATCCCGCACGGCCTGGTCAACGCCGCCGGTAACGGCATCAAGCCGACCTACTACAACGCCCACGGCATCGACGCGGTGTCCAACGCGGCCAACATCGTCACCGCCACCACGACCAACATCGTGGTGACCTACACCGTGGCCCCGGCGTCCGGCACCAACAACGTCAACCTCAACTGGATCGCGGGTCGGTGACCGACCCCAGCAACGCTGGGGTTCTGCAGTCGTTGTCCGAGTCCTGGCGCCGCCGGGACGAGCAGCAGCCGTCTCCCCAGCGGACCGAGCCACCTGTTTCTGAGCCCGTCGAGCAGCACATGGTCGAGCCCGACGCGGAACCCGACCAGGTGACCTCGACGCCCACGGCCGCCGAGGAGACCGCCGAGAAGCCCAGCCGACACACCGGTCGGCGGGGCCGCACCACCGACCCCCGGTAGGGGTCACCTGTCCCAGATGTAGTGGTGCCCCCGGAGTGTTCGTAGCACTCCTGGGGGCCTCGCATTCCACCCACCGCCGCGGTGAAAGGTCCACGATGCCCCCATATTGCGGTGCCCCCTTTGCCCTGTCAACGACTGAGCGCTCAATTGTGGGCCCGCTGTGAGTGAACCTGACGGCTTCGACCTACGCGGCCCATGGCTGGACGCCGCCGAGCGGGTCGCCCTCAACATGATCGAGGGCGTCGACCCACGGGACCTTGAGCTGCCGATCGGCGAGTATTCACGGGAGGGTGTCGAACGGTACGCGCGGGAGTACTGCGCCGCCGCGGGCAACGCATCCCTCGGCGTCGTCTACGCCGTTGCCTCCGTCGGCGTCTGCACCGCCACCCAGGGCGCCTGGACCACCCTGTGCCCCAAACACGGCGGCGGCTGGTTGGAGATCCCCACCATCCAGTACGCGATGGCGATCGCCGACTCCGGCGTCGGCAAGTCCACCATCCTGGACGCGGTCCGGCGGCCCCTGCACCGAGCCCTGCACGAAGGGGTGGAGCGGCGCACCGCCCGCATGGTGGAACTGCGCGGACAGGCCGAACGCCGCGCCCGGGAACGCCTCCCGGAAGACCAGGGCCTCGGCGCCCGGTTCGACTCGAAGCCGTTCGCTACCGTCTTCAACGCCGGGATCTGCCCGGTCACCCTCCTCAAGGACTCCACCATGGAGGCGCTCGGGCAGACGCTGGCCGCCAACGGCGG
>Ga0207678_10005848_pt1 | contig 10965 bp, 7 predicted proteins | sample KBSC63metaG_FD_184319 | JGI IMG/M metagenome (GOLD analysis project Ga0207678, IMG submission 184319) | Corn rhizosphere microbial communities from Kellogg Biological Station, Michigan, USA - KBS C6-3 metaG (SPAdes) (version 2) | ecosystem: Host-associated > Plants > Roots > Rhizosphere > Soil ...
GAAGTCGTCCATCCCCACCGCGAAGCAGTGGGCGCGCTCGTCGTCCATGGCGCTGGCGGTGAGCGCGATGATCGGGACGCGCAGCCCGCGCGCCCGCAGCTGCCGCGTCGCTTCGAACCCGTCCAGCTCCGGCATGTGGCAGTCCATCAGCACGACGTCGAAGCGCTGGTGCTCGAGGCAGGCCAGCGCCGCGCGGCCGTTGTCTGCGACCACCACGCGGTGGCCGTCGCGCTTCAGCATGGCGACGGCGACCGCGGTGTTGACCGGATTGTCTTCGGCGAGGAGGACGTCGAGCCCGCTGACCGGCGCGACGAGGCGAGCGACCGTGGCGGCCGGTACGGGCGTCGGCTCGGCGCCGGTGTCGGCGATCCGCAGCGTCAGCTCGAACCAGAACGTGCTGCCGGCGCCAGGTTCGCTGGTCACGCCCAGGCTGCCGCCCATCAGTTCCACCAGTTGGCGCGTGATGGCGAGGCCGAGGCCGGTGCCGCCGAAGCGCCGCGTCATCGACCCGTCGGCCTGCTCGAACGCACGGAACAGGCGGCCGAGCGCGGCGGGCTCGATGCCGACGCCGGTGTCGATCACCTCGACGCGCACGATCGCGGCCCCGTCCGCGATGTCGCGGGCGCCCAGGCGCAGCGTGACGCCGCCCTGCTGGGTGAACTTCACGGCGTTGCCGAGCAGGTTGATGAGGACCTGCCGCAGCCGGTGCGGATCGCCCAGCAGCCGGGGCAGTGGCACGCGGGGCGCGTCGGCGCGCAGCGCCAGGCCCTGGCGCGCGGCAGCCGGGGCCACGGTGGCGAGGGCCTGTTCCAGGACGTCCGCGACGTCAAAGGGCACGATCTCGACACGAAGCTTGCCGGCCTCGATCTTCGAGAAATCGAGGACATCGTCGATCACGTGCATCAGGTGCTCGGCCGACTCGTGGACGACGGTCGCGCATTCGTGCTGTTCGGCCGTGAGCGGCGTGTCGAACAGCAGCGCGGTCATGCCGAGCACGCCGTTCATCGGCGTGCGGATCTCGTGGCTCATGCGGGCGAGGAACTCGCTCTTGGCCCGCGCCGCGGCTTCCGCCGCGTCGCGCGCCTGGCGGAGCTCGGCCTCGTTGCGCAGCCGCGCCGTCACGTCGGTGACGAAACCGGTGGCGCCGCCGTCGAAGGGGAAGATCCGGACCTCGAGGATCCGCGTCGTCCCGTCGGTGTCGAGCTCGATCTGGTGGGTCGAGTCGGGACGGGCGCCCTCCGTGCCGGAGGAGCGCTTCGCCGTCAGCGCCGCCCCGAACGCCGGCAACGCCTCGCCGAGCGGCCGGTTCAGGATGGCCGCCTGCGGCACGCCGGTGGCGCGCACCGCCGCATCGTTCCAGGATTCGACGCGGCCGTCCGGCCGGGTCACGAACATGCCTTCGTCGATGGAGGAGATGACGCCGCGCAAGCGCTCCTCCGAGAGTTGCGCGCCCTGGAGCACGGCGGCCCGCCGGACCATGCGGATCAGCAGGAGGCCGACCCCGATGATCACGCACAGACGGCAGGCGAGGCGAATGAGGGAGCGGCGCGAGATCGAGTCGAGCGTGGCCAGCGCCTCCGCTGCGCGTCGATGCTGCTGCTGCTCGATCGCGGAGACGGCTTGCCTGAGGCGGTCGAAGCGGGGCTCGTCGCGGCTGCGGAGGTAGTCGACCCAGGCCTGCTCGAAGACCTGGACGGCTCGATGGTCCTCGCCGGACTCGCTCGCAGCCGCGAGCTGCTGCACGATGGCGGACACCCGAGCCTCGGCGAGCGGCGAGCCGTGCCGCGCCTCCTGGATGTCGCCGCGCAGGTCGGCGACCGCGCCGAGGCCGTCCAGCAGCCCCCGGTACATGAGTCGGGTGGTGCGCTGTGCCCGCTGATGATCGCTGTACTCGGACGCGGCCACGCCGAGCGCGAGGACGGCGCCGACGACCACGACCACGGCGGGCGTGAAGTGCCGGCTCACCCAGGAGCGACCGTGCGACGTATCCGTCCGGAATGGCATGGGCGGCTCAGGAGCCCATCGATCCGGCGGCCGGACGGCAGAGAGGTGTCGGCATATCGGCTCGTGCAGACGGGTCGAGGCCGGCACGGCCACAGGTCGCCCTCTCAGAGAATCGACAAGTTACGGCGCTTCTTCAGTGGTTTCGGCCGCGCCGCCTCCTGTGCGGCCTTCCTGATCCGTTGACGGCCAGCGGCGGCGGGGCGATGCTGGGACCTTCGCGACGACCGGAGGTGCACCGTGAGGTTCGGTTCGACGTGGCTGGACACCGCCTGGGGTGAGGTGCGCCACGCGGCGCGGGCGCTCGCCCACAGTCCCGGCTTCACCGCCACCGCGGTGCTGTCGCTGGCCCTCGGCATCGGCGCGACGACGACGATCTTCAGCGTCGTGCACGCCGTGGTCATCGATCCCTTCCCGTATCGCAGCCCCGACACGCTCGTCAGCCTGTCGGTGATCGGGCCGGACGGACGCGGCAACTGGTCCACCTACACCTTCGACGAGTACGTCGAGCTCACGGAACGGGCGACCGCCTTCAACGGCCTGATCGCGTCCACGATCAGCGACGTGTCGATGACCGAGGCCGGCGCGCCGGAGCGGCTGCGCGGCAACTACGTCTCGATGAACACGTTCGACGTCATGGGCGTGCCGGTCCTGATCGGCCGCCCGCCCGCGCCGGCGGACGCCCGCGCGGATGCGCCGCCGGTGGCGATCCTCGGCTATCGCTTCTGGCAGCGCCAGTTCGGCGGGGATCTCACCGTGGTCGGCCGGACCTTGCGCCTGGAGGGTGAACGGCGCGAGGTCATCGGCGTGATGCCGCGGCGTTTCATGTGGCGCGGCGCCGACGTCTACCTGCCGACCCGCTACCGGCGCGGCCTCCAGCTCCCGGGTGTCCGGACGGTCCACGTCATGGGCCGGCTCGGCGCGGGCGGCGTGGCGGCCGCGGCGGCGTCGCTGCGGCCCATCGCCAGCGACTTCGCGGCGCGCACGCCCGATCGCGTCCCGCCGTCGTTCCACCTCGCGTTCCCCTCGTTCGGCGAGACGTTCGCCAGCAGCCTCGGCCCGACCCTCGGCGTGCTGCTCGGCGCGGTCGGCCTCCTGCTGCTGATCGCCTGCGGCAACGTCTCGAACCTGCAGCTCGCCCGGTCGACCGCACGGGCACGGGAGATGGCGCTGCGCGCGTCGCTCGGCGCCAGCCGGTGGCGTCTGGTGCGCCAGTTGCTGACCGAGAGCGCGCTGCTCGCGGCGGCGGGCGGCGTCCTCGGCCTCGCGCTGACCCAGGCGAGCCTCTGGGCGGTCACCACCGTGATCCCGCCGGGGACGATCCCGGACGAGGCGCACGTGCGGCTGAACGCGCCGGTCCTGCTGTTCTCGATCGCGCTCGCCACTGCCAGCACCTTGATCGCCGGGCTCGTGCCGGCGTGGCAGGTGTCGCGCACGGACGCCGCGCACACGCTTCGCGATGGCGGCCGATCGGCGACGGCCGGCGCCGGGCAGGCCCGGCTGCGCGGCGCGCTCGTGATCGCCGAGATCGGCCTCTCGACGGTCCTGCTGGTTGGAGCGGGCTTGATGGCGCGGACGCTGACGGGCATGCAGCACGTCCCGCTCACGTTCGATCCCGCGCGCATCCTGACGATGCGCGTCCCGTTCGCCGAGACGCGCTATCCCGCGCCGGACGATCGCGCCCGCTTTCTTCGCACCCTGCTGGCGCGCGTGGCCGTATTGCCGGGCGTGCAGGCCGCGACGGTCGACAGCGGCCTGCCGTTCGTGGGGGCGCGCCGCTCGGCGATCACGATTCCAGGGCAGCCGAAGATCGATCAGGCCGCGCTCGTCCACGAAACGACCGCCGACTATCTGCGGATCCAAAGGGCCAGGCTGGTTGCCGGACGCGGGCTGGCGACGGCGGACGTCGACGCCGTGCGTCGCGTCGGCGTCGTCAATCGCGATTTCGCGCGCAAGTTCTTCGGCGGCGCGTCGCCGGTCGGCCGCACCGTCAGGCTCGACTATCTCGCGCGCCCGCCGCTGGAGCTGACCGACACCGGCTTCGAAATCGTCGGCGTCGTCGATGACCTCCGCAACCAGGGCCCGGCCCGCGACCCGGCGCCGGAGATCTACGTGCCGTTCGGCATCAACGCCGCGTACACGTATCTGATCGTGGAGGCGCAGGTGCCGCCGCAGCGGCTCGAGCGCACCGTGCGCGCCGAGGTCTATGCGCTCGATTCGCAGCAGCCGGTGACGGAGGTGCGCGCGCTCGACGCGGTCATCGACGACGAGGTGTTCGCGCGGCCGCGCTTCAGCCTGCTGCTGCTCGGCGTCTTCGCCGCGGTCGGCCTGCTGGTGGCCGTCGTCGGCGTCTACGGCATCGTGGCCTACTCGGTCGCGCAGCAGCGCGTCGAGTTCGGCGTCCGCCTGGCGCTCGGCGCTACGCGCACCGACGTGCTGCGGCTGGTGCTGGCGCGCGGCCTGCGCCTGATTGCGTCCGGCACGCTCGCCGGACTGTTGCTGGCGCTGTGGGCCACGCGCGTCCTCAGCGCGCAGGTGTCGGGCGTGTCGACCCGCGATCCGCTCGCCTACGTCGTCGTGGCGATCGTCCTCGGCGCCGCGGGCCTGCTGGCCAGCCTGCCGCCGGCGCTCCGGGCGGCGCGCTCGAGTCCGCTCGCGGCGCTGAGGATGGATTGACGCGCCGGCGCTATCGCACGACCAGCGTGCCCACCATGCCCGCCTGCACATGCCCCGGGAAGGTGCAGATGAACGGGTAGCTGCCCGGGCCCGGTGCGGTCAGCGTCACCTCGGCGGTTTCCCCGGCGCCGACCATCGCCGTCTTCGCGATGACGCGGCCGGCCAGCCCCGGGGCGATGAAATCGCTGCCGCGGTGCATCGCGCCTTCGTTGGCGAAGCTGGCGGGGTCGGTGCCGGGCTGCAGCAGGACGAAGTTGTGGGCCATCGCGATCTTCGGCATCTGGCCGCTGGCCTGCACGACGATGCGCAGCGCTTCACCGGGCTTGGCTTCGATGGTCGGGGTGCTGAACCTCATGTTGTCGGTCGCGACGAGCTCGACCGTCCTGGGCTGCGCCATGGCGGTGCCGCCAAGCGCGACGGTGAACAGCAGGGCGGCGGCGAAACGCAGCGGCTTCATGGTCGGGCGTCCTCTCGGGATGTCGGGCCGACACGGCCACGACGTCCGACATCAGCGTAGTGCAAGGAGCCTACCAGCGCCGAACCCGGCGGCACGGAGGTGGTTCACCGCGAACGTGCCGTCGTCGCCGGACCCGTCGACGGCAGACGTGGCGCGCGGCCGGCGGCCGTGGCGACGAGCGAGGCGGGCCAGGCCGTCGTCGGCGAGGCGACGACGCCGACCACGCCGTCGGCGCTCACCAGCGGTGAGCCGAACGACAGCCGATGGAGCGGCGTGTCAAGCGCCAGCCGGCCGGCCTTGCCCGGCGTGACGGACGTCCACACGACGGCGAGCGATGGCCCGGGCGAGAACGCCGCGACGTCGCCGGCGGCGGTGCCGATGGTCAGGGTGGAGGTGCCGCCCGTCGCCGGTCCGCGCGTGGCGGCGGCTCGAGCCGGCTCGGCGTCCGCGACATCCAGGCACACGAGGTTCGACGCGGCGTCGCGATCGGCGAGCCGCAGGCGGCGGGTCCGGCCGTCGATCAGCGCATAGACCTTGCGTTCGACGGGCGGCGGCAGGGTCTGCTCGAGCGCCGTGAGATCGATCTCCCGCGCCGGACGATCGGAGGTGGCGGCGATGTGGAGACCGCCACGGTCGCGGCGCAGGCGCGCGCCGCCCAGCTGCAGCGCCGTCGCGTCCGCGACGTCGAAGCGCCACGGCTCGATCGCTTCGCGGGTGGTGCAGAACACCGTCGAGTCCCACCACATGCCGGCGGCTCGCCGCTCGCGGAGGGTGTGCGCACCGCTGCCCTCGATCGCGTAGCGGGTGGTGACGCCGGCGACGGCGCCACCGTAGCGCCGCAGGATCGCGCTGCGCGCCGGCAGGTGGTTGAGGCCGTTCGCCAGCCACGGGCCGGCCTCGCGCTGCGCCGCGTCGGCAAGGTCGGCGCCGATGCGCGCCAGGGGGCCGAGTGACGACGGTCCCGCCGGAATCGGCAGCGGGAGCACGATGTCGCGCACGAGGGTTCGCGTCGCGCCCATGAACATGAGCCGCGCCAGCCACGGCGTCGCGATCGCCACTTCGACGCTGGCCCGGACCGTGACCGCACCCGACCGGACGATGGATCCGAAATCGTCCACCCCGACCGCATCCCGCGCCTGGATGCGGACCTGCATCGGCTGCGGAATCACCAGCTCGCGGCCGGGCTCGAGCGGCCAGTCGCCCTGGACGCGCTCGACCCAGACCGGTACGCGGCCCACGAAGGCGTCGGTGAAGGCGATCGAGCGGATGGTCGCCGGCTGCGACGCGCGCAGCGCAACCCGCAGCGATACCTCGATCTGCTCGAGCGAGACCCGCCCGAGCCGGGCCTCGACGATGCGCGGCTCGACCGTGACGTCGTTCGACGAGCCCCCGGCGTGCAGGGACGCGCCGGCGGCAGCGGTGAGCATCAGCAGCGCAGGGACGAAGCGGATTCGGCGGGGGAGGGCCGCCGGGGCGGCGCTCGATCGGATCATCATGCTGGGGAATTACGCTGCGGAGGCCGCAGCGGGAGGCAATGATAGGGCATGCGATTCCTGCTCCTGGCCGCCGCGGCCATCATGCTCACCATCGGATCCCCCATCCTGCGCGCCGCCGATGTGACGCCGCTCAAGGCGCTGCCGGCCATCGATCCGGCCGCCGTGCTGAGCCACGTCAAGACGCTCGCCTCGGACGCCTTCGAGGGCCGCGCGCCCGGCACCCCTGGCGAAGAGAAGACCGTCGCCTACCTGGTCGAGGCCTTCAAGAGGCTCGGCCTGAAGCCGGGCAACCCCGATGGCACCTACGTCCAGAAGGTGCCGCTCGTCGGCATCACGCCGGCGCCGTCGCCGCTGACGATCACCGGAGGCGCCGCCAGCCAGGCGAGCGCGGGGCCGATGACGCTGGCGTGGCGCGACGACGTCGTGGCCTGGACCAGGCGCGTGACCGACGAGGTGAAGGTCGACGCGTCGGAGCTGGTGTTCGTCGGCTACGGCGTCCAGGCGCCGGAATACACCTGGGACGACTACAAGGGCGTCGACGTCGCCGGCAAGACGCTGGTGATGCTGGTCAACGATCCCCCCGTGCCCGATCCGGCCGCGCCGGGAGCGCTGGACGCGAAGACGTTCGGCGGCCGCGCCATGACCTACTACGGCCGCTGGACCTACAAGTACGAGATCGGCGCGAAGCACAAGGCCGCGGCCGTGCTGATCGTCCACGAGACCGGGCCGGCCGGCTATCCGTTCGCGGTCGTGCAGGGCAAGACGGGCGAGCAGTTCACCTTCGTGACGCCCGGCAAGAACATGGACCGCGCGGCCATCGAAGGCTGGATCACCCTCGACCAGGCCAAGGCGCTCTTCGCGCGCGCCGGCCAGGATTTCGATCGGCTGAAGGCGCAGGCGGCGACGCGGGCGTTCCGGCCGGTGCCGCTCGGGCTGACCGCGTCGATGACGATCCGCAACACGCTGCGGCGCGTCGACTCGCAGAACGTGGTGGCGCGCCTCGAAGGCAGCGATCCGGCGGCCAGGGATGAGCACGTCGTCTTCACCGCGCACTGGGATCACTTCGGCGTCGGCGAGCCGATCAACGGCGACCGCATCTACAACGGCGCCAGGGACAACGCCACCGGGACCGCCGCGCTCCTCGAGATGGCCCGGGCCTTCACCCAGCTGCCGACGGCGCCGCGCCGATCGATCCTCTTCCTGTCGGTGACGGCCGAGGAGCAGGGACTCCTCGGCTCGGAGTACTACGCCGCGCAGCCGCTCTACCCGCTGGCGAAGACGCTGGCGGACATCAACATGGACGCGCTGAACGTGACCGGCCGCACGAAGGATCTCGTCGTCATCGGCCTCGGCGCGTCGCAGCTCGACGACTACGCCCGTGACGCGGCCAAGGAGCAGGGCCGCACGCTGAAGCCGGACGCCGAGCCGGAGAAGGGCTTCTACTACCGATCCGACCACTTCAACTTCGCCAAGGTCGGCGTGCCCGCGCTCAACACCGACGAGGGCGTCGACTTCGTCGGCCGGCCGGCGTCGTTCGGTATCGAGGTGCGCGAGCGCTACACCAACGAGCGCTACCACAAGCCGTCGGACGAGGTGACGCCCGACTGGGATCTGAGCGGCCTGGCCGAGGACGTCCAGCTGCTGTTCGCGGTCGGCTACCGGGTGGCCCAGGCCGACACCTACCCGGCGTGGTCGCCGGGCAACGAGTTCAAGGCGATCCGCGACGCGCAGCTGAAAGGGCAGTGAGTCCCGTCCGGGCGCGTCACGGCTGCCCGGACACGGGCGTATGCTAGTACCAGGGACCGCACTGCCAGCGCGACCCGGTTTCGCCCGCCTGTGCGACTTCGTACGATGCGCCATCCATGGCTGACAGCGTCGCCAACCCGGACCTGCTACGTGCCCTCGTGCGCGAGATCGAGGAACTCCGCGCCAAGGTGGATCGACAGCTGAGCACGATCGACAAGGCCCTCGCCGTCGCGCGGGAGCTCGCCGATCGCGTCGGCGCCAGCGAAACCGCCAAGCTGAAATAGCCGGGCGGGGTGCCTGGTCACTGCTTGTCGTAGACCGACACGGTATCGACCGGCTGCCCCTGGGCGTCCTTGCCGCGGGTCGTGAGCGTCCGGGTCTTCCCATCGGCCGACGTGACGATCGTCTGCGTGAGGATCACCTCGCCGTTCTTCTTGCCGACGATCCTGGCCGTGTGGGCGTCGACCCGCGTGAGCGCCGCCATCGTGCCGGCGCCGAAGGGGGTCGTGCCCGTGATCGGCACGTCCTTGCCGTCGTACTTCGCCGTCCACGTCCAGTGATACGCGGTGCCGTCGGCGGCGACCATGTCCGCGGTCACCTTGACGCCATCGCCGGCGGCTTCGACGATCGACGTGCCGCTCTTGTACGGCGACTTGGACTTCGCGGTGTTCAGCTTCCACGTCCCCAGCATCGGATCGGGGGACTGGGCCAGGGGCGCGGCGCCAGCAAGGGCGACGACGGCGATGGCAGTGAGCAGGGTCTTCACGGTCACAAATGCTCCTTTGGCGAGAGAACGGCGGCGGCCCAGCGTGGGCCGGCGTCAGTCTCTCACGGCTGCCGCCGGACCAGTTCGTAGTCTCCGCGCCGCCCTCCGTCGCGAACGATCCAGTCCGCCGCAGCCTTGAGCGTCCACCCGTCTCCCGAGATGGTGGTCTCGTCGCCCCGCACGGGAGCCGGCAGGCGCCGCGTATTACCGTCGCTCGCGATGAGCACGCCGGTGCCCGCCTCGAGCCTGCCCCAGGGGCCCGACACGATGTACTTGCCGAAGTAGACGGTCCCGGCGTCTGGAATGACGACTGCGCCGTGAGAATCCGTGTAGCCGCTGCCGCCGCCGGGCATCACGAACACGGGGCCATCGACGAACCGCCGGCGCAACTCCGCGATCCGGGCCTGCCGCTGCTGGTCACGCTGCTCTTCGGCCGCGCGGAGCTCGGCGCCGCCGTATCTCGCGGCCGCTGCCGCGGGGTCGGCGGCCGGCTGGACTCCGAGCGCGCGTGCCAGCAGCACGGCCGGCTCGTCGCTGGCGCTCATCTTTCGTGTCCAGCCGGGAGACGCGGCGTCGAGCAGCAGGCCATACGCCGGACCGGACGTGTAGGAAAACGTGCGCACGAAGCTGTCGCCATCCTCCGCCTCCGTGAGGAGCTCGAGCGCGCGCGCGACCGCGTCGGCCGCGGACGGCGCGGCCAGCACCGTCCCGGTGTACGCGGCGAGGCCTTCGTTCATGTCGAGGGCGTACTCGCTGATGACGTGATCGGGATATCGCGTGTGACGCACCTGGCGGAAGTCCAGCGCGTCGCGCACGGCCAGGGCGCGCGGCTCGCCTGATTCGCGCAAGGCGCGTGCGAGGGCGCGCCATTCGAGGCGCAACCAGTACCGTCCATCGGCGGCATCCAGATGTTCGTTCTCCGACTTGGCGCCCGGTCCGATCCGCCGCGGGTCAGGGGCCGCGATGCCTTTCAATCGCTGGACGATGTGGAACGATTCGTGGAGAAACGCCTCGCCCCGCGTCCGGGCCGGCCAGTTGGCGATCGTGTCCCAGCTGAGCGCCGCCCACATCGTGTCGCCCCACTGAATAGGCCCGTTCAACAGGCCGATGATTTGCGGCCGGGGCGCATCGGGCGGGGGCTGGCTGGTGGCGAACGTCTGCGTTCGCGCGTCGCCGATCACCATGGGCGCGCAGATCGAAACCCCCCAGAGGCGGCCGCCATCGCGCTCGCAGAGCGCGCGGGCTTCCTTGAAGTACTCCTGTGCGCGCTGTTGATCGACCTGCGCATCCGCCGGCAGGGGGTGGCCCACGGCCACCCACGCCAGGAGTGCCGTACCGAAGGCTGATATCCGCATCGTCCGCGGCCCTCGCGTGTTTGGAGACGCGATTGTAGCCCCGACGCAGACGGCCAGGCTAGGCGGCGAGTGCGGCGCGGCGGAGCGCGTCGCGCAGGCTGGCGGCGGTGAGGGGCTTGGCGAGGAAGTCGTCCATCCCGACGGCGAAGCAGCGGGCGCGCTCATCGTCCATCGCGCTGGCGGTGAGCGAGACGATCCGGACACGGTCACCGCGGGCGCGCAGCTGCCGCGTCGCTTCGAAGCCGTCCATCTCGGGCATGTGGCAGTCCATCAGCACGACGTCGAAGCGCTGCTGATCGAGGCAGGCCAGCGCCTCGGCGCCGTTCTCCGCGACGACCACCCGATGGCCGTCCCGCTTCAGCATCGCGAGGGCAACCGCGGTATTGACCGGATTGTCCTCGGCCAGCAGGACGTCCAGGGCGGTGCCGCCGGCCGCGCCCGCCGTGGGTCCCGTCCGCTCCGCGGCGC
>Ga0207678_10005849_pt1 | contig 10964 bp, 12 predicted proteins | sample KBSC63metaG_FD_184319 | JGI IMG/M metagenome (GOLD analysis project Ga0207678, IMG submission 184319) | Corn rhizosphere microbial communities from Kellogg Biological Station, Michigan, USA - KBS C6-3 metaG (SPAdes) (version 2) | ecosystem: Host-associated > Plants > Roots > Rhizosphere > Soil ...
ATTGCGACTTCCCCCGACACCATTCGCCTCGGTGATGCCGCGGCATATGTTCGGCGCGTCGCCATTTCTCGCGCCGGCGCCGTGAGGGTGCTCCCGTGAACGTACGTGGCAAGCAAAGCCCGATGAGCAGGGATCGTGCTGGCTTCTCGATTCTGGAAATAATGATCGCGCTCGTAGTTCTGACCATCGCTGTGATGTCGCTGAGCACCGTTTCCCTTGCGGCTGCGCGTCAGGGCCGCCGCATATCGGGCCGCTCATTCGAGATCGGATTGCTGACCCAGGAGATAGATCGCGCGGTCGCAGCTCCAATCGAGAGTCTCGCCGTCAAGATCGGACAGACACGGTTGGACACACCTGTCGTGGCTGCTCCGTGGACGTACGCTCGTCGAGTCACGATCAGTGGTCGCGCAGATTCACTCACGGTTGGCGTCGCCATCCTCCCACTCAGTCCGTTGCAGCGCCCCGACAGCATCTCCCAGACAGTACTTCGTACTCGCTGACGGCAGCCTACAATGAAATCACCGCTTCAGTCCCGGCGTGGCGTCACGCTCATCGAGCTCATGGTCGCACTCATACTCCTTGGGCTCGTTTCGACGTCACTGATGCAGATCATTCGAAGCCAGATACGTTTTACCGACGCACAGGGCAGTGCCAATCAGGCGCGGTACATATCACGCGCCAGCTTGAATCTGCTGCTCTCCGATGTTCGAATGGTGGACGCGGACAGCGGCATCGTCATGGCGACTCGGGATTCGTTTACCGTTGTTGCCCCCTATGCTACGGGGATCGTGTGTGGCACGAGCACTAGCGGAGCCGCATCAGTAATTGCACTGCTGCCCTACGATAGCGTTGCGTACGCCGAAGGAGGCTACTCGGGATACGCGTACATCGATACCACGACCACAGGCACTGCGTTCCGTCAGGTATACCAGTACAAGTTCGGCGGCCCGCCACCCACCACGCTCGACTCCGCCAGCGTCGCATCGTCCGCGCCATGCAATACGTCGAACGATGTAGTGCGCATCTTCCAATCGAGTGCCGTCGCGGTTCAACCTGTCGCGCCGGTGCAGGCCCAGTACCAGGCGGCCATGCTGGTTCGGCGCATCACGTACGCGTTTCGTCCATCCGCTTCTGTGCCAGGGTCTCGCGGACTGTTTCGAACCGTCATCAACGGAACTCACGGTTCCGAGGAAATTGCCGCGCCATTCGACACCAGCGCGCGATTCATGTACTACCTCAACACCGGCGCCAAGAGTGCTTCGGTAGCGGGAGCTTCGCTGAACACCGTTCGTGGGATTGAACTGCAGCTGAACGGAAAGAGCGATCACACCGTGCAGGGAGCTTCGCGTCCGGAAGCCGCCCCCATGACGACAGCAATCTTCTTCAAGAACAGGCCCGTCCAGTGACCAACCATCGCGGATTACCCAATACTGTCACGCGGGGCCGTCGCGGCTCTGCGTTGCTGACTGCGCTGCTGGCCGTCGGAATCATCACTGTCGCTGTCATGGCCAGTCTGTCGCTTGTGAGCGGCGAGCGTCGCTCGGTGGATGATCAGCAGCTCCAGGCTCGTGCACTCGGCATCGCGCAACAAGGACTGGACGCATATCTCCGCCATCCTGAGAATCCTGCGTTTCGGCCGTCCCGCCCTGTACACATGCCACCGCGCGATAACGATACGGCGTGGGTGCCGGTCAACGTCGCGGCTGGCGATACGGCGATCATCATTCCCCGTCTCTTCCATACCTCGACCGTTGCAACGAGCGACACGATGTACGTGATAAGCTCGCTCGGACGACATGGTGGCGGGATGATTCGCGGAACGCCGATCGCGCAGCGTGCGGTTGCAGAGATCGTTACGTGGACCGGAGCGACTCTGCCGGTCAAGGCTGGATGGATGAGTCTCAGCGGACTCAACAAGAACGGTGCTTCCGGAACGCTTTCAGGTGTCGACGACTCTCCCACTCCGTGTCTGCCCGGCGGCAACCTGGCCGGCGTCATGGTTCCTGCGTCACCGGGATATACTGGCTCGACAACCCCGCTCTCGGGAAATCCGCCACTCGACAACACGACCCTCGGCGCTACACCGCAGACGGCTGCCGCGTACGTGGCCAGCCTCGGAATCGATTGGGCCGACTGGTCCCAGGGTCTCAACCTCCCGAACGTGTGGCGAACGTCTGATCATGGGGGTGCATTTCCAAGCTTCAGCGACCCGACGTACTATCCCATCGTTTACGTGAGCGGTGATGTGCCCATGCTTCCAAGCGGCCGCGGCCTCCTGGTTGTCAGCGGTAACATGACGATGAACGGCCTGACTACGTGGAATGGCATGGTCCTCGTCGGAGGGACGGTAACCGCGAACGGTAACGACAACATCGAAGGTAGTGTGATCAGCGGTCTCAATCTGGTCACGGGATCTCCGGCGGTTGCAGCCGGTTCGATCGGAAATGGAACCAAGACGATCGTGTACAATTCCTGCGAAGTCAAAAAGGCGCTGGCTGGTACTCATGCGCTCGTGCCGAGGCGCGGGACGTGGATGGACAACTGGAAGACGTACTGACGAGCGATGGACAGTAGTCGGTCAGTTAGATAGCGATCGCGAAACTCCAGTCCGTTAGTTCGAATTCAGCCGGTCACAACGGACTGTCAATTGGAGGCTGTCGCAAACTGGATCGGAATCGAGATTTGCGCGACCGTCTTCCCGCCCTTCCGGCCGACCTCGAACGACTGTGCCGCACCAAACAGCTGCAGCAAGCGATCGCGCACATTCCGAAGGCCCACACCGTGAGACTCGTCAGGATCGCTGACCGGCGTTGCAGTTGCGGCTCCGTCATCCCAGACCGACAGCACGAGTCTGTCCTCAACACGCTCCGCGTGCACACCTATGGCTGCCGCCCCATCCGACGCGGCCCGGCCGTGCCGGATCGCATTCTCCACGAGCGGTTGCAATAGAAAGCTCGGTACGGTTACAGTCCTGAGCGATTCGGGAACGTCGACATCGAAGGCGAGCCTTCCGCCAAAGCGCACCTGCTCGACGCCGACATAGCGGTTCAGCAGGTTCAGTTCATCTTCCAGCGGACCGCTGTCAGGCGCGTCATCGCGAAGCGCGTCTCGCATCAACGCGCTCAGTGCAAGGAGCATCGTAACAGACTCCGATGACCGTCCAGCTCTGACGAGCATCGCGATGGTGTTCATCGAATTGAATAGAAAGTGCGGATTGAGCTGCATGCGCAACATGCGCAGCCGCGCCTCCGCAAGCTGCGTCTCCAATTGTGCAGCTGCCAGCTCGCGCTCGCGATACCGGTCGTAATAGGTGAAGGCATAGATGGCTCCCACCACCTCACCGTATATGAGCAGCCGGCCCGTGAATCCATTCGCGAGCGAGTCGACGATCAGTTGCCAGAACGCGGGGGTCGGTCCGCTGAGACCAGTCCCGAGCATCGTACGCGCTCCCATCTCGAGCGCGGTTTGCAAGGTCACCCACGCCAGTGCGATCGCTACATGTTCGGCCACTCTCACCATGCCGTGCGCGCGGTCGGGAAGGCGATGCAGTATCCACACGAGTGCGGGAGTCAGTATCGCTGCGGCGTACCAGAATGGCATCTCCATCACGGCGGCGTGCCGCCACGGCATTGGACTTCCTTCGGAAATCATCATTGCATGATGATGCGCGCTACCAATAAGGCCGAGTACCGTGGCGATGGAGAATGAGACAAGCGCAGCGGTAATCGCAGTACGATGTAGCTTCACGTCCGTTCTCCCAGCGCCTCGAACAACGCTGATCTGTAAGTTCTGCCGATACGAACGCGAGCACCGTCACGCAACATGCCGACGTGCTCGCCATGCGGCAGCAGGTCAACACCGGTCACGAAGTCGATGTTCACGAGTGCCGATCGATGCGCTCTCATGAACACGGAAGGGTCGAGACGGCGCTCCAGCTCTCGCATGGTCATGCGCACGAGCAGCGCACGACCCTTGGAATGCACGCGCATGTAGTCGCCGTCCGCCTCGATCCATGATACATCGGACAGCTTCACGACGACGAGCCTGTCCCCGACACGCGCGGAGATTCGCGTGAGATAATCACAATCATCTGCACGACCGTCAGCCAGCGCTTCCTTCAGTCGTGCATGCATGCGTGCGTTCGCACCTGTGTCGATCGCCGTTCGAACGCGCTCGACGGCTTCGGCGAGCCGTCGTTCATCTATCGGCTTGAGCACGTAGTCGATCGCCTTGACGTCGAACGCTTTCGCAGCGTAGTTCTCGTGCGCGGTTACGAAGACGACATGTGGACGCGAAGCGGCGGGCATGGAGCGCACGAAGTCGATACCTCCTTCACCGGGCATCTCGACGTCGACGAACATCGCGTCGGGCAGCGCGCTGCGTACGCCGCGGCGCGCCGCTTCGGCGCTCGCGTATGAGCCTACGACCTCGACCGATTGCTCGGCTGCGAGCAGAGCGCAAAGGCCATCACGCGCGATCGGCTCGTCTTCTACGACTATGAGACGCATGCAATACCAATATGTGGGAGACGCATTCCTCGCAAGAGTGAAGCTTGCACCGAGTCAGACCCTTTGAGGGCGTGCGATGGTTGCCCCGGGGACTCTCGCACCGACTCGTCGTGGAGGAGCGTCGTTCATCCGCATCCCTGCGTTATTCGTCGCATTTGCAATTGTGAGAGCCCGACAAGGCTTGAATCATTGACTGCGATACACCGGTCACCCCACACAGCCAGATCATGATTCAATTACTGCTACTCGCATCGCTGTCAGCGATCGCCCCGACCAGCCGTCCAACACCCAAGCCGGACATACTCGTCACGGCGGCGTGGCTCCGTACCCACGTCAACGATCCGAATCTCGTCGTCCTCGATCTCACGATGTCTGGCATGGATTCGCCGGATCCGTACGAATCCGGTCACATACCAGGCGCGCGAAAGCTTGATTTTCATTCCATCTTCACGGGCGACGGCAGCAACGGTGCTCTGACGATGCAATTGGTGCCGGCGGATTCGCTTCGGAAGGTCTTCGAGGCGCTTGGCGTGTCGGACAGGAGCACCATCGTGCTTTACAGCACGTCGCGATGGCTGAGCCCGGTCGCACGAACCTACGTTACTCTCGACTACATCGGACTCGGCGACCGTACGCACATCCTCGATGGTGGATATGACGCGTGGAAGGCCGCCGGCGGTGCGTCCGGGATCACGGCTCCGAGCTTTGCGCGCGGAAGCCTTCACATAACAACGCGCAAGGATGCGGTAGCGGACGGTGCGTACGTTCGAGCGCATCTCGCGGACACGAAAATGACGATCGTCGACGCACGCGCTCCAGAGTTTTACAATGGCTCGGCGAAAGGTCACAGCGCGGCTCGGGCCGGGCACGTACCAGGCGCCCGCAACGTCTATTTTCTGACCCTCGCCGATAGCGTAACGAACGTCTATCTCACACCGGAACAGGCCCGCGCCAGGTTTGCCGCCGCCGGAGTGTCGCTGGACAAACCGGTCGTCGTCTATTGCCACATCGGACAGACTGCCAGCGTCGATTACGTGCAGCTCAGGCGTCTTGGCGTGCCGGTTCGCCTGTACGATGGCTCATTCGAGGATTGGAGCCGCCACGGCGACTATCCGGTCGCCTCCGGCGTGGATCCGTAGCCGGATCCGGGTCACGCCGCCCTGCCCACGTAGTACCTTTCAACACGGTTGCTTGTCCGGAGCAATCAGAACGAGCCGACTCCGGCTCCTTCCATCCCTCCGCCGAGCCCTCGATGCCCATCCCTCTCGATCCAGCGTTCCCCGCCGACCATTCCGTCATAGACGAGTTCAACCGGCACGAAGAGAAGCGTGACTACTGGTACGGCCGCGCGCGCGCGATCGAGGAGCAGGGCGGGGGCAGCACCGCAGACTCGTCCCGAACGACCGCTAGGGAATACAGAAATCGTCTGGACAGCGATGATCGTCGTCTCAGCGATGCGTATAGAAAGGCGTATGCGAGTGACATTCACCGCGTGCTCGCGGGCAACTAGCTCCGCGGGATTTCGATTCCGTTTTCCATTCGCCGTCGCTTACAGTCCGCTCATCGCACGCTCGCGTAACTTCGGCGACATGCGGATTCGGTCGTGTTGACAGGCTCCGGCGCCCCGATTACGATCAGAGTACAACTGATTTCGTGGTGATTTGCCGCCAATTGCCGCCACGTAAAAAAATGAGCTAAAACGCGAGATAGCCCGGGCGACAACACGTAGCCCGGGCTTTGTCGTTGCCAGCGGTGAGTGCTCGGACAGACTCTCACTGGCGGTGCAGCGAATCGTGTTGGCGGCCTCACGGAACAACCGCCATGACAAGCATCGATTCATTCGCAGCAAAGCCGATCGCGATCTACCATGAGCACCCGGACTGGTTCCGGCCGCTCTTTGTGGAGCTGGATCGCAGAGAAATTCCATATGTCAGACTGGACGCCGCCGCTCACACGTTCGATCCTTCCGAACGGACGGCACCCTACTCACTCGTCGTAAACCGCGCGAGTCCGTCCGCATATCTGCGTGGCCACGCGCAGTCCACGTTCTACACACTGCACTGGCTTCGCCACGTCGAGCGGCTGGGCATTCCGGTCGTGAACGGCAGCGAGTGCTACTCCTACGAGCTGTCCAAGGCGACTCAGCTCGACATCCTCGAGTCGCTTGGCTTGCCGTACCCGCGCTCGCGCGTGATCAACGATCCGGCGCAGGCTGTTCGCGCCGCCGAGGGCCTGCGCTATCCGGTGCTCGTGAAGGCGAACATCGGCGGAAGTGGCGCGGGCATCGTGAAGTATGAGACCGCTCAAGCGCTGGAGCGCGAAGTAGCGAGCGGTAACGTCTTTCTGGGTGTCGACGGAACCGCACTCGTGCAGGAGGCTGCACCACTCCGTGACGGCCACATCACGCGCGTGGAGACACTGGGCGGGAAATATCTGTACGCGATAAACGTCTATCCGGCGACCGGGTCATTCGATCTCTGCCCGGCCGACGCGTGCCAGACCACCAATGGCGTCGAGCTCGTGCGTGGGGCCTGCGCGGTGGACGCACCGAAGACCGGTCTCCGCGTCGAAGGCACCACTCCGTCTGCCGAGATAATCGCGCAGGTCGAGCAGATTGCGCGCGCCACCAATCTCGATGTCGGCGGGGTCGAGTACCTCGTGGACGATCGCGATGGCAAGCACTACTTCTACGACATCAACGCACTCTCGAATTTCGTCGCCGATGCGGAGAACGTGATTGGCTTCGATCCGTTCGTGCGGTTCGTTGATTATCTCGCGGAGCGCGCGGGCTTCGTAGCGGAAGAGGTGGCATGATGCGGTACGGATACTGGATGCCGGTGTTCGGTGGCTGGCTGCGCAACGTGGAAGACGAGAACATGCAGGCATCGTGGGATTACGTCTCGCGACTCGCGCGCAGAAGCGAGGAGCTCGGTTACGACATCACGCTCGTCGCGGAGCTGCTGCTGAACGACATCAAGGGAATCAACGCGCCGTCACTGGATGCGTGGAGTACCGCAGCCGCGCTCGTTGCGGTGACACAGACGCTGGAGGTGATGGTCGCCGTTCGTCCGTCGTTTCATCCGCCTGCATTACTTGCGAAGCAGGCTGCGACGATCGATCGCATCTCGAATGGCCGTCTTTCGCTCAACGTGGTCTCTGCGTGGTGGAAGGACGAGGCGCGGCGTTACGGCGTCGCATTCGACGAGCACGATGACAGATACGCGCGCACATCCGAGTGGCTCGACGTGGTGAGCGCTGCGTGGAGCGAGGAGAAGCTCGATTACAGCGGGAAGTACTACACGATCGACGAGCTGGTTCTCGAGCCGAAGCCAGTTTCGCGTTCGGAGCGTCCGCGCCCCACGATCTACGCCGGCGGCGAGTCGGATGCGGCGAAGCGCATGATCACGCGACAGTGCGACGCGTACGTCATGCACGGAGATCCGCCCGAGCGAATCGCACCGAAGATTGCGGACATGCGTCGCTTGCGCGAACAGGCCAGCGACGCGCTCGGCGTCGAGCTTCCGCCGCTGCAATTTGGCGTTGCCGGCTACGCGATCGTGCGTGACAGTGAAGCTGAAGTACGCAAGGAGGTCGCGCGCATCACGACCGTATCGCCAGGGACTCCGGGCTACGGAAACTATGCCGACTGGATCGCGAACACCAAGCTCGAGCAGCGCGTCAGCATCGAGGATTACTCCGTGTCCAATCGCGGCCTTCGTGCCGGCTTGACTGGAACGCCCGAGCAGGTCGCGACTCGTGTGGAAGAGTTCGCCGACGCAGGCGTCGATCTTCTGCTGCTTCAGAGCAGCCCGCAGCTGGAAGAAATGGAACGGTTCTCCGCGCAGGTGATAACGGCTGGGGCGTCTGCCACAGCTCACGGTGCGAGCGGGGTGGCCGCATAGCGACGCAGCAGGGGTGAGAATATGGGGCGCCGGAATCAACCGGCGCGCTATATTCTCCTGGATGTCCAGCACGAATTCATTACCCACTCTCGCTGCACAGAGATACGTCCAGCCACTACGTGAGGGTGGCTCGCTTCCGGCGATAGTGGATACGGACGACGGCATGTTCGTCGTCAAGTTTCGTGGGGCGGGGCAGGGTGCGAAGGCCCTTGTCGCGGAGCTCATCGGTGGGATGTTGGCCGACACGCTGGGCCTGCCCGTGCCGTCGCTCGCACTCGTGCACGTCTCGGAGACATTCGGCCGCAGCGAGCCGGATCCGGAAATTGGCGAGGTGCTGCGGAAGAGTCATGGTATCAACGTCGGCCTTCGCTACCTGGACGGCGCGTTCAACTTCGATGCGACCGCGGCGGGTGATCTCATACCCGTTCCTCTTGCCACCCGGATCGTGTGGCTCGACGCGTTTCTCACGAACCCCGATCGTACCGCGCGCAATACCAATCTCATGATCTGGGAGCGTAGTCCGTGGCTCATCGATCATGGCGCCGCGCTCTATGCCCATCATGATTGGCAATCCGTGGACACTGCGCGCATGCAATCGCCATTTCCACTGGTTCGTGACCACGTGCTTCTGACGCACGCGGACGACGTGAGCGTGGTGGACGCCGGGATGGCCGCGATGCTCGGCCGGGACGTATTGACGGACATCGTCGCTCGCGTTCCCGACGGTTTGCTGGAAGATGATGCGTACAGGGCTGACGGGGATACCCCCGCTGCGGCGCGCGCACGTTATGTCGAGTATCTCACGACGCGTCTCGCTGCTCCACGCGCGTTCGCCGAGACCGCCGGTAGAATGCGAGCGGAGCGACTCACCGATGTCCCGCGTCAACGGACCGCACGCAGGTGACGACGCCATGACGACACCTGTGCGCAACATCCCGTACAATTTCGCAGTGCTCCGTGTCGTGCCGCACGTTCACATCGGATCGGCGGTGCCCGTCGGCGTCATCCTGCACGCGCCAACCGCTCAGTTCGTCGGGATGCGTGTGCTGGCTGAGCGTGCAGCGCTCTCCGCGCGCGCGCCGCACGTGGACGTCGAGTTGCTTATGCGCTACCTGATGACGTACAGAGCGGTGTGTAATTCAGAAGGCGAGGGCGGGACACTCGCCTTCGGGTCTCCGTCCGAGCGATTCCACTGGCTCACCGCTCCGCGCTCGGATGTGATTCAGAGCGGGCCCGTGCACGAGGGTGTTTGTGCCGATGTCAACGCTGAGCTGGACGCGCTCTTCCTCGAGCTTGTCGTGTAACTGAATCGCGGCTATTCGCGATGCCTGTAGGATGCGACTGTGACCGCGATTGCCGAACCGATGATCCATAGCGGCATGGCCAACACCCACGTCGCCATTCGCATCGTCGCCATTGCTTCCCGCGTCACTCCTACGGTGATGCCTCGCGCTCCGTCGGTGACCGCCCCGAACAGCGCGGCGTTGAGACCGTATCTCCCGTCGGTGATAGTATTGAGCGCACGGGCGATGTCCTCCATGCCGAACGACTTCAGCACTGCGAGCAGTACGCCATAGCCGATGAGAATGCCGCCAATCCAGCGCCATGGATGGTCGCTGCCAATGACTGCAATGGACGTCAACAGATAGCCAAGCGTTGGTGCGGTGAATGCCACCGCCCATTCCCATGCTGGTGTCGGACGCTGCCAGGGCTGCTCGCCGGTGATCATCGAGACCGAATACGCGACCGCGATGATGAAGAGGAGATACAGTATCGTCGCGATCATCAGCCATCCCCAACCTGACAACAGCTTCACCACCGTATGCGGCCCCCGCGCGACAGGCATGGACCAGTGGTACGAACGGCGTGCAGGATCCTCGCTTCGCCACACACCGAACGGGATGAGAAGGCCAACCAGAAACATCGGAATGGCGCCTGAACTACCGTATCTGAATCCCATGTGCGCGTTCGGTGAATGATCACCATGCGCGAACCTTACGGCGGCGACTGTGATGAGCACGCCGAAGAGGATCAACGCTGCGACAAAGAAGATCATCTCCGTCCGCAGCGCCAGCCCCACCGCGCGAAATTGCTCGGTCGCCACGGTCCGCGACGACGGCGTTGGATGCAATGATGTGGATGTCATCGTATGTCAGTCGTTCGGGTTGAGAAGTGCGAGCGTTGCATCGATCAGTGAAAGGCGGGCTACCTCGCGCACCGTTCCGCCCGAACCCGTCAGCATCTGAACTATCTCGGCTTCCGGACCCCACACCGTCCACTGCACTTCGCGCGGCGCTGCCACACGACGGAGCACTGTGCCGTTGAGCGACGCTACACCGCTCCAGCCGTCAGGTACCTCGACGCGATACCGGCGCAGGCCGGCGTTGAGATCGTCGCGCGACATCTGCGCGCGCAGCTCTCCGTTCCGCAGCACGCCGATGTGGTCCGCCAACCCTTCCACTTCCTCGACGTGATGCGTCGAAAGGACGACGGTCGTCGGTGATGCGGCAAGATGATCTGCAAGCACGCCAAGCGTTTCGTCGCGCATGAATGG
>Ga0207678_10005851_pt1 | contig 10962 bp, 7 predicted proteins | sample KBSC63metaG_FD_184319 | JGI IMG/M metagenome (GOLD analysis project Ga0207678, IMG submission 184319) | Corn rhizosphere microbial communities from Kellogg Biological Station, Michigan, USA - KBS C6-3 metaG (SPAdes) (version 2) | ecosystem: Host-associated > Plants > Roots > Rhizosphere > Soil ...
TGGGTGCTGCGCGGGGGAGCCCGCGATTTTGCCGATAGGCCGCCACCCCGGTGGACCAGGCAGGAAAGGTCGAATCGGCGGCGATATACCGACAATCTGCGGCTGGGAGGCACCTGATGAGCCCGCACGCACCAAACATCGCTGAGCTTGGTTTCCAGGTCGGCGACCACGTCTGCGCCTTCTATAACGGGGGCGGCAGCGCCCTGGACGATATCGTCGTGGACTACGTATTGAAGGGGCTGCAGGCGAAGGACAAATGCGTCTGCTTCATCGACAGGGCGTCATCTGTGCGAGATCGGATTCCCGTCGAGCTAATGACACGAGAGGATATTCTGCAATTCTTCACGGAGGATGAGGCGTACCTGCCCGGCGGACACTTCTCCAAGGACGCACTGCTCGGCGGCCTAGAGGGGCTGGCCGAAGAGGCGGTTTCCGGGGGGTATGACCGCCTCTGGGTGCTAGGCGACGTGAGCTGGATCGTCCGGAGCACGATCGATATAAACACGTGGTTCGCCGCCGAATCGGGGGTGAATGAGCTGGCAACGCGGCGTCCGCAGTTCATAATGTGTCTGTACGATCTTGACCTGTTCGATGGTGAAGCGGTCATGTATGTGCTCCAAACGCATCCCAAGATTTTCGTCAACGGGATGATAATCACAAATCCGCGCTACATCCCGAGACAGCAGTTTCTCGGCAGTCCATGATGTCAACGGCGCGTCGCGCACTGAGCACTAACGACCTGGAGTTGACCCTCCAGGCGAAACTGTCGTCGGCCAACGCGGTTTTCACCTTGTCGCTGATCCTGACCCAGGCGACTTCGCCAGGCCAGGTCATGCGCCTTCTCACCACCGCGATTCCATCGATCGCGCCCGGCCATAAGGCGGTTGCCTGGCATCCCAGCAGGTCGGGAGACTATTATGAGCGTGCCCCGGACGGCATTGCCGACACACTGAGCAGGCTCACGGTACCCGACCGGCTCGACATGGGCGGGCTTTCGTCGTGCTGCGCGTTCCCGCTCGCTCCCCCGTCGGCACATGACCGGATCTTCCTGATCATCGAGGGCGCTGAGCCGTTGTCCGAGGAGGAAACGTTCCTGCTCTCGGTGCTCGCGCAACTGGCCGGCACCGTGATCGTCAAGCTGGAGCTGATCGGGGTCGAGCGAGCGAACGTCCAGCGGGTTGCCGCTCTCAACGCCGAACTCCAGTCAACGGTCTCAAAACTTACGAAGGTCATGGAGATCCACCGTCGACTGAATGAGATCGTTGTTGAAGCGGGGGAGACGGGCATTGCCGAGACCCTGCACCAGCTCACCACGTTCCCAGTCCTCATCCAGGATGTGCATGGCAATACCCGTGCCGCCTTTGGCTATATGCCCAGCGATCACCCTGTGATGAAGGAGCCGCCCGAGCAACAACGAGAGCTTATCGGCCGACTCCAGATCGTGCACCGCGCGGTCTACCATCGCCAGGCCTGGGTGGTCCTGGCCAACCCGCGCGCCGATGCCCTTGGCGTCATAGCGCTGATTGACCCCGCACGCAACGCGAGCGAGATTGACCTCGCCGCGCTTGAGTACGCCGCCACCGTGCTGAGCGTGGAACTCGGCCGTCTGCAGAGCATGGCCGAGGCGGAACTGCGCAGCCAGGCAGCCCGCGAACGTGACATTGCCCAGGCCCGGGCGGCAGAACTCGCCTCGAGCGAGGCCCGCCAGCGCGCAATCCTCGAAGCCGCCATCGACGCCGTCATCAGCGTCGACCGGCACGCTCGCCTGACCTATGTCAACAGCGCGTTCGAGCGCACCTTCGGGTACCGGGCTGGTGAAGTGATCGGCCGGGAAATCGCGCAATTGGTTGTGCCACCGTCACTGCGCGAGGCACACAGGCAAGGTTTCGCCCGCTACTTGCAGTCCGGGCAGTCGCGCATCCTCAACCAGCGGATCGAGATAACGGCAATGCGCGCCGACGGGAGCGAGTTCCCGGCCGAGCTAACTGTCACCCGTACCGGGCCAACCGGAGAGCCAGCGTTCACCGGCTACGTCCGCGACATCACCGAACGCCGACGCGCTCAGCAAGAGCTGATAGCGTCACGCGCGCGCCTGGTCGCCGCGTCCGACACCACACGCCGACGCGTCACCCGCGACCTGCACGATGGCGCCCAGCAGCGGTTCGTCACCACTATCATCAACCTCCAGCTCGCCGAGCAGAAATGGGAATCCGCGCCGCAGCGCGCCAAAGAACTGCTCGGCCTGGCCCTCCGCGACGCCAAGCGCGGGATCGAGGACCTGCGCGACATCGTCGCGGGGATCCACCCTGCCATCCTCACGCAGCGCGGTCTAGCCGCGGCCATCGACGCCCTCGCCGCCCGGCTCCCGATCCCTGTTCAGCTCGATGTGCCTGACCGCAGGCTCCCCGCTCCGATCGAGGCGAGCGCGTACTTCTTCTGCTCTGAAGCGCTTACCAACGTGGTCAGGCACGCCCACGCTACGTTTGCCTGGGTCCGGGTAGACGTTGAAAACGACCGGTGCTATGTCGAGGTGCGCGATGACGGGATCGGCGGGGCCCGGCCCCGGTCGGAAGCCAGCGGGCTGAACGGCCTGTGCGACCGCATCGGCGCGCTCAACGGAACCGTAGACATCACAAGCCCGGCCGCGGGCGGGACAGTGCTCCGGGCTAGCATCCCCCTCCCCCCGTAATGCCAGCCGTGTGATCGGATATGTTGGTGCCGTGAGCCCGCCAGGGCAGATCCGCGTAGTCGTCGGTGAGGACCAGCCGATTGTCCGGGAAGGGATCGTGCACGTCCTGGAAGACAGCGGCTTCGAGGTGGTCGGCGCCGCCGAGAATGCCCGCGACCTTGTGCGGATAGCAGGCATCCAACGTCCGGACGTCGTTATCACTGATATCCAGATGCCGCCAGATAACACCGACGATGGGCTCCGCGCGGCGCTTGAGATCCGGGCCACTGTGCCGAGCGTGGGCGTCCTGGTGCTTTCCCAGTTCCTGGAAGACCGCTACGCCATGGACCTTGTCGCCGACAGTGCTGAGGGCGTCGGTTACCTCCTCAAGGAGAACGTCGGTGACCTACGCATGTTCACCGAGGCCGTGCGGAGGGTAGCCAGCGGAGGGTCCGCGCTTGATCCTAATGTGGTTGCACGCCTCTTTGGCCGCAAGCGCAAGGCAGGGCCGCTCGAGAAGCTGACGCCGCGAGAACTGGACGTTCTCGCGCTGGTCGCTGAAGGCCGCTCCAATGCCGGAGTAGCCCAGGAACTCGTGATCACCGTGGCAGCGGTCGAGCGGCACGTAACGAGCATCTTCGACAAGCTCGGACTTCACCAGTCACCTGAGCAGCACCGCCGGGTTCTCGCCGTCCTGAAATATCTTCGGGCCTCGACATAGGCCCGGCTTTCATCGGCAGGACGGCCGGTCGCTGCGGGCTGAGCCATCTCTACCTCCTCGATCACGGTTACCCGACGAAGATCTCGTGAAGATGGGCGGTGGCCAGTTGGTCCTTCGGCACGAACACCGCCGCGCCGCAGTTCTTCACTACCTGGGCGGGAACCCAATCGGCTTCGGAAGACGTCAGCACGATCCTGACCTGGGGGCAGGCGGAGGCAAGCAATGTGGCCACCGCGAATCCGTCTTGCCCCGGAAGGTTTATGTCGAGGAGTATTCCGTCTGGGCACGCCCGGGAGGCAGCGGAAAATGCCTCGTCACCGTCTGCGGCCTCATCGATGAACTGGAAACCACGTTCGACGAGCAGTTCAACAGCCGCAGCACGGAAGTCCGGGTTGTCGTCAACAATCAGGATCCGCTTGCCCACATCACGCATCCTGGTAGGCGGCCGCCTGAGTGGCAATCGGGTGAACCCCACAATCCGCTCCCGTTACGGCCAGCCCAGCTTGGCGGTAACCAGGGGGGGCCACCTCGGGTTAACCCGATGCCACACGCGGACGAACCTGACTCCCGGAACTGAAGGCCGCTTCATTGGATGAACGCTGCCTCCACGGCAGGCTCATCTACATGGAGAACCGAGACCTACCTACCTGCCTTCCGGGCACTTACTCGCGGAGGAGGCTCATCATGTGGCTAGCGATGCAGCATCCGAGTGTTAGCGCCCTGCGGGCCGACGCCCTCTTCGTGTCGTCCCTGCAACGCTCTGATGATCCCAGCGCTGTTCAAGTGCAGCATGCCATCGCTACGGCCGTCCGTGAATTCGGCGGCCAGGGCTGTGCCGGACGGGTAGCACAGGAGTTTGGCGACCATCCCGAAGCCGCCGTCGCTCGGATGCGCTGGGCTCGTGGATTGGCCAGCGAGGCGTTCGGCGAAACGGCGGAAGAGCCCAGCGCGCGCCAGGATGCCCGATCCTGCCCGGTGGCCCGCCCCGGTCGCCCTGCCGCGATGCGAGTTCGCCCGGCAGCTTAACGCCACACCACCAGATGGCCGGTCGCCCACAGGCCGACAGCCTGCAGGGCTGGCCGACGCAGCGATCCAGTGAGTTGCGGAAGCGGCGGCCAGTCTAGCCAACGAAAAGGAAGCGGCAACGCAACATCATGGGCGAGGCCGTTGCCGACAAAGTTGAGGGAAGGTGCCATGGTCAGCATTTGCGGAGAAGAAACTCTGCTACCGACGACGATGACCGGGTCGTATCCGTGCACCCAGGCCGCTTCAGGAAGAGAGTTCTCCGTGGCCTGTCCGGACTCTGATATGCGCGGGCGTGAGTCGGAGCGGCAGGTTGTCCGTGAGTTGCTGGGGCGTGCTCAGCGAGGGATGGGCGGTGTGCTTCTGGTCGAGGGCGAGTCGGGCATGGGCAAGTCTTCGCTGCTGCGCCACGCCGAGCACCTAGCAGCTGCCCAGGGCTTTTCGCTGGCGATCGGCAGGGCGGATGAGCTGGGCCAGATAGTGCCGTTCTTCGCGTTGCTCACGGCGCTGAACGAGCCATTTGACGAGGTTACCGGCCAGGAGCGACCCGATATGCCGGGGTGGTGGATCGCCCGACTGCAGGCGCGGCTGGAGGAGCGGGTTGCGGCCGCTCCGGTCCTGGTGTGCCTGGATGACCTGCAGTGGGCGACTCCGGAAACGCTGCTGGCATTGCGCACGCTGCCGCGGAAACTGGCGCGGTACCCGCTGGCCTGGGTCCTCGCCAGATCTAAGACGCGGCAGGACAGGCACGGGAACCTGGTGTTCAGCTTCCTGGAACGCGACGGCGCCACCCGGATCACGCTCGCTCCGCTCGGCGAAGAGACGGTGGCGGGCGTGCTCACCGACGCGTTTGGCGCGCCGCCGGACCACGGCCTGCTAGAACTGGCTTCTGGCACCGCCGGCAACCCGGCGCTGCTCGCCGAGTTGATAATGGGCCTCCGTGATGAACACGCCGTCCGGCTCACCGGCGGCTGTGCCCGGCTAGCCTCCCATCGGCGTCCGCAGCAGATTGACCAGGTTGCGCGGCGGAGGCTCGAGGGTCTCGGCGGACCAGCCCGGCACCTGCTGCAGACGGCGGCCGTGCTCGGCCGGTCGTTCCAGTTGGAAGACGCCGCGGCGATGCTGGGCACAACCCCGGCCGGGCTGCTGCCCATGGCCGAGGAAGCGGCCGATGCCGGAATCGTGACCGCGTCGGAAGACATGTTCTGTTTCCGGCACGAGCTTGTGTGGCGCGCGGTCGCTGACATGATCCCCCCGCCGGCGCGTAAGGCTCTGCACCGTCAGTTCGGGGAGCTTCTGCTCAAGCGCGGAGGTTCGGCGGCATCGGCTGCCGCGCACCTGCTCGAAGGCGCTCATCCGGGCGATCTTGCCGCGCTGACCGGACTGGACAGGGCAGCGGCAGAAACGCTGCAGACGTCCCCGCAAACCGCGGCTCGGCTGGCGGTTCGGGCCCTGGAGCTCACGCCTCCCGCCGACCCGGGCGCAGTGTCCCGCTCGGTTGCCGCGGCGGAGGCCCTTACCGCCGCGGGTCGGCTGGATGAGGCTGCCGGGATCGCGCATGACGCCTTGGCCCAGCCGCTGCACGCGGCTCAGGAGGCCCGGCTGCGGTGCGTTTTGTCGTCGATCCGGTGCATGAGCGGCCAGGAGTGTAGCGCCAGCGGCGACGCGCAGGCCGTGCTGGCCCAGCCGGAGCTGCCGCGCGCCGTACGGGACCAGGCGCTCAGCGCGCACCTGCAGGCAGCTGCCGGGATGCGCGACAACCAGGCCGCCGACCGTATAGCTGACGGAATCCTTGCTAACCCGGATGAGTACGGGGGCCAAGTCGTTGCGGCGGCGCACGTCACTCGCGCGTTGGTCGGCTGGGACCAGGGCCGGATCAGCCAAGCGCTTGAGCTCCTGCGTAGCGCCGCACGCCGCGGCACCGGGGTTTCCCCAGACGCCCGCGACGTCCAGCCGCTGCTGGTTCTTGCGGCCTGCCTCGTGGACCTGCGCCTGCTCGAGGAAGCCGCTGCCGTCCTCCGGGCCGCAGACACCGAGACGCTGCACGGCATCCCATCCCAGGCGGTGCCCGGGATCCTGCGGGCCCGCATGCACCTTGCGATGGGCCGCTCAAGCGACGCAGCCACCGAGGGCCAGGCGGCACTCGGCACCGCCGAAGCCCTATCAGCGCACGCCTATACTTCGCTTGCCCACAGCGTCCTCAGCGCGGTCGCGCTGCGCCGGGGCGACCTCACGACCGCCGCGCATCAGCTGGCGAGCCGCCCCGTCCAGACGCCGCATTTCGCTGACGCCTACGCCCGCACCGCGGCCACGCTGGCCGAGGCCCAGATCACCGAGGCACGCAGCGGTCCGGCCGCCGTCGTCGGACAGATCCGGGAGATCTGCGCCGGCCTCCTGGCCCGCCGCCGGATGCTGCTCGGCGAACCGGCGGCCGCGGCCTGGCTGGTGCGGACAGCACTCGCTGCGGATGACCCTGAGCTGGCCGCAAAGATCGCCGTCACAATGGACACCCTGGCCCGCGAGAACCCCCGGGTCAGGGCCGTCACCGTCGCCGCGGCGCACAGTCTGGGCCTTCTCCACCGCGATCCGGAACGCCTGGCCCAGGCGGCTGCGCAGCATGTCGACCCGTGGGCCCGGGCGTCGGCCGCCGAAGACCTCGGCGCCCTGATGGCCGCGCAGGGAGATAAAAGCCACGCCATCCAGCGCATGGACGAGGCTCTCGACGGCTACCAGCGCGCCGGCGCGACCATCGACACGGCCCGCATCAGGCGACGGCTGCGCAGGCTCGGCGTGCGGCGCCGCCACTGGGCGTCAGGAGCTGGCAGGCCCGTCTCGGGGTGGGCGAGCCTGACCGAAACCGAGCAGGCCACAGCCGAACTCGTCGCGCAAGGACTAACCAACCAGCAGATCGCCGACCGGATGTACATCAGCGTCCACACCATCGCGGTCCACCTGCGCCGCATATTCAGCAAACTCGGCATCCGCTCGCGCGTCGCGCTCACTCGGATCGTATTCGACCAGGCAAAGCAGCCTGAAGCCGGCTGAATCGCGTCGGGACAGCGACTAGTGCAAGGACCTTACTAGTCAGACAGCCTCGACTGCGCCTCCATCACCGATGTAGCCGCCCGGCGCAACTACCAGGGCCGTCGCTCGGCACTGCGATCATCCGCAAGCCTGGCTTCCTGTATATGAACGCAGTGGTGGCGTCTGACAGGATCCGTCGCGCAGAAGCAGTCAGCCGCCGTCCGTTCGGAATATGGCCCTTATTTTCCCGAACGGATGGTGGCGCCTCCCCAGCGTTACCAGTGACACGACAAATGAAAGAGACGGCAGTGGCAACTGACTTCACCGGCAAGACCGCACTGATCACGGGCGCCGGGCGCGCATCGGCTGCGCCGTCGCGCTCGGGCTGGCCACCGCGCTCGGCCGCATCCAGATCCGGGCGCAATGGCAGACAACCAGCGCCGTCATCGACGAAGCCGTCCTGGCGGCCGAGAATGCCGGCACTCAGCCCGGCAATCGCCCGGCTAAAGGTCAATTACACGAACAACGTCCTTGGACACGGCACTAGCTGATAGCCGTTCTGTTCCTTGGCCTGCTGCTTGCCTATCCGCCAAGGCCGGCCTCGCTCAGCACTGTCCGCCGGGCGCGGTCGGCCGCGCCGATCACGGCGTCCGCGGAGCGACCGCCAGACGGCAACTGGGGTTGCTGGCCAGGTCGACCATTGGTCCGTGCCCGCGATGAACACCCCATCGCAGGACAGGATCTCCTTGTCCGTGGTTTCATCCAGGCGCTTCGGATACTGCAGGCAAGGAAAGGGCGTCCAGGGCGCTGGCGACCCGCTCCGCGTTGGCGGAATTCTCCTGCCAGACCCCGTCCCTTATGGAGCGGAGCCGGTCCGGCGGTAGCCGCTCGGTGATCTCGCGTACATCCACAAGGACATCGATAAAGTCGCTGCAGCTCCGTCACGACCCCTGCGCAGCGGATTCGAGCAGCTGGCGGGCGGCCCGCCGCTCGATGCCCGTATCTATCAGGCCGCAAGCCCAGATAATGATCCGCGCTCCCGGAGCATCGTGCGGAAGACCCGGCGTGCCCGGCTCGACACGCGGCGCGGCTGACGTCACAGACTGCCGAGGAACTGGTCCAGCGGGACGTAGTACGGATTGTTGAGAACCAGCCCGTTGACGAAGATCCGGGGATGAGTCTGCAGCACGCTCATGACCAATTCACCAGCCCACTGGTCAAGATCGTACAGGCACATGATGAACTGCGGGTACCGCGACGCGAGCTCATTTACTTCTGCTTCGTAGGTGAACCACGTCTTCATGGATCTGGGGGGCAGGTCCCGGGCAACGAAAGTCGCATCGCCGAGCGTCCAGAGGCGACCGTACCCGTCGGAGAGCGCCTCTTTGGCCATTGCTTCTAGCGCGCGGAGACCTGCCTCTACGGAGAAGCCACCCTTAGCCTGGTTTTCCGTAATGAACTGCAGGATATCCTCTCGCGACATGAGCTCAGGGGGAATCCGGTCCAGCACCGAGGATGCAGTGTTGGTGAAGCTGAGGCAGGCGCATTTGTTCCCAGCCCGCAGCCCCCTGGAGACGTAGTCCACGACGATATCGTCCAAGGCGCTGCCGCCCCCGTTATAGAAGGCGCAGACGTGGTCGCCGACCTGGAAGTCAAGGTCAGCGATATCCAGTGCTCGCGAGCCCATAGTTCACCTCTCAAGACTGCTCGCATGGCTCGGGCTGAGAGTGCCCGGGCCCGGCCCTCCCCCCGGGGTTGGCCGATCGGATCAGCCCTCGTCGCGAGGGGTAGCGGCCGGCTCGGCCGCCGTGCACGTTCTTAGCGTGCGGGTCCTGGGTGAGGAGTAGCTTGCTGTACCGCACCCAGCAGGACAAGGACCATTACTGCAGGTGCAGTGAAGTCTCCTCTTGATGGAGGCACGGCGCTACCGGATTCCCGCTGGAGTTGTGTCCATTGCTGCATGGTTCCATTAGAGGCTGGCCTGCGGACTGATCACCACGCCGGTACGACATGGAGTCCGATCGGGCAGACGCCGGTCGTCGTCACGACCGGCGAGCGGAAATCGATAAGCATGGTACCTGCGATATCGCCGCGCGAGGAGTTCTGCTTCCGGGTTCAGGAGGGAAGCATGAACGCCGACCGGCTCATTGATTTCCTGAAAGCACTTCTTTTCAGCGTTGAAGGCAGGGTATTCCTTCGAATACGTTCAGCTGACTGTTGCCGGGGTTGGTACCTTTCCCGGTCACCGCATCGAACTCCCACAGGGTGCCGCGCACGTCAGCGTGCGGCCGTCGATATCGTCCTCACTGAGTCGGGAGCTGAGGTGGGACAGCGGTCCTCGAAAGCGCGTATCTCGCCGTCAACATTAAGTAGGATCAATTTCTTCCCAGCTACCTCGATGCCGGTGAGCTCTCCTTCTCACAGGTCGTCTTCGGCCATCACTGCGTGCCACATCACAGACTGCCTCTTCTTGCCGCCCACTCGTTCCCGTGGAGGTTGAACATATCAATCCCTTGAAATCTCTGCAGGTACGCACCCGGCGTCTCCCCGAAGTACCTCTTGAACTCACCGATGAAGTGGGAAAGGCTGCTATACCCTACACGTCTGGCTGCCTCGCTGACGGTGTGATTCTCCAGGAGCAGGCCGCGTGCATGTTCAAGGCGCAGTTGCTTCAGGAACTGATAGGGCGACGTGCCAGTGCAATGCTTGAAGAGATGAGCGAACGCTGACTCACTCATACACGCCCCTTCAGCCAACCCGGCAACCGAAATAGGCTCGCCTATGTGACCTTTCATATACTCGATCGCGCCAGAAACCGAGCTGTTCTTGGCGTTCGAATGCGAAACATCAATTAGGCTAGCGCGTTTCTCGTATTGCTGCACCCGCTTGGTGATCTCCCGCAGGTACATCGATTCCAGCCCGGAGGCGTGCGGGCCGTTGAAGATCCAGTTCTTCCAGGCGCTCAGCCGACCGAAGATCTTGGTCTCTATAGTCTCGGGGCCGGCGAAGCGGTAGTTCGCATCGAGGCCGGCGAGGGCGTCGGGGCTGAAGCTGGCCCGCTCTTCGATGACGATACGTGTCTCTTCGCCCCAGTCGACGTCGTTCGGGGTGAACGTGACCAGGCCCAACTGCTCGGCGTCTTGGGCTTCCAGCGCATCCCCTGCCCGTTTCTCCACCTCGGCCAGGTCGGCGTCATTGCCGAGGTAGCGCGTCTCCAGGTGCGCGCGGAACCACGCGGGGTTCAGCGTCTCGCCGCTGGCGCGCACCGCGAGCTCGTCGGTCGACCAGCGGCTGCCCTGGCTCCAGATGTTCTCGTGCAGCCAGTCGAACACCGGGGCGAGGTCGCCGGCGTGGATGCGGGCGTCGAGATCGGGCGTGGCGCGACGCATCGCCGCGAACCACTGCGCCGCGTACATCGCGCCGAGCGTGTAGCACGCGAAGTAGCCGAAGAGGCCCTCGGCCCAGTGGACGTCCTGCATCGGGCCGTCGCGAAAGTTGCCGCGCGTGTCGACGCCGAGCAGCGCCA
>Ga0207678_10005852_pt1 | contig 10961 bp, 9 predicted proteins | sample KBSC63metaG_FD_184319 | JGI IMG/M metagenome (GOLD analysis project Ga0207678, IMG submission 184319) | Corn rhizosphere microbial communities from Kellogg Biological Station, Michigan, USA - KBS C6-3 metaG (SPAdes) (version 2) | ecosystem: Host-associated > Plants > Roots > Rhizosphere > Soil ...
CGGCGCAGAGCTCGCAGGCGCGATCGCATTCGTCGCCGGCGTGGCGCTCGAGTTCGTCGTCACGACCGCGCTCGAGATCTACGAGCTCGTCACCAACGACCAGGTGAACGACCAGCTCGCGGATGCGCTCCACAAGGCGCAGACGACCGATCCGGCCGCATCCGTGCCAAAGCAGGTCACGACACCTGCCCCAAGCACCGCCGCGCCAAATACGAATACGAACCCCACCAAGCATCGCTACTGGCGTCATCGCGGCGGCTCGCATCCCCATTATGGCAGCCGCCGTGTTCGCACCTGAGCCCCGGCGCGACAGTTCGTCATTGCAATCCGCCGCCGAGACACCCGATCGATGAGCGACGTGAGGACAGGACAAGAGCACCCGCGCGAGGTCGTGGTCCGTGAGCCTCCAGACCAGGGCATGACCGACAGGCGGCGCGGCTTTCTCGCAACGGGTCTCGCCCTGCTCGCCACTTGCGTTGCTCTCTTCCTCGTATGGCAAACCGCCTCGAGTCTTCTCATCATCTTCGCAGGCGTACTGTTTGCTGCCTTTCTGGATGCCGCCGCACGCGCACTGGCGCTACTAATTCCACTCAATCGTGTCTGGCGGCTGACATTCGTGCTGCTGCTGCTCACCACCTTGGTCGGACTAGGCCTCGTCTGGGGAGGCGGCAAGCTGCCGGAGCAAACACGCATCCTGCTGAAGGTCATGGACACCCAGTTCGACGTCTTGCAGCAACGCCTTCTGACCTACGGCGTCGATCTGCTTGGTCCGGAATCGGGGCGCGATTTTGCGCAATGGCTGCTGTCCGATCGAGGCCGGTTCTTCAGCCACGCCCAGCTCGTCGTTGGCAGAGCGTCGAGCTTTCTGACCGGTGTGCTGGTGATCGCGTTCCTCGGTATCCTCTTCGCCTTTGATCCCACCAGCCATCGCGAGAGTCTGGTGATGCTGGCGAAGCCTTCCTATCGCGCCCGAACACGCGCCGTAATGAACGAGATGGGAAACGTCCTGCGGCTGTGGTTCGTCGGACAGCTGATCCGCATCATCCTAATGACACTGTGCGTGTGGGTCGCGCTCTATCTGATCGGGCTTCCCGGCCCCTTCGTGCTTGGGCTGCAGGCGGGCCTTTCCAACTTCGTTCCGTATCTGGGACCCATCCTTGCCGCGATCCCGATCGCGCTCGTCGCGATGCCGCTCGGCGCATCGCTGCTGATCTGGGCCGTCGTCATCTACACAATCATTCAATCGATCGAGGGCTATGTGATAGGCCCGTTGATCCAGCGCCAGGCGGTCGAAATTCCTCCCGCATGGACATTGGTCGCGATCGTACTGTTGGGCGCAATGCTGGGCGTGATGGGTATCGCACTCGCCATGCCGCTGGTCGCGGTCGGCCGGGTCGCGATCATTAGATTCTACGTCGAGGATTACCTCGGCGATAACAGCGGTCGCATGTCCAACAAGGGACCATCGCAAATGGGCGCGCCATGAGCGAGATTCGAGCCGAACGGAACAATGGAATGGAGCCATCCCCGGCGCACGCGCGGATGACACATTTTCTGTGGCAGCAACTTCCCTACATCATCGCACTGGTGCTCGCCGTCGCGGGCGTCGCCTATACCAACGCCTCTCACCAGCCTCTCGTTGGCTATTGGGAATTTCTCGCGCTTGCCATCGGCGTTGTGTGCGTCATCAACAAATGGCCGGAGGTCGATGGCAAGGAGGCCCGGTGGCGACTGATCTGGACCCAGGCGCTGCACTGGGTTGCCGTCCTGGTCACGATGAACATCATGCTGGTGTCAGGCGTTCAGCAATTGTTGCCGACGCCGGCAACCAGCCTCGTCCTTCTCACGTTACTTGCGCTCGGCACCTTCCTCGCCGGCGTCAGTCTTCTGTCGCCGCAAATTGCCTTCCTCGGCCTTGCGATGGGCGTCACGGTTCCGGCGATATCCTGGTTACAGCAATCCATCATCTTCTTCCTGTTGGGCGCCGTCCTGCTGATCGGCCTCGGCATCACGTTCTGGCTTCGCCAGGATCGCAGCCCAGGGAGTTCGCCCACCGACACCGGAAGTCAAATGGAGGCCTGAATGCGCATTAACCTGCTTCTTGCGATCATCTCTGGATCCGCCTTGATGTGCGCCGACGCCCTGCCCGCACGCGCCGAGGCCTTCAGGGTCGGCCGGCTCGTATGCACCAGCACTCCGCGCGTTGGGCTGGTGCTTGGCTCCGCGCAGGAGCTTCGTTGTATATTCATCACGAGACGCCCGGCCCGGCAGTACGTCTACGACGGACGGATCAGGCGCGTTGGTCTCGACATCGGCGTGACCAGCGCAGGAACCCTCTCATGGGCCGTCTTCGCCAGGAACTCGCGCGTCGGCCCCGGCACGCTGCGCGGGAACTACGTGGGGGCGAGCGGCAATGTCGCGTTCGGCCCCGGTCTCGGAGCGAACGTTCTGATCGGAGGCTCTCGCCGGACGATTACGCTCCAGCCTCTGTCGATCGAGCGATCGATCGGATTGAACCTTGCGGCAGGCGTTACGAACCTGACACTCGGCCCGCGCGGACCGGGATAGCGGCTTGTCCCGACCCCCGGAGCAAGGAGCGGAAAATGGACCTTGCGGACGTCTCGGTCAGGATGCTGGCGGCGGGTTTCCTGACATTCATCGCTGGCGGCACGGGCTGGACACAGCCAGCCGCAGGCCCTCCGCCCGCTGTCGGCATCGTGGAAGCGATCAGACGACCGATCACCGAGACCAACGAATTTCTCGGGCGGATCGAGGCGGTCAATCGCGTCAATGTCGTGGCTCGCGTCACCGCATTCCTGGAGCAGCGGTTGTTCGTCGAGGGCGCCGAGCTCAAGAAGGGCGATCCGCTTTACCGGCTTGAGCGCGGTCCGTTCGAGGCCGATCTCGCGTCAAAGCAGGCGCAGGTGGCCCAGCTCCGAGCGATGCTCGAGAACGCCAAGCTGACGACCGACCGGGCGCGTACGCTGCTCAGCGGGCCGGCCGGTCAGCAATCGACCTACGACGCGGCGATCGCCAACCAACGCAGCCTGGAAGCCCAGGTCCAGGCCGCGCAGGCACAAGTCGATGCGTCACAGATCAACCTCGATTACACCATGATCAGCGCGCCGATCGACGGCAAGATCGGACGTACGGCCGTGACCGAAGGCAATGTCGTCGGTCCCAGCTCGGGCGTCCTGACCACGATCGTCAGCCAGGATCCGATGTACGTCACCTTCCCGGTGCCGTTGCGCCAGGGGCTCGAACTACGCGAACGCTATGGTCCGCAGGGAGGCTTGGAAGCCGTGGTGATCCGGCTGCGGCTGCCCAATGGCCGCATGTATGGCAAGTCCGGCAAGCTGGATTTTGTCGACAACACCATCGCCCAGAACACGGACACGATCACCGTGCGCGGCGAGATCGCCAACCCGATCCTGCGCGCGCCGTCCGCCGCGGGCGTAACCGTTCACGAACTGACTGACGGCGAGTTCGTCACGGTCTTGCTGGAAGGTGTCCAGCCCATCGAAGTGTTGGCGGTCCCGCGTTCGGCGGTGCTGTCCGACCAGCAGGGTGACTATGTCCTCGCCGTTGGCGCCGGCGATAAGGCCGAACAACGCCGCATCAAGCTGGGGCAATCGACGCCCACTATCGCCTCCGTCATCAGCGGCCTCGCGGCGGGCGACAAGGTCATCGTCGAAGGCCTGCAAAGAGTTCGTCCAGGTCAGGCGGTTTCTCCGGGCCCGGCGAGCGCGCTGATCCAGTCGAGCATGAAGGCCGGCACAGGCGACGCGCCTTCGCAGCCAGACCATGGCGGTTCAACTGAACCGCGCCCGGGGGACAAAAAGCCATGATGTCCGCCGTGTTCATCGATCGCCCGCGACTTGCGATGGTCGTGGCCTTCATCATCACCATTGCAGGTGCGCTCGCGCTGACACGGATCCCGGTGGCGCAATTTCCGGACATTGTGCCACCGCAGGTCACGGTTGCCGGGACCTTTCCCGGCGCGTCTGCCGAGGTCGTGGAGGCCAGCGTCGCTCAACCGCTCGAAGCGCAAGTGATCGGCGTCGACCGAGCTCTCTATATGAAATCGACGAGCGGCAACGACGGCAGCTACACCCTGACGGTGTCATTTGCACTTGGCACCGATCCCGATATCAACACCGTCAATGTTAACAACCGGGTGCAGAGCGCGCTGTCGCAATTGCCCACCGAGGTGCAGCAGCAGGGCGTGACCGTGCAAAAGAAATCGTCGGCGATCCTGCAATTTCTGGTGCTTTACAGTGCCGACGGCCAGCAAGATCCGCTGTTCATCACCAACTACGCGATCATCAACATACTCGATGCGATCTCCAGCACGCCCGGTGTCGGCCAAGCTCACCTGTTCGCCAAGATGAACTACTCGATGCGGATTTGGTTCGATACGCAGCGGCTGACCAGCCTCAATCTCACGCCCTCGGACGTGATCGCGGCAATTCGAACGCAAAGCGTCCAGGCGCCGGTCGGCCGCATCGGCGCGCGTCCAATCAGCGACGACCAGCAATTCCAGTTCAACGTCCAGACCCTGGGACGGCTCGCGACGGTCGACCAGTTCGCCAATATCGTGCTGCGCGCCAACCCGGATGGTTCGACGCTGCTCGTCAAGGACGTCGCCCGGGTCGAGATTGGCGCGCAGAACCTCGACAGCGAAGCGCGGATCGACGGGCGCGCCGCGGTGCCTCTCGCGATCTATCTGGCGCCGGGCGCCAATGCCGTGACGACGGCGCAGGCGGTCGCAGCGACGATGCAGCGGCTATCGAAGCGATTCCCGACGGGGTTGAGCTATCTCGTGCAGTACGATTCCACGAGCTTCGTACGGGACACCATCTCGGAGGTTCTGCGGACACTGGGAGAGGCCTTCGTCCTGGTCGTGATCGTGGTTTATTTGTTCCTCGGCAACCTTCGCGCCACGGTGATACCAGCCATTGCCGTACCGGTCAGCCTGGTCGGCACCTTCGCGGTGCTGCTGATGCTTGGCTATTCCGCGAATACCGTGTCACTGCTCGCAATGGTGCTCGCCATCGGCATCGTCGTGGATGACGCCATCGTCGTCGTGGAGAACGTCGAGCGAGTGATGGAGGAGGAACCGGATCTTTCGCCAGTCGAGGCAAGCAAGAAGGCGATGACGCAGATCACGGCACCGATCATCGCGATCACGTTGGTGCTGCTCTCCGTCTTTGTTCCGATCGCCTTCATTCCCGGCATTTCCGGCACGCTGTTTCGGCAATTTGCGGTGACGATCAGCGCCGCCATGATGATTTCAGCACTGAATGCGCTGACCTTGTCGCCCGCCTTGTGCGCGCTGTTCCTGCGGCATACTGGACCCCGGCGCGGCATGATCGGCCACGTTCTTGGCGGCATTGACTGGATCCGCGATCGCTATAGCAGCGGCGTACGACGGCTGCTGCGCGTGGCCAGTCTCTCCCTCATCCTGGTCGCCGTGTTCGCAGCCGGCATTTTCGGGATGTCGCACCTGACGCCGACAGGGTTCCTCCCCGAGGAAGACCAGGGCGCTTTCTTCACTTCGGTGCAGTTGCCGGACGGTGCATCCGTTGCGCGGACCAGTGAAGTCACCAAACAGATCGAGGACGTCCTGAAGGAGATGCCGGCCGTCGACCATGTTCTGGCCATCATCGGTTTCTCCCTGCTTGACGGGGCGTCCGAGCCCAACAGCGCGCTGGTGGTGACGCGCCTCAAGCCGTTTGCCGATCGCAAGGCGGCCGCGGATTCGGTGCAGGCGTTGATCCGGCAGACTTACGCAGCCGGCGCGCAAATCCGGCAGGCCAATGTACTGCCGTTCAATATGCCGCCGATCATCGGACTCTCCACCTCAGGCGGGTTCGAGTACCAGCTCCAGGCGCTGGAAGGACAGAGCCCCGCCGCGATCTCCAGTGTCACGGGTGCGTTGATCGGAGCGGCCAATGCCGATCCGCGGCTGACGCGAGTGTTCTCGACCTTCACCGCGACCAATCCATCGATCTATCTCGACATCGATCGACGTAAGGCGCAGGCGCTTGGCGTGACCATCAGCGATATCTTCACGGCCCTTCAGGCGACGCTGGGCGGCATCTACGTCAACAATTTCAACCTCTATGGACGTACCTGGCAGGTCAACGTGCAGGGGGAGGCGCTCGATCGCACCGACCTTTCCGATATCTGGCGCATCTATGTCCGCAATAGCACGGGTCAGATGGTTCCGATGCGGTCGCTCGCCGGCATCAAGATCGTAACCGGGCCTCAGGTCATTACCCGCTACAACAATTATCGTTCAGTGACGGTGAACGGCAGCCCGGCGCCAGGCGTCTCGTCCGGCACCGCGATGGCAGCGATGGCAGAGATCTCCAACAACGTGCTGCCTGCAGGTTACAGTTTCGAGTGGACCGGCACCGCCTATCAGGAGCAACAGGCAGCAGGACAAACCGGGGTGGTGCTCGCGCTCGCCGTGCTGTTCGCCTATCTGTTCCTGGTGGCGCTGTATGAGAGCACGGTGATCCCGATCCCGGTGCTGCTCTCCGTCGTTGTCGGCGTTCTAGGCTCATATATCGGTATTAAAATCGCCGGCCTCAATCTCGATCTGTACGGCCAGATTGGCCTCGTGGTGCTGATCGCGCTTGCCGCCAAGAACGGCATCCTGATCGTGGAATTCGCGAAGGAACGACGGGAAGCCGGCACAGAGCTTGCGGAGGCCGCGATCCAGGGGGCGCATATGCGGTTCCGCGCGGTGATGATGACCTCGGTTGCCTTCATTCTCGGACTCCTCCCGCTCGTACTCGCAACCGGCGCCGCCGAGCTGAGCCGCAGGGCGGTCGGGACCGCTGTCTTTGCCGGCATGCTCGCCGCAAGCTCAATCGGGATTTTTATGGTGCCGATGCTCTACGTCACGTTTCAGCGCCTGCGCGAGCGCGCGAAGGCACGACCGGTCCCGGCGCAAACCACGTGACCCGAGTATCCAGGACGGCGCGAATACTCCGAGCCTGTTGCTCAGGGTTTCGACGGATGCCGACGTTGCCGTTCCCCGCTACCGTTGTCCGTGCTTGAAACTGCGTAACAAGAAGAGAGGAGAAGAACAATGAACGCTCCCACACGTCGTGCCTTCCTTGGTCTTGCGCAGGGCGCCGTCGCCGCCGCAGCTGTCGGCGCAATCGGCGTTCGTTTCATTGCGACAGCGGAGGCTATGCCGGTCGCCGCAAATCTGGGACGGGCCGCGATAACCACGGATCTCGCGACGCAGGCGCAGTGGGGTCCTCCGCATAGCCCCGGTTGGGGGCGGTCGCGACCGCGCAGGCGCCGTTGGGTTTGCTGGTGGCATCGCGGTCGCCGCCATTGCGGGTGGCGGTGGAGGTGACCGTCCGCGATCCCTTTGCGGACGGGAAAGGGCAGCGCTGCGCTTCCGCAGCGATCAGCTCTGCTTCACCGCCGCGATCGGTTGCGAAGCGCGGCGGGCCGGCAGCCGCTGATTTCGTTCACTCTTCAATCAATTTGGCTCGGATCGCGTAGCGGACCAGTCCAGCTATCGAATTGACCCCCAGTTTTCCCATGGCCGACGCCCGATGCGTTTCCGTGGTCTTCACGCTTGAGCTCAGCATCGCGCTGATACCCTTGTTGCTGTACCCCTCGGCCACGAGCTTGACAACGAGCCGCTCCCGCGGAGACAGCTTCACATGCCCCTCGCCGGCTTCGTCTTCTCGACCCGACTGACCACAAAATCGTCCGCCAACGAATGGCTTTCGTGCCATTAGCGCTTCAACGGCAGCCAACAGCAGCTTGTTTGCGTCCGACTTGACCAGGAACGCGCGCGCACCCGCCTGAAGCGCCTCTTGAGCCAGCACTCCGGATTCGTGCGCGGTAAAGATCAGCACCTCAGTTTCGCGGAGATGTTTTTTTATTCCTCGAGTTATTTCCAGTCCCGTCATGCGCGGCATGAAGAAGTCGACGATCGCAACATCGGGCCGCTCTTTGAGAGCGGCCTCAAATGCCGATCTTCCGTCGGACGCCTCGGCGACAATCATCCAACCCGGCCGCTGCTCGAGGACCGCCCGTAGCCCGGATCGAACAGCATCATGATCATCAGCAATGAGAATTCGTTTCATGAGAGGGCTGCCTCGATGATCTTGTCGCAAGAGAACCTGGACGAGCTATGGGCGCTGCGTTTCAGCAGCATCTCCAACCGGGCCATCTCACTCGCGCGCAAGAGCGCATGGAAAGGTCGCACGCAGGATGGTACCGCGCCGCAGCGTTGTGGGTGCCGATAATATCTCAAGCTGCCCTCCCATCTCTTGCAATCGAGCTCGCATGATACGGATTCCCGCTCCGGGTGCCCACGGACGAAAGCGGCATGCGCCATCTGCAGCGACCATGCCTTGTCCGTCGTCTCGGACCTCGAGCTTGAACTTCCTGTCCCTCGTCCCGATAGTTATGACGACCTGTGTCGCCTTGGCGTGGCGGTAAACGTTCGTCAGGGCCTCCTGAACAATTCTCAGCAACGCTCGCTGCGCCCCGTATGGCAGGCCGTCGACCGCGGACGATATCGAGACCTCAATATTCAGCGGCGTTCGGGCTGCGAGCCCTTCTGCGAATTGCTCGATTGTCGTCCTGAGCCCTCCTTCAAACAGGTCCTGAGGGTGAAGCAGATATGTGAGAGACCGCAATTCCTTCATAGCGCGATCGATCGAGATGTCGAGCTGATCGCAATGTCTCGTCGCCTTCAGAGGATCGCCTAGCGCACTCCTTACTTGCATCAGAATGAGGCTCGCCGCCACCAGATGCTGGCACGTTGAATCGTGAAGCTCCGAAGCAATTTGACGATGAACTTCTTCCTGCAGAGCGAGCCGTTCGGAATTCGCCTTGCGCGCATGCCTCGATCCTCCGGAGGCATTTCGAACATGTCGGCTGACCGGTGTCTCCTGAAGGGACATGATACACTCGCCTTCCTGCAGTGCTAACTTTCGCACCGCTAGTTTCCTGGCATATGCAGACAACTCTCCGATAAATTTAGCCTACCGCCGCGACACACTGACCACGCAATCAGTATAAGCCACTACGTAGAAATCCTCTAGGCAGCCAATCCCCGTCGTGTGCCGAGCATCCCAAATTTGGCGCGATGCTCCCTGATTCAGATCAAGGAGCTGCAGGTAAGGAGCAGCATGCGGGTCGGCGAAAACGCGATTATGAAGACGCGTCCGTCAATCTGCGCGCTGTGTCATCGCCCGCTTGACGGCGGCGGCAGCAATCGAGCGGCCCGGCGAGGGTGTTGCGCCGCAGAACAGTCCGCCGCTGTTTAGGTAAGACGTCTTTCCATATTCCGCCCGGGCCACCTCTTTGAAATTCCGTAATTCGGAAATCAACAGAGGCATCGTCGGCTTGTCTTTCGGCGTCGCATCGATCTCCGGATCCATCGCGGCGTTCTATTCGGAGCTGTTCGACACGCGGATCCGCTACACTGGTCTCGTCTTCGCAAAAGAAGTCAGCGGCGCTGTCGTCGGCGGCTTTACGCCACTGATTTCGACGCTGCTGGTGCAGTGGAGTGGCGACGCGAGCTGGCCAGTCTCGGTCTACATGATGGTCACGGCGCTGGCAGCGTTTTTGTGCGCCCATCTCGCCAGGGACATCCTCGACGTCGGCCAGCGAAACGTCACAACTGCGACGAAACGCGACGCTCTTGTGGGCGTGCGACAAGTCATGGACGATACTGGCGACCATGCGAGATGACGAGCGCGACGGTGATGCGAACCAGCAAGAACATCTCGCGAACATCGCCAAGTCGACACACGGTGCGATGTCCGACCACCAAAAGCGTCGCACGATACGCGCTTTGCTCTGTCGCCTGAAATGGAAAAACCCTGCGCGAATAGCGCTTTCGATATGGTGGGCGCACCAGGGCTCGAACCTGGGACCCGCTGATTAAGAGTCTCATTCTCTAAAAGAGATTTCAGGCACTTAGCTGTAAAAGGCAACCAAAACAGCACTAGCAAAATCAATACGTTATGGCCGAAATGTAAATCGCTTGATCGCGCGGTCAGCACGCGCGCCCCTTGCGTCCCGAACGTAAGTAGCAACCGAAAAGTTCAACAAAAACAGTGAACTTCGCTCCTGGTTGACCACCTTTATCGCTGTTTGTTCAGGGCGGTTCGGTGGTCAATCGGTGGTCAGCTAACCGGGCAAGTCTCGGCGCTGTGGCTTCGCGGCACTATGAAGGCATTAGCCGCCTTCGCGCCTCCACCTGCCCCTCATATTCGTCGCACTACTAACGACAACGGCCCCTGCGTAACCCGCCTTAACGCAGGTGCGTCAACGACTAGCGTCGGGGTTCGAGTCAGGAGACCGCTACCGCCTTTCCACACACGACGCAAATCTGCGATATTCCCTCCGATCGTCCGCCTGAACCCGGCAGCTCGTCGAACGGTAGGCTCAAGTCGGGGACCCGCAGCAGACCTCCTAGATTTTCGTCGTTTGTAATCTCATTGAGCTTGTAAAGACTTAGCTCTTTTGGCCCGCTCTACCCCCATTTGCCGACCTCGGCTTCGGCTGGCGTGAGGTCGCCTGAGCCGACACGGCTTCGTGCAGCGATCGCAGGCGCCTTTGGACTACCGTTTTGAAGGTCCGCATCTTCCCGCAATTTTGGTCATGCAGTCGCTTATTGAGAGGATGGCGCGACTCGACTGGAACGTATTCCCGCCGCCGTCGCCGGCGTGTCCCGCACCAGCAGCGCGCGGGTTGCCGCCGTCACATCGGGCTGGCGCATCAGGCTCTCGCCGACCAGAAAGGTCGACATTCCCACACGCTCGAGCCTGGTCAGATCGTCCGGCGTGAAGATGCCGCTTTCCCCGACCATCAGCCGCTCCTCCGGGATAAGCGGCGCTAGCGCCTCGCTGGTCGCGAGCGTGGTCTCGAAGGTACGGAGATTGCGATTGTTGACGCCGACCATCGGC
>Ga0207678_10005853_pt1 | contig 10959 bp, 7 predicted proteins | sample KBSC63metaG_FD_184319 | JGI IMG/M metagenome (GOLD analysis project Ga0207678, IMG submission 184319) | Corn rhizosphere microbial communities from Kellogg Biological Station, Michigan, USA - KBS C6-3 metaG (SPAdes) (version 2) | ecosystem: Host-associated > Plants > Roots > Rhizosphere > Soil ...
CACGCATCGGTTCGACGGTGTGCTCGCGAGCGGCAGGGCGGCCTGGTACGCGCATCCGTCGGCCAAGCACACGTCCATCTTCGATGTGGAGTACAGCGGTGGTTCGCGCCAGAGAGTCCCGTTTCAGCTCTCACTTGCCGACCGTGATGGCGGAATGCGAGGCTACGGCTCGTCGGATCTCGGCGGTGGACAGCGCGTCGTAATGAGATTGGAGGACCGTTACCGCCTGGGACACGTTCGTCAGTTCGCCGGTCTCGCCAGCGCGGTTTGGGTGGACGCGGGACGTTTGTGGGCCGGTGACGCCCCGTTCGGTGTCAATACGAACGTCAAATACGCCGTCGGCGTCGGCCTTCTCGCCGCTTTGCCACCGCGGTCGCGGCGAACATGGCGCGTCGATTTCGCCTTCCCGCTGAACGACCGTGGCGATTCAAAGTTCGAGATCCGCTTCACGAATCACGACTTCACGCGCTGGTTCTGGCACGAGCCCGGCGATGTTCAGACCAGTCGCGAGCGCGCGATCCCGAACTCGGTTTACAACTGGCCCTGATCCGGCCGAAATCGCGCGTTACGCTGGCGTCTTCTCTTCCATCATCTTCCGGATCGGAATGACAAGCGCGGCACAAACCGCGGCGGCAATGAAGAGCGCGATCGCCGTATTCCTGAACAGCAGCGGCATCTCGCTGAGGTTGTTCGGATTCACGTGACCGCCGACCAGTCCAGCGACGAGGTTGCCGAGCGCGTCGGCCAGGAACCAGATACCCATCATCTGACCGACAAAGCGTCGCGGCGCGAGCTTGGTCATCGAGCTCAATCCGACGGGGCTGAGCGACAGCTCGCCGAACGCCTGGAACATGTAGCAGATCACAAGCCACCACATCGACACGTGCATGGCCTCGCCCACTGCTGCGCTCGCGACGATGCGGTTGGACGCCACGAGCATTACAAGAAAGCTGACGCCGGCGAATGCCAGACCGATCGCAAACTTGGTGGGGCTCGACAGGTCGAGCCTTCTGCGCGCGAGAGCAACCCAGATCCATGCGAATACGGGCGCAAGCGTGATGACGAAGAATGACTCGGCGGACTGCAGCCATAGCGTAGGTACTTCCCAGCCAAATACCGTGCGGTTGGTGAAATCGTGCGCAAACAGGTTGAGAGATGTTGGTGCCTGCTCGAACCCTGCCCAGAAGATCGTTGCAAAGACAAACAGGACGACGATCACGGCGACTCGCTTCTTTTCCCCTACGGTGAGGCCGGCGAAGAAGAACATGTACGCGAAGTACACCACGGCGAGAGCGAGTAGCACGTATCCCATACGTTCAGCAAGCGCCACGGGATTGATGTGAATCACTCCGAGGATGGTAAGCAGAACGATGACGCCGATCACCGCGACGCTCGCGAAGGTGATGCGTTTTACCTTGGTTTGCTCCGCGGCACTTGCTGTCGAGGCGGCGCCGATCGGCCCGAGCGTTGGCGTCATGCGCAACTTGAACATGACGACGCCAATGATCATGCCGACGCCAGCCGCGCCGAATCCCCAGTGCCAACCAACGCGCTCTCCGAGATAGCCGGTGATCAACGGTGCGATCAGCGCGCCGGTATTGATACCCATGTAGAAGATCGAGAAGCCAGCATCTCTGCGCGCACCGCCTTCAGGATAGAGATCGCCGACAGTTGCCGATACGTTGGGCTTGAGCATTCCGGTGCCCAGCACGATGAATACGAGGCCAACGAAAAACGCCGAGTGCGCGAAGACCGTCGATAGCGCTATCGAGATGTGTCCGCATGCGATGAGCACGCCGCCCCACAAAACGGAACGTTGCAGGCCAAGCCACCGGTCGGCGATCCATCCGCCTGGCAATGACGCCAGGTAGACACAGGCCGCGTAGATGCCGACGATGGACGAGGCGACGGTACGGTCGAAGCCGAAGCCGCCCGACATGAGCGCCGCGGACATGAACAGCACGAGCAGTGGGCGGATCCCGTAATACGAGAACCGCTCCCACATCTCCATGAAGAAGAGCGTTGACAGGCCGCTTGGGTGCCCGAAGAACGCCTTGTTCCCCGTCCATTGCTCGAACCCGGTGGGTGGCTCGTCGTGGGTGACCGTCGCGGCTTGTGGCTGGTCGAAAACTGACTTCTGTGTTGCCATGGCGATGTGAGGCTGTGGGAGATGCAGGATTGGTTATGGCAGCTGGCTTGGCTGTTTGATGCATGCAGCAAAATGTGCGGGCGTCTTTTCTTCCAGCGGCGGAACCACTCGCGTACAGTCGTCATCCTTGAGCGGATGCTGGCAGCGCGAATAAAATACGCATCCAGGTGGTGGGTTCGCTGGCGATGGCGGCTCACCCTGTAGCACGATGCGCGCCGTCTGACGGCCCGGCTCCGGGCGCGGCACCGCCGAGAGCAGCGCCTGTGTGTACGGCATCGTCGGGTTGGAATAGAGATCGTCTGCCGACGCAATCTCGACGATCCGCCCGAGATACATGACCGCGACACGATCTGCAATGTGACGCACCACCGACAGGTCATGGGCTATGAACAGATAGGTGAGCCCCCGATCTCGCTGAAGATCCTGCAGCAGATTGATGACCTGCGCCTGCACTGATACGTCGAGCGCGGACACCGGCTCGTCGCAGACGATCATCTCCGGCTCGACCGAGAGCGCTCGCGCGACGCCTATGCGCTGCCGCTGTCCGCCCGAGAACTCATGCGGATAGCGCGAGGCATAATCCGGGTTCAACCCCACTTCCTCGAACAGCGTCTTGACGCGATGATCGGCAGCGCGCCCTTCGGCGAGATGGTGGATCAGCATTCCCTCCTTCACCGCGGCGCCGACCGTCATCCGCGGGTTGAGCGACGAGAACGGATCCTGGAAGACCACCTGCATCTTCCGTCGCATGCTGCGCAACGCGGCCCCGTGCAACGTTGCAACGTCAATCCCATCGAAGACCACGGACCCGGAGGTCGGCTCGATCAGTCGGAGGATCGCGCGACCCATCGTCGTCTTTCCACAACCCGATTCGCCAACAACACCCAGCGTCTCACCCCGCGCTATGTCGAACGAGACGTCGTTCACAGCGCGAATCGCCGCGGCGTTGTGCCCGAAGAGACCGTGCTGCAATCCCTGGCGTACTGGAAAGTCCTTGCGCAGGCGCGTGACCTGCAGCAATGCCGGGTTCGTGCGCGCGCTCGTCACGAGCCGGCGCCGACGCGCACAGTTGACGGCGTATGCGATTCGGACCGGCGCAGCGGCTCGACGGCAAGATGACAGCGCGATTCGTGCTCGTTTCCAACCGAGTAGAGCGGGGGATGTTCCGTCGCGCACCGATCCCACGCATAACTGCAGCGATCCCGGAATCGACAACCACTCGGCCACGCAGTCGAAGGCGGCACGACGCCCGGAATCGTTACGAGTCGCTCGGTGTCACGGTCGAGTCGGGGCATCGCACTCATCAGCCCTTCTGTATATGGATGCTGCGGCGCCTCGAACAGTTCAGTCACCGTCGCACGCTCGACGACCTCGCCGCCATACATCACGACGACCCGGTCAGCGACTTCTGCAACTACACCAAGATCGTGCGTGATGAGCAGCACCGCCATTCCAAGCTGTTCCTGCAGTCGCTGAAGCAACTCCAGGATCTGTGCCTGGATCGTGACGTCGAGGGCGGTCGTTGGCTCGTCTGCGATAAGCAGCGCTGGCTTCAGCACGAGGGCCATCGCAATCATTACCCGCTGACGCATGCCGCCCGAAAGCTGGTGCGGATATTCGGATGCCCGCTCGCGTGGCGCCGAGATTCCAGTGAGGGCGAGCATCTCCACCGCGCGCTCCCACGCATCGTGACGCGATGCGTCGGTGTGTACACGCACTACTTCCGCGATCTGCTCACCCACCGTGAGCACAGGATTGAGCGCCGACATCGGCTCCTGGAATATCATCGCGATCCGGTTGCCACGGATGGTGCGCATCTCGCCGTCGCTCAATTGCAGAAGTTCGCGCCCCTGGAACTTGATGCTGCTGGCGGTCTCGATCCTGCCGGGCGGGCGAATGAGCCTGAGAATTGAAAGCGCGGTGACCGATTTGCCCGAGCCGGATTCACCCACCACCGCGACAGTCTCGCCCGCTGCCACGTCGAACGAGACTCCGTCCACTGCACGGGCAACCACCCCGCCGTCGTGGAAATAAGTCCGCAGATCGCTAACCGAGAGCAGCGGATCCGTCATGAATCGAGCTCCGCCATCGTCACCGCAGTCTCACGTGGATCGAACGCTGCACGCAGGGCATCGCCCAGCGCGTTGCACGCGATTGCAGTCGTGACGATGAGCAGTCCCGGGAACAGTGATATCCACCACGCAGCGCCAATCTGATCGGCTCCATCCTGAATTATGCTACCCCAGCTCGCGCTCGGCGGCTGAACGCCCAGCCCCAGGTACGAAAGCCCTGCCTCGAGTATGATCACGTGCCCCACGCCCAGCGTAGCAGCGACGATAATGGTGGGGAGCACGTTCGGTAAGATGTGACGGAAAAGAATCCTGGGCCCGGATGCCCCCAGCGCTCGCGCTGCCGCTACGAAGTCGAGCTCGCGCATCGATAATACCTGAGCACGCACCATTCTGCTGAGCCCGAACCAGCCCGTGGCTCCGAGCACCACTATGAGCAACCAGAGCGGCAAACCATTCCACAACGCCAGGATTGCGATCAGCAGCAGGACTCGCGGGATCGAAAGCGCCGCGTCCACGATGCGCATGAGCACCGCATCGACCGCGCCGCCGACGTAGCCCGCGATCGCGCCATAGAGCGTTCCAAGCGTTATTGCGATCGCCGTCGCGAGAGCGGCGACCGAAAGCGAAATGCGCGCACCGTAGATGCATCTGCTCAGAACGTCGCGGCTGAACGAATCGGTACCGAACGGATGGCTGAACGATGGCGCGAGATTCTTGAGCCCAATGATGTCAGGCTGCGCAATCGGATCATAGGGTGCCACCCACGGCGCGAGCAACGCAACGACTACGATGACCGCGATGACGCCCGACGCGATGCCTGCGTGTCGCACCATGCGGTGCGTCCAGTGCGGGCGATCTCTCAGCGTGTCAGCGTCCACGAATACGCGGATCAGCGACGGAGTACAACAGGTCGGCTCCCAGGCTCCCGAGCGTTACCGTTGCCGCTGCAACGATTACACCCGCCGTAACCAGTGGATAGTCGCGCGTCGCGACACCGTTCAGAATCACCCAGCCCATTCCGGGCCACGCAAAGACGCGTTCGATAAACACCGCACCGGTGAACAGAACCGGCAGCGAAAGACCGAGCAGGCTGATTGTTGGTATGAGCGCGTTGCGAAGCACGTGAACCCACATCACACGTCGCTCGCTCAGTCCTTTCGCGCGGGCAGTGCGGACGAAATCATCCGGCAGGACGCGCAGCAGCTCCGCGCGCTGGTACCGTGCCACCGCCGCGCCGGAGAGCAGAGCAAGTGTGATTGCCGGGAGCGCCAGATGCTTGAGTCTGTCGCCCAGAGACGCGAGCGGCCCCATGTACTCGTGCATCACCGGATCCACGGCACCGGCGACGGGGAACCACGGAAGCCAGTACGCGAAGATCAGCATCATCATGAGCGCGAGCCAGAAGTCCGGCATCGCGTAGAAGAACATCGAGCCCGCACCGAGTGTGCGATCCGTGCGGGATCCCGGCCTCGTTGCCTGAATCACTGCGAGCCCGATTCCGCCGGCGAAGCCGAGTACCAGCGCTGTTCCGGCGAGCAGCAACGTGTTGGGCAACGCATCCTTCAAGACGTCGATGACCGGCCGGTGCATCGAGAACGACCAGCCAAAATTGCCGCGTGCGACGTTGCTCAGGTAGCGGACATACTGTTCCAGCAGCGGCTGGTCCAACCCGTACATCGCGCGCCACCTGGCACGCATCGCTTCGGTGACGTTGGGGTTGTCCATCGCCGACGTGAATGGATCGCCCGGCGCAATGTGGATGAGCACGAAGACGATCGTCGTGACGATCGCGACGACGATTACTGCCTGCAAGAGGCGCGATACGACTGTGCCGACTACACCACGCCTTCCCGCTGACTCCAAGCTAGCTGCTCCCCTTGGACGACGGTGAATCCGCCCGCGGCGCAATAGCGTCACCCGCATGGTCGCGCGCGATCTGTTCGTCGGCCGGAACATACCAGTCTGCAAGATGGGCCCACCACGCGTCCGCGCGCAGCGGTGCGGTATGAATGCGTTTCTGAATGCCGACCACGTTACGTGGCTCGAACAGCCAGATCGCTGGTGCGTCCGAGATCAGCGTCTGGAACGCACGCGAGAACAACACGCGTGCGGCCGACCGCGATGGCGCGCTGAGCGCGCTGTCGACCTGCGTGTCGAAGACGGAGTTCGCATAGTCGCCGTAGTTCTTGCTGCCCTCGGTTCGCGCGGCTTCGGATCCCCAACTCTCACGAATGCCGCCAGGGCTGGGGTCTGCCAGCCACGTCTCGATTGCCGCATCGAACGCGTGAGTCGCCTGCTGTTGCTCGAACACGTTCGGCTCGACCGAGAGAATGCTCACTTTTACGCCGACGCGCTTGAACTGATCCTGCATCAGTACCGCGAGACGCTCGCGATCCTTGCTCGATGAGGGGACCATGATCGTGAACGCGAGCTGCCTGCCAGCGCGCACTCGTATCCCATCCGGTGCGGCTCGCCACCCGAGCGAGTCGAGAATGTGCATCGCACCGCTCGGATCGTAGGGTATCTGCGCAATTGTCGTGTCGCTCGTTCCCATTGCGCGTACGGTCGGGCCGATGCTCGGGATTGCGAGCGAGTCGAATACGTTGCGTACGAGCGCGGCCCGGTCGATCGCCATGGTGAGCGCGCGTCGCACCGCAACGTCGTGGAACAACGGATGTGGCGCCTTCGGATTCTTCGGATCCCGCATGTTGAAAACCATGTAGCCGAACTTGAACCCGGGATATTCGACCAATCGCAGATTCGGCGACTTCGCGATCTGCGCCATCATGTCCGGCCGCACGCTCGGGAAGAAATCCGCCTCGCCAGCGAGAAACCGCGTCGATGCTGCGCTGAAGTCTCCCGGCGCGATTGTCCATATCACGCGATCGAGCTTCGCCGGCGCACGGTAGTGATCCCGGTTCGACACGATCTCGATCGTCGCATTCGGAACCCAGCGGCGGAACTTGAACCGGCCGGATCCCACCGGATGCCGCAGCACGTCCGACGACGCCAGCGCCGCCGGCGCGATACCGCCGTAGATGTGTTCCGGCACAATGAGCGCGACCGTGGCCGCATCATAGAACTGCTGCGCCGATCGTCGCTTGAACCAGAACACCGGCGTCAGCGAGTCGGTGACGCTCACCGAATCCACGTTTGACAGCAGCGGAGCGATCGGCGCCGCTACCGCTGGATTCTTGGCCAAGGACAGCGTGAACCTGACGTCACTCGCTCTTACCGGCTTCCCGTCGTGCCAACGTGCACGCGGGTCCAGGTGAAATGCGATCGACAGCGAATCGGCCGACCAGGTCCAGCTGTCCGCAAGCCGCGGAATGAAGCCGGCATCTCCGAACACGTTCAGAGAGTCGCCGACGTCGGCCAGCGGCTCGAAGATCTGCTCCACCACCTGCCGACCCTGGCTCGACATTACGAGCGGCGGGAAGAGATTGTCGGCGTCGGATGCGGTCGAGACCACCAGCGTCCCGCCCCCGCTTTCGGTTCGTGACTTCTCGCTGCAACCGGCGGTGAGTCCGGCAGTGAGGGCCAGCGCGCAGCACAGCGCTGCCCGGCGCCCGTCAGGCATGCGCGGCGGAATGGTACGTGGCGTTGAATTCATCGAGTGATATGATCGCGTCTGGGTTGTCCTCGATGAGTATCGTCAGCGCTACATCATCGCGCCATTCCGCCAGCCGCACAAGATTCAGCCTCGAATACGGCCTGCCACAGACGATTAAATTTACGGGCTGAAGGCGCTCTCGCAGAGCGCCCTCCTCGGCGCCCAATGCCGCCGTCGCCGCACAATCCAATCTCTCGATAGATGGCTTCCGTTCAGGCTCCCTCCGCGCTCGAAAGCGCTGATCAATTTGCACCCCGCCACATCGGCCCGACGCCGGCCGAAGTATCCGAGATGCTCTCCACCCTCGGCTACGACAGCCTCGACTCTCTGATAGATGCGACCGTTCCAGAGCGAATCAGGTTCCGGAGCCAGCTCTCTATCCCGGCGGCCAGGACCGAAGCGGAAACGCTGGCGCTGCTCCGATGCATCGCCGCCCGCAACAAGGTCTTCAGGTCGTACATCGGCATGGGCTTCTCGGACTGCGTCACTCCGCCGGTCATCCAGCGTAACATCGTAGAAAGCCCAGCCTGGTACACTGCCTACACGCCGTATCAGGCCGAAATTGCCCAGGGGCGCCTGGAAGCCCTGCTGAACTTCCAGACCATGGTGGCTGACCTGACCGGACTCCCCATCGCCAACGCTTCGTTGCTCGATGAGTCCACCGCAGCTGCCGAGGCGATGGGGCTCGCCCATGCCCTCGCCGGCAAGGGAGGGAAGGAAGTATTCCTCGTTGCCGACGACTGCCATCCGCAAACCATCAGCGTGGTCCAGACCCGCGCCGCCGCTCGCGGCCTCACGGTACACGTCCTTCCGTATGACAAGTTCGAGTTCGGCCCGCAGGTGTTCGGCGCGCTCGTACAATACCCGGCCACGGACGGGGCCATCCGCGACTATTCATCGATCTGCGACGACGCTCACGCGCACGATGCCCTCGTAACCGTCGCCGCCGACCTGCTCAGCCTGGTGCTGCTGTCACCGCCCGGAGAATGGGGTGCCGACATCGTCGTGGGCAACACCCAGCGATTTGGCGTTCCGCTCGGCTACGGCGGTCCCCACGCCGGCTTCCTCGCGACACGCGATGAGTACAAGCGCCAGATCCCCGGTCGCATCATCGGCGTTTCGCGCGACGCGGACGGCGCCCCCGCACTTCGCATGGCGTTGCAGACACGCGAGCAACACATTCGCCGCGAGAAGGCAACCAGCAACATCTGCACTGCGCAGGTCCTGCTCGCAGTCGTCGCAAGCATGTACGCGGTGTATCACGGTCCGGAGGGACTCGAGCGCATTGCCAAACGCGTCCACCAGCTGACGGCTGCACTCGCGGAAGGAATTCGTAGACTCGGCTTGCGCATCGTGCACGAAGACTACTTCGACACGCTTCGCGTCGATCTCGGCGCAGGGAAGGGTAAGGACGTGATGGCGCGCGCTGTCGAATCGCGCATCAACTTTCGCCGTCTCGGTGATAACGAGATAGGCATCTCGCTGGATGAGACCACCAGTCTGGCCGACGTGGTGGATATTCTCAAGCTGCTCAGCGGTTCCTCCGCGACCGACACCAACTTCGACGAACTGCTGGCTGCTTCCGATCCGCGCTACGATGAGCGCTTCCGTCGCACATCGGCATTCCTCACGCATCCAGTATTCAATAAGTACCACTCCGAGACCGAGCTTCTGCGCTACATCTATCGCCTGCAGGCGCGCGATCTTTCGCTCGTGCATTCGATGATTCCGCTCGGCTCTTGCACCATGAAACTCAACGCGACCGCGGAGATGATGCCCATCACGTGGCCGCTGTTCAACAAGATCCATCCCTTTGCGCCGGTGGATCAGACTGCTGGCTACGCACAGCTGTTCCGCGAGCTCGAAGCCGATCTTGCCGAGATCACCGGCTTCACTGCCGTATCGCTGGAGCCCAACGCCGGATCGCAGGGCGAATACTCGGGACTGCTCGCCATTGCGGGTTACCATGCCTCACGCGGCGAAGCACATCGAAAGATCTGCCTCATTCCGCAATCCGCGCACGGCACCAATCCGGCGAGCGCGGTGATGGCCGGCATGACGGTCGTCGTGGTGAAGACCGATCCGTCCGGCAACATCGACGTCGCCGATCTGCGCGACAAGGCGGAAGCACACCGCGCCGATCTCGCTGCGCTCATGGTCACGTATCCGTCGACGCACGGTGTTTTCGAAGAGACGATTTCGGACATCTGCGCAATCATTCACGCGAATGGTGGCCAGGTTTACATGGACGGAGCCAACATGAACGCGATGGTCGGCCTGTGCCGGCCGGGCGACGTCGGCGCAGACGTCTGTCACCTCAACCTGCACAAGACCTTCTGCATTCCGCACGGCGGCGGCGGACCTGGGATGGGTCCCATCTGTGTAGCCTCGCATCTTGCACCGTTCCTGCCAGGTCATCCGGTCATCGATCAACCGGGCCGCGAGACTGTTGGAGCAGTTTCCGAAGCGCCCTGGGGCAGCGCCAGCATTCTTCCCATTTCGTATGCGTATATCCGCATGATGGGCCCGGACGGACTCGTCGAGGCGACCAGGATCGCGATACTGAATGCCAACTACATGGCGAAGCGGCTCGAACCGCACTACCCGGTGCTGTACCGCGGACAGAACGGCACCGTCGCGCACGAGTGCATCATCGACACGCGTGTCGTGAAGGCGGCGAGCGGCGTCGACGTCGAGGACATTGCAAAGCGGTTGATGGACTACGGCTTCCACGCGCCTACTGTCTCGTTCCCGGTTGCCGGCACGATGATGATCGAGCCAACGGAAAGCGAGTCCAAAGCCGAGTTGGATCGCTTCTGCGACGCAATGATAGCGATTCGTGAGGAAATTCGAGCGATCGAGACTGGCACCGCTGATCGCGCCGACAATCTATTGAAGAACGCCCCTCACACCGCCGCGCGCATCACGGCCGACGAGTGGACCCATCCATATCCCCGCAGCCAGGCAGCCTATCCCGCACCGTGGGTGCGGGAATCCAAGTTCTGGCCTGCTACCGCGCGCATCGAGTCGGCCTACGGCGATCGCAATCTCATCTGCTCCTGCCCGCCGACGGATTCGTATGTGACCTGAGACGACTCGTCATTCCCGCGAAAGCGGGAATCCAT
>Ga0207678_10005856_pt1 | contig 10958 bp, 7 predicted proteins | sample KBSC63metaG_FD_184319 | JGI IMG/M metagenome (GOLD analysis project Ga0207678, IMG submission 184319) | Corn rhizosphere microbial communities from Kellogg Biological Station, Michigan, USA - KBS C6-3 metaG (SPAdes) (version 2) | ecosystem: Host-associated > Plants > Roots > Rhizosphere > Soil ...
GCCGCCAGGGTGCCGCGCACCCGGGTGCCGAGGTGCTGGACGTTGGGCAGCCGGATCAGCTCGGGGCGCGGCGTGATGTACATGGCCGCGCAGAGCGGCGAGAGGGTGTCACGCAGCGAGGCGGCAGCGTACTCGTGCTCCTCGTTCTCCTTCGCGGACCCGAGCAGGGCGCTGGCGAGCGCGCTGTCCTCGGCCTGCGTCGCGCCGCGCGGCGTGGTGCCGGCCAGCACCAGGGAGCTCACCTCCCAGCTGTCCCGGCTGATGAGGAGCTCAGGAGTCGCGCCGACGAGGCCGTCCACGGCGAAGGTATAGCAGCCGGGGTAACGCGCGGCGAGCCTGCGCAGCAGTACCCGCGCGTCGATCGGGCAGTCGGCCGACGCGAAGACGTCCCTGGCCAGCACGACCTTGCGCAGTTCCGCGGAGTGGGTGATGCGCCGCACCGCCTCGCCGACCGCCTGCTCCCACTCAAGGCCGGACAGCGACCCGTCGTGCCAGCGAATGTCACCGGGCGCGAGCGGGGGCTCGAACGGGCCCGGCGTCCACGGGCTCCCGCCCTCCGGGGTGATGGTGGTCAGCCAGGCGTTGCCCGTGCCGTCCCTGCCGAGGATCGCGAGCGGCACGACGAGGACCGATCCCTCGGAGGCGTCATCGAAGGTAAAGGTGCCGAAGGCCACAAGGCCAGAGCCCTTGCGGCGGACCGCGTCGTCGATGTCCGCGTTATCGGCGACCTCGCGGACCCATTTCTCGGCCGCGGTGAACCGGTCTGCCCCGGTCGGCAGCGTCACCCGCGCGGCCTCGCCCCATCCGGCGAGACCAGCGGCCCGGCGCACCCAGGCGACGGCCGCCGGGTCGGGGATCTCGGTGAGGAAGTCCTCGCCGGGGTCGGGGACCGGAACGCTGCGCACGACCAGCCGCTCACCGTATCGGTTCCCGCCAGGCTGCTCGCTGTGGTCGCTGTGGGGTCCGCACGGCTCTGCCATAACAGTGGATTCTAGCCGGGGTCGCGGACCGCCCGGCTGGCACCGCTCGCCAGCTGGCGTGTCCGCCCCTTGCCCCGCGCCTGCCTCTCCCGCGTTTGCCGTCGGGCGGCCTGCTCGCTCCCGGTGAGCAGGTTCCCTGCTGGCACAATGCTCGCTACGCGGTGCGCGTCAGTTGCCTGGCTCTCGCGGCGAGAGCATCTGCGCCATCGCGGGCAGCACGCCCGGCGCGACCCGGCAGTACACCCACGTGCCCCGCCGCTCAGAGATGATCAGTCCTGCCTCCCTCAGCTTCTTCAGGTGGTGGCTGACCGTGGGCTGGGAAACGCCCACGTTCTGGATGTCGCAAACGGAGGCTTCCCCGCTGCTGTGTGCGGCGACCCGGGAGAAAAGCCGGAGCCTAACCGGGTCGGCCAGCGCTTTGAACATGCCGGCCATGCGCTCGGCGTCCTGCGCCGAAAGTTCCGCCGCGCCGAGGGGCGGGCAAGGAAACTCAACGGCCGTCTCCCCGATGAGTTCCGTTGGAATCGTCATGGGGGAAATCATCGCGGGTATCTGTGATCTCTGCCACCGATCTGGCCATAACGTGACATCACCTATATCTAAGGTCCTTTCTAATCTCATCACCGCACACCAGGCAAAGCGCTCAGGTGCGGCGGAACGTCATCCCGGACTCGCGCGCCCTGCGCCCTGCCTCGCCGCGGGCGCGGGCGGGGATGCGGGCCTGAGGTGCGGCCAGGGAGTGCGGACAGCCTGCCGCAAACGATTGCTAACCGCCTCTCCGGGTCCGCTGAACCAGGCTTGCCGGCCGCTGGCCGCTGAAAGGCACCCGGTGCCATTGCGGGAGTCGCGGAATCAGTTTTCCATCCGGTTCCCGGCGCGGGAATCGGCTATCCGTGGTCCCTCGCGACATGCGGAATCCGTAAACCAGGGGTCGGCCGGGCGCTGGAATCAGCTATCGCGGATTACCGAAAACCGTTACCGGCGAGTTAAACAACTTTGTTTAATGGGGATCGATGCTGGTCAATGGCCTTGCGGTCTATCGCGGTTGGTGTCGGCCACAACCGGGGCGCCGCGCACCTCCGGCGCCCCGCTACAGCAAGGTGAGCTGTTCGTGGCGCTCAGCCGGCGGGCGCTTGGGCGTCGCCAGGGTGCGCTGCCCCCGCGGCGTAGCGCCGCCGCGGGCGGCGTTCCGCCCGACGCCGAACTGCTCAGCGAGCTCGCGGACCTGGGCGGCGATCCGGGACTGGTACTCCTTACGCGCGTACGCGCCGCGCCCGTACAGTTCCGCGTACCGGGGGACGAGGTCCGGGTGCGCCTCGCGGAGCCAGCCCAGGAACCACTCGCGGGCCCCCGGCCGCAGGTGCAGCACGATCGGCGTCACGTGCACGGCGCCGGCGTCGGCCGCCTGCCGGACGGCGGCCGCCAGCTGGGCGGGGGAGTCAGACAGGTAGGGCACCACAGGGCCCATCAGCACGCCGCAGCGCAGCCCGGCGTCGTTGAGCGTCGCGCACGCGTTCAGGCGGCGCTCCGGCGCCGGGGTACCCGGCTCGATGGCGCGCCACAGCGATTTGTCGGCAAACGCCGCCGAGACGTTCAGCCCGACGTCCGTCACCTCGGCCGCCGAGAGCAGCAGGTCGAGGTCGCGCAGGATCAGCGTCCCCTTGGTGAGGATCGAGAACGGGTTCGCCGCGTCCCGTAGCGCGCTGATGATGCCCCGCATGAGCTGGTAACGGCCCTCGGCCCGCTGGTAGCAGTCGACGTTGGTGCCCATCGCGATGTGCTCGCCCGCCCAGCTGGGCGCGGCAAGCTTCACCCGCAGCAGTTCAGGGGCGTTGACCTTGACGACGACCTTGGTGTCAAAGTCCCGCCCGGCATCCAGGTCAAGGTAGGTGTGGGAGTTCCGCGCGAAGCAGTTGTGCGATACAACGCCATTGGCGATGAAGTCCCCGGTTCCCGTAGTGAGGTCGTACATGGGGAGCTCAAGCCCAAGGCCCTCGATGGAGACGACGTTGAGCTTGGCGTCGCTCTTGATCGCCGCTCCCTCGATCGACCGCTTGCGCATGATGGCCGGGTCCGTGGTGTGGAAGAAGCGCATGGCCTCCTTGAGGCCGCCCCGCAGGCGCACAGTAACGAGCCCGTTGGCCTTATTGGATGGTTCTAGGACGTAGTCGAAGCTGAGCGCAGCGAGCGCTTTGACGGTCCACGCGATGATCTCCGGATCAGCGTTCGATACCCGCCAGATGCCCCTGCTGTAGCTGCCCTCGGCGTCGAAGATGCCGGCGAGGAAACCGCACAGCCAGTCACGACCGGAGTCGGTGGGCCAGGCGATCAAGTGACGGAGGGTGTTGACGCTCGCCCCGGTAGAGGTTCGCAGCGCCCGCACGGCCCGGTGAGTGCCGACGGCAGGGGAGAACTCGAATTCGTCTACAAGCAGCCCGAAGGCGGCTAGGTAGCAACGGGTGCGGGCGAGTCCCTCATTATCGGCGAGAGCAAGCCGGAAGCGGTGAACCTCGCCCGCAGGGTAGCTGTAACTGCGGAGATCTGCGTCTCCTCGGATCATTCCGGAAAGGTAGCCGCGTTTGTATGCGAGCGACTCCTTTGCCGGCTCTGCGAACCCGCCAAACCCCATGAGCTTGTTGTTAGTGGTCAGGAACGGGCGCTGCTCCGGCCCTTGCCCGGCCCCCGTAACGTGCTTCCAGCCGCGTTCGGTCAGGAACCTGTGATCACCACTTGCGATCAGTTGGGTCCCGTCCTCGAGAGTGACCCGATAGGCCCGCTTGACGGTTGACCAGTGGGCAATCACCTGGGTGGTGGCGTACCGGCGGTAGTTCCCGTCGCGCACCGTGCCGTAGATCGCGTCTCCGACTCGAACGTCGCTGATCGGCCTAGCGGTCCCATCGGCCATCAAGATTAGCGTATCTTGATGCATACAGTATACACATGCATGACTGCAGCCCCGGTACGGGTTAATCGTGTACCGGAACATCATGCGGGAGGATTTCGGGACCTCGGACACGATCGACTTCGCCTGGACCTCGTAGAAGGTCATGCCGCGGAACTCTGGCGTGTCGAACGTGCGGGCCACCGCGCCGCGCTCGATCAGCGGCAGCGCGCTCCCGCTGTCGCCGTCCCCGGCGTCGCTCGATTCGAGGAGCAGGCTGTTCCAGCGCATGCCCTAAAGTCTAGAACGGACGTTCGATGATAGCAAACGCCTGTTCGGGCCTGGTGGGTGCTGCCGCTACTTCATCGACCAGGAACGCTGATCATGCAGGGGAAACGGGCGGTCTAGAGTAAAAATTCGAAATCAGCAAACACGTGTTCGGTTAGGGCGGGGGCCTGTGAGGCGGAGATTACGTTTTGACTACCACGAGAATGCGTTTAGTGATCGGTTCTGGGGTGTTCTAAAAAGAGTCAGGCACAAAGTAAGAACGATTGGATAAACCTCCCTCCGTGGGGGATAGTTAGATGAAGTTCCCACCGGCGCGCGGAACGCGGAGGTATGGCGCTATGGCGCTGTCAATGGACGAGCAGCGGATGCTCGCCGAGATAGAGCGGCGACTCGCCGCAGAGGACCCTGGCCTCGCGACCAGGTTGTCCTCCTTTAGGCGGCCCGGGCCGGCCGCCACGTTCCGGACCACCCGGGGCAGGATCATCGGCTCGATCTGCACCGTCGTCCTGCTCGCCGTCATAGGGCTGACGGTCTACGCCCTCGTCCCCTTCCGCGCCCAAAGTTCGAAAGCGCCCGCCGCCAGGCTCACTTCCGCGCAACCATCGACGAGTGCCTCGGTGAAAGCCGGGCCGGCGACGGGAAACCACGCCGGCTAGCTAGCGAGGCACCAGGCGGGGAGCTGGCGCTGATGCGCCTTGCCTAGGGCTGCTACGAGTCTCGCCAGAGCTGTATGAGGTACCGTTCGACGCCTTCCAGCTTGCGCTTCTCGCGCTGGAAGTCATCCGATAGCGGGTCCTTGTGCATGCTGAAGAGGTCGGCGTACATCTGCACGACCGCCTCGCGGTAGCGCGCGTACACGCGGACCTCGTAGTTGCCGACGCCGCCGGTCAGGCGCAGCCCTGACACCGCCGGGCCGGCCGAGCCCATGTCGACGGACAGCCGCCCGCGCAAGTACAAGCGCGCCTTGGCTTCCTCGTCCCAGGCGTCGGGCAGCAGCGGCTGGCCGTCCCATTCCTCGAGGACCAGGCGGACGTCGATGTCCTGCTGCAGCGAGCCCACCCATAGCTGCTCGCGGCTGGCCGAGACCAGCACGCCGACCGGGGGCAGCGGCGCTCCGTAGGAGTCCGGGTGCACTTCCGGGTCGTGGATCCGGAACATCTTGCGGTCAGGGAAGACAGGCATCACAAGCTGAAGCAGCCTGCGGCTCACATATCCCCCCTCGGACACGTCTGCACCCCGTTCATCGCTCACCCGTGTGCTGGTCTCCCTGCACTGTGCATAAATGTAGACCTCGGCAGCGCCTCGCGTCGGGTGAACGTGATGGAAGTGTGCGGTGGAAACACTGTTACTTCCGAGCAAAGGGATAAGCGTCAATTTCGCACCGTAATCTATTGACTACAGTCCGCAGCAATGTAGTGTCATATTGGTGTAACACTCGCTGACCCCTCAGGCGGTGCGCAATGCGTTCGGTCCCTGCTGCTCACCTACAGCTACAGACCGTATCTGCTCGGTCACACGCTGACGTAATTCCGCTTTCTACCCCGATTACGGCGTCGGTAGTGCCTGCGGTTCGCGGCCCGGCCGAATCACACGGAGTAGCGGCCGGTTCCAGCCGCCGCGCTATCGTCCTCGCGGTCTGCTGTTCTGCTTTGTTCATGGTGGGCCTCGACAACACCATTGTGAATGTCGGCCTTCCTGAGATCGGCAAATCGCTGCACGCCACCGTCGCAGGCCTGCAGTGGACCGTCGCCGGCTACACGGTCGTCCTCGCCAGCCTGCTGATGTTCTCCGGCGCGGCGGCCGACCGCATCGGGCGGCGCACCATCTTCCAGGTCGGGCTGAGCCTGTTCACCCTCGGGTCGTGGCTGTGCAGCCTCGCCCCGTCGCTGTCGTGGCTGATCGCGTTCCGCGTGCTGCAGGGGGTGGGCGGCAGCATGCTCAACCCCGCGGCCCTCGGCATCATCACGAACGTCTTCAGCGCCCCGAAGGACCGGGCCAAGGCGATCGGCGTCTGGGACGGTGTCTCCGGGCTGTCGATGGCCCTTGGTCCGGTCGCCGGCGGGATCCTGGTCGGGTCGGTCGGCTGGCGGGGCATTTTCTGGGTGAACATCCCCGTCGGCCTGGCCGCGATCTCGCTCACGGCACTGCTCGTGCCCGACTCGAAGGCCGAGCGGGGCCGCAAGTCTGACCCCGTCGGCCAGGTGCTCGTCATCGTGATGCTCGCCTCGCTGGCCTACGCGATCATCCAGGGCCCGGCCGGCGGCTGGTTCTCGCCGGGCATCCTCGGGTTCTTCGTCCTCTCCCTCGCCGCGCTCGGGCTGCTGCTCCGCTACGAGCCGCGCCGCGCTGAGCCGCTGATCGACTTCAGGTTCTTCAAGTCGGTTCCGTTCAGCGCCGCCAACGCCACGGCCGTGTGCGCGATCGCCGCGAGCGCCGGGTTCCTGTTCCTGACTACGCTCTACCTGCAGGACGTGCGCGGCTTCAGCGCCCTGCAGGCCGGCCTGACGCTGCTGCCGATGCCCTGCATGATGGCCCTTGCCTCGCCGATTTCCGGCCGGATCGTCGCGCGCGGCGGCCCGCGCGTGCCGTTCATCGTCGCTGGCGCGGCGCTCACCCTCTCAACTGCGGCGCTGTCACAGCTCAGCCCCACGAGCGGCCCGGTGTTCCTGATCGTCACCTATGGCCTGTTCGGCTTCGGCGCGGGCATGGTGAACGTGCCGATCTCCAACGGCGTCATGGCGGGAGTGCCGAAATCCCAGGCCGGCGTGGCTTCCGGGATGAACTCCTCCAGTCGTCAGCTAGGCCAGTCCCTCGGCGTCGCGATCGTCGGGTCGGTCCTCGCGGCGAGCCTGCGCGGCTCCATGCACGCGGGCTTCCTGACCGCCGCCCACGCGGGCTGGTGGATCATGGCCGGCTGCGGGTACGGGGTCCTTCTCCTCGGCGTGATCTCCACGACGCAGTGGGCGCGGGCGACCGCGGCCAAGGCGGCCGCCGAAGGATAACAGCAACAGGCGCGCCAGCGCACGCGAGCCGCCCTCCCGTCCATGACCGGAGTTCCGCGAAGGAGCGAAGATAACAGCAACAGGCGCGCCAGCAACCGCAGTGCGAGAAACGAGCGCGGCCACGTCAAAGCCGCGCCCGTTCTGGAAAACGGAAAAGCTCAACCGCCGCAGCCGCAGGCGCCGCCGCAGCAGCCTCCGCCGCCGCCGCCGACGGGGGCGCTGCCGCCGGACGACTGCCCGCCGAGACCCACGGTGGTCAGCAGCTTGACCGTGTCGTCGTGCCCCTGCGGGCAGGTCGCCGGGTCGCCAGAGGCGCTCATCGGCCGGGTCACCAGGAACGTATCGCCGCAGGCGCGGCAGCGGAATTCATAACGAGGCACGCCGCGATTTTACCCCGCCGGCCCGCACATCCACGAGACAGAGGTGAGCGCCAGTGCTGCTTAACGGTGCGCCCCTGTGCGGAAGGACGGAAGGAACACCGACTTCGAGGTGAGGTAGGCGTCCATGCCTTCCGGGCCGTAGGCGCTGCCGGCGCCGCTCGGCCCGCGCCCGCCCCACGGCGAGCCCAGGTCCGGCTCGTACAGGTTGATGCCGAAGGTGCCGACGCGGGTCCGCCGGGCGATGTCCAGGCCGCGCTGCGGGTCGCCGGTCCACACGGTCGCGGCGAGCCCGAAGCCGTCGTTCGCCATCCGGACGGCTTCCGCCTCGTCCTTGTAGCCGATCACGGTGGCGACCGGGCCGCAGATCTCCTCACGGGCGATCGGCATCTGCGGGGTCACGTCGGTGAGCACGGTCGGCTCGTAGAAATAGCCGCGCACCGGCGAGGCGGGCCGTCGGCCGCCGGACACGACGCGGGCACCCGCGCTGATGCCCTCGCGCACCCGCCCCTCCACGTCGGCGCGCCGCCGCGACGAAGCGAGCGGGCCCATCATGGTGTCCTCGTTCAGCGGGTCGCCGACGCGCACCTTCCCCGCCTGCGCGGCGAGCGCGTCGACGAGGTCGCTGTAGCGCTGCTCGGGGACGAGCACCCGGGACATCGCGAAGCACGTCTGGCCCGCGTTGCCGAAGATAAGGCCGCCGAGAGCCTCGCCGGTCCTGGCCAGGTCGGCGTCGTCGAGGACGATCGCGGCGGACTGGCCGCCGAGCTCCAGGTGCGCGGGCTTGAGCTCCGCACCGCAGATGGAGGCGATCCACCGGCCCTGTTTGGTCGGCCCGGAGAACGACACGGTGTCCACGCCGGGGTGGCGGGCGAGCGCGCCGGCGGCCTGGTGGGTGCCGGTGACCAGGTTGAACACGCCAGGCGGGAAGTCGGCGGCCTCGAACGCCTCGGCGAGGATGTAGGCCGACAGCGAGGTGGCCGCGGCGGGCTTGAGCACGATCGTGCAGCCGGCGGCGAGGGCCGGCGCGAGCTGGCTGAAGGCCAGCATGATCGGGTAGTTCCAGCTGGTGATGACCGCGGCGACGCCGGCCGGCTCCCTGCGGACGACGGTGCGCCCGGTGAACGAGACGGCGGTGCGGGTCTCCTCGCTGTCCATGGCGCGCGCGAGGTTGGCGTAGTAGCGCAAGATGGCGCACGGCGCGGCCGCGTTGTGCTGCCTCGAGGCGCCGATCGGCATCCCCATCTCGACGGTGACGAGCCGGGCGGCCTCTTCCGTGCGCGCCTCCAGGGCGGCCGCCAGGCGGTCAAGCGAGTGAGCCCGGTCGGCCGGGGACCGGGTAGCCCAGGTGCCGTCGTCGAACGCGCGCCTGGCGGAGCGCACGGCGCGGTCGACGTCAACGCCGATAGCGGACGGGACCGCGCCCACGACTTCTTCCGTCGCCGGGTTGACGATGGTGATCACGTCAGGCGACGCCGAGCCGACCAGGCGGCCCCCCGCGTAGATGTCGCGGTACTCAAGCAAGACAGGCCCCTTCCACGATGAAAGTGCCTGCATTATGTGGGCGGTTGGTAAGCATCTGTCAAGACCTCGCAACATAACGCCTGGCCTGGCCTGGTACAAGACCTTCGCCCGGCATCGTTGTCTACCCCTAAGCTGCGGGCTTTTCGTGCTGTGGGCGTGCACAGCGGTAAGGGCGCACCTCGCGGCGAATCCTTGTGAGGTATTTCCACGGGCAGCGAAGCATGATAGAGATCCACTTGTGTAGTTCCACAAAAACAACTGAGGGCAAGGTCGTATAGTTCAGTGATGATGCCGGACGCGATGACACCGGCCGCCAGCCGGCTCAATGCAGTGTCGCCCAACACCGGGCCGACTCCGCGGGAGAACCCGAGGGACGTCGACCGAGAGAACTCTGTCCTGCGGGAGCTGGTGACCGTTTACCGTCACCTCTCCGGCCTCGCCATGCAAGACGCCGACCTCGCCGGGGTCGTCCAGCTCATCTCCGAGCGGGCCCAGGCGACCGTGGCCGTGGTCAGCCAGCTGATGGACGTGCAGACCGCCGCCTCGCCTGGCCTGCCGCCCGAGAAGGCCGCCGCCCTGGTCCGGGACCACGTCGTCCACCCTAGGCTCGGCCAGGTGCTGCGCGCCTCGCGCCTGTCCCAGCGCGCGCTGCGGCTGCCGAACGTGGGCGGCGTCCCCGCGATCATCGTGGCGCCGATCCTGGTCGGCGACGAGGTGCCCTCGTACCTGATCACGCTCGACCCCGCCGAGGAGTCGTTCGGCGAGGACATGTCGCTGCTGGTCACCGAGCACGCCGCGACGATCTGCGGCGTCATCCTCGGCCGCGAGCGGGTCGTCGCCGCCGCGGCGCGGCGGGTCCGCGACGACCTCGTCGAAGGGCTGCTCCTCGGCCGGGGCAGGGACGCCGCTGACGCCGCCCGCTGGGCCGCGCACCTCGGCTACGACCCCACCCGCGCGCACAACGTGGCCGCCATCGCGTTCGAGCTCCCGCCCTCGCGGGCCGCTGACGCCGAGCCGCTGCGGCAGCGCATCAGGGAGTCCATCGAGCACTTCATGACCACCAGGGCGCCGGAGGCCATCGTCTCGGCCCGGGAGGCCGAGGTCGTCGTGGTGGCCGCCGCGGCGCCCGACCCGCGCAAGCTCGGCCAGGCGTGCCTGGCGCGGCTCGCCGAGCTGTTTCCAGGCGCGAAGGTGGTCATCGGGATCGGCGGCCCCTGCAAGGCGCCGGAGGAGATCGCGCGCTCCTACGACCAGGCGCACCGGACGACCCAGACGCTGTGGCGGCTCGGGCGGACCGGGGCGGTCTCAGCGTTCGAGGACCTCGGCATCCACCGGCTGCTGCTGCAGGTTCCGGACCTGGGTGAGCTGCGGTCCTTCGCTGCCGAAGTCCTAGGTAAGCTCTCCGAGCACGAACATGAGCACAAGTCGGAATACCTGTCGACCCTCGCCTGCTATTTCCGGGAGAACAACAGCCCGCAGCGCGCCTCACGCCTGCTGCACGTCCACCCGAACACGGTGGCGTACCGGATCAAGCGGATCGAGGAGATAACGGGTCTCCGGCTGGACAACTACAGGGACCGGCTGATCGCCCAGGTGGCTCTCGAGATCCTCGACGCGCTGCCAGAGGCACAGTCGTAAGGGGATAACTGGCATGAGCGGGCCATCAAAGCCGTCACCGAGCGCGGCTCAGGTGCTCTCCGGCGAGCGCGTTCTCGTCTGCGACGGTGCCATGGGCACCATGCTGCACGCAGCGGGCGCCGCCCTCGACAGGTCGCTGCCGGAGCTCAACCTCTCCGACCCCGGCCTGGTCGCGACCATCCACGACAGCTACCTGAGCGCGGGCGCGGACATCATCCAGGCCAACACGTTCGGCGCGAACCGGCTCTGGCTCGCCGACCACGGCTTC
>Ga0207678_10005857_pt1 | contig 10958 bp, 9 predicted proteins | sample KBSC63metaG_FD_184319 | JGI IMG/M metagenome (GOLD analysis project Ga0207678, IMG submission 184319) | Corn rhizosphere microbial communities from Kellogg Biological Station, Michigan, USA - KBS C6-3 metaG (SPAdes) (version 2) | ecosystem: Host-associated > Plants > Roots > Rhizosphere > Soil ...
GAAGAACGCGCGGACGCTGCAGCTTATCTACGACGCGTTCGTGGGCGCGCGCCTGGGGAGGGATTCGCTCGTCGTCGCCGTCGGCGGCGGCGTGATCGGGGACATGGGGGGCTTCGCGGCCGCGACGTACATGAGGGGCGTGGACTGGGTAGGGGTGCCCACCACTCTCCTGGCCATGGTCGACAGCTCGATCGGCGGGAAGGTCGGGATCAACCACCCGCGGGCCAAGAACATGATCGGCGCCTTCCACCAGCCCCGTGCCGTCGTGATCGATCCCGCGTTCCTGGCCACGCTTCCGGCGCGCCAGCGCCAGACCGGCGCCTACGAAGTGCTGAAGTGCGGGATCATCGGCGACCGGGGCCTCTTCGACGCCCTGCGCCAGGCCCCGCCTTCGCTCGAAGGCTGGAAGGACGAAGCCCTCGACGAGGCGATCGCCGCCGCCTGCCGGCTCAAGGCGGACGTCGTCTCGCAGGACGAGCGCGAGGGCGGGCTGCGGCGCGTGCTGAACCTGGGACACACGCTCGGCCATGCCTTCGAAGCCGTCACCGACTATCGCCGGTTCACGCATGGAGAGGCCGTGGGCTGGGGCCTGATCGCGGCCGCCTCCCTCGCGCGCCGGCGCGGCCTTCTGTCCACCCCCGACTTCGAGGAAGTCGCGGCGGCCGTGGACGGCCTCGGCCCGCGCCCGCGCCTGGGGCGGCTGGAGCCGGAGCGCGTGCTCGACGCCGTCGCCCGCGACAAGAAAGCGCGGGACGGCCGCGTCCCGTTCATCCTGCCCACGGCGATCGGCGCCGTCACCGTCGTGCCGGACGTGACGACGGGCGAGATCCTGGCCGTGCTCGACGAGTTGCTCCAGAGGCGGGTCCCGGCGCGCCGGCGCTGAGGCCGCCGCCGCGGGTCAGGCGCGCAGGGTCGAGGGTCTCTCCGGCGCCACCGAGCCGCCCAGGAGCAGGATCAGGATCGCCTTCTGGACGTGCAGGCGGTTCTCCACCTGGTCGAAGACGATCGACTGCGGGCCGTCGATCACCTCCGCCGCCACCTCCTCGCCGCGATGCGCGGGGAGACAGTGCATGAAGACGGCGTCCGGCGCCGCCGCCGCCATCATCTCCGGGCTCACCATGTATCCCTGGAAGGCCTGGCGGCGCGTCTCCGCTTCCTCTTCCTGCCCCATCGAAGTCCACACGTCGGTGTAGACGACGTCCGCGCCCTGCACCGCCTCCATGGGATCCGCGGTGACCACGGGCGGAGCCGTCTTGAACTTCTGCGCTTCCCGCACGGCGCTCTTCACGATGAGCTGGTTGGGCTCGTACCCGCTGGGGGCGGCCACCCTCATTCCCACTCCGAGCTTGACCGCGCCGCTCATGAGGCCCTGGCACATGTTGTTGCCGTCCCCCACGTAGGCGAGGGTGACCCCGTCGAGCCGGCCGCGGCGCTCGAACATCGTGAAGAAGTCGGCCAGGGCCTGCACGGGGTGCAGGAGGTCGCTGAGCCCGTTGATGACCGGAACCGTCGCGTGACGGCTCATCTCGACCAGATCCTCGTGCGAATACACGCGCGCCATGATGCCGTCCACATAGCGCGACAGCACCTTCGCGGTGTCGGCCAGGGTCTCTCCGCGCCCGATCTGGATCTCGTTGGCCCCGAGGTGGAGGGCATGGCCGCCGAGCTGGAACATCCCGACCTCGAACGACACGCGCGTCCGCGTGGAGGGCTTCTGGAAGATCATGCCCAGCGATTTGCCGCGCAGGGCGCTTGCATAAGCGCGGGGATCCGCCTTGAGGCGGCGCGCGAGCTCGAACACCTCCTCGAGCTCCTGCCGCGTGTAGTCCCGAAGTGAAACCAGATGCTTCTGCTTCATGCCGTGAAGAGTGATGATACCCGACGTGCAGCCAACCGGTTCGGTGGTGGCCGCCGGGCCGGCGGCCATGCGCGTCCGCGCCGTGATCCTCGCCGCCGGTCGCGGCGCCCGGGTGGGCGGGCCGAAGGCGCTCCTGACCCTCGAGGGCGAGACGTTCCTCGCCCGCGTGGCGCGGCTCCTGCGGCGTCCGGGCGTGGAGCGCGTGATGGCCGTGCTCGGCCACGATGCGGAGCGCGTCCGGCTCGAGGCCGCGCTCCCGCCCGACGTCGCCGTCATCGTGAACACGCGCCACGCGGAGGGAATGCTGACGTCGGTCCTCGTGGGGCTCGACGACGCCGAAGCCTCCGGCGCGGACGCGATCCTCCTTCATCCCGTCGACCACCCGCTGATCGATGCCGCGACCGTCGACGCCGTGATCCGCGCGTTGGGAAGGGGTTCCGCCATCGCCGTGCCCAGCCACGACGGACGGAGAGGCCACCCGGCGGGATTTGCGCGCCCGGCCTGGGAGGCCCTCCGTGGCGCGGCCCCGGACGAAGGGGCGCGCGCGGTATTGGCGCGCCACCCGGAGTGGATCGAGCACGTGCCGGCGGGAGAGGAATGCCTGGCCGGAGTCAATACGAGGGAGGACTACGAACGGCTGGAAGAACGGATGAGGCAACGGAACTTCGATCGGCCTGATTAGCAGAAAGGAGGTCTGCCACCACGGTTCGCTTGTCCCACCCAGAAGCGATAGAATGGGCGATTCTGTAGCTCAAGAAGAGGACCACCAACACGATGTCGCTGCGCAACGTCGCCATAATCGCCCACGTCGACCACGGCAAGACCACGCTCGTGGACGCCCTCCTGCGCCAGAGCGGCGCGTTCCGCGCCAACCAGGAGGTCGTGGAGCGCGTGATGGACTCGAACGACCTCGAGCGCGAACGCGGCATCACGATCCTGGCCAAGAACACGTCCGTGCACTTCGGGGAGACGAAGATCAACATCGTCGACACTCCCGGCCACAGCGACTTCGGCGGCGAAGTGGAGCGCGCGCTGAAGATGGTGGACGGCGTCCTCCTCCTCGTGGACGCGTCCGAGGGCCCGCTGCCCCAGACCCGCTACGTCCTGCGCAAGGCCCTGGAAGCGCGCCTTCCCACCGTCCTCGTGGTCAACAAGATCGACCGCCCGGACGCGCGCCCGCAGGAGGTCCTGAACGAGGTCTACGACCTCTTCATCGACCTCGACGCGACGGAGGAGCAGCTCGAGTTCCCGGTCGTGTACACGAATGCGAAGCTCGGCACCGCGCGCCTCACTGTCGACGGCGAGGAGAAGGACCTCCGCCCGCTCTTCGAGGCCCTGATCGCGCACATCCCGCCGCCGAAGGCAGCGGGCGACGGTCCCCTGCAGCTCCTCATCGCCAACCTCGACTACAGCGACTACCTCGGGCGCCTGGCCATCGGACGCATCTTCTCGGGCCGCGTCGCCGTCGGTGACCAGGTCGCGGTGGCCAAGAAGGACGGCACGCTGCAGACCACGAAGGTCACCAAGCTGTACGGGTTCGAAGGGCTGGAGCGCAAGGCCGTGGAGAAGGCGGACTGCGGCGAGATCGTGGCCCTGGCCGGCTTCGAGGGCATCGGGATCGGGGAGACGGTCACGTCCGTCGAGAACCCGTCGCCCCTGGACATCCTCCACATCGACGAGCCGACCCTGTCCATGATCTTCTCCGTCAACACCTCGCCCTTCGCGGGCAAGGATGGGCGGTGGGTCACCTCGCGCAACATCCGCGAGCGGCTGGACAAGGAGCTGCTCACCAACGTCTCCATCCGCGTGGAGCCCACGGACTCCGCGGACTCCTTCCGCGTGATGGGCCGCGGCGAGCTGCAGCTCGCGATCCTCATCGAGACCATGCGGCGCGAAGGGTTCGAGCTCTCGATCTCGAACCCCGAAGTGCTGACCCACACCGAAGACGGCAAGCGCAAGGAGCCCCTCGAGCTGTTCGTGATCGACGTGCCCGAGGCCTACATGGGCGTCGTGCTCGAGAAGATGGCCATGCGCAAGGGCAAGATGGTGCGCATGGTGAACCACGGCTCCGGACGCGTGCGCCTCGAGTTCCACGTGCCCACGCGCGGCCTCATCGGCGTGCGCACCGAGCTCATGACGGACACACGCGGCACGGCCGTGCTCAACAGCCTGCTCGACGGCTGGATCGACTGGCAGGGCGAGATCGCGCGGCGGCCCACGGGTGTGCTCGTGGCCGACCGTACGGGCGACACCACGGCCTACACGCTGAACCATCTCGAGGAGCGCGGCGAGCTGTTCGTGGGACCGGGGACGTCGGTCTACGAGGGCATGATCGTGGGCGAAAACGCCCGCCCCGCGGACATGGACGTGAACGTGACCAAGGCCAAGAAGCTGACGAACATGCGCGCGTCCACCGCGGACGAGGCCGTCCGCCTCACCCCCCACCGCGTGCTGAACCTGGAGCAGGCGCTGGAGTTCATCAACACCGACGAGCTGGTGGAGGTGACGCCCGTGGCCATCCGCATCCGCAAGCGCGTCCTGGCCGCGAACATGCGGCCCAAGCGCAAGGTCGAGGACGTGACGCCCGCCTGAGGGCTATTCGCCCCCAAGAAGATAGAACCCGCCCAGCACCAGGAACGCGAGCCCGGCGACGCGCCGCAGCCAGATCGCCGGGATCGCGCGCGATATCGCTTCACCCGCGATCGCCGCGATGGCGCTCGTGAGGACGAGGGCGGAGGCGGCCCCGAGGAAGACGGCCCATCGTGACTGTCCGGAAGCGGCCAGGGTCAACGTGGCGAGCTGGGTCTTGTCGCCCAGCTCCGCCAGGAAGACGAGGCCGAATGTCGAGGCAAGCAGTCTCCAGTCCAAGGTCCGCTCCTTCCCTCATCCCCGCGCGACCGCGTCCACCGTTGCCTCGCTGGCGGGGAAGAAACACTCGATCCGTATCTCCTGCAGGGTCACGTCCAGCGGGGTTCCCAGGGTCGTGACCGTCGAGAAGAAGTCCATCGCCAGGTCGCCCTTTCGGAACTGCACCGCGACGTAGGGCGCAGGGAAAGGAGCGAGCAGGTCGGGAGAGCGCCAGCGCGCGGGCACTCCCGGATAGCTCAGCACCTCGTCCAGGAGCGCTCGCGTCGTCGTATCGGGGACGCCGCCCAGGGCCTCGCGATGGACACGCTGGACGAGCGCCTCCGCGACCGCCTCCCAGTTGGCGACGGAGGGGCGCAGTCCCGCCGGATCGAACATGAGCCGCACGACGTTGGGCGACGAGCCGGCGCCGCCCGGCAGCAGGCGCGCGAAGAACCCCGCGGCCGCGGCGTTGGTGGTGAGGAGGTTCCAGTGACGGTCCATCACCACCGCGGGATAGGGCTCCTGGTGATCGAGGATCAGGGCCACCGCCTTGCGCGCCTGGGTCATCGCGGGAGCGTCCAGCCCCGTTTCGGCGTAAATGGGGGCGTAGCCCGCGGCCAGCAGCAGCCCATTCCGCTCGCGAAGCGGCACGTCGAGGACGCCGGCCAGGAGCACCACCATCTCGCGGCTGGGGTTCGCGCGCCCGATCTCGAGGAACCCGAGGTGGCGGGCGGAGATGCCGGCTTGAAGCGCGAGCGCGATCTGGCTCTTGCCGCGCAAGCGGCGCCAGTGCTGCAGCAGGCGGCCGACCGTCGTCGCCTCCCCGTCCGATACCGCGGTGGCACCCACCATGCGGAGGAGTATAGGAAGTCGCGGGGATCCCGGCGACTACCTGGCGGGTAGTTGAGGCTGCGCCATCCGCGGCCGATCTTCCCTCACGTCGGCCAGAGATCGCGCCCTGCGGCGCGACTCGTGCGCCGCGAAAGGAGATCGTCCTTGTCCGAGTCCGAGTTCCAGGCCCACACCACCCGCTCCGCACCCGAGGCGTCGCAGGCCCTGCTGCAGGGCCTCCAGGACCAGGTGGGATTCGTCCCCAATCTCGCCGCGACCATGGCCGAATCGCCCGCGCTGCTGTCCGCTTTCCTCGGGCTCCGGTCCGCCGCCGGCCGCGGGTCCCTGAGTCCGGTGGAGCGTGAAGTCATCGCGATCGCAGTGGCCACGGAGACCGGCTGCACGTACTGTGTGGCCGCCCACTCCACCTTCGCCCTGAAGTGCGGAGCCTCCGCCGCGGCCGTCGAGGCCGTTCGTGTCGGCCGAGACCCGGAAGACGCGCGCCTGGAGGCGCTCGCCCGCTTCGCGCGGGCCGTCGTCCGGCGCGCCGACGTCGGCCCCGCGGTGCGCCGTTTGCGCGGGTCCGGATCGAGCGCAGCCCAGGTGCTGGACGCCGTGGCCGCGATCGCGGTGCCGCTCCTGGCCGGCTCCGCGTTCCAGGTGACGGCGGCCGCGCTGGACGACCCCTTCCGGCCCCAGGCGTGGACGCCCCGAGCGTGAAGGCGCGACGCGCTAGCGGTCCTCGGTCCCCTCGCCGGGGCCGCCGTCGGCGTCACCGCCCTGGGCGCGCAGCCGGCGGCTCAACGTCGAGAGGCTGACGCCCAGGCGCTCGGCGGCGGCGTTGCGGTCGCCGTCGCATTCCTGCATGGCCCGCCGGATCGCCTCGTCCTCCGCCATGGCGGCGGCCCGGCGGGCCACTTCGGGCAGGGGTCCGGACAGGTCGAGGACGTCGCCCAGCGTGGGCCCGCCTTCGGCGTGATCGCCGAGGCGCAGGTGCTCGGGCCGGATCTCTCCGCCGTCGCACAGGATCGCGCCGCGCTCCAGGCAGTTCTGCAGCTCGCGCACGTTGCCGGGCCAGGAGTGCTGCTGGAGGACGGTGCGTGCCGCCTCCGTGAGATGAAGCCCGCGGCGCCCCATCTCCCGCGCGTACTTCTCGAGGAACGCGTCGGCCAGGCGCAGGATGTCGCCGCGGCGGCGGCGCAGGGGCGGGATCTCGACCGGGAAGACGGAGAGGCGGAAGAAGAGGTCCTCGCGGAACTGCTTGGCCGCCACCGCTTCCTTGAGGTCGCGGTTGGTGGCGGCCACCACGCGCACGTCGACGCTCAAGGTCTGCACGCCGCCCACTCGCTCGAACTGCTTCTCCTGGACGAGGCGGAGGATCTTGCCCTGCAGCAGCAGGGGCAGGTCGCCGATCTCGTCCAGGAACAGCGTGCCGTGGTGGGCCATCTCCGCCTTGCCCACCTTGCGGCCCGAAGCGCCCGTGAAAGCGCCCTTCTCGTGCCCGAAGAGCTCGTTCTCGAGCAGGGCCTCCGGGATGGCCGCGCAGTTGATGGCCACGAACGGGCCCTTGGCGCGCGCGGAGAGCTGGTGGAGCGAGCGCGCCATGAGCTCCTTGCCCGTGCCGCTCTCGCCGAGGAGCAGGACGGTGGCGTCCGTGGCCGCCGCGCGCTGGAGGGCCATCATCGCGTCCTTGAGGGCCGCGTCCTCGCCGATGAGGCGCGGCAGGCCGATGCGCTGCTGGTATTCCTCCTTGAGCAGGACGTATTCGGTGAGGAGCCGGCGCCGCTCCAGGGCGCGCTCGAGGAGCAGGACGAGGTGCTCGGTGTCGACGGGCTTGGTGAGGAAGTCGGTGGCGCCCTGCTTCATCGCGCGCACCGCGTCGTCGACGGTGGCGAACGCGGTCATGACGATGACGGGCACGTCGGGATCCGCGTCCTTGGCCGCCTGCAGGACCTCGAACCCGCTGCCCGCGGGGAGCTTCAGGTCGGTGAGGACGACCAGGACCCGCGAGGATTGCAGGCGCCGCCGGGCCTCGTAGGCATCGCCCGCTTCCACGACGGTGAGCCCGCGCGACTCCAGCGTCTTGCGGAGCATGCCGCGCAAGGACTCCTTGTCCTCGACCACGAGCACGTCGGGTACGGCCGGAGGATTGGAGACGGAAGCGACCGCCGTTAGCGGAGCCAGCCCGGCGGAATGCCGTTCCGCCGCGCCTCCTCCTCGAGGTCGGCCAGGGCCTGCCGAGAGCGCTCGAGTCCGGCCCGCACGCTCTCGAGCTCGGCTTGCGCCTTCGTGATCTCGGCCTGGCGGTTCTGCTCGCGGTTGGGGTCCATGACGTTCCCCTGGTTGCGGTCGTTGCGCAGCCCGGCGATGCGGTCTTCGATCTCGGGGATGGATTTCTCCGCGGCCGTGATCGCGTCGCGCAGGGCGCTCGCCCGTCCGCGCCACTCCCCTTCCCGCTGCGCGCTCGCGGAGCTCTCCGATGAGGCCGGCGGCGCGGGGACCTCCGCGGACTTCGGCAGCGTCGTGACCGTGCCCCGGCCGGTCCCCGCGGGGCCCGGAGAGGCGATGGCGGGCGGCGAAGGCTGCGCGGGCAGGTCCTCGTTCGTGAACACGCGTCCGGGGGACGGCTCCGGGGACGGCGACGGGGCCTTGGCGGCCGGGCTGGCCGCCTTCTTCTCCCGAGCCACCTCGCCCAGGGACTTCGGATGTGGTGTCGGCTTGGGACTCGGACTGGGCTTGGGGGTGTCCGCGGCGGCGAGAGAGGCCGCGAGGACCGTCGTGGCCGTCAGCGACAGGGCACGCCACGTCATGCGACTAGCTTACCGAGAAACCCGGCCGCCGTCGAGGATCAGGAGCGCGCGGCGAGCTGGCGCTCCAGGGCGGCCGCCCGCTGCGCGATCACCTTGGCATCCGCGGAGTCACCCGCGCGCGCGACGTACTGGCGGTAGGCCTCCACGGCTTCCGCGAGGCTGCCCGTCTGCTCCAGCACGCTTCCGAGGCTCCGATAGAGGAGGTTGTCGTTCGAGCCGTCGATGCCTTCCTTGAGGACCGCAACCGCCTCCGTCGGATGGTTCTGTTTGACGAGCAGGTCGGCCAGACGGCTGCGGGCGATGGCGGCGTCGGGCACGGTGTCCACGACGCGGCGGTACAGGATCGCGGCGTTGGCGCCGTCGCCCGCGGTCTCCAGCGCAGACGCCATCTCCTGCTGGAGCTCGGCGTCCGCCGGCCGCTTGTCCGCCACCTGCTTCAAGATCGAGGCCGCGCGCTGCCGGTCGTCCAGCCGCGCGAGCAGCGTCCCGTAGTCCTTGAGGATGTCCACGCTGTCCGGGAAGAGGCTCGTCGCCTGCTCGAAGCTGCGCAGGGCGTCGGAGTTGCGGCCCATGTCCTTCTGGGCGCGGGCCAGTGCCGTCCAATAGACCGGGGAGTCGGGGCTGAGGCTGGTGGCGGCGGCCAGCTCCAGGAGGGCCGCGTCCCGCTCGTTCGCCAGCCAGAGGGCGCGTCCGTAGGTGTGCCGGTACAGGGCGTTCTGGGAGTCCTCCTGGGCCGCCTCGGCCAGAAGCGGGAGCGCGGCGGCGACGTTGCCATCCGTGAGGAGGCCGAGTCCGCGGTTGAACGCTTCCGAACCCTTCTTGGACGCGGTCCGCGCCGGCGGAGTCGCCGGCGGCGTCTCGTTGGTGACGGCGAAGATCCCGGCGTCCGGCGGCGGGCCGGGATGACGCAAGGTCACGAAGGCCACGATGGCCACCGCGAGCAGGGCCACCGCGCCGGCGAACCCCTTCCAGGATCCGCCGGCGTCGTCGTCATCGTCCGCGCCCATCGTGTCGGGCGCGGCGGCCGCGGCCGCGGCGCCGCGAGGCGCCTCGGCGGCGTTGGCCAACGACTCACCGCAGCGGGGGCAGAATTCCCACTTCGCCTTGGCCCTCGTACCGCAGCCAGGGCAGATCCTGCCCTCCACCGCTACCACTTGCACACCGGCGATCCGTAGCGGACCGCGTTGGTGAAGACGGACGGCACCACGCTGTTGCCCTGGGGCGTCGGCGGCGGCGGCGGGACCGGAGCCGCGCCCGCGTTGAGGCCGGTGTCCAGAACGACTTGCTTGTTGCGCGCCGTGATGTTCTGGACCTTCTGCCCGCGCCAGATGGCGGAACGGTCGTCCGCGGTACCCGTCTGCAGGTCGTAGACCGCGTTGCCGGTCTTGGAGTCGAGGATGAAGATGATGCTGTCGAAGCTCGACACGCAGGGCTCCGTCGAGGTCGTCGAGGTACCCGCCGGGTTGAACTGCGTGCCGATGAAGAACACCGCGGCCCGCCCGGCGGAGAAGTCGACGCCCGCCAACGGCTGTGTCGATCCACGGAACCTCTCCGGGAAGTCGACGGAGAAGAGGTCCGTGATCGCGGCACCGTCGTCACGGACGCCGAAGAGCTTGAAGGGCGGCGTCGCCACGAGAGGCACGCCCTTCGGGTCGAAGATGCGGTTGTCCGCGCCGGTGACGCCGTAGACGTGGGGCTTGTTGATGCCGCCGTCCGGGAGGTCCAGGGCGGCGACGGCCACGCCGAGGGGCTGGTCCGTCCCGAGGTCCTTCAGCGTGCTCGCGGTCGTCAGGTCACTGGCCGAGACGCGGAACAGGCGGCCGTGGAGGTCTCCCACGAACGCGGCCGTCGCCGGTCCGTCGGCGGCGTTGATGCTGTTTCCGGACTGAAGGGCGCCGAGCTTGTTCGGAACGAAGCCGGCCACCGCCGCGCTGAGGAAGTTGGTCCGCGTGGCTGAGGCCGCCGAGCCCACGCCGACGGTGTGAAGGACGTCGCCGGTCAAGACGTCGATCGTGTAGAAGTTCTTCCCTTCCGTCGTCACGTCGCTGAAGCCCGATCCCATCCAGAGGATCCACTCCTTCGAGAACACGCCGGGGAGCGTCGGGTCGACGGGGACGAGGGCGGGAACGGACCAGGTCTCGCCCATGGTGGCGTAGGCGGTACGGTCGTCATCGCCAAGGTCGACCCCTGCGTTCGTCGTCTTGTTGTTCGGACCGGTCGTAAGGCCGTCGTCCGTGTCGGGGTTGCCGCGGTTCCACACGACGGTCGGCAACTTCGTCTCCAGCGCCTTCCGCGTGAACGGACCCGGGCCCGTGATATCCAGGGCCGTCATGTACTTTCCGCCCGGGCCACGCCCGACGAACATCATCGTCCGCCACTTGCCGGGACGGATCACGCCGTCGGCTCCCGTGTATGTGCCGGGGACGAAGACGTCGCCGAAGCGGAGGGACGAGGAGAGCATGAACGTGGGCTCGACGCGGCTCTGCGGCCGGCGCTTTTCGGCGAGCCTGGGCAGGAGGTCGAAAGGAACGAAGCCCCACAGCTCGCGACCGCCACCTTCGTTCCCCGTCGTCGGGCAGGTACCGACGCCGGTGCAGGCCTGGGGACCGGCG
>Ga0207678_10005858_pt1 | contig 10958 bp, 9 predicted proteins | sample KBSC63metaG_FD_184319 | JGI IMG/M metagenome (GOLD analysis project Ga0207678, IMG submission 184319) | Corn rhizosphere microbial communities from Kellogg Biological Station, Michigan, USA - KBS C6-3 metaG (SPAdes) (version 2) | ecosystem: Host-associated > Plants > Roots > Rhizosphere > Soil ...
CGACCAGATCGCAGCATTGCTTCCTTCCGAGAAGCTGGATGAACTCGATCCTTTTGATCGTGTCCAGCTTGCGCATATCGTCGGTGTTTGCCAGCGCAGTCGCTCGCTATCGGAAGCGGGCCGTTCGCTTTTCTCAGCCTCGCGCGCACGCCGCAACTCATCGAACGATGCCGATCGGCTGCGAAAATATCTGGCCCGGTTCGAGCTCAGCTGGCAGCAGCTTCAAGATGGCTGACCAGACGCCAGCTGCGGATGGAAACAAAAAGATTGGCGGGCCAGAAGTCACCCTGGCTGTTGAGAGCTATCGCTCGATGCTGTGGCCGAGGCTTTCTGTGTATCCAGCCGTGTATACGAAGAGGTCGTATCGTGATGATAGTATGCGTATACACATGAATAATCAAAAGTAATTTCTACCGAGGTTTCGGGCTGTTGACCCTCTGCTCTTGATAGTTCATGTATTCTTATGAGAATATAAATAGAACGCTTTGGGAGCAGAGGGTCGCAGGTTCGAATCCTGTCTCCCCGACCATCACCGCATTTTCAGAAGCTTCCAAGAGGGCTCTTGGCGTCCCAGTGCTTTAAGGAAATCGTTTTAATTCAAATAACTGGCGTTCCACTGCGTCCCAGGCCCTAGCCTTGCAGCCCGGGGCAATTATGGTCAGATTGTTGGCACGTGCCAACAATGTGCCAACATCGTGCCAACAAAATGGCCGGTGGGAGTAGCGTTAAATGCTGACCGACGTCGCCCTCAGGAATCTGAAGCCCGGCTTGAAAGCCTATAAGCGATCCGATGGCGGCGGGCTGTTCGTCCTGGTCCAGCCGAATGGTCGCAAATATTGGCGGATGGCGTGCAGAGTCTCGGGGAAACAAAAGTTCCTTTCGGGCGGAGCTTATCCCGAGGTGGGATTGCGAGAGGCACGGGGCTGGCGTGAAGCGGTCAAAGCCCAGCTCGTGCTTGGCCTTGAACCGACCGCTCAGCCGAATGGCCGCGCCAAGCGCCCGGCACAAGCAGGCGGGGACGTGACTCACGACAGCTTCGAGGCGGTCGCGCGAGAATGGTATGAGACACGCCTTCTCGGCTGGTCGCCACGCTATGCGGGCGTGCTGATGCGGCGGATGGAGGCCGATATCTTTCCCGTGATCGGACGCGAGCCCATCGCAAGTATCACGCCGCGCCAGATGCTTGACGCGTTACGGCCAATCGAAAGACGTGGCTCGGTCGAAATGGCGCATCGCGTCAAGAACCATTGCAGCGAGGTCTTCCGGTATGCCATTCCCGACGGGCGCTGCGCGAGTGACCCATGTCGTGACCTTGCGCCTGCAATGGCCAAGCCAAGGCCAGTCCAGCATCGCGCCAAGGTGGCAATCAAGGATCTCCCCACTTTCTTCGTCAAACTCAATGCTGACGGGGGACAGCGGCTCACCCATCTCGCGCTGCGCTGGACCATCCTCACCATGGTCCGGACGCAAGAGACCCGTTTCGCTGAATGGTCGGAGATTGAAGGCATCGACACGGCCGAACCCTTGTGGCGAATCCCCGCCGAGCGCATGAAGATGCGTTCCGAGCATCTTGTTCCCTTGCCGCCGCAAGCCGCGGCGCTTCTTGAGGAAATCGACCGGGCGAATATCTACCGTTCGGCGGGAAACATGAGGTTCGGCAGGTTCCTTTTCCCGGTTGTCGGGTCGAAAACATTGACGATCAGCGAAAATCGCATGCTCGACGTCATGTATCGTATGGGCCTGCGCGGGAAAGCAACCGTTCACGGGTTCCGTGGGCTCGCCAGCACTGTGCTGAACGAAAGCGGATTGTTCGAGCCGGACTGGATCGAGCATCAACTCGCCCATACGCCTCGAGGCGTTCGCGCAGCATACAACTCCGCCCGATATCTAAATCCCCGGCGTAAAATGATGTGCTGGTGGGCAGATTATCTCGATGCTGCGGAGACCCGGGGTAAGGCCGCACTTATTGGGCTACAGGCCGCTTAGCCATGACGCACCCTCTACGAAGGTGGAAGGTCGCGCCAATTGCTCTGGGGCCATTCTTCATCCACAATCACGCCCTCCAAGAACTTGCGGTGCTTCTTCTTGAGAAACCTATGCCTTCGTCCAGTCTCGCAGCCTCAACGAAGCCAAAGGGGGAAAAGAATCCTCAGACCAACCCCGCAACCGAGCCTTCCCGCCGTCCGACAGCCAATCCACACCGAACCGGGGACAACCACCACCGGTTCGCTGCTCTCATTGCCGCAGAATTCTCTTTCCCAATAATCTGCCAAAGTAGTGCTAAGCTAAGGTCGTCTGCCGCACCTGGCCGCTGCCCATTGCGACGGAACTTTTTTGCGAAAGGACGATATTATGAGGCTCATTTGAGGCGGTTCATCGAAATTAGACGATTGCAGATCGGCTATCGCTTGATGCGATGGTCAAGATCGGGCAGCGTGAGAACGGCCGATAGGAGTTTGGTATCGTGAGTTTGGCGCAGAATGCGATTTCCGATTTCCGGCTTGCCCGTCAGGCCAAATCATTACGATGGTTTTTGATGACCCTGCTGAATGCGAAATCACAGGTGGACGTTCGCCCCTTCAACACCCCCATCACGGTTCGTACGTCCTCACCCGACCTGAAAGTTGCGCTGAGTTGTCTTGGCGGGGAATTTGAGGCCCTTTGTTCCGCCGTTCCCGCGCTCGAGCACAATTTGATCATTGACGCTGGCGGCTATATAGGCGCGGCCGCGATATTCTTTGCGCAGAAATATCCCGAAGCCAAGGTGGTAACGTTGGAGCCCAGCAAAGAGAATTATGCGATGCTTGTGCGCAACACCCGGTCATGGAGCAATATTATTCCTTTGAATGCAGCACTTACCGCAGAGCCTGGCCAACTCACGTTGCACGATCGCGGTACGGGCCAATGGGGTTTTACGCTTGTCGGAAACGCTGCCGATCGCCCAACTTCGGTGCTGGATACGGTCGATTGCATCACCGTTGACCAGATTCTGCGTAAGGTAGGGGCTAAAGGTATCGACTTGTTCAAAATCGATATTGAAGGCGGCGAGCATGCGTTGTTGGGTAAAAATGCTGACTGGATCGAAAAAACGAATGCCATCTGCATCGAATTGCATGACCGGATCGTGGCGGGCTGCACCGATAGGTGGAATATTTCTGTTTCCGGGCGCAAGAATTTCAAGCTAGACGGGGAGAAATATGTTTCCCTACGCGCTGCCTGACCTCACTGCTCGCGAGGTGGCTTGGACCGGCAGTCTCGGGCCTAAATGTGACGCATAAGTCGATCACGCGTGCGTTCGATGACGGATGAAGATGCGTAAACGTTTTCTAAGGCCCTCGTATCGCGGCGCGATGGGCGCGGGGCGACTGGCAAGGCAACGCGAGGTCGTACTCGCGGCTTGGATTGCGGAATATGCGTTTCTCGGCTTCCTCCTGTGCTTGGTTTACAAGCTCGACAGGCTCGGGGTTATCCTTTTATTTTCCTTGTCTTTAACGTTAATCAAACTGCCCTTTCGAAAGAAGCAGATTTTCACTCCGCTCAGTTTAACGGCGATCGCCTACGTAGCGATCGCTTTGATAACGGCAATCTTTGTGTCGCTTGCAGACGGAATTTATAGAACTATTCAATTTTGTGCTACCGTTGCAGCGAGCATAGCAATTTATAGCTATATTAAATCTCTCAATACGAGTGAGGTTTCTACGCTTGTTAAGAAGATAGTGATATTGAACTGTGCAGTTCTTGTGCATATGGTAGCTTACCACGTCTATCATGGCCATTATGTTACGTGGAAATATCTGTACGATACAAAATTAGTTCTATCATCGTCGGTCATATTGTTATTTTACTGTGAAGACGAGATAAAGGCGCGCTGGAATACCACCGGGTGGGCCATATCGCTTGGCGCGCTATCGATCGCTGTCTTATGCAGCGGCGAGCGGAAGGCATATGTTTTGCTCGTCCTGGTATTTCTAATGTCTCGTGCACGGTTAATGAGCAAGATTTCTGTAGCAATGTGCGTGGTCGGGCTTGCGATCGCCTATATCAGCTTAGCCCCCGCTAATAGTTATGTTGCTCGTCAGCTTCGGAGTGTCTCCATGGGCGAGACGAGCCATGCTGAAACGCCATCCCGATATTTTCTCACGCGGCAGGGGATCGGTGATCAAAGCGACGAAATTAGAACATTTGTAAATCGCAATGCGCGCCGTCTTTTCATACAAAATCCGGTATTTGGGCTTGGGGCTACCGGATACTCACATTGGGCGCGCAAGACATATGGATATACCGGACTGTCAATGAACGTGCATGGCGAGATCAATCGTGTGCCCGTTGAAGGTGGAATGTTAGGAATCGTCATCGGTCTACTCTATTTCTATTTCTTGTTAATGAAGACGGTTAGGTATAACTTTAGTGGGTGGTCGTTTAGAACAACATCTCGTCAGCGAACAACGCTCTATCTCGCGACTTTCATGATCACTTATCTTTATTCCGAAGCCCTCGATACGACAATGCTCATGCTGGTGCTGCTCGTCGGTTTCATTACCGCAGGGCTGACGTTTGAACAATCGCGTCGTCCGTTTAGGGATCGCACTCGCCAGCGTGCTGACATCTTGGATGGCGCCCGCAAGCGCCTGCTCGTTCAACCGGCGGACCCGAACAACTCGGGCCTGGCCAGAGGCCGATAGCGGTTTGCCCGCTGGATCGGATTTGGCCCCGCCATCGCCGCCGCGGCAGAATGTTAAGGTGTTGAGGCGAAACGACGCAGAGAGGGGATGAATGGCGGGGGGGAGCCGCCCCGCTCCAACTGACTTTACCGGCAAGACATCCTATAGTTCGCACTTGCAGCATGTTTGGCTGACGGAGTCGTCAGCCTTCACGCTTCGGGCGGGACATGTTTGATCGCAGCGGGAGGCAGGGCGCAGTGACTCAGCGAAAATTTCAAGCGCTCGAGAGTTGCCGCGGCGTCTGCGCGTTGTTGGTTGCACTTTATCATCTCAGCGCCAACGGCCATTTCTATCAGTTTGCCGCGATACGGAAGGGCGGATTTCTGGGGGTCGCTTTCTTTTTCGTGTTGAGCGGATTTGTGATGATGCACGCCTATGGTCGCCGGATCACAGGGCTTGCCTCCTTCCGATCGTTCTTCCTGCGGCGTTTCGGCCGGCTCTATCCTCTTCATTTTGCAATGTTATCAATATTGTTAGGGATCGAATTCCTAAAATTGCTAATGGTGGATGGGTTCCATATCTCTTCGGGCATCCCCCCCTTCATGGGTGCGAACTCGGTGCCATCATTGTTTGCCAATCTCTTTCTTTTGAACGGCTTGGGGTTTCTCAATGATTTTACGTGGAACGGCCCCAGCTGGACGATAAGTACGGAATTCTGGGTCTACGGCATTTTCTTTCTTTTGATGGTCGGCACGCGGCGTGGTCATCTTTCGGGCGCCTTTGTGATAGCGGGGCTGGCTGGTGTCGCGCTTACGCTGAATGCGCTGGCAGGCCACCCTCTTAAGACGATCGAAGGCGCGGGTGCTTTGTCCTGCATCTACGGTTTTTTCCTGGGAATGATCTGTTATGAAGCTTTTCAATCCCCGATACGGAAATCGCTCAATCCAGCCGTCGCCGAGATTGTTGCCGCGATATTGGTCGTCGCTGTTTTTGCGTTCCCTGTTCCCTTAGTGGAGATTATTGCGCCGATAATTTTCGGGTTCGCGATTTTTTGTCTGGCGGAAGAGCAGGGGCCGGTTTCGAAAATGCTCACGACGCGTGTGTTAAATTGGATGGGAGCAGTCTCCTATTCAGTCTATTTGGTACATTTCGTGCTTCTTTCGGTCATGAACGGGGTCCTGCGTGTTGTGCAATCCAAGGGGCATTTGGAAATCTATCACGCCATCCCCGGCATCGAGGATCCGATGATTTCGATCGGCGGCGTTTGGGCCATGGATGGACTGGCCATCATATATGTGGGCACCTTGCTTCTTCTTTCAAATCTCACATATCGCTATATTGAGGTGCCGTGGCGGGATTACTTCAACCGCCTTGCAGGTCGAATGCCATTCCAAAATACCGCTCATGCGCTCGGCTGAATTCCGTCTAGCAAATATAGTAGGATTTTCTCGGGCAGGAGTTCGGGAGAAAATCATAATGTTGAGCATGTCCGCGCTTTTTAATCTCCATAGGCGATAAATGAACGCACCATTGGTCTCAGTTACGGTCATTTCTTATAATCAGCGAGATTATCTTGCTGCATCATTGCAGTCTTTACTGAATCAAACCTACGCGAATATCGAAATAGTCGTTGCGGATGATGCGTCTACCGATGGCAGTCGGGCGCTGATATCGGATTTTGCAGAACGAAACCCGCGGAAAATCAAGCCTGTGTTCGGCAGCAGAAACGGAGGTTTGGGCGCAAATCGAGATCGGGCGATGCAGGCCTGCTCCGGAACCTATGTCGCGTGGCTCGATGCTGACGATCTATCCGACCCATTCAGAATCGAAAACCAACTTCGATTCATGCTGGAACGACCACAGCTGAGTTTGTCCTACCATAATATGCGGCTCATTCGCGGCACCGAATTTACGGAGGAGCTGGTCTATGGGCACCACCGAAAGCCGCGGGAGGGGGATTTCCGGACATTGCTGCTTCACGAGAATTTTATCACGTCATCCTCTGTCATGATCGATATGACCAAGGTTCCATCTCGCGGTTACCACTTTGCTGAAGGTCCAACCTTTTCCGATTGGCATTACCTCATTCGTGCCGCGTCATGCGGCTCGATCGGTTTTCTCGATCAGGTTTTGGGATCTTATCGCCGGCACGATCAAGCAGCCACACACAATGCGCGCAATATGTATAGCGGAGTGAGAATGCGTCGAGAGCAAGCGCTGAACGCAATGCGTCAAGAGTATACCGCCGATCGGGAGCTCATTCTCTATTGCCAGGCGCGGTTCCATCTCAGTCAGCTGGCTGCAGCCTATCGAGAGCAGAATATGGGCGCCTTCCTTCGCTATCTGGTTCGGCTGGGGGGCAGTCCAAAGATATCGTTACGCGCTTTGGCGGACAGGCGCGCGCAGCGTTATCTCTTGGCAAGCCATGATTGAGCGAGTTTCGCACCGATGTTTTCCTCGTTGATTTCGCGCCTTTGGGGGCGCATCCAAAATTGCCGTCGTCACATCACGGTCGCAGGCTCGGCCCGGATTCATCCCGCATCCAAATTGGCTTTAGAGCAAGGCGGGACGATCGCCTTGGGGCCGGGAAGCCGGATCAGCCGCGGCGCGATCTTGAGCACTCACGGAGGCGTGATTGAGATCGGAGAGCATTCGACGATAAATCCTTACAGCGTATTGTATGGAGGGGGCGGCTTGCACATCGGCAACTTTGTCCGGATAGCGACCCATGTCGTCATCGTTCCTATGAATCACGGAACAGCCGATGTTACCGTGCCAATTGCCCGCCAACCGCTCACGGCGCGAGGAGTAAAAATCTGTAACGATGTCTGGATTGGAGCTAACGTTGTGATACTCGACGGGGTCGAAATAGGTGAAGGGAGCGTGATCGGCGCGGGCTCTGTGGTAACCCGCTCGCTTCCCCCGTTCGGTATCTACGTGGGCAACCCGGCTAAGCTGGTCAGGTCCAGGAAAGATTGCGCATGAGCCAGTCAATTACAGCCAAAGCATTTAAGGGCGGCCTATTCAGTATATTCATGCGATTTGGTAACATCGGTATAAATATCATTGTCCTTTCACTGTTAGCACGACTGCTCAGTCCGCTGGAATATGGTGTATTTGGAATTATAACGTTGATCGTGGGGCTTATTTCGATCGTCCCTGCTTCCATTGGCCAATCTATCGTTCAAATTGCTCAGGACGATCCGGCCGCCGTCGGAGCCGGAAATGTTCTGACCTTGGCGGCTTCGTTCCTCTGTTGCCTGATGGCGCTATGCTTAGCCGCAATTCTGATACCTCTGATCGGGCTTGACGCTTATCACGGCGCTTATTTCTGGATGATGGTATCGCTGCCCTTAATATCAATGACTGTATACCTTGATTCCGTACTAGGGCATCGCCATCAATTCTACAGGGCTTCCGTTGCCGACTTTGCCGGCCAGGTGAGCGGAAGTTACCTGGCCACACTTATTCTCGCGTCATTGGGTCAAGGCGTGATGGCACTCATTTGGGGCAATATAATTTATTACGGTGTGAAGCTTATCGGCCAATTAGCTGGAAATGCGAGCATCGTCACCAAATTGCGCCGTCCTAATAGCAACATTGTTAAGTCCTCGGCTTGGTTTACGGTTATTCAACTCGCTAATTATCTAGGGCGCAGCGGCGATAACCTTGTTGTCTCCCACGCACTCGGGCTTCCCGCACTGGGAATATATGGACGCGCCTACAACTTGATGGCGAAGCCGGTGTTGGCCGTATCTGGCTTCGTGGGTTCCATCTTCTATCCGTTGTTGGCCTCGGTGCGATCCGAGCCGGCCCGCTTTAGGCGCGGCTACGAACGCGCAACCTTGTTTTGCGCCCTGTTGGGATTGTCCCTAGGCGGATATTTCATCGTGCATTCGAGACTGATCGTTTTGGTTGTACTGGGAAATAAGTGGGACACAGCCGTCGCGCCTTTCGCTGTGTTAGCTGCAGCGACCTACTTTCGTTTAGCGTATCGGGTTACCGAAACCGTTGCATTCGCCGCTGGAAAAGTGAGAAGCGCCGCGAGCCGCCAGCTTATATACGCGCTATTAGTTGTCGTGGGAGCGCTATTTGGCTCGCATTGGGGATTGGTCGGCATTGCGACAGCAGTCTGTATTGCACTTGCTGCCTTCTTTGCGCTGTCTGTTTCATTCGCTAACAAATTGGCAGGGTTGGCAACATATGATTGGCTGAAACTGCATATTCCTTCGGCGATTGCGGTTTTGCTTGCCGCAGCCTGCTCTCGATTGTTGTTATCGCACACGCATTTGAGTGAACTGCTAAGCTTGGTTTTATCGACGATGCTATATTGGTCGATATTCACCATGATCATTTTGATGCATTCATTTATTAACTCTAAAAGCGAAACATCCCTGTTCGTTCATTCGCTGATATTGCAGGTTTTCAAATTCGATATCGCGCAGCGACTTGCGCCAAACGCCAGGAAAGCGTGCTAAAGATCCCGCGCCGGCTCAGTAGGCAGGCGGCGATGGCCCGCTGTGCGGATCCGTTGAGCAAGAGCTATGGTCGAAACGGTCCGTTCAGCGACGGCGTCGATGCTGAATATCTCCTTGGCGCGATCACGGGCTGAAGAGGCGATACGGCGACGTGTCGCAGCAGGCAATGCGTAAGCGTTATGGAGCGCAGCAGCGAGTGCCGTCGCAGTTGGTTCGCGAACGATAAAGCCGTTTTCACCATCGGTTACGACATCCTCGACCCCGCTGGCGGCAAAAACAATGGGTATGCATCCCGCCGACATGGCCTCAAGCAATGAATTGGATTGCCCTTCACGCAGGGAGGCAGATACAAAGAAATCGCTCGCAAGAAGATGTGGATATACATCATCAACGCCTCCCGAAAATGAGATGCGTTCCGATCTGTTTGTCGATGCCGCCAATTGTTTCAATCTTTTCAGTTCGGGCCCATCGCCGACAAATTGAAAAGCGAAGTTTTCCAGCGCCAGCAAATTTTCAACTGCCCGATAGAGCGTGTCGACGTTCTTATCCGCGACCAGGCGCCCGGTGTAAATGAAGCGCCCGCCCGTTCTGGTTTCGAATGACTCGTGAATCTGAGCTTGCGAGGGAAGCTCAACGCCGTTCGGAAAGCTGATGATCCGGCTTGGAGGCACCTTTAGACGCCTCAGATCTTCTTCTATCTGGGCGCTGTTGGCGACAAATATGTTAACTGTGCGAAGCAGCAATCGCTTGACCATCTTGCCGTAAATGTAGCGCTTTTGGTCAAGCGCGAAAAAGTCCAATGACTCGCCCCCACCGCCAAGCTTGAGCAAGAGCGGCGAATGCAAACGCCGAGCCGCCAAAGCCGGAGCGAGCGCATGCAAACGTGCATGAAATACATAGATCGGAACGCCGGCGAAGCATGGCTGCGTGTAGCGGTTGAGAAATTTGTAGGTCCATTGCACGAATGAGAGCAAATGCCGCCCACCATAATTGGGATATTGCGGCACATGAATCCGCTCCACCCGTCCGAACGAGGTCTCCTCGATCGCTTGCGTTGCAGCATCGATCGAAGGCGTAACGAGGGTGACATCGATGCCCAGGCGACCCAAGGCTTCTGCGAGTATCTTGGCTTGGCGCTCCGCTCCACCATAGCTGTCTGGAAAATAGGCACCGACAACAAGCAAAAGGCGCTTTTCAGGACCACCCGCCGTGGTCATGGCACACGCTTGGTTGGCGTCAGCAGCTCGGGAAAGGTCGTCTCAGCACATGCGCGCCAGGTAAAGGATTGCGCGCGCTGATAAAGTGCGTCCCCGGTTTGCATTCGCAGCTGGGGGTCATTGGCCAATCCTGCGATCGCTCTGCCCATCCCGGCGAAATCGATGGGATCGAATAACAGTGGATAATCTTCTCCGACGACTTCGGGGATCCCTCCGACCCGCGTTGTAATCGAAGGGCAGTGCTGAGCCGCCGCCTCGAGCAAAACCAAGCCAAACCCCTCAATCTTGGTCGATTTGGGTTGAGCGCAAAGAATATGTACGAGCGCGCGGCTGTAAAGTCGCCGCAAGTCCTCGTCGGATAATCGGCCGGTCATTAATATTGCGATGCCGGCGGCGGATGCCGCATCCTTGACATCGGACATGTGCTGGCCAGGTTCGGCCCGCCCCGCGATGACATACACAAAATTGCGCAGGCCAAACCTGTCGCGGGCGATCTTCAAGGCCTCGATCGTTTCAAGCTGACCCTTGCGATCTTCAATGCGTCCGACTGACGCTATAATAGCGGCTTCGGTGGGCAATCGGGCAAGCTCGGGATGACGAAA
>Ga0207678_10005861_pt1 | contig 10955 bp, 6 predicted proteins | sample KBSC63metaG_FD_184319 | JGI IMG/M metagenome (GOLD analysis project Ga0207678, IMG submission 184319) | Corn rhizosphere microbial communities from Kellogg Biological Station, Michigan, USA - KBS C6-3 metaG (SPAdes) (version 2) | ecosystem: Host-associated > Plants > Roots > Rhizosphere > Soil ...
CATAGACGAAGATCCCGACCGCGCCCGCCACCAGCCGCCGGTTGCGCAACAGCAATGGCCAGTCGAGCCGCGCCCCGGCAATGTCCGCCTGCGCCGATCGGTCGAGCAGCGACCGATTGAGGAAGAACATGGCGGCGAGCGCCGCCAGCACTAGAATGGCGAAGATGAAGGGTGGGGCGATCTCCACGATTGCGGGCAACCCCGTCGTCGCGGGATTGCCCAGCACATATTGCGCGGCGACGAGCGGAGCGACCACGGTACCGACCGAATTGAACGCCTGCAGCAGGTTGAGACGATAGGCAGCGCCTTCCGCGCTCCCGACCACCGCCACCACCGTATTCGCCGCGATCTGGAGGAATGTGATGCCCGCCGACAGCATCAGCAACGAGAAGAGCACCATCGCATAGGAATGGAGCCCATGCGCCCACAGGAACAACATGCAAGAAACCGCCATCACCCCCAGTCCGATCGCGGCCGATCGCATATAGCCGATCGCGATGATCGCGAGCGCGATCGGAATCGCGAACAACAGATAGCTCATGTGGAACGCGAACTGGATCAGCAGCGCACGCACATAATCGAGCCCATAGACCAACGTCATGCGCGGCACGAACAGGCTGATGGTCGAGGACAGGAAGCCACCGATGAAGAAGACGCCGATCGACAGGCGGAACAGCCGCGTTGCATTGTCCTGATGAGCCATCCCCGTCACGGACCGAATATTTACCGCTTGAGCAACGACTTGCAACGGCCGTGAGGTCGCAGACAGGATCTATGTTGACATCGATGTCTGACTCGTCGAGAAGTCGATCCGACGCAACTCTTTGGGTCTCCTACCCCCCCTAGGCTGCTTCGGTAGCCGGGAATTGACGGCTGCCGCGCTCTGCGCGGCGGCCGTTCCTTTTTAGGGCTGTCGTCGAGGCCTCAAGAGCTGCGGCTTCCTCCCGATAATGCTCGCTTCGTCGGATAAACCTACGGCACAAGCCTGTTAGCGCTAACGTTGCATTTATTGACATCGATGTCGATCATGATACGCGGATAACCAAGCAGGAAAACACTGCTTGTCCAAAGAAACGGCGTCTGGGGAAAGTCGCCGTAAAAGGGAGGTAATATGAACGGCTTACGGCTTTCGTCGGCGCTTGCGCGCTCGGCTTCCGCTTTTGCAATCGCAACCTGTTTGATGGTCCCCGGCCTCGCGTTGGCGCAGACGGCGTCGAATTCGGGCGCCGTGACCGGCGCCCAACCCGCTACCGCCAATCCGGCCGTAGCGCAGGCCGATGCGCTGGCCGGCGATGAGGTTGTCGTGACGGGCATCCGCGCCTCGCTCGAGCGTTCGATCGCGATCAAGCGCGACTCGACCGGCGTGGTCGATGCGATCTCGTCGGAAGATATCGGCAAGTTCCCCGACACCAATCTCGCGGAGTCGCTTCAGCGCATCACCGGCGTCTCGATCAATCGCGTCAACGGCGAAGGCGCGACCGTGACGGTTCGCGGTTTCGGTCCGCAGTATAACCTCGTGACTTTGAACGGCCGCCAGCTCGCCGCGGCCAACGTCACGGTCGTCGGTGGCGACCAGAATGGCGATGGCGCGGGCGGTTTCGATCGTTCGTTCGATTTCTCCAACCTCGCGTCGGAAGGCGTGAAGACGCTCGAAGTCTACAAGACCGGCCGTGCCGCGGTTCCGACCGGCGGCATCGGCGCCACGATCAATGTCGTCAGCCGCAAGCCGCTCGATGCGCGCGAAAGCGGCTTCAACGGCTCGATCGGCGCCAAGGCGGACTACGATCGCAGCACGCGCGACTGCGTCTCCTGCGGTAGCCATGTCACGCCCGAAGTTTCCGGCGTTCTGAGCTGGTCGAACCCCGAACAGACGTTCGGCGTCTCGATCTTCGGCAGCTATCAGCGCCGCAACTTCTCCGTGCCGAGCGTCGCCAATAACGGCTGGAACATCGTCAAGCTGTCCGATTTCCTGAACACGGGCGGACCGTACATCAACGCATCGACCAAGCTGAACAATACTCCGAGCGATCCCACCACATTGGTCGGTGTGCCGGACGACTTCCGCTACCATTTCTCGGAAGATCGCCGCACCCGCATTAACGGCCAGGCCTCGGTCCAGTGGAAGCCGACTGACACGCTGACCTTCACCGCGGACACGTTGTACGCGCAGGACAAGCAGATTGAGCGCCGTTCGGACGAATCCAACTGGTTCAACCGTCCGTTCGACGTCGTAACTTTCAACAGCAATCCGGGTGTCGTGACGACCACCTATCTCCACGAAACGGAGAATGGTTCGACCAAGGATAGCGGCTCCGAACAGGCTTATCGCGCGCAGAAAGGCCAGCTCAAGGATTTCGGCCTGAATGCGAAATGGGATGTCACCGACAATTTCCACATCGTCGCGGACGGCCATGTCAGCATCGCGTCCAGCTCGCCGGATAACCCCAACGGCGTCAGCTCGACGGCGGTGGCGATCTCCTCGCCGATCCTGTCGCAATATGGGCTGGATCAGTCGACGGGTTTCCCGCGCGAGACCATCTCGACCAACGATTCTGCCAAGGGCAACAATAACGGCCATTGGGACGTGGGCGATCTCGCCACCCAGCAGAACCGCCAATTCTCGTCCTGGCAGCGTCAGAATCTGAAGGAAGGCCGCGTCGATGCCGGCTGGGATCTGGGTGGCGGCAGCCGCTTCGATTTCGGTGGCGATTATCGCAAGTCGAACGTGGATCAGCGTCAGTACAACACCATCCAGACGCTGGGCGACTGGGGCAATGCCAACCCGCGCGACGTGAATGCGATCGCTCCGGGCCAGGTGCAGGAATTCTGCCTAGTCTGCACCTTCCATCACCACGATCCGAAAGCAGCCGGCGACGCCCTGATCTCATGGCGCACTCAGGACGCGACCAAGCTCTACAACACGCTGTTCGACGCCTATAAGGCATTGGGCCACAACATGCGTATCGACGCGAACACCAACAATCGCGTGAAGGAAAATATCTGGGCGGTTTACGGTCAGTTCACGTGGAAGGGCCAGGTTGGCGATCATGACGCCACCATGGTGGCAGGTGCCCGGTACGAGCAGACGCGGGTGAATTCCACGTCGCTCCAGACCATTCCGACCGCGGTCGTGTGGCAGGCCGATAACGACTTCACGATCTTCCAGTCCGCGGATCAGCAGCCGGTCTCCGCGAAGGGCCGGTACAACAACCTGCTCCCTTCGTTGGACTTCCAGCTCGCCATCCGCGACAATCTGATCGGTCGTTTCTCTTTCTCCAAAACGATCTCGCGCCCGAATTACGGCAACCTGTTCGCGTCCACGACGGCAACGCCTCCGGGGCGGCCGACCGTGCTCGGTGGCGTTCCGGGCGGCTTCAAGAATGATGCCGATCTGCAGCCGCTGATATCGGACAATTTCGACCTGTCGCTGGAATGGTATTTCAAGCCGGGCAGCTATCTGTCGGGGGGCTTCTTCGAGAAGCGCGTGCACAATTTCATCGGCAACAGCCTGGTCAACCAGAACCTGTTCGGCCTGCGCGACCCGACATCGGGTCAGCCCGGGACCCGTTCGGGCACGGCCAAGACCGCTCTGCAGAGTATGGGCTATGACCTCAGCGACGTGAACCTGTTTACGCTCACAGCGCTGATGCAGCAGCATGGTGGCAATCTTGCTGCGGCCCAAACGGAGTTCAATGCGAACTACGACACCACCAACCGCGCGTTGAAGCAGTCGTTCGTCGACTCGGTGCTCGCAGCCGTGGATATCCTGCCGGACTCGAGTGACCCGTTGATGCAGTTCCAGGTCAACACTCCGATCAACAACAAAGACGCGAAGATCTGGGGCTTCGAGCTTGCCGGCGAATATTTCTTCGGCAATTCGGGTATCGGCGTCGCCGGCAGCTACACGCTGGTGCGTGGCGATGTCGGGGCCAATGTCACCGCGGACCCGAGCGCCAATCAGTTCGCGCTGGTGGGCCTCAGCGACACGTTCAACGTGACTGCCATCTACGACAAAAACGGCATATCGGCTCGCCTGGCGTACAATTACCGCAAGAAGTTCCTCTCGGATCTTAACCGCGGCGGCAGCCACAATCCGGTCTTCACCGCCCCTTACGGACAGCTCGACCTGAACGTGAGCTACGACATCACGCCCAAGATCTCGGTGTCGTTCGAAGGGATCAACCTGACCGAGGAAGGCATCCGCACTTATGGTCGCGACAAGGTCGAGACCTTCTTCATGCAGGAAGGCTCCGCGCGCTTCCTGTTGGGTGCACGTTACAAGTTCTGATCTTCGGATCCGAACCCGAGATGGAAGGGCCGCTGGCGACAGCGGCCCTTTTCTTTGGTCCCCGCCCGAGCCAAAGAATATCGTTCTGGAGGGGAGACTGGACAAAAGCTTTGCTTTGGGCGACGATTTACCGTCGGCCCGGAGGGGTGGCATAGGGGGTTGTTATGAACATCCGGACGTACCTGGCGGGCGGCGCGGCTGCCGCCACGCTGATGCTCGGTGCCTGCCACAAGGCAGATGATGCCGCGACCAATGAAGTCAATGCGGCCGAGCTTTCGAACATGGCGGACACCAACGCCAATGACGAGATGATGAACGAGGATAGCGGCAACCAGGCTGCCATGAACGCGAGCTAAGACGGAGCGGGCATCGTCCCGCCGCGGGGGCCGCATCTATATATCTTCTTCCAGAGCGCGGAGCCCGTTGCGCGCCATCTTGCCCATGGGATTTAAGTGCCGGAAAATCATTTTGGATAGCGCTACCATTGCAATACGGACGGAGCGGTCCTTTCGGGGGACAGGGCGATTCTGGAAACGGTTTCCGGCCGGAACGACGTCGATCCAGCTTCCGTTACATCGTGTCGGCTAGCGGCGGCTTCGGATCGAGATAGCGTCGAACCAGATGGTTTCATCCCCCGATATTCCGACGCTGCGTCTGTGCAGCCTGCTGGAGAGCGCGGCATATGCGGCGATCTTCATCACCTTCTGGGCGCGCCGCCGCGATCAGCCTTATTTACTGCACTGGGGCATGAGCTCGGTTCTCTACGCGCTCGCGCTCTTCGGATTCGAATTCAGGCCCGGTCCCGCAACGCCCTGGACCAGCGCCACGAATTACGGGCTCGTCGCGCTGGCCGACTTTCTGCTGATCACGGGCATGCGGATCTTCGATGGCAAGCCAGCCTTCCGCCCCTGGATGGCGCTGCCGATCCTGGCAACCGCGCTCGCTGTTGCGCTGCCGATCGCCTTGATACCCGGCCATAATGGTTTGACGGTGAGTCACGTGCTGGGCTCGATCGGGCTCGGCGCGTGCATGGTGATATGCGCGCTCGCGATCTTGCGCGGTGCCGACGACATTGCGGCGCCGCGCCGGATCGTCGGCATTGCAATGTTGGCCTACGGTCCCGGCTATATCGTGTCGATCTGTATCGAATTGTGGGGCGCCTTCGGTTCGACCACGCTCGATCTTTTGCCGATGCTGCAGGATCAGGTCCTGCTTGGCGTGCTCAACCTCGGTCTGCTCGCGACCCCGTGGGAGCGTGCGCTGCGCGAGCTCAAGGAATCGGTGCTCCGCGATGCGCTCACCGGCGCCTGGAATCGTGCCGCGCTCAAACAACATGATGCCGAGCTCGCGCAGCCCGCGACCAGCCTGTTCCTGATCGACATCGACCATTTCAAGAAGATCAACGACACGCACGGCCATGCTGCGGGCGATGCGGTGCTGATCGCCCTGTCAGCCCACGTCCAGGCACTTGTCGCGGAGCGTGGCGGCATGTTCGTTCGGCTGGGTGGCGACGAGTTTGTGATGGCGGCGCCGACCACAGACGATCGCGACGCGAGCGCGCTTGCCGAGCGAATCCGTGCCCTTCCCGATCCGGTTTCGACCGGCCTGCCGCTTTTCTCGCTCAGCATCGGCCAGTCGCGTGTCCACACCGATGAGACCAGCCTGTCGCAGGCGATGGCCCGCGCCGACCTCTCCCTCTATCGCGCTAAGGCCGGCGGACGCGACCAAGTTGCCGCGGCCTGAGCCTCGGCCGTTATGCTCAGGCCGCGCGCGATTCCAGCTTGGATTCGAGTAGCCGCGTCGCCTCCCCGGCGGGGACGGGCCTGCTAAAAAGAAAACCTTGTATCGAGGTCGCGCCCTGACGACGGAGAATAGCGAGCTGGGGCTGCTCTTCGACCCCCTCCGCGGTTGTTTCCATCCCGAGCGCATCGGCCAGGTCGATGATCGCCTTGACGATTGCCCCCGCGCCCGGGCGCGACAGGAGCGCGACCACGAAGGAGCGGTCGATCTTGATCTTGTCGAACGGAAAGCTTTGCAGATAGCTGAGCGAGGAATAGCCCGTGCCGAAATCATCGAGCGCGATCCGAACGCCGAGGCCGCGCAATGTGTGCAGCAATTGCAGCGTGCTGTCCGAGCGCTCGAGGAAAAGGGATTCGGTGATCTCTATCTCCAGCCGGTCAGGCCTGAGACCGCTATTTTGCAGTGCCTGAAGCACGACGTGGCTGAGCCCCGGTCGTTGGAACTGGACCGACGACACGTTGACGGCGACGCGGACATGATCGGGCCATAAGGCCGCTTGACGGCATGCCTCCTGAACCACCCATGCGCCGATCTGAACGATCAGCCCGGTTTCCTCGGCGATCGGGATGAATTCCACGGGTGGGATCGAACCTCTTGTCGGGTGATTCCAGCGCAATAGCGCCTCGAATCCCCCGACCCGATCTGCGCTCAGGTGGAACAGCGGCTGGTAATGAAGTTCAAGCTCACCATTGACGAGTGCCTGACGGAGATCGACCTCGATCGAGCGCCGCGCCTGGGCGACCGCGTTCATCGGTTCCTCGAAGAAGCGATAGGTGCCGCGGCCCGCTTCCTTGGCCTTGTAGAGTGCAAGCTCGGCGCTCCGCAGCAGCGCATTGTCGCTCGTCCCGTCGGCGGGCGCGATCGCGATTCCGATGCTGGCCTTGCTCTCCAGCAGATGTTCGTTGACCTGGATCGGTGCCTCCACGGCAGCGAGCGCCCGCCGGGCCAGCTCGTCGATCGCGCCCGTATCGCCTCCGAATGCCTTTACCAGAACGAATTCGTCGCCGCCCAACCGCGCCACAAAGATATCGCCCAATTCTTCGCTCAGCCGGGTCGCGATCCCCCGCAACAATTCGTCGCCGGTCGGGTGGCCCAGCGTGTCGTTCACGCCCTTGAAATTGTCGAGATCCATGCAAAGCAATGCGACATTGCCCCGGCGCCGCTCGACCATGCGCAATTGATGCTCAAGATGCTGGTTGAAATTGGCGCGGTTGGGCAAGCCGGTCAGCAGATCGTTGAAGGCAAGATGCGTGATGCGCTTCTCACGCTCGACAATGTCGGACGACATGCGGTTGAAAGTCGCAGCGAGACGGCCCAGTTCGTCCTGGCTGCTGATGGGCACGCTCGCAAGCTGGCCATCGGCGAGCTTGCCCGCTGCTGCATCCAGTAAGGAGATGGGAAGCGTGATCGAGCGCGCCATCCGCCACGTCGCCAGAACGACCAGACCGAGCCCGAGAACGCCAATCACGGCGATCGCGATTTCGAGCGGGCGATAGGGGCTGAGTGCAAGCCGCATCGGATATTGCAGGAGCAGCACAGCCGGAGGCGAACCCGGCACGGTCGGCAGCGGCTTGGCGAGCGCGATCGACAGGCCGCCGGGGCCGTCTATTTCGGCCGGCTGGCCGCGGCGCCAATTGGCTTCAATGAAGCGGCTGATCGAGGGATCGGCAGTCCTGGCGCTGGCGTCCGCGCCGCCCCAATTGCCGTCGCTGCGGCGCATATAAACCGCAGCTGTCAGCGGGATCGCCGACATGCGTTCGAGCAAGCGCATCTCGCGCTGATCGAGCTCGGCGGCGAACACTACCCAACCGGTGAGCGCAGGGGCCATGATTGGGGCAGCAACGATCTTGTGCGCCTGACCACCGAGGTTGGCGACGCCGGCGGTGACGCCTTCGTCGAGCCGGGTCGAGAGGGCCGAGGCATCCGGAATTTCGCGGGGCTCGGGCAGACCGGTGACCGTGCCGTTCACGTCGATTATGAAAGCAGTGCTCAGTCCTACGCGGTGGCGCAGATTGACGAGCGCGGACTCAATTGTGTTCTTGTCATTCGTCGCGACCGCTGCGCGGAAGCCGAAGTCGCGAGCGAGTAGCCCCGCCGCGCCACGCAATTGGCTGGTTTGCTGATCCCACAACCGATCGAACACTGTGCCGTTGGCGATCAGTTCCTGGCGGACCTGGACCTTCGAATTGTGCGCAACCACGCCGAACAGCAGGCCCGCCACGCACAGCATTCCGACCGCGAACAACCCGGCATAGAGCACCGCCAGGCGCGTGCGCAGTTGACGGAAGCCGAAGTGGCGCTTGAAGCGCATTGTCAGTAACCCGACCCCGAATCGTGCGGTGGCGCGCGCATCGGCGCCACGAAACGCTCTGCGTGCGCGCCCGCCTCCGCCAAAGTGACGTTGCGCGAGATGCTGTTGCCGGGCGCGCGCAAATAGGGGTGCCACACCGAGATTGTGACGGTGCCGGCGGGAACATCGCGCAGCAGGACATGGCCGTTTGCGTCGGCCGTCTTCGCCCATGGTGTGTCGACCACGTCCAGATAGGCGATCATGCGGTCGTGAATATTGCAGCCCAATGGCACGATGCCCGGCTTGTCGAACAAGACCGATTGGTTCTGTTGCTTGCTGGCGAGCTTGAGTTCAAATTTCTTCGCCGCCGAGAAGGAATAAACATGATGCCGGACCGGGTCGTGGTTCATGAACATCACGGTCGCCCCCACCGGCACCGCTGTGACAAACGGACGGAATTGAATATCCTGCTGATCGATCACATAGGCCCCGCTCGGCCGGGGCCGGGGGGTCGGATGGCCAACCGGATGGACCGCAACTACCGCCCCCGCGATTGGCCTACCGTCGGCTCCGTGCACCTGTATATCGAGGTCAGCCGCGCACGCCGCCGCCGGCAGCGCCGCCGCGCCCCAGGCACCGTGAAGGACCATGATCCAAAAATGCGGACGGCGCATAGGCGAGGCGGTATCATCAAAGTCTAAGCAAACCCTAACCCGGGATGGTGATTTGCAAAATTTAACCTGCGGTTGCGGCGCGCAGGCGCAAGGTCAGGCGCAGTACATTCTGGTTCTGGTGCGGGTCGAGACCTTCGCGTAGCCGGGCGTTGCGTCGACTGTCGATATGAAGCGCTTCCGCCAGCAGGGTTGCATGTCGCATTAGCGGCCAGCGCGCGGCTGCGGTTGCGGCCCAGCCCGTCTCATCGTCGTCCGACAGGACCCGGCTGCCATGGTTGCGCGTGCTGAACGCCTCGATCCGCCCTGATACCGAGCCTTTCGAAAGCTGGCGCGTGCCAAGCAGGAAGGCGGAACGATAGCGCATGTCGATCCAGCGCCGCCCATCCGCACCCAGGAGTCCCATGATCGTGGTGCCGTCGATCGCCTGGGCGGTGAGTCTGGTCCTGTCGTCAAGATCAAGCGTCGCGCCAAGATGGTTGAAACGCGTGCGCCAACCCCATTGCAAGCCTGCATCCAGTGCTTCGGGGTCACCGCGATTGTCATAGTGGAAATATTGAATCTGGAATGGCCCCGGCGGCGCCCAGGTCAATTTCGCATACCAGCCGATATGGTGATCCAGATCGATCGTCGGTCGCGTCCGCAGTGCCTGCATGCCATCGCGCATGAAGGCGTTCATCAACGGCAGCGGCTGGAGGCTGAACAGTGTCGCTTTCTCGTCGTGCAACGCCCAGCCGCGGAAGGTGAGAAGGGTGCCCGCGGTATCGTTCAGTTCGAAGGCGGCGGCGGCAAAGGCGAGGCGGTGTTCGCCAATCATCGTGCTGAAATTGGCTTCGACCCCGCCAACCTTCACTTCCTCGCCGATCCAGCTGTTGATCGCGGATGGTGTGACGGTTTCGACCACCGGCCATTCCGCGCCGCCATGTTCCAGGCTGACCGGAGGATAGAAAATGCCCGCGCGCACGTTCATGCGGACCGTGCCGAGCGGCAAGGGCCGCCAGCGCAGATAGGCCTCGCTGACATCGACCGCTTTGTCCTGGCCGCGCTGCGCGACCACCGAGAGCAGGCCGCGCAGCGACCAGCCGAAATCGGGCTGCAGCACCAGGCCGGCTTCGGTGAAATAGGGGCGCGCGCGCAGCCCGTTGCCGTCGGCATTGCCGAAACGGGCTTTGCCGGTCCCGCCGGATCCGTTCTTCTCGTCAAGCCATGCGCGCGGACCGTTCGCGGTGGCGAGATCGAAGTCGGCATAGGCGGTCAGCAATCCCGTCTCGGCAGGATCGGTGGCATGTGCCGGAGCCGCCGACAGCAAGGCCGCGGCGACGGCCAGGAAGCCGATCCGGCGAGTAAATATGGCAAGGGAGGCATTCCGACCCATTCGGCCCCCTTACGTCGATATGCTTAAGAGGGGTTTACCAGCGATCGGCGCGCCGCCATCGCTCCGGCCTGGACCTTGATCGGTTCAGGCTCCAGGCCTCAGCGCCGGACGTCGAGGCCGCCTTCCAGAAACGCAGCCAGATCACGCCGCGTAAACAGGCTCGCGTCGCCCGGCAGGCTGTGCTTGAGCGCGGTCAGCGCCAGGCCTGTCCGTGCGACATCTTCAAGGCCCAATCCTTCAAGCAGGCCGTGCAGCACGCCCACCGCGAAGCTGTCGCCCGCGCCGATCCGGTCGACGATGCCGGAAAGCAATAGCTCGCCGGTCTGGAAACCCCGTTCGGGCGTGTCGATCCGCGCGGAGAGGCGATGCCGGTCGCTATCCTCGACGTGGCGCGCGGTCGAGGCCATCAGCCTGAGCTTGGGGAAGGCGTCGAATGCGGCCTCCGCCGCCTCGCGCCGGCGATCCGCGCCATCTCCGGAAATATGCCTGTCGAGCAGAAGCGCGACGTCGCGATGATTACCGAACAGGATG
>Ga0207678_10005863_pt1 | contig 10954 bp, 6 predicted proteins | sample KBSC63metaG_FD_184319 | JGI IMG/M metagenome (GOLD analysis project Ga0207678, IMG submission 184319) | Corn rhizosphere microbial communities from Kellogg Biological Station, Michigan, USA - KBS C6-3 metaG (SPAdes) (version 2) | ecosystem: Host-associated > Plants > Roots > Rhizosphere > Soil ...
CTCGCAGCGCATGCGCGATGCGGAGCCGCTCGCCATGAAGGACGAGCGCGTAGCCGCGGTGGTGATGATGCAAGATGACGAGGTGAGGCGCAGGGCGGAGACCGCGCTCGCGAGCGAGATCACCAAGCACGGCGCGAAGCGCGTGCCGATGTACACGCTGTTTGCCAGCAGCGCCATTGCGGACGAGGGTGCCGCAAAGGCGGCGCTGGAACAGGCCCAGGTCAAGGGAGCTGTGGTGATGCGGCCCTATCGCGCGCAACACACGGTGGTGACGCCCGCATCGACGTATACCGCGCCGCTCTACAACGCATACTGGGGCGCGTATTACCCGTACGGTTGGGGTGGCGCCTACGGCGGATCCATGACGGATCCGGTCAATCCCTATCGGACCACGTACGGTGCGCAACAATCGTACACGGTCGATGTCAAGACGCCGGAGCACGTCGAGAGGTACGACGTGGTGCGAGTGGAAGTGCTGGTCTACTCCTTCAAGCAGAACCGGCTGGTGTGGGTCGGAGAAGCTGAGAGCACCGACCCCGGCAAAGTGGAGAGCTTCGTCGAGGAATTGACCGAGCTCACGGCGGACGAACTCGACCGGGTCTACTTGCTGAATCGCTGATACGGCGGGCAAGGCGCCGCGGCCAGCTAGGTTTTGGTCGCGGCGTCCAGCGCTTGCCATCCGTCTGGAGGCTCGGAGGCGTAACCCAGCGAGACGGTGAGCTTCAGCGCAAAGCGCTCGTCGAGGCGGACCGCGAGCTCGGTCTCACGAGCACGCGCAGAGCGGCGCGACGAGCTTCCGAAGTTCCTGCACTGCCTGCAGGAGAAATTTCCCCAGCACTACGCCATGACGTTTCTGGGCTTCGCGCTCGGCAAGCGACCGTCGACACACGCCGCTCCGCCGCCGGGGTCCGGCATCCTACGCAACCCAATGATTCGCAGGGGGCAGGGGCCCTCCGGGAGGGGGGAGGATCTGCGTTGGCAGAATCGAGAGAGGAGCGGAGCCTATCGATATGAAGCAGGACATTTCGTGGGCGCAGTAGGACTTGAACCTACGACTTCAACCGTGTGAAGGTCGAAGAAGCGCGCGTGCCTGCTCGTTCCGGCTCGTTCCGCCTCGTGCCCGCGCGTTTGAACAAACTACCAAAAACACCGAGAAAGACCGTCAATTCGCGTGCCTGCTCGTTCCAGCTCGTGACAGGTTGATGGGGGTGGGTCGGTATTCTTGTCGGTACTCGGCGCTAGAGTACCGATTGGCGCGAGCGCGCCGCTCATCCCAGCTCGTGCCCATTCGTGCCGCAGCTTCATTGATGCGGCGGAGAGGTAGCTGCCCTCGGGCAACTGCCCGGAGCGCGACGATTGCTGGGGCGAGGAGCGGTGAAGGCTGTTCGAAAATCATGCCCTCGCTCTCGCGACCACCATTGCGGAGAGACGGCGCCGAATAGCAGCCCGATGGCGGCGCCGAAGACTCCCGCGACACCGAGGCCCACACATCCAAGGCTTGCCGCGAGGACCGAAATCCCAGCAGGAACGAGCCAACTGGCTGCTGTTGCTGTGCCGCGAGCCGCTCGTAGCCCCAACCAAGCGCCCGCGGGAGTACCAACGCCAAGGCTGAAGGCGGTACACAGCGACACGAGCGGCGCGCTGGCGCAGTTCGGGGCAACGCGAGCCATGACGAGTCCCGCGATCAGAGGGAGGCCGCCAGCCAGCAAGCCATCTCTAACGCTCTCGACGCCCTGACGGTCACGCCAGCGGAGGAAAACGGCTGCTCCCAGAAGCAACGAGCCAATGCAAGCGCACGGCTCCCCGGCCCCCGTTTCGAGCGCGCAAGCGACGGCAACCGGAATCAATGACCGATGCGTTGAATGGGGCGCGCGTGTCGGTAGCTATCGTCACGAACGGCCTGTTCATGCGTGGTGCCGGCATTGCGGTCAGCTGGTTCAATCCAAGCCTGAAAGTGTTGAGACCAGAGGACCTCGATCGTGCCATCCATTGCCTGGGCCTGACAAAGAGGAAACAGGGATCGGTTGCTGGTGAAGACCGTCTCCGGCGCGCCCGGCTACGGAGGCACGGAAGGGGCTACCGGCTCGGAGTCGCCTGGCGGGCGATCGCGATGTCCTTGTCCACTTCCCCGCTGAGCTCCGCCCAGTCGACAATGCCGACCCGATTGGTCCACACGGGGTTGCGATACTGCTCGCTGGACTGGCGAGTGTAAGCGCGCCAAACCTGCGCAGCATCCGTCAGCCATTGGATGGCGCGCTGCTGGTGAGCGGCTTCGCCCGTGCTGCGGAACAGGGCGAGCTCGGTCGCGCCGCGGATCTTGGCGGCGTAGTAGTTGCCGAGCAGCGCCATGGCGCGGATGTCACCGAGCGTCTCGACCAGCTCGTGGCTGTTGCTGCCGCGAGCTGGTTTGGGCAACGCCTGCAGGGTGGTGAGCGCTGCATCCGCGTGTGTGGCAATTTGATCCGCGACTTGGAACGGCGTCGTGCCCGACGCCGTTTCGCCCTTCACCACGCTGGCCACGTAACGCGGGATGGCGATGTTGTCCGTGGCCGGATGCACGCCCAGGCTGATGAAGCGATTCACATCGTGAAAGCCGCTCGCGGTCTGCGCGGGCCCGGGCCGGCTGCGGCAGCCCTCGATGTACCACTGAAAGTCGAACTCGCCCCAGTGGAAGCCCGTCACCAGCGGGTAGATCAGGGATGCGTTCTGCCAAGCCTCCAACAGTCGGCGCGCGTCGACGCCCTGAAATCGCTGCTGCACGAGCGCGACGATGCGCTCGTTGTCGAGCGCCGGCTGATAGCCGAGCCGACCCCAGAGCAGAAAATGGAGCCAGTGCTTGTCGATCTCGAGCTGCCGCGGCTTTTCGGGTTGTTTGTCGAGAAATTCTCGCGCCCATACCCACATGTCGGAGCCAAAATAATAGCCAGCCGAGGGCTCCCGCGGGATGTTCTGCATGAATTCACGCACGAAATCCGGCGCCGCCCAGCGGAACATCAAGGCATCGTCCTCGCGCAGCGTCCAGAACGTCTTCAACTTTCCGAGCGACGGTACGAAGGTCGCGTGGAAGTTCTGCTTCGTGGAAGAGAGCACGTGCGCTTGCGCGTACTTGAAGCTGAACACGAAATCGATGTTGGGGGTATCGATCAGCGGCTTGAACGTGCTCGCGATGTCGGCCGCGCGCGTCTGATGCTGGCGATGGATGAAGCGGATGTTGCGCGTCGGCTCCGCGCGTGCCGCGTCCAGGGCGCCCTGACCGTAGCCGGCGAACGCCCAATTTTCCTTGGCTTCGAAGCTGGCATCCCCCATGTTTTCGCCCGTCGTCAGGCCGATTCCGCGCAGCAGCGGATACGTGCGAAACAGGGCGCGCACGCTGGCTCGCAAGTACTCGAGCGTCTTCGGGTTGTCGATCGCGTCCGTGATGCCGTACTTGCCCTCGGTGCCATACGTGAAAATGTTCCACGTGATGATCTGAAATTCGATGTTCCGATCTTTGGCGTAGCGCATCACGCGGCGCCAGAATTCGATCTTCTGATCGATCGTCAGCTTCGCGACCACCTCGCTGTGCGCCAGCATCTCCGGCGTCACCAAGCCAGCGCCGCTGCTCGGATAATCTTCGTCGAAATGGATCTTCGTGCGCAACACATCGCTGAGCGCGACATCGGGGAACTCGGGGACGCGCACCAGCGACGGAAACGGGTGCAAGTTCCAGAGCGACACGAAGTTGTAGCGATCGCGCGCTAGCTGGTCGAGATAGGAGCGCCAGAAGTCGAACTCCCAGACGGTGGCGATCGCAGCCTGAGCGGAGTCGCTCATGTCCGTGTAACTCGGCGTGCGCAGATCGAGGGGGATGTTGAACTTCGTGCCACGCAGCGGCATGTAGGGGCTCAGCGCGACCGACTTCACCCCGTCCAACCCATACGCGTGGATCTGCTCGGCAAGCTCCAGGGTGCCGTACATTTCGCCCGCGGCGTCGGCGCCGATCACCCGGATCTCGCGCGTCGGGCCAGCGCCGCTCGGCCGCAGCACGAAGCCTTCTGCTCGCAAATGAGCAACCTCAGCAGTTTGTTCGGCGCTCGAGGAGGCGCGCGCTTGCTCGCGCGTCAGGATGGTGATGGCGAGGCTGGGTGCGGCGTGCGCCGCGGGCTGCTGCGGACGAGCGGGGGGGGTGAGGGAGCGATGCTCCGGCTCATAGCCGCGGGCGCGCAGGGCGGCGTCGAGATCAGCGACGGCGAATGCCACGGGCGCCGCCTGGTCATCATAGCTGACGCGAGCGCTCTTGGCGTGCACGGCGCCGCCGTGAAGCCCGATTGCCAGGGTCATGCAAGCGAATGAGATGAAAGTGATTCCACGATACATGGCGAATCCCGGCTCAGGCCGAGCGCTGGATCTCACAACGGCTGCGCGCGCGCCAGCGTGGACGCATGTGGAAGCGGGGCGCTGCTCTGGAAAAAACCCGAGGTTCTGCAATTTCGCTGCTGGAAGGCTCGGCGCGGCGCCCGCCCGAAGTCACCAGAATGTGCCCCCCAGACGGCGCCGCGCGGCGGGCGCATTCTGGCGTCGTCGAGCGACGCCATTGAACGAGCTCTAGCTGGAGTCGAACGCTCCTCGATGAGCGGCGAATTGAATCGTTAGAGGCCGGGCGCTATGGTCCGTCGATGCCTTGCAGCCGGTCGCGCGCTTGTTGGTTGAGCCTAGCGCTCGCTTGCCAGCCGAGCGTTCCCGTGACGTCCTCCGCCCCGAAGCCCGATGGCCCCGCACCGAGCGCTGCGGCCAGGGACAGCGTGCCGAGCGCGCCGCTCCCGCTGGCACCGAGCCCGGCTCCCGAGATTGCGGCGGGCAGCGACGCCGCGGCGAGCGAGCCGACGCGGGCGGCCACGACGGACGGCACTTCGCCGGTCGCCGCGCCACCCGGCGACGAGCCCTGCGTGATGCCGCCGGAACCCGGGCTCGATGGGGCGTCGCCTTGGACTCGCGAGGCGATCGAGCGCGTGACGCAGCTCTTGCCGCTGGCGCGGCGCTGCACGGAGGCGCTGCGCCCCGGGCGGGAGGAACAGGCGACGCTGCGTCTGGTGTTCGACCAGGCGGGTCAGCCCCTGTCGCAGCACGTGGTACACAGCACACCGGGGGCTTGCGCCGCGACCGAATGCTTGAAGCGAACGCTTGCTCGGGTGCGGGGCCCGAAGCTGAACTCGGACTACGATTCCGTCGATGTCACCCTTTCGCTGCACAGAGGCGCGGAACCCACGGGCGTTCTGGAGCCTCCGGATGTGCTCGTGGCCGACGAGTCCGCTGCACTCGACCCGGCGAGCTGCGTCGATCCCGCGGTGGCCCGCTTGTCGCGGGCGAAGGTGCGCGAGGTGTTGAACGCTCGCTCCGAGGGACTGCAAAAGTGTTACGCCCAAGCGCTGTCACGCAACCATTCGGCGGCCGGAACTGTGACGTTCGAGTTCTTGATCGGGCAAGACGGCCAGAGCCAGCTGGCCCGAGCGCGGGACGCCACGTTGGACGATTGCGAGGCGATTCGCTGCATGATCGGACTCTTCCGAGGGCTCAGCTTCCCGGCCCCCGTCGGGCGCAGCGTGCGTATCATCTATCCCATCCGCTTTGCCGTCGAGCAGTCGCCCGCCGAGCTGAAGTGAGCCTCGGCCCCAGCGCGGGCCGCGTGTCGCAGCTCTGTGCCACGGAATTCTGGTCAGCGAGAAGCGTTGTGATGCGGTGCGACGTCCGTGGTAGTAGGAGCACATGCGTCATCTCGAAGTTCTCCAGCTGGTTGCTGTGGCCTCGCTATTTCTCGCGTGCTCGTCCGATATGAGTGACTCCGCTCCGGGCTTCGGGATTTCAAGCGGCGTCAACGGCAACCAGCCGGGCGCGGGCGCTCAGACGGCGAGCAACACCGCCGGCAACGGCGCCGGCGCCCCGATTGCGAGCAATGCGGGCAGCTCCAGCAACGAAACGGGGCCAGGGGGTGCGCTCCCGATCAGCAGTGGCGGCAGCACCGGCTCTGACGCCAATCTGGGCAATGCCGGCAGCAGTAGCTCGGCGACGGGCGGCATGGGTGCTGGCGGCGCGACGAGCGTCGGCGGAGCCGGCGGCGCGCAGAACACGGGTGGCGCGAGCGCGGGCAGCGCGGTCGGCAGAGTCGGCGCTGAGCTGTGCCCGCCCGGTCCGTTCGGTAACCCGCTGCCGGACAATCCGACCGCGACGAAGGTCGTTGGGCTGACGACCGGCAACAACAACACGTACAACTGGGAAGGCGTCGTCTGGATTGGGGACTCGCTGTATTGGTCCGAGATCGATCAAGCGGCCAATCCACCGCCCGCCCGCATCAACCGTCTGACGCCGCCGAGCACCACGTTCGAAGCCGCGTTCATCGCGAACAGTGGCAGCAATGGTCTCGGCGTGGACGCGCAGGGCAACATCATCGCGGCGACACACGACGTGGGCGCCATCTCGGTCTTTGCTCTGCCGAGCAAAGCACGCTCGCAGTTCGGCGGCGCGAGCGCCCAGACGTTCATGAACGCGCGCTTCGACTCACCGAACGATCTCGTGCTGCGCGGCGACGGCAACCTTTACTTCACCGATCCGAGCTTCCAAGCGCCGAATCCGAATCCTCAGCAGGCGACGCGGGTGTATCGCATCTCGCCGGACGGCGTCGTGAGTGTCGTCGATTCGCTGAGCAACCCGAACGGCATCACGCTTTCTCCGGACGGCAACACGCTGTACGTCGATTCGGGCAATGGCACCGGCCTGCGTCGCTACGCGCTCGCGGCCGACGGCACGCCGGGTCCGGGCAGTGACGTGAACATCCAGAACGGCGGGCTGCAGACGCCGGACGGTGTGGCTATGGACTGCGCGGGCAACATCTACGTCGTGGAGAACAGCGCGCGGCGCATCCGTGTGCTCAGTCCCGACGGCACCGAGCTCGGCCGCATCCAGAACGCAGATGGCGGCCAGTTCCCGCAGGGCCTGACGAACGCTGCCTTCGGCGGCGCGGATCGCAAAACGCTGTTTATCAGCGGATTCGTCGCGAGCCAGCAAGGTGGCATCTACAGCATCCAGCTCAACGTGCCGGGCTTCCCATACTGAACGCCGCCCCACTCCTGTCATGGCGGACGGCCTCACTACGCTCCCACTGACGCTCGAGCAGTGGCGCGTCGTCCGCGACACGCTTCGGTCACTCTGGGACTGGTGGCGTGACGCCACCTATGTCGCTGTCCCGACGAAAGCAGGCACGCGGCTTGCTCCTTCTCGTTCGCGCGGCGGTTTTGAGCCATCCGGAGCAGCCCTGGCAGGACGCACGTGTCTTGGCTGGCACAGCCAGAGGCATTCTGGGGCTGTTTCAGCGGCAAAAGATTTCGAGGAGCTATGCGGAAATGAAGCGACGAGCGGAGCGGTGGAGCGGGCGAGCGAGGCGCGTGGGCTGGACCGCTGCGGTTCTGCTAGCAGCGTGCCGTTCTGGATCACCGAGCGCTGCGGAGGCGAGCGCCAGTTACAGGCCCTGGACGGAGGCCGAGCGGCTCGAATGCTCCGAGAAGGCGTCGGCGTCGCTCCAGGTCTTGCAAGCCGCGGTCGCGGACGCACCCCGCGCCTGCGCAGCGGATGACGACTGCGGCATCTACGTGGGGCTGCCTAAATGCGTCTACGGCTGTGGGCTCACGGCTGCGGTGAGCGACGGCTCGAGCATCGACGCCGCGATTGCCGAGGTCGACGCGGCGTATTGTCCTGCGGTGTGCGTGCCGATACCGCCGCCGTGCCCTGGCGAGAGCGGGTTCGAGGCGCCGCGGGCCGCCTGCGTTGCCGGCGCGTGCACGCTCGACACGCACGAAACCGTCGTGCGCGAAGCGTTCCAAGACACCGTCTATCCGCTCTTGCGCAGCAACTGCCAGGGTTGTCACAGCTCCGAGGCACAGGCCCAGGCGCCCCTGATCGCCGATCCCGATGTGTCGCAGGCTTTCCACGCCACCGCGCACTACTTTTCCTGGCGAGGAGAAGGGGATCGCTTCTGGATCGACGCGCCGCAAACCTCGCGTCTGGTGAGCATTCTGAGCACCGAGCAACACGACTGTTGGAGCGAGTGCACGACGGATGCCGAGACGCTGCTGCAAGCCGTTCAGGCATGGTCGGACGAGCAGGAACGGCGTTAGAGAGGGCCAGCTGCTATACGCACGAGCAATGCGCTGGTGACGGTTGGGTTCGCCGCGGCTGCCGCGGGCTAACCACGGACGCCGCCAAGTGCTAGAAGCTCAGCGGGCGTCCTTTCGTAGCTATCGATGATGTTCAATTATCACGAGCGGCAGCGCCGCTCACCAGGGAAATTCTTTGCCGTCCTGCTGCAGGAAGCGGGGCGTGGAGGCGTTTGCCGTCTGCACCACGTCGTACATGCCGCGAGCCGACTCGGCGGGATCGAGGTGCGCGTTGGGCCCGCCCATGTCCGTCCGCATCCAGCCCGGGTGCAGCGCCAGCACCTGGAAGCCGCGACCTTTCAGCGCGCGATCGAGGATCGTACTCTGCATGTTCAGCGCGGCCTTGCTCATGCAATAGCCGTAGGAGCGGTCGCGCCAGGAATGCCTCAGGCTGCCCGCCTCGGAAGAGACGTTGACGATCAGCTTGCGCTGCCCGTGCTCGAGCAACGGCAGAAAGGCCTGGACCACCCGCAGCGGGCCCAGCGCGTTCACGTCGTACGCGAGCTGCATCGCCGTGAAATCGAGCTCGCCGAGCGGAGCATCGTAGTCGGGGCGGGGGTTCACCGCCGCGTTGTTGATCAAGACGTCGAGGCCGCTGCTGCGTTCTGCAACGCTCTCTGCGGCGCGAACGATGGACCCCATATCCTGCACGTCGAGGCCGACCCACTGCACCTGCGGCAACGCCACCCCAGGAGAGGCGGACGGCGAGCGTTCGCCCGCAAACACCTGCCAGCCTTGGTCGGCAAACTGCTGGACCAGACATAGCCCGAGGCCGCGGTTCGCGCCGGTGATGAGCACACTCTGCATGGTGACAATGTACCACTTCGGCGAATTGCGCGCGCAAGGCATCGGCGGCCCGGGAGAGGGGGGCTCGTCCTCGCGCATCCCTGGGGCGCACCAGGATATACCCGCGCAGCGGCTGCGACGGAGCGAGTGGGGAACCGGCGCAGCGCGAAATTTCGATGACCGGCTCCAGGTTTGCTGCCGCGAGCGCTTCGACACGGCGGGATCGAGCGACGGCCCCACCTCCTGGAGCGCGACAGTTCACCGGGCACCCCGTCACGCGAGCGAAGCGTGCCGCGTCTCGCGCGTGAGCGCCAGACCGAGCAGCGAGAGCAGCGCGGCTGCGGAGAGATAATAGCCGACGAGCGCTACTCCGTAAGAGCGCGCCAGGCTGGTGGCGATGTAGGGCGCGAGCGACGCGCCGAGGATACCGGCCAGGTTGAAGGCGAGAGAGCTGCCCGTGTAGCGCACCTCGGTCGGGAACGACTCTGATAGCACCGTGCCCAGCGGACCGTAGGTGAGCCCCATCAGCGAGAGCCCGAGCACGAGCATGCAGGATACGCCCGCGGTGCCTGCGCCAAAGAGCGGGCCGAGCACGAGCCCGAATAGCAGGATGCCGATCGTCACGCCCAGCAGCGTGCGCCGCCGCCCACGCTCCGCCATGTGCGCGGAGATCGGTATGGAGAGCGCACAAAACAGGATGCCCAGGAGCTGCAGCAGCAGGAACTGCTGGCGCTGGTAGCCGAGGACGCTGGTGCCCCAGGATAGGGTGAAGACGGTCATGAGATAGAAGAGCACGAAGCTGGAGAGGCTCAGCAGCGTCCCGGCCACGAGCGGGCGGAGGTGTTGCCGGAAGACCGCGAGCATGGGCACGCTGGGCGCCCGGGCGCGCTGGGCTACTGCCGCCACGAACAGGGGCGTTTCGCTGATCTCCAGGCGAATGTAGAGTCCGACCAGCACCAGCCCCGAGCTGGCGAGGAACGGCAGCCGCCAGGCGAACGCGAGCAGCTGAGCATCATCGAAGGTGCGGGTCAAGAGCAGGAAGCCACCGCCGGACAGCAGAAAGCCGATCGGCGCGCCTAGCTGGGGAAACATGCCGTACCTCGCGCGCTTCTCCGGAGGAGCGTTCTCGACCGCGAGCAGTACGGCACCGCCCCACTCGCCACCCAGGCCGAGCCCCTGTCCGAAGCGGCACAGCGCCAGCAGCACGGGGGCCAGCAAGCCGATGCTCTCATACGTGGGCAGCAAGCCGATGACGACCGTCGACACCCCCATCGTCAACAGGGCGGCAACCAACGTCGTCTTGCGGCCCATTCGGTCACCGTAGTGCCCGAACACGGCGGAGCCGATGGGGCGCGCCAGGAACGCGATGCCGAACGTCGCGAGTGAGGCGAGGGTTGCAGCCGCCGGGTCCGACGCCGGAAAGAACAGCTTCGGAAAGATCAGCACGGCGGCCGTCGCGTAGATGTAGAAGTCAAAGTACTCGATCGTCGTCCCGATCAGGCTGGCGAGCAGAATCTGACGAGGGGAATTCACGCGCGCCGGCGCAGTGGAGGACGGGGGCATGACTGCCGCGGAGCTTAGCCGGAATGTCAGCCCGAACAAGCGGGGCGTTGGCTCTACGATCGAGTGCCCGAAGACGTGATCCCGGTCCTGAGCTGGCACGTGGAGACTCAGCTCGAGACAGACGCTTGGCGAGTCCGAGGCTGCCTATGTGCGCGTCACCGGTCGCGATCATGCGCTAGGGCTCCGCCGGCGCGCGCGAGCGGTCGTATTCCGAAACTTCGGGACGCTCGGGGAAGAGACTGGCTACGCAACACACCCATTCCACGCAACACTCGGAGCCTTCCGGAGCCACGCTGGCGGAGCATTGGCGGGCGTCGATCAGGGCAGCCTCGCGACGACCTTCGCGGCCAGGCGGCGAGCGCCCTCTTGCCAGGGAATGTCTGCGTCATGGTTCAGGCCAATGAAAAAGAAGTTGTTGCCCT
>Ga0207678_10005864_pt1 | contig 10953 bp, 5 predicted proteins | sample KBSC63metaG_FD_184319 | JGI IMG/M metagenome (GOLD analysis project Ga0207678, IMG submission 184319) | Corn rhizosphere microbial communities from Kellogg Biological Station, Michigan, USA - KBS C6-3 metaG (SPAdes) (version 2) | ecosystem: Host-associated > Plants > Roots > Rhizosphere > Soil ...
CCGTCGCGCAGGCGGGCCCAGAAGTTGATCTTCCAGGCGCGGCTCCACCCGGTGCTGGCATCACCGCGCGCGTCGAGCGTGGCGCGCGCGGCAGCCACGAGAGCCGCGTCCTTAGCCGGGTCAATCGCATGTCCGGGATGCAGCGCAAACAGGTGCGACACGTGACGATGGTCGTCTTTCATGTCGTCGAGATCCGCCTTCCACTCCTGCAACTGTCCGTGCTTGCCGATGCGCAGGCCGGGATCGAGCTTCGCCAGTGCCTCATCGACTCGCGTCGCAAACGCCTTGTCGCCAACGAGGCGCGCGGCTACGGACGCATTCGTGAACAGGTCGGCGACTATCTGCTGCGACATCGAGGCGCCGGCGGTGAACGGCCCGTGCTCGGGCGAGTAACTCGGACTCACGATGAGCTTGCCGTCGCGCGGATCGGTGACGAGCGCATCGAGCCAGAATTCGGCCGCGCCTTTCATGACCGGCCACGCACGCTGCTTCAGAAACTCCGTATCCCGGCTGAATAGATAGTGCTCGTAGAAGTGCAGCGCCAGCCACGCCGAAGCTTCGGGTTGCCAGAAAGCCGTGGGCCAGTCCGGGCGGAATCCATAACATTTTTTGGTTTGCTTCCGACAGCGCGACCCCTTCCCAGCGCCCAAAAGTTGCGGAACTCCGGCGCAAGTCCACTGCGACGTCGAAAATCTCTCCCACCACGACGCGTACCAGCTTGCCCTGGGCGGGCACCTGGTAGTGCAGCCCTCGCAGAACATTGCGCCTGGAAAACGAATGGTTGTCCTGCACAAAATGTTCACGGATGCCCGCTTCTGCCATCGCTTTTTCGTTGTAACTCTCCAGGAAAAAACCGCGGGGATCATGGAAAACCCGGGGCTCGAGAATCAGCACTCCGGTTAGCTTGGTTTCAGTGACCTTCATGGCGGGAACGATTACTGAATTCGTCGTCAGATTACCCTTTCCCGGAGCAGTTGCTGCAGGTAACTACCATAACCATTGCCTTTCATCGACAATGCCGTCTCCTCGAGTTGCTGCGCCGTGATGTATCCGTAGCGGAAGGCAATCTCCTCCGGGCACGCCACCATAAGCCCCTGGCGGGTTTCGATGGTCTGGATGAACAGCGCTGCTTCCAGCATGGACTGGTGGGTGCCCGTGTCCAGCCACGCCATGCCTCGTCCCATCACCACAACATGCAACTGCCCGCGTCGCAAATATTCCCGGTTTACGTCCGTGATTTCAAGTTCCCCGCGGGCGGATGGTTTCAAAGCCTTGGCGATCTCCACCACCTGATTGTCGTAAAAATAAAGTCCGGTGACGGCGTAGCGCGATTTAGGCTCCTTGGGTTTCTCCTCAATACTCAGCGCGTTGCCCTGCGCGTCGAATTCCACCACGCCGTAGCGTTCGGGATCCTGCACCGGGTAGGCAAATACCCGCGCGCCAGCTTCCGGCTGACCGGCCTGCAGGATGGTCTTGGCCAGATCGTGTCCGTAAAAAATGTTGTCCCCCAGCACCAGGGCGCACCCCGAGCTGCCGATAAATTGCTTGCCTACTAAAAATGCCTGCGCGATTCCTTCCGGCCGCGCCTGCACCGCGTACTGCAAGTTCAGGCCGAAGCGCGTTCCATCCCCCAGCAGTTGTTCGAACCTCGGTGCGTCCTGCGGCGTGGAGATGATGAGAATGTCCCGAATCCCCGCCAGCATCAGCGTGGACAGCGGGTAATAAATCATGGGCTTGTCATAAATAGGAAGCAGGCCCTTGCAGACAGCATGAGTCACGGGATAGAGACGCGTGCCTGATCCACCCGCGAGAATGATGCCCTTAACAGCGGCCTGCTTGAGATTCGCGCCAGCCATGCAGAAAGATGACCGTGTCCTTTCGTAACCCGCCAAACTTGTGTAACCAGATTACTGCATCGCCATCGCCGGAAGATAGCTGCCGCCGGTGACTGTTCATGTCCGCTCGCCGGAAGTTCGCGACTCAGCAGAACTGCGATTTTCCCCAGTGTTTACCTGCTCACGGCTCCATTGCTGGGGCAAAATCCGGCGTCGTTTGCCACCCATTTTCTGATCGTCACCACGGCGCCGGTGACCCCGGGTAACCCGCGTTCCAATTTGGGCATGGCCATGTGGCCGCTTCCGTCATTCACTTCCGGTATCTACCCGCGTCGGCAACCCCAAGATCACACTGCACTTGGCTGCACTATTCCACGTTTCAGTCAGTTCCCGGATTGGCACTCGGAATGGTGCAGCGAGTTCGTAAATTCCCCCGCCGTATGGCCGTACGGCTTTTAGAGGCCTTCCGTGAAGGAATTCGGCACCCGCGGTAACCTGGTAATCGTTCTCTTACTCTTAACGGCCATGCTGGGCTGTGGGGCCCTGGACGCCACCACTCCGGCCGCGCAATCAAGCAGCGGACTGGTGGCAACTTCACCGCTCGTGGATTTTGGCAGTGTGCCGGTCGGCACCACTGTGGTGCGCTCGAACACGGTCACCAATGCCAGCCGCTCTCCCATCGTTATCACCCAGACCCAGACGGGAACGTCAGCCTTCACGGTTACAGGTCAAAAACTGCCGCTGACCCTGGCGCCCGGCCAGCGCACCGTACTCCAGATAGCCTTTTCACCGCAGAGCGGCGGCACCTCTCAAAGCCGGGTGGTCCTCGCCAGCAACGTGGTTCATTTGTCCACCACCTTCGCGTTGAAAGGCACCGCAATTCTGGGAAGCCGGATCAAACTGACCCCAGCCAGCATGAGTTTCGGGAGCGTACAGTTGGGCAAAAGCCAAACTCAGCCGGCCACCTTGACCAACACCGGAAGAACTCCCATTACCGTCACTCGCATAGCGGCCTCGGGCAAAGGATTCAGTTTGACCGGACAGAGCCTGCCAATGACCTTGCAAGCCGGGGAAAGCGCCAACATCGGCGTGAGCTTCACTCCGGTCTCGACCGGGGTCACCAGCGGCACCATCTCCGTGGTCGCTACAGTTTCATCCAATGTGTCGATACGGCCCATCACCTTTGGACGGCGAGGCAGTGAGACCAGGGAGGCCCTGGGTGTCGCGCCGACCGTGGTCAGCGCGACGCTGTCAGGGAGCGGTATGGGGGCCGGGCAGCTCGCCGTCTTGCCTACCAGCCTGGCCTTGGGCAGTGTAAAGATCGGCACCAGCCAGACCCAGTCAGCGACCCTTATCAACTCCGGCAGTTCGGACCTGACCGTCCACCAGGCGACCGTGACCGGCAAAGATTTCAGGATGAGCGGACTCACCTTTCCGCTGACTCTTGCCGCGGGCCAGCGCAAAAGCTTCACCGTAACCTTCGCTCCGCAATCAGCGGGTAGCGCCACCGGAAGCATCGCAGTCACCACCGACGCTACGAACCCGGTTGTGAGCGTGCCGGTATCAGCTGTCGCCACCGTCCCCGGCGCACTCATCTCGAACCCTTCCAGCCTTAGCTTCGGAAGCGTGCAGGTTGGCAGCGGGCAGATTCTGTCAGCCGCCCTCACCAACTCTGGCGGCGCCAGCGTGACCGTGTCTCAGGCCAGTATTTCCGGATCCGGCTTCGCCATCAGCGGATTGAACTTGCCCTTGACTCTGGCCGCAGGTCAGAGTGTGCCCTACAGCGTAACTTTTAATCCTTTATCGGGTGGGTCCACCGGTGGAACTTTGTCATTCGCCAGTGATGCATCGAACCGCACTCTCGCGGTCCCGCTCACTGCTAGCGCAGCCACGGCCGGCGCCCTGACCTCATCCCCGTCCAGCCTGAAGTTCGGCACGGGACAGGTGGGAACGCCTCAAACCCTCTCGGAGACATTGACCAACACGGGCGGCTCCAGCCTCACCATCACCCAGGTCAATCTGTCCGGCGCAGGCTTTACCATGACCGGCCTGACGCTGCCCGTGGCGCTGGCGGCGGGCCAGAGCACGACTTTCAATGTCACCTTTACGCCCCAATCAAGCGGCGCGGCTAGTGGAAGTCTGGCCATCGCCAGCAACGCTTCCAACTCCAGCTTGAGCATTCCGCTGACGGGCAACGTCGCCACCCCTGGCGTACTGAACACCAGCGATTCCAGTCTCAGCTTTGGCAACGTTCAGGTCAACGGCACCGCCAGCCAAACGGAAACTTTGACCAACTCAGGCGGGACTGACGTGACCATCACGCAAGCCCAGGTCTCAGGAACCGGCTTCAGCGTCACCGGATTGACCCTTCCCATGACTTTGAAACCAGGTCAGAGTTTCACCTTCGGCGCGGCGTTCAATCCGACTTCCGGCGGCAACGCCACGGGGTCGATCGCGGTAGTATCTGACGCTTCCAATCCCACCCTCACCATCACCCTCGCGGGCACCGCAACCGTCGCCGGCCAGCTCGCGGTAAGCCCGGCTTCGTTAAGTTTCGGCAGCGTGGTGGTGGGACAGAGCAAGAGCCTGACCGCCACCCTGACCGCGACCGGCTCCAGCATCACGGTTTCCGACGCCAGTATGACCACTTCAGAGTTCACCATCAGCGGGCTTTCCCTGCCGCTTACCCTGAGCGCCGGGCAGAGCACTTCGTTCACCGTCAATTTCAAGCCTCAGTCCAGCGGAGCCGCCTCCGCCAGCGGAACTTTCAGCAGCAATGCCGCCAACGCGTCCGTGACTCAAACCCTCAGCGGCACCGGCACCGCCGCGCCGCAACACAGTGTGGCCCTGTCCTGGAGCCCCAGCGCATCCAGCGTGGTCGGCTACAACGTTTATCGTGGCACCACATCCGGCGGTCCCTATTCGAAAATCACTTCCATGAATGCGGACACCACCTTTGTGGACAGCCTGGTTCAGTCCGGCCAGACTTATTTCTATGTCACGACGGCTGTGGATGGATCCGGTAAGGAAAGCGGAAACTCAAATCAGACCCAGGCTGTGATTCCCACTCCCTAGCAACATCGCGCGAGGTTTGCAAACCTTTGAGTAAAAGTGGCGCGTGAATTTCACTCCCCTTCTCGATCGCACCAGGCGCCCGAGTGTCCTGCTGCTGCGCGCCCCGCATTTTCAGCGGCTCCCGACGCCTTGGTGCTCGCCCACGCGAGCGGGCGCCCGCGTCTCCATTGCAGCCCTTTCACGCGACCTGAGCCCGATCCGCGTTCCATAGTTATGTACTAGTGACATCTTCTCGCCTTCCGGATGCCACGTTACCTTGCTCGCGTACCCCTTCCCGGGTCTCATTTACAAGTTGGAATTTCATCGGCGTGCTTGGCCGTTTTGGCAATTCACGCAGCAGGAAATGCCAACCGATTTATCGAAGTGTCAATGACCCGGCAGACGCAAGGTTCCGGCGTCGTAGTCACTGAATTGCTGGTCGTTCGGGAACCATCCCTCTTTCCAAGGAGCGCTGCGCGCATGCACGGACGTTTGTTTTCAGGCTTGATCATCTTCACCATAGCTATTCTGCTGGGTTGCGGAGGCGGGAACTCCAGCGGCGCAGACGGGAATTCCAGCCCCGCAGGCGGGAACTCTGGCAGCAGCAGCTCTGGCAGCGCCAGCGGCTCCGGCACCCCAAGCCAACCGGTAGCAGCGGGCAATCTTGCTGTATCTCCGGCCACGCTGGACTTTGGCAAAGTAACCGTGGGCACTAAGAAGGGCCTGACCGCAACTCTGACCGCCGGCGATGCCAGTATTACCGTGAGTTCGGCCGACTGGGGAGGGCCTGGATTCTCTATCGCGGGCATTGTGTTCCCCTTTACCGTTCCGGCCGGCCAGAGTGCCACTTTTAACGTCACATTCGCTCCACAAACCGCGGGACAGGTCTCCGGTAATATTAAGTTCGTCAGCAACGCGGACAACACTCCCCAAGCCGTCTTCAATGGCAACGGAACGAACACCGCAGCCCATAGCGTGACTCTTGCCTGGCGCGCTCCTGCAACGACAGTGGCGGGTTACTACGTGTACCGCGGGGCTGCAGAGCAAGGACCGTTTACCCGGTTAACCAGCTCTCCGCATCTCCAGGCTACCTTTACCGACGCCTCAGTCGTAGGCGGCGCAACCTATTTCTATGCGACGACCGCGGTGAATAAGAAGGGCAGGGAAAGCAGGCACTCCAATCATGTCAAGGTCACGATTCCGAACTCATGATCATGATTGAGTGTTGACGGGTACCGAAGGACTCTGGACGCACAGATTCAGAGTTCTTCAGCCGTGGGTAGGATGGGCGGAGCGGGGCGCAGCGAAAATGATTTTCCGCTGCTGATCGCTTCCTCAATGGCGAGGGTGGCTTCGGAAACTTCTACAAGCTCTTCGAACGCGATAGGGGAATGTCCGCCTCGGCGCATGGCGTCCACGGTGAGTTCGATCTCCCGTTGATGTCCCTTGTCTTGTCCCGACCTGGTGCGCCTGGTCTTTCCACCGCGAGCCAGTTCCAGCGTGCAAAAATCAGTGATCCGCCCAACTTTACCTTCGCAGAACACCTCGAACTGCTCCTTGGGGACCGCCCGGTCGCCGTTGGACAGATAGGAAATGGTCGCGATGGAGCCATCCTGAAAGGTGAGTGTCGCTACCACGTTGTCCCGATTGTAGCGGGCTCCGTCGGGCAGCGCGTTGGCGGCGACGCTGCTTATGCCACAGCCCACCAGGCAGCGCGCCCAGTCCACGAAGTGGCAGAGTTCACCCACGATCCTGCCGCCCCCGCTGCTGTTCTGCACCCAGTGGTCGTGAGGGATGTATCCGGCGTTGACCCGGATACTCACCACCATGGGCTCCTGACGACCCGCAAAGAATTCTCTCAGCTTTTCGGTAAACCGCGCGAAACGCCGGTTATACCCCACCATAAGAAACGGGGCCGGGTCAGCTCCCTGCGCGGCCTGATAAGCCTTGCGGATTTCCTCCAACTGTTCGCGGTTTACCGCCAGCGGCTTTTCCACCAGGACCGGCTTGTGACCGGAAAGCGCGGCCACGACGTACTGCGCATGGCTGTCATGACGGGACAGGACAAATATGGCGTCCGTGTCCTTGTCCTGGAGGAGGTCCGTGGGCGCCACGGCACGGCTAAAGCCAAACAGCCGGCGCGCGGATTCCGATGCAATCCCCGAGGCGGTGGCCACCGATTGCAGGACCACTCCTCTTGTCTTTCGCAGGGCCGGAAAAGTAACCGCGCGAGCGAAACTCCCCGCGCCGATACAACTCACTCTCAGTTCTCCGGCGCTGGGGGCGCGCGCGGCTCGGGCCGCAGCGCCGGTTGCCGCCGGCATCGGTATGAGCACCCGGCCGGGATATTCCAGCAGCACTGTGTACGCGCCCGTGCTCTTCAATTCCTGATAAGCGACACTACCCTGCTCCACTGGACAACGGCGCTCCAGAAAAGGCGCAACATCGATCGCCCCCGCAGCCAGTAAGTCCAGGAAGGCTTCCATGTTCCGCTTTTCCGTCCAGCGCACATAGCCGATGGGATAGTCGTGACCTTCCTCCTCGAACTGGGCATCGTAGCGGCCCGGTCCGTAGGAACGGGAAAGCACCAGCGACAGCTCTTTCACGTACATCGCCTGCCGCGAAACTCCGAGATCCACCGCGCCCACCACGACGATGCGCCCGCGATCACGTGAAATATTTGCCGCCAGCTCGACCGGCTCGCTCGAAGCAGAAGCGGCAGCGATGATGGCGACGTCGCTTCCATAGCGGGCAAATTCCTTTACTCGCGACGGCGTATCGCGGTCCCCCGAACCCAGCGCCAGATCTGCGCCAAACTGCCGGGCCCGTTCCACTCTCTGCATATCGCGGTCAATGGCGATCACCCGGCATCCTGCCGCTTTGGCCAGTTGGATGGTCAGAACTCCCACCAGCCCGGCTCCAATGACCGCCACAACCTCCCCCAGCACTGCCTGGCTCTGCCGGAATCCCTGCAACGCGATGGCTCCGATCGCGCTCAGCGAAGCCGACTCCAGGGCAACCGCCTCCGGAACCCTGACGGCAAGATTTTTGGGGATGAAATTGACTTCGCAGTGACTGGCATAGCCCGCGCCGGCACAAGCCACGCGATCGCCGGGATGAAATTCTTTCACCCCCTGGCCCGCCGCAATCACCGTCCCGGAGCAGCTATAGCCCAGGGGCGCCAGCGTGTCCAGGCGTGATTGCACCCGCTGGTATGCCGCTTTGATCCCCGCCGTGCGCGCGAAGTCCACCACCTGGCGAACCAGGTCGGGACGCGCCAGCGCTTTGCCCAGCAGAGATTTTTCCACCTGCCCGCGGTGCGCCAGTTCGGTGCCCGCACTGATCGCCGAAAATGCCGTCCTCACCAGGATCCCACCAGGACGCAGTTCGGGCTGAGGAACCTCCTCGGTGGTCACTTCTCCGGAACGCACATCTTCCAGGATGGCCCGCATGATGATGCGCTATTGTCTCATCCGGCGTCCACCAGAGGAAGGCGGTTTGCGAGGTCCTTAAGCGCAAAAAGCACGAAGGTACACGAAGGAAGCCTGAGACTGATTCCTTCGTGTACCTTCGTGCCCTTGGTGGCTGACGCTTTTAAGAGTTGTGTCTGATGAGCGCGGCTAGAGTTTATTCAAAATCTCGGCAATCCGTTGCCCGGCATGTCCGTCCCAGAGCGGCGGCACGGTGCCTTGTTTCTGTTTGCCCTCGAGGATCCTGGTCAGCTCGGCGCGTAGCGTGGCTCCATCCTGTCCGACCAGGATATTTGTCCCCAGGGTGACGGTCACGGGACGTTCCGTGTTGCTCCGCAGGGTCAGGCACGGCACCTTCAGGTAGGTGGTTTCTTCCTGAATGCCGCCGGAGTCGGTGACGACGACAGTGGCGCGGCGTTGCAGCGACAGGAACTCGATGTAAGGCAAGGGGTCCCGCAAATCCAACTGGCTGACGTCAATTCCGAAGTCGGCAATGCGCTGGCGCGTTCGCGGATGCACCGGGAAAACCACTTTCAGCTGGCTGTTGAGTTCCAGTAGGTATCCCAGGATAAGCTTCAAGGTGTGATCATCGTCCACATTGGCCGGGCGATGGAGCGTCACCAGAACGTAACGCTCGGGCAGCCCGTTCAACTTCTTGTCCATCGCCGCGGGCAAGAGCCGGACCAGCGAATCGATCATGACATTCCCCACCTGATGGATCCTGCTCCCAGGAATGCCTTCGCGCTCCAGGTTCTTGTCTCCGTCTTCAGACGGAGTGAATAAAAGGTCGGCCAGTTGGTCCGTGACCAACCGGTTGATCTCCTCCGGCATGGTCCGGTCAAAAGAGCGTAGTCCCGCCTCCACGTGGCCCACCTGGATCAGCAGTTTGGAGCACACCAGAGCGGTGGCCACGGTTGAGTTAACGTCACCATAGACCAGCACGAGATCCGGTCTGCGCTCCAGCACGACCGGCTCAAAGCGAGTCATGATGTCCGCGGTTTGACGGGCATGGCTTCCCGATCCCACTCCCAGGTTCGCGTCCGGCGCCGGAATCTCGAGTTGCTGGAAGAACACATCCGACATGTTGGTGTCGTAATGCTGGCCGGTATGGACCAGGGTCTGCCTCATTTTGGAGTAGTGCTTGAGCGCGCTCATTACCGGCGCGACTTTCATGAGATTCGGGCGGGCTCCCACTACGTGAAGAATATGCATGCAAGGATCCTGAGCTGGAGTGTACTATCCCTCAAATTTGAGTCAATTGCCCTTGGTAACGGAACTTCCGCCAAACAAGACCGCTCCAATTTCTACGTGGTGGATCAATTTCCGATCGCTCGGGACGACGGGCGCCGAATGTAAACGAAAACCATTAAGACTGATGGGCCTTCGCGATTCGTCGTATCCTTCATGGTTCATCCAGTTGGCAGGTCCTATCGTGAAACTTTTATACCCCGCGAACCAGACGATCCGTTCAAACCTGGGACTCTGCTAATTGGGCTGTGGCCGGGAGGAAAGACCAGCGGAAACAGTTGGCCGCCCGGTCAACGGTCTTGCTTTTTCGTTGCTGGAGTGCTGGAATCCCGCCGCCCGCTGCTGGACGCTTTGTCCAGCGACTCCCGCCAGGTGCGCAACTTCACGGTGACTTGCTGCATGTAGGCGGCCGCTTCGGCAGCATTTGAAATCTCTTTGTAGCTCTCGGCTTCCGCCGGAGCATCGGCCACCGCCGGGGTGCGGCTGTAGGGCGATTCGAGAGTCTCGGTGGGCACTCCCCAGGTGAGCCTCTGAATATCAAGGTCGGACATGACTTCGTTCACCACGTCCGAATCGACCGTTCTCTTCCGCAAGGCGCAGGCCAGGGAGAGCGCATTGAAGCAGAAGTTATTTACATTCCTGGGAATGCCCTCGGTGGCCACCGCGATGGACTCGTAGGCCTCGTTGGTGAAAATGGGAGGGCCCTTGTATCCGGCAATGCGCAGCCGGTGTTCCACATAGTTTTTGACTTCGGAGTGCGAAAGCGGCGCCAGGCCCTGCACAATCGACACCCGCTGCCGCAACTGAGACAAACGGGGGCTGGCCAGCTTCTGGGCCAGGGCCGGCTGCCCGGCAAGAATAATGTGCATCAACTTGGCCTGCGAAGTTTCAAAATTGGAAAGCAGGCGCAACGTTTCCAGCACCTCGGACTCTAGATTCTGCGCTTCGTCAACCACTACGATCAGCCGGTTGCCTTCAGCTGCAATCTGCACCAGACGCTTGTTGAACTCGTCGTACATCCGAACCAGGTCCTGCGTGTCCTCCTCGCAACCCAGTTCCGCCAGCAGCAGGCGCATGAATTCCCGCGAATTGCAGTGGGTTTGAAATAAAAATGCGATGCGGGCCGTAGTGCGGAATGTTTCCAGCAGGTGGAACAGCATGGTGGTCTTGCCCATGCCCGGCTGAGCAATCAGGCCGATAAATCCGCGATTGGCTTCGATGCCGTAGTACAGGGAAGCCAAAGCTTCCTTGTGCGCTTCGCTGAGATACAGGAATCGCGGGTCCGGGGTAACGCCGAAGGGTTGTTCACTCAACCCAAAGAAACTTAGGAACAAGCCGTTCTCCTC
>Ga0207678_10005866_pt1 | contig 10951 bp, 10 predicted proteins | sample KBSC63metaG_FD_184319 | JGI IMG/M metagenome (GOLD analysis project Ga0207678, IMG submission 184319) | Corn rhizosphere microbial communities from Kellogg Biological Station, Michigan, USA - KBS C6-3 metaG (SPAdes) (version 2) | ecosystem: Host-associated > Plants > Roots > Rhizosphere > Soil ...
CTGCAAACCCCTTTCTATTCCGAGAACTACTGCAACATAGATAGCCAGATGGCAGAAACGGTTGCAGGGCTTGAGTAATGGACGTACTCCGGCACGAAGATTAAGCGGAAGGGTGCTGTAGAGCGCTAGCAATCAACAGCTTCACGGTAGAACTCTTGTGGTCGGAGTATCGCAGCAGCGTGGTACAACCTGCCTCAAGAGCTCCACGCTTTGCCGCTGCATAATGATCGCGCGCTTTGCTATCGGCTCGAAGATAGTTGCGGAGTGCAAGATTGGTTTTCCAGATGGGACCATCGAACCGCACCACATGGACGTTGAAGGAGTGCACGCCACGCCTTCGAAAGTAGAGACGGCCGGGAACGCCCGATTCGCCTAGATCCTCGTACCCGGCTGAGACCAATTGCTGTCGCTGGGATGGTGTCGCTTCTTCTCCTACACCGACCATGATGTCGATGATTGGTTTAGCCAGCAGCCCGGGAACGCTGGTACTGCCGATGTGCTCTATGGGTGTACCCGGTGCGAATAAACATCGCAGGCGATCGTGCTCCGCGCTAAAGAGCGTGATCCATTGGGGATTGTAGGGGCAGAGATGGATTTCTTCGTCGATTTCGGCAGATACTTTTTCGGTCAGATGTTTGCCGCTATCGGGACTGCTCATGTTTGTATTTTGGCTTCCAGCCAGCTATAGGAAGAAGCAGTCCACAGAGCCCTCGCCCGGTTCGTGACGGGCAGAGAGCGGTTCGCCAACTGGCGCCAATTTTTTCAGTCTGACCAGTGGCGGCTATTCGACCGAGGGGCGGGGTGGGTTGGCCCAGTGGCCAGAAGGGTCCTGTCCGCTGACGACGACGCCTTTTTCGTTCCAGCCGAGGCCGGCGCGGACCACCGAGGGGCAGTAGCGTAGGGTCAATCCACAGCGGCGGCGATTGGATTGGTTGGCTTCCGAGCCGTGCAGCAGGAGGTCACTATGAATGGAGATTTCGCCGGCTTTCAGTTCGACGTTCACGGGCTGGCCGAAGGACTCAGCACCTTCGACGGTTTGGTTCAGGACATTAGCTTCATCGTTTTCACTGAGTTTATAGGTGAGATGGCCCAGGCGGTGGGTGCCGGGAATGTAGCGCATGCAGGCATTTTCAACAGAGGCATCGTCGATGGCGAGCCACGCCGTAACCGCCATGGAAGGAGTGAGGGGCCAGTAGCTGGAATCCTGGTGCCAGGAGACACGCTTGCCATCGCCCGGCATTTTGCAGAAGAAGTGCGAACCCCAGGCGATGACATCGTCGCCGAGAAGATCCTTTACGCAGGCAACGATGCGCCGATTCGTCAAAACGTCGTAGACGCGGCCGAAGCGGAGATGGGCGGTGCTGATGGAGTAGCTATCGCCACCGGCCGCAATGGTGCGCGCCAGCAACTCATCGAAATAGGCGCGGAGATCTGCGATTTCGTCGGGCGTGAAGATGCGGATGCCGGCGAGATAGCCGTTGCGGTTGAAGAAATCAACCTGTTCAGGCGTGAGGGTCTTCGGATGCTGGACCGTGGAGGGATGGAACCGGAGGTCGCGGTCGGTTTCGGCGAGTTGTTCCGTGGTGGGGATGAATTTAGGCGCGGCGGGAGTGCTCATGGTTTGAATTGTGTTTTATTTTCCTCCTATGGCCGACAATTCGCAACAGCCGACGACAGGGGAGAGCGGGTTCGGTGGCGAAGAAGTGCGTACTAATATTGGGTATTGCGCTCCTTTTACGTGCCGCGGAATGATCACACGCAAATCTTTTCTTTCTTCGACCCTGGGCATTATTCTGACGCCCTACATGGCTTCGGCTGCCTCCATTTATGACTTTCAGCTAAGTTCCATCAATGCCGAGAAGGTACGCTTGCGCGACTTCAAAGGCAAAGCCCTGTTGATTGTGAACGTGGCGAGTTATTGCGGATACACGCCTCAATACGCAGGTCTTGAGCAACTTTATTTGCGATATAAAGATCAGGGATTCGTGATCATCGGTGTTCCCTCCAATGACTTCGGAGAAGGAGAGCCGGGAACAGACCCGGAAATCAAGCAGTTCTGCAGGCGCAAATACGATGTGACGTTCCCCATGATGTCAAAGGTGTTCATCACGGGGAACGACGCGATTCCGCTCTACCAATTCCTGACGGACAAGGGCAGCAATCCGAAAACGGGCGGCCGCATTCGATGGAATTTTACGAAATTCCTGATTGGCAGAGATGGAGCGGTGCTGGCTCGTTTTGAGCCGGGCGTAACGCCCGAAGACCCGGTGATGGTGAAGGCGGTAGAAAGCGCTTTGAAATAGACACGGTTCTCAGGCACGTTACACCGCTGCTGCGTTGGAACTTCGGCCTATGGAATCGAGTTCAGTGAGCATTTCGGGAGAAAATTGCAGCGTTGCGGCTTTGAGATTTTCGCGAAGATGTTCGAGCGAAGAGGTTCCCGGGATCAACAGAATGTTAGGCGAGCGTTGAAGCAGCCAAGCGAGCGCCACCTCCATTGGGGTAGCGTGCAGTGAGGCCGCCAAGACGTCCAGTGTTGACGATTGCAAAGGGGTGAAGCCCCCGAGTGGGAAGAACGGCACGTACGCTATGCCCTGCTCTGCGAGGTAATCGATGAAGCGGTCGTCGTGACGGTGCGCCACGTTATACAGATTTTGCACACAGACGATCCCGGTGATTTTTTGCGCTTCCGCCAACTGTTCGGGACTAACGTTGCTGAGGCCGAGATGACGGATAAGCCCCTGTTGCTTCAGTTCGGCAAGCACGGTCAGCGGTTCTTCGATAGATCCATCGGTTGGCCCCGTGACGCCCCCAACGCGCAGGTTAACGACATCGAGCCGGTCGAGCGCGAGATTTCGGAGATTGTCATGCACGGCGTCGATTAGTTCCTGGCGTGACAAAGCGTGGATCCACGATTTGTCGTCACCGCGGCGCGCGCCCACCTTCGTCACAATCACCAAGCCGTCCGCATAAGGGTGAAGCGCCTGTTTGATGATTTGATTGGTGACATGCGGGCCGTAAAAGTCGCTGGTATCGATGTGATTCACCCCGGCTGCCACCGCCTCCCGCAGAACAGCAACGGCAGCGTCAACATCGCGCGGCGGCCCCCATACCTGTGGGCCGGCGAGTTGCATTGCCCCATAGCCCATGCGGTTCAAGCTGATTGAAGTGCCCGGCAGTGCGAAACTGCCGCCAAGATCGGTCGATTTAGTCATTCGTTTGTCCTCTAGCCGGTTCATCATGTGTAGCAAATGGTGTTTACCCATGTTTAGATGAAGAAAGCTTCGAAATGAGAGTTCGCATTTGCCCCAGCGTTCCCGTGTTCTCTTAGATCCGCGCAAATCGCCCGTTCAGGCGCGCTCGGCTGCAAGCGTGGACGCCATTCTGGAGGCCACCGTTCAGGTTTTGCTCCAGGTGGGGAAAGAACGGCTAACAACCACAAGGGTGGCATTGCGAGCCGGGGTTTCCGTGGGTACCTTGTATCAGTATTTTCCAAACAAGAGTGCGCTTTTGCAAGCTGCCCTGAAGCGGCACCTGAACGAAGTTGCCGAGGCGGTGGAGCAGGTTTGCCGGGAACAGAGAAATAGCAGGCTGGCGGATATGGCAACGGCTCTTATCAGCGCGTTCCTGCACGCCAAAATGAGGGACGGGAAGACGAGTGTTGCGTTGTATTCGGTGAGTTCCGATGTGGACGGGGCGAAGATTGTGCGGCAGATGGGGGTACGGTGCCACACGGCCATTGTTGAGATGTTAGCGACGGCCTGCGAACCGCTGACTAAAGATCCGGACCTGGTGGCCTCGATGCTGCAGGGCGCGATGGCCGGAGTGAGCCGGAGACTGCTGGAATCCGATGCTCCCGAGGAGCAGTTCACCATGTTAGGGCAGGAACTCATCTTTTTTGCATGTGCGTACCTGGAGGCCTGCTGTGCGCGGCCGGCAGCTTAGGAGCTTGTTGAAAAACGCGCTTGCCCGCTCCTTCAGAGTCGCGGCTCTGTAGGAGGTACGCGCGTTCGTAAGGACGTTCGCAATTAAAGACTATTTCCAGACTGCACGCTTTTATTTTTGGGGCGGCGCGCCGCGGCTTTCTCCGCTGGTTCCGGCGGGGATGACGGGGAGGGTTAGCGAGGATGGGTGTTCCTTATCGTGGAAGATGTGCTGTTGAGCTTTCTTCCAGGCTGTTGTGGTGGCGAAGGTCTTGCCAGTGTTGGGGTTGGGGTCAAACTGGGGAAAATCGCTTGACGAGATCTCCAGGCGGATTTTGTGGCCGGCTTTGAAGAGGTTGCTGGTGGGCCAGACGTGGATCTTGTACTCGTAGACTTTCCCCGGGACGATGGGAGTCGGGTGCGTCAGGGAATCGCGGTAGCTGGCGCGTTGGATGCCATTGTTCAGATTGATGGCGCTGCCATCAGGAAAAACGTCGACTAGCTTGGCGGTGAAATCGGTATCGGGCGCGGAGGAAGAGGCGTATAGAGTCACTGTGATAGGGCCAGTGATTTCGAGGGGTGTGGTGAGTTCGGGCGTGGAATAGACGAGAATGTCGCTGCGCTGTTCTATCGAGGACTGATCGAATTGGCCTTGAGGACCAGTGGTCCAGAGGCAGCAGGAGTGGCCGCCGATGCTCGGCACGGGATTGGCGGGATCATAGACGAAAGAGTCGGATTGGGCTGAGTCTTCGGCAGGCGTTGCGGTGGTGAGCGCTCCGTCGCCCATCAGAGACGCGGCATGGCCGTCGCTGGCGAGATACCACTTATGGTATTCGGTTTGCGGCAGTGGCCAGGCGCTGGCGGTGTGCCATTTGTTTTGGCCCATTTCGAAGTAATCGACAAGGGGGCCGGTGGAGACTCCGTTGTTTTCCCCTTTTAAAAAGTGATCGAACCAGAGAAGAGAGAGTTCGTTCACGGGACTGTTGGCGACGGGTCCGATGGCCTTGAGACGCGGGCTGACCGGGCTATCGGGGCGGCCCCAGCCGAGGTGTTCCCAAGGACCGATGACGATGCGCTGGTTGGTGCGGGCGAAGTCCGTGGCGCCCCTTTGACGCATGCCGTTGAAATTGTGGAGGGCGCCGGTGAGGAAGGAATCGTACCAGCCGTCAAAAGCGAGCACCGGGACATTCACTTTGTTGTAGCGAGATTCTATATCGAAGGCCTTCCAATAGGCGTCTTTGGTGGGGTGGTTGAGGGCATCGAAGAAGTAGGGCGCGACGACGGAACTGCCGGGGTGCATGGGCGGGAGGCGGTCGTACGGCGCGAAGTGCATCCAGGCAGCGATTTGTTTGTAGTCGAGCTTGAGTTGGGCGGCGAGTTTCGTGTCTTTGCGATTTTCGGCGGCACTAGTGACGATGTCTTCCAGCATCCAGCCTTCAATAAAGGCGAGGCGGAATGCGCCGTCTTCATAGGTCCAGCCGTTGTAGTAATCGGAGGCGGTATTGGACGGAACGATGGCTTTGAGGGAGGGGGGCGTGGCCGTCGCTGCAAGCCATTGGGTAGCACCAACGTAGGAAGAGCCATACATGCCGACTTTGCCGTTGGAGCCGGGAAGACGGGCCGCCCATTCGACAGAATCGTAGCCATCATTGCGGTCGTGGGTGTATTCATCGAAGACGCCGTCGGAGGCGTATTGGCCGCGAATGTCCTGGATAACTACTAGGTAGCAATGTGAGGCGAACCAGGCGGGGGATTGGAAGCGGGAGGGTTTTACTTGCGCAACGTCTTTGCCGTATTGGGTGCGCATGAGAATCACGGGGACGGGGTGATCGGTTTGGGGACGGTAGACGTCGGCGCGGAGAATCACGCCGTCGCGCATGCGGGCTTCGACGTTCGTTCGCTTGGTGACAGTGCAGCTCCCTTGACCGATGTTGGGAGGCCAAGCGGCGAGGGTGGAAAGAGCGGACATAAGGAAGGCGATGATCAAAAGCGCAAGGCGGTGGTTCAGCATGGTGGTTGTAGAGCAGGAACTTAAATTTTGTTGATAGCTTACCAATGAACGGGAAGATGATATTGCGTTTTCTTGCCAAGAAGAGTAGTCTGGTAGCGGGATGACACACGTGTGTATCCCCCCAAGGAGTATTTGTTATGTCGGCAACCGGGCAACTTTCCGCCACTGAAAACGAGAATCCGATGACCAGCGTTGAGGAATGGGAGGACTTTGTTTCTACCCGTTATCAGGAAGGCAAATCGCAGGAAGAGTTCCGCAATTATGCCGCCGACGCAAACCCAGGCGTGACGGAATTCTACCGTCAGAACCATGCGTTTCAGTCGCTGGACTTCGTAAAGGGCAAGCGACAGCAATACTTGGGACTGACCCGCGGGAAGAAGAGCATTTGGGAGGCCGCGGAGTATCTGAACAACCTGGTGGATGATAGCGATCCGGACACCGATCTGACGCAAGTGGAGCATCTGCTGCAGACGTCGGAGGCGATCCGAAAAGATGGGCATCCGCGCTGGTTTGTGCTGACGGGCTTTATTCACGATCTAGGTAAAGTGCTGTGTTTGTATGGCGAGCCACAGTGGGCGGTGGTAGGCGATACGTTCCCGGTAGGCTGCGCGTATTCCGACCAGATTGTGTTCCCTGAGTTCTTTGCAGCGAATCCGGATTCGAAGGTGCCGGAGTATCAGACCAAATACGGCATCTACCAACCGAACTGCGGGCTAGACAAAGTGATGATGTCGTGGGGACACGACGAGTACATTTACCACGCGACCAAGGATTACATGCCGGAGCCAGCGCAGTATATGCTGCGGTATCACTCCTTTTATGCCGCGCATAAGCATGGCGCTTATACGCACTTGATGACCAAGCACGATCAAGAGATGTTTGAGTGGGTGCGCAAGTTCAATCCGTACGATCTTTATTCGAAGGGCGCCGATCGTCCGAAGCTGAAGGAAATCAAGCCGTACTACGACGACTTGATCGCAGAGTTCTTCCCGGCCGAAATTGCGTGGTAAATTCGAGCTTTCCCGTACTTCATGGGACCGCTTGAAAAAAAACGTCCAGTATCCATCAAAGATGTAGCGCGCGCGGTGGGAGTTTCGCATCCCACGGTATCGCGCGCGCTGCGTGGAAGTCCGCGCGTGCTAGCGGGAACAGCGCTGGAGATTCGGCGCGTGGCGGAGGCCATGGGTTATAAGCCGAGCGCGGTGGCCCGCAGTTTGGTTACCCAAAAAAGTTGGACGATCGGCGTCGTAATGGCCTCCATTGCCGATCCATTTTATGGAGAGATCGCCAGCGGCATTGAGGATGTGGCGACCGCTAACGGCTACTCTGTCATTCTGGCGAATAGCCCAATCGATCCGGCACGGGAGGTAGCGGTGGTGCGGTCACTGCAGGAACGCCGCGTGGACGGCATTCTGGTCACCGCGTCACGGGTTGGCGAAGCGTACATTTCTATCAGCTCCGAGATGTGCATCCCTATTGTGCTGATCAATAACCAGCATGATGGGGAGTTTGTTTATTCGGTTTCCATCGATAACGTACACGGGGCGCGGGTGGCCACGTCGCATCTGATTGAACTGGGACATAAAGCGATCGCATATTTGGGCGACCGGCTGGGTTTTCAGACCGACAAGGAACGGATGGCAGGATATCGCGAGGCGCTGGCGGCGCATAACATTCCGTTTGACGAGAGATTGGTGGCTTACGGGAATGGACTGCCGGAGGACAGCGCGGCGGCCGCACGGGGGTTGCTGAACTCGCCGCAGAGGCCGACGGCGATTTTTTGTTATAACGACATGTCGGCAATGGGCGTGATGGAGGAAGCCCGTGGGCGAGGGTTGCGGATGCCGGAGGAACTTTCGCTGGTAGGCTTTGACGATCTTTTCTTTACACGGTATCTGCAACCTTCGTTAACGACGATACGGCAGCCGAAGACGGAGATGGGGCGCGATGCGATGAAATTGCTGCTGTCGCTGCTGGCTGGCGATACCGCAGCGGACACTCCGAAAAGACAGGTATCCGTGCAGGGCGAACTAGTGGTTCGCTTTTCCACGATGCCGCCGACCCGATGAGATTTCATTAGCATCCGTTTTCGCGGCAGCTCCCGTGCTGGGGCATTCGAGTCAGCAGGAAGTTCGTTATGAAAACGTGGCGAAAGATTATCGTCTATATCGCGACGAGCGCCGATGGTTACATTGCCAGGCCGGACGGCGACGTGGAATGGCTAAATCGACGGCCGGACACAACGGATTCCGGCATGAGCGCATTCTACGCCACGATTGACACCATCCTATGGGGACGCAAGACCTACGACTGGATTGTCAATTATTACCAGAAGCCAACCGGGATGTTCGACACGAAGCTTGCCAACTATGCATTTTCGAGGAGCGAGCCGAAAAAGGAGACCCCCGATGTGCAATTTGTTTCGGAGCCGGTGAAGGAATTCGCTCAGCGCCTGCGCGCGACTCCCGGGAAGAACATCTGGATGATGGGTGGCGGAGAATTGATCGCATCATTTCTGGACGCCGGCGAAATCGATGAGTTCGACATCCATGTCATCCCGACGTTCATTGGCGAGGGCATTCCACTCATAGCGCCTCGGCATAGGGACGTGGCGCTTCATTTGCAGTCCGCCGACAAGTATCCGGACGGCATGGTGCGATTGCGCTATGAGGTTGTGAAGCAAAGTCCTGACGGTCAGGCTGAATAAGTAGAGTCTATTGTAGATATCCCAAGCCTTCGGGATCGCTCTTGCATAAAGACTGAAGCACTTCCGTGGCAACTTCCCACTGCCCGATAATGGGGTACTCCAGCATGGCAAGGTGTGCGAGGGCGCGCGATCGCGCGAGGGAGGCGCGAATGGCGGTGCGTTCGTAGGCTTTCACGGATTGCACCAGGCCGCGCACAGAATCAGGGAGGCGGCCAGTGCGGCGAGGACGCGGCCCGGTACGGTCGAGATCGCAGGGAACCTCCACGATGTCATCGGGCTCGAGATCTTCGATAGCTCCGCTGTTGCGGACGTTCACGACAACTTCGCGCGGGCTATCGGAGACAAGAGCTGTCATTACATCGAGAGCGATGCGATGGTAGCCGGTGGCGGCATCGAAGGGGTCCTGCCCTTGTTCTTCCACCGTGAAGGCGGAGCCTGCTTCGGCTTCCAGTTTCATGTAGGAGGCGTTGCGACGAAGAAGATAGTCGCGATAAGTCTGTAGAGCTTTCCCGCTGTCCTGGCTGGCAAGTTGGCCGAACAGGCCATCGTTCATGCGCACCAGTTCCTCGCCGCGGCTGGCACCGGCTTGCACTTGGTTACGATAGGCTTTGCGCTGGCTGTAGTAAAAGAACAGGTACTCAGTAGGGATGAGGCGCAGCGTTTGGATGAGCGCGGGATCAAAGAGATCCGTCGGGTAGATTTTGCGGAGCAGCGGTGTGTCGCGGAGAATTCGCTCCGTGATGTCTTCTCCGCGCAGCAGAACTCGACGGATCCAGCCGAGGTGATTGAGTCCGGCGTAATCGAACGTCATATCGCGGTACGGCTCGGAGAGCACTTCGGCGATACGGTGAAAGAGTTCGATGGGCGTGTCGCAGATCCCGATGACACGCAGTTTGGTTTCCTGCGTGATGGCTTGGGTGATGAGGCCAGCGGGATTGGTGAGATTGATGAACCAGGCGTCTGGCGCTACGCGTTGAATCGTTTGAACGTGAGATAGCGTGACGGGTAGTGTTCGGAGCGCCATGGCAGCGCCGCCTGGCCCAGTGGTTTCCTGTCCCGCCATGCCGTGATTGATGGCGATACGTTCATCGCGCGCGCGCGCCGACATGCCACCCACACGCACGCTGTTCAGAATGAAGACGGCATTTTCGACGGCGCTTTCGAGATGGGAGGCAGTTTTGATTTCGAAATGGTTGCCGGATTGACGTACGATTTCGCGACCTAGTCGCGCAACAGTCGCAGCTCGCTGTTCATCGACATCGAAGAGCATTAGCTCGCCTAGATTCAGAATTGGCTGCGCTTGCGCCAGGCCGTAGATGACGAGGGGCGTGCGCACGCCGCCTCCGCCGATGATCGTCACTTTGCGCATACCTCAGTTTCCTTTCGACAGCTCCAGCTTCAATTGTTCCAGGGTGGGAAAGCCGGCTATGCCGCCATGCGCCTGGGTAGAGAGAGCGCCACAGATGTTGGCGATTTTCAGACAGCCTTCAGGCGGTTCTCCATGAAGCCAGGCATGAAGAAAGCCGGCATCGAAACAATCGCCAGCACCGGTGGTATCGACGGGCATAACGGGATGAGCGGGGGCGAAGATGTACTCTCCATCCCACAGCAGCGCGGCTCCACGTGCGCCAAGTTTTACAGCAACACGGCGAAGGCCCGCGGCTTCGAACTCCTTCAGCATAATCAATGGGTCATCTTCGCCGGTTATACAGCGGGCTTCAATTTCGTTAGGAAAGAAGATATCGACGTGGCGGAGGATAGCGGGGGCTTCGGAGTGCTTCAGCCAATGCTCATGCCAACCGATATCGAAGGAGAGCGTACAGTTACGGGCATGGAGTTGTTGAAAGAGATCAGCAGCGATGTCGAGGGCGGGTGCGAAGGCCAGGTGGATGTGGCGAATTTCGTTTAGAGATGGTGCTTTTGCGGTTTCGAGGAGAAGCGGGAGGAGGCCGCGGTTGGCTCCGGGATAGGTGAGGAAGGTCCGGTCGTGGGGCATGGATACGACGACGGTGAAGGCGGTTGGTTCGTTTGAATCAAAGCGAAGAGCGCCGGTGTTGACGCCGTTGTTGTTCAGTTGTTGAACGAGCCAGTTGCCCGTGTCTGCGCCTACGATTCCGACAACGCCACATGCGTTGCCGAGTTTGGCGAGGCCGCTGGCCGTGATGGCCGCGCCTCCGCCGATATCGCGCCGGAATCCTCTCGCAAATGCTTCCTGGCCGGGCCCTGGCCAAACGTCGAAGCCGCTGAGAATGAGATCGAGGAATAGCTCGCCTGCGACCAGGATCTTGGGAGCTTCATTCATGGCGCGGA
>Ga0207678_10005868_pt1 | contig 10949 bp, 4 predicted proteins | sample KBSC63metaG_FD_184319 | JGI IMG/M metagenome (GOLD analysis project Ga0207678, IMG submission 184319) | Corn rhizosphere microbial communities from Kellogg Biological Station, Michigan, USA - KBS C6-3 metaG (SPAdes) (version 2) | ecosystem: Host-associated > Plants > Roots > Rhizosphere > Soil ...
CGCTCTGTAGTGCGCGCTGGCGATTGTGGACGTGCGCGCTGCTCGCCGTCGTGCCGCTGATCGCGTCGCGGGCTCTGGCTGAGCAGACCGCGGTTCAGCCCGCAGCATCGGAGGCGAATCAGTACGGAAGTTCTGCCGTCACCGTGGTCAAGCCGGGCGCCATCGTTCCGCCGCGCTTGATGCCGGCGTGTAAACCGGGCTCTTGTCCCTTCGCGGGCCAGACGGTGACAGTGCTGTTGCCCAAGAGCCTGATCGCCGTGCCGGTTTTCGAGGTGAAAGAGGAATTCGAGAGCGCGACCGGAGCCGCCCTCAAGATCGTCCAGGTCACGTCTCTGGACTTGTTCGACAATTTCTTCGCCGACGTGACCAACCGTGCTGGCAAGTACGACGCTTTGCTCGCCAGTGCGTCGTGGCTGGGGGAACTGGTGGCCGGCGACTATATCCTGGCCTACGATAAGTTTTACAAGGACCCACGCTTTCCGAAGTGGGACATCAACGATGTACTGCCCGGGCCCCGAAAACTTTTGTCTTACGGTGGCAAGAAGTACATGATTGCCAACGACCACGATGGTCAGGTGATGTACTACCGTCGCGACCTGCTGGCCGACCCTGTGCACCGCGAGGCTTTCCAGCGAAAGTATGGGTACGCGCTCGAGGTACCGAAGACGTGGTCGCAGTTCCGTGACGTTGCCGAATACTTCAATGGCCGCGACCTCAATGGGGACGGCATCCCCGACCACGGCGTCGCCCTCGCGCTGAAAGCCGGCCATCAGGGCATGTTCCATTTCTTGTCCTTGTCGGCGCCGTTCGTGATCGGACCGGACAATCCGCACCTGTATTGGTTCGACCCGGTCACCATGAAGCCCTTGATTGAAAGCCCGGGGCACGTGCGCGCTCTGGAGACGCTGGTCGACCTCGTGCAGTTCGGACCTCGCGAGATGCTCGGATGGGAGCATGGCAAAAACTGGGACTACTTTTTGGCCGGTCGCGCCGCGCTGACCTTCACCTGGGGCGACCTCGGGGCCCTCGCCCAGCAAGAAGGCAGCCGGGTCAAAGGCAAGGTCGGTGCCGCGCCCATGCCGGGCGTCATGCAGTACTACAGCATCAAGAGCGGAAGGTGGGTCCAGGGCAGTACGGTAAACCGGGTTGGCAACACCACTGGCGGATCCTGGGCCGGGGTGATCTCCAAGCAATCGAAATCCCCCGAGGCCACGTACTACCTTTTCGCCCTTTTGGCCACAAAGGAGAAGTCGATGGTCTACGCTGTCCGCGGGTGGGATGGCATCGACCCGGGGCGCACCTCCCACTTCCTGCCGCCCGACGGCACCGCGAATATCAATGACTACCTGAAAGCAGACTGGAACGAAGCCGACGTGCGCGACTTTCTGCACGCCTACTACGAGAGCTTCAGCAATCCGCTGCAGCAGCCGTATCTGCGTATGCCCGGTACGTATAGCTACTTGACGGCGTTCAATCTGCATCTGGCTGAAGCAGCCAGCGGTCAGTCGACGCCGAAGGCGGCCTTGAAGGCCACCGCCGTGGACTTCGAGGAGATCACGCTGCGGCTCGGCCGCGAGGCGCAGCGGCAGACGTATCGCGCATCCCTGGGCCTTCCATGATTTCGCGCAAAGCCTTCCAGGTCTTGCAGCTGGGAGTGGGGGGGAAACTCCTGCTGGCGTTTGGTGCGTTGGCCAGTGTCACGTTGCTTGTCGTCTTGCTCGCACTCGTTGCTGGCCGAAGCGCCACTGATGACATCAATCTCACCGAGGAAGTGCGTGCGCCGGCATGGATTGCTTCGGAACAGGCGCAGGCCAGTCTTCTGAAAATGCAGCTGCACATTCGCGGCTACCTTGTCGTCAGCGACAAGCTGGACATCGAGCAATACCACGCTGCCCGGCTCGAATTCGAGCGCAGCCTTGCCTCCCTTCAGGCCATGTCCACGAGCCGACCCGAGGTCAACGAGGCGCAGTGGATCGCCCAATTGACTCAGGTCTACCAACAATGGTCGAAGCTGCCGCAGGAGTTGTTCGATCTGCATGACGACCCGTTGAAGAATCGACCCGCCTTGCGCATCGCCCGCGTCGAGTTGCAGGAATTGCGCGTGCGCATCTTCGATGAGATCGATGCCATCAACAGACTGCAAAAGGCGGGCGAACCCGGGGCGCTGTACCGCGACCAGATTGCCAGCCTCTTGGCCTTCCGGGCGTCGTTCGACGCGATGGCAACGAACCTGATGGCTTATGCCACGTCGGGCGAGCTGAACTTCAAGCTCGCCTATGGACCGCAACTTGCCGCCACCGCCACGATTTGGAATTCTCTGTCCTCGCTCAGACCGCTGCTATCGAGCGAAGGGCGAGCCCGGCTCGATGCCATCGCCCGCCACCGCGCTCGTGTGAGCGAGCTCGCACTGCAAATTGTGAGCACCCTCAACGGCGATCATGCCTACGAAGACTTGTTCCTGTACCGCACCCGCGTCGCCCCGCAGGCCGAAGGCATGATCGCACTGCTGGCCAAGGTAACGTCGCGCCAGCAGTTCCAGCTGAAGAGCGAACTGGCACGGGCTCGGCACAGACTCTTCGAAGTACGAACGCAGACACTGGCCGGCGGTTGCATTGCTGTCGTGCTGGGCGTGGCGATGGCCTTCCTGTTCCGACGCAGCATCGTCGGGCCAGTGCGGCGACTGACCGACGTGGCCGGTCGCGTGGCTGCGGGCGACTTGTCGGCGCGCGCAAAGGTGGAGTCGTCCGATGAAATCGGTGTCTTGGCCACGAGCATCAACACGATGACGCAACGGCTCGCACACACCATCGCGCACCTGGAGACGGTATTTGCCGACGCGGAACGGGCCAAGGATGCCGCCGTGGTTGCCAACAGGGCCAAAAGCGATTTCCTCGCGACGATGAGCCATGAACTGCGCACACCGCTCAACGGCATCCTCGGCTTTGCACAAATCCTTCAGCGCGACAAGTCCTTGAGCGAACGACAGGCGAGGGGAGTCAAGATCATCAATGAGAGCGGTCAGCATCTGTTGACCCTCATCAACGACATTCTCGATCTGGCGCGAATCGATGCCGCCAAGCTCGAGCTGTTCCAGAGCGATGTCAACCTGGCGGTGTTCTTGCAAGTCATGTCCGACATCGTGCGAGTCAAGGCAGAAGAAAAGGGCCTGACATTCAGCTGCCAGCAAGGCTCAGGGCTTCCGGCGGTTATTCATGTCGATGAGAAGCGCTTGCGTCAGGTGCTGCTGAACCTGCTGTCCAACTCAGTGAAATTCACGGATACCGGCCAGGTTGGTTTGAGTGTGCAGGTGGTTGCGGATGCTCATCGGCTTGAGGGTTCTTCCGAGCGCGCGGATTCGATGTGCCGCCTTCGGTTCGAAGTGCGCGACAGCGGAATCGGCATGAACGAGGAGCAACTCGCTCGCCTGTTCCAGCCCTTCGAGCAGGTTGCCGATGTGGAGCGACGCGAAGGCGGGACCGGACTCGGATTGGCCATCAGCCGCCAACTGATCCGCCTCATGGGTGGAGAGATTCAGGTCAACAGCCAGCTCGGCAAAGGTAGCGTCTTCTCGTTCGAACTGGAACTGTCCGCCGTCCTGGCGCGCAGCGCGGCATTGGCGCAGAGCGCTGGCAACCTGATCGGGTATGAAGGTCCGCGCAAGAAGATACTTGTGGTCGATGATGTTGCACTGAACCGGGCCATGCTGCTTGACTCGCTCGGCACGCTGGGTTTTCAGGTATCAGAAGCTGCCAACGGCGCGGAGTGCCTTGATGTAATCCGCACGACTCGTCCCGATCTCATCATGATGGACGTCATGATGCCCGTCATGGACGGCGTTGAAGCGACGCGCCAAATTCGACTCAACCTCAAGCTGGTGGAAGTGCTTATCCTCGCCACTTCTGCGAGCGCCGCACATGAGGTCGAAGTGCAGTGCATGACGGCGGGAGCCAACGCGTTCATTTCCAAGCCCATTGATCAACATCAGCTGTTGGCGACCATTGGGCGTCTCCTGGGCATTCGATGGATTGGAGAGGAACCCGAGTCACAGTCGCCCCCGGCAATGCATGCGGAGTTCGATGCGACTGAAGTTGCACCTCCGCCGCAGGAATTGTCAGAACTTCGCCGCCTTGCGCGCGTAGGAAACATGCGCGCCATCCGCGAATGGGCGGACCAGCTGAAGCACCACGATTCGACATACACACCCTTCGCGACACGGCTGGCTGGTTTGGCCGAAGCATGCCAGTCGAAGGCCATCACCGCACTGGTTGATCGCTACAGCACGGAGCGGGAAGAGAGCTGAGAGGCTGAGAGGTTGAGGTTTCCTTGGTGAACATCAAATGTCCGTTCGCACTGAGCTTGTCGAAGTGCCCTTCACACGATAAGGCTTCGACGAGCTCAGAGGCTGAGAGCCCGAACGGGTTGAGTGCTTGAGAAAAATTACCGGTTTCGGCTCCCAAGCCGTCTTCGAAGTGGCCGATATCAATGGCAACAGCCGCCCCCCGGCCGTGCTTGGCGGGCTCGATTCGACGGTCACCGGATGCATTCATTCAAATTCAAGGCTGATTTCGCACGCGTCGCTCGCGGCCTTCCATCTTTTGCGGCACTGCTTGGCGCCTGCGCACTTGCGCATGGCCAGGCGGTCGCACCAAGTCAGGTGACGCCGCCGTCACTGCAGCCCGAGGTGCCCCGTTTCTCACCAAGTGAACTCGTGATCCCGCCCGGCACGGAACCGGAAATGAGGGCAGGGGATTCGCTCGACGTGCAGGTGCAGCAGGTTCAAGTCGAAGGCGGCCTGCCCCAACTGGAGGACGCCGCGCGCGATATGGCGCAGGCGCTGCAGGGGCGGCGTGTGACGCTGATGGAGATCAATCGGCGGGCCGCACTGCTTGAGGATGCATACCACCAAAGGGGCTACTTCCTCGTTCGCGTGACGCTTCCGCCACAACGGCTGCGCGATGGCGGCACCTTGCGAATCGTCGTACTCGACGGCTTCATCGAAGAGGTGGACGCGTCCGCCGTGCCAGAGCGCGTGCGCGAGACAGTACGGCGCATATTGCAGCCGCTGGCTGGACAGCGCGGGCTTCGCCTGGACGAGGCCGAGAGGCGCCTGCGTGTGGCAGGCAGCCTCGCAGGGTTGCGATTGATCAGCGCATTGACGGCGGGGGAGCAGCCGGGTGGCTCGCGGCTGCTGCTCGAAGGCCAGTTGCGTGATGCCTCGGCGAGCCTCACCGTGGACAACGGACTCGCCGCCTCGCTGGGGTCGGCGCAGATGCTGTTGAGCCTCTCGCTCAACAGTCCGTTCGGCCAAGGAGAGCGGCTCTACGCGGCGCTTGGCACAGGTCGCCCGATGGGCGGCTGGGCTTCAGGCGAGGCGCCGCTTGCTCTGGGGGCAGCCGGCTTGATCGTCCCGCTCGGGACCGACGGCTGGACGTTCAATCCAGAATTCACGCACACCACGCTCAATCCCGAGCCGGTTCGTGACGGCCTTCGCATGCGCGGGCAACTTTCTCGCGCGGCACTGCGGTTTGAATCGCCGCTCGTCACGGGCAAGGACGGCACTGGCAGCGCGCAGGTCATTTTGGAGCGTGTGGCGCAAAGGCAGGCGGCGCCGGACTTCGGCTTCACCGTCAGCAGCGACCGCTACAACGCGCTGCGCGCCGGTCTCGATGGAACCACCGGCATTGATAACGAAGGCGGCAACCTCTCCGCCTCCGCACAGTGGTCCCAGGGTCTTGGTGGCCGCGAGCCGCAGCCATCGTCCGCGGATTCGCCTTTGTCGCGGCAAGGCGCGTCGCCCCGGTTCAGCCGTTTGAACGCCTTGCTGCGTTTGAACGAATCCCTGGGTAGCCGGGCGAACTTGGCGCTCATGGCCGCGGGGCAGATCTCGTTTGGGGACCCACTGCTGGTATCCGAGCAGTTCGCGTTGAGCGGGGCCGACAAAGTGTCGGGGCGCCCCGCTGGCGGTCTGAGCGTGGACGAAGGGCTGACGCTGCGGGCGGAACTGTCGTGGTCGTTGCCTGCAGCGCTAACCGGTGGAGTGCGGCCGGCGGTGGCAACTCCCTACGCCTTTTCAGCCGCCGGCCTCGGCCGCCTGCTGCAACCCACGGCAGTGGAGCAGGCCCGCCTGCAGGCCCGATCGGCTGGCTTTGGCCTGCGTGCCGCCACTCTCAACTCGACTGGCCTGCAGGCTCAGCTGGCGGCGGAAATGGCCCGCTGCTGGGCCGCCCCTGACGACGACGGCCAGCGCTGGCGCCTGTCAGTGCGGCTCAGCGTGTTCATGTGAATTGGTTGACCCGAATGCGCAAGCGCAAAAAGCTGACTCTCATGCCCTTGGCCTGTGCCATCGGCTCGGCCTTCGCCTCAAGCGCATCGCATGCGCAGGTGCTGCCCGTCGGACCCTCAGTGGTGGCGGGCAAAGTGAATGTAAGTGCCCCGACCGCCCAGCAGCTCGTGGTGAACCAGCAATCGAACCGTGCGATTGTGAATTGGAGCAGCTTCTCTCTGGGCACTGGCACCAGGGTGAACTTCGTGCAGCCGGGCAGCAGCTCCGCGATCCTCAATCGCGTCACAGGTGACTCGCCCTCCAGCATTGCCGGGCAGGTCAGTGCCAACGGACAGGTCTTTCTTGTCAATCCGAACGGCATGCAGATCACGTCCACCGGTAGCGTGCAAGCGGCCGGCCTCACGTTATCGTCGCTGGATATCGCCAATGGCGATTTCCTCGACGGCCGGCTGGCGTTCACGGGCAGTGGTGCGTCGGCGGCGGTGAGCAATGCAGGAATGTTGCGGGCAGCGCAGGGCGGCTATGTTGCCCTGCTGGGCGGCCAGGTTTCGAACGAGGGCCGCATCGAGGCTTCGCTGGGCCGCATCGGCCTGGGTTCGGGCGAGCGGGCCACACTGGATCTGCTCGGCAGTCGCTTCCTCCAAGTGGCTCTGCCCACAGCCCGTGACGCTGAGGGGCGCGCGTTGGTGGAGGTCAGCGGCATGGCCTCGGCCGAGGGGGGCCGCATCGAGGTGTCGGCCGCTACTGCACGAGAGGCCTTGCGCCAAGCGGTCAACATCCCCGGAGCACTGGTCGCACGCAGCGCCGCAGGTCGTAGCGGCGACATCGTGCTGAGCGCGGGCAGCGGCGGCAACGCGGCCGTCTCCGGGCAGATCGACGCGTCGGGCGGCGAGGGCGTGCAAGGCGGCAACGTCACCATCACCGGCGAGAGCATCACGCTACAGCGTGCGCGCATCGACGCATTCGGCGGCGCTGGCGGGGGCACCGTGCAGCTGGGCGGAGGGATGCAGGGGCAGGGACTGCTTCCCCACGCGAATCGGCTGCAGATGGATGCCGACTCGGTTGTGAAAGCCGACGCCACCGTTGAAGGCAATGGCGGCCGTATTGTGTTGTGGTCCGACGAACGAACTGGCTTCCAGGGCACGCTCACAGCTCGCGGTGCGGGCAGGGGCGCTGGTGGACTGGCCGAAGTATCGAGCCAGGGCCTGCTCCAGTACGCAGGCCAAGTGGACTTGCGGGCCGAGCGAGGCCGCACCGGCACCCTCCTGCTCGACCCTTTCGACGTGACCATCTCCACCGGCGCAGACACCGGCGCTTGCTGCTCGGCGACATCCAACGACACCGTCATCAACACCACCACGCTGGCGAACGCACTGGCGAGCGCCAACGTCACCGTCTCCACTGGCGCGGCGGGAGCGCAGAACGGCGACATCACGGTGGCCAACGCCGTGAGCTGGAACAGCGGAAACGTGCTGACGTTGAGTGCCGCGCGCGACGTCAATGTCAATGCCGCAATCTCCGGCAACGGCGGCCTGCAGCTCACCGCCGGTCGCAACATCGCCGTCAACAGCGACATCACGGCCACCGGGGGGCCATTGAACGTCGGCCTCACTGCCTCGGCCTCGACAGGCTCAATCGCCATCAACGGCGGCACCATCAGCACCGCTTCGGGCAACCTCACCGTGACGGCCACGCAAAACAACCCTGCCATCGCGCTGCAGCTCATCGGCGCGACGCTCGACGTGGGCAGCGGCACCGGCACCATCACCGTCAACTCGGATTCGAACAATGCCACCTACATGTCCGGCAATGTGCAATTGCTCGCCGCAGCCGGCGGATCGATTGCGCTCAACAGCACCAGCAACAGCAGCAGTGGCATCCACTTCAGCGCCAATACCACCCTCAGCAGCGCGGGCTCTGTTTCCCTGACTGGCGCGTCTACCGGCGACAACGGGATCTTCATGGTCGGAACCAACACGGTGATCTCCGGCAGTGGGAGCCTCTCGCTCGCCGGGAGCTCGGTCGACATGAGCGGTGTGTGGTTCAACGGCGGGGCCAACACGCTCACCGCCACCGGGGGGCTTTCGATCACGGGGACGAGCGTGAATTTGAGAGGGGTGGGCCTCAACACGGGTGCCACCCTCGCGACCTCGGGAAGCCTGAGTCTTGCCGGCATTTCTACAAACGAAACAGGCTTTTGGCTGAACGGCACGAACGGCATGAGCGCCAACAACGGCACGCTGACCCTGTCGGGCAGTTCTACCGCCGGCAGCGGGGTCTTCGTCAACGACGGTGCCAATACCTTGACCCAGGCCGGCACGGGCTCAATTGCGCTGAATGCAAGCAGCGGAACAGGCGGCGCCCTGGTGTTCAACGTTGGGACATCGCTCACCACCGGCGGCAACATCTCGCTGAGCGGAAACTCGAGCGGCATGTCGGGCGTGCTGCTTCCAAGCGGCACTGCGATCACGGCCGCCTCCGGCAGTCTTGCGCTCGCCGGCAGCTCCGGCACTTCTTCAGGTGTGCAGTTCGCCGGAACCAACAGCCTTGTTAATACGGGCGCCACGAGCTTCAGCGTGACCGGCAGCACGGCCAGCCTCACGGGCATCGACTTCGCCTCGGGGGCTGCGTTGACAACGAGCGGCGACGTCGTGCTGACAGGTTCAGGCGGCATCGCAGGAGTCTCGCTGTCCACCGGCGCGTCGATCGCCAACAGTGGAAGCGGAACGCTCCATCTCGATGCCGCCAACGGCATGAACCTCCTAGGCGACCTTTCATCGCCCGGCGGCGCGCTGTGGCTGACAGCGGGCAGTGCGGTGAACCAGTGGGCAGGCAGCGTGAGCGCGAGCAAGCTGCTGCTCACCGGTGCCGGCGCATTCACACTGGGCGCCGCGGGCAATCAGGTGCAGACCTTGGCGGCGAATACCGGCTCATTGATGCTGCACAGCGCCACGGACTTCGCATCCGGCACCGTGCTTGGCACGCCGGGTATCGCGACGAGCGGCGCACTCACGCTGCTCGGCGACGGCAATCTCACAATCGCCGCAGGCGCGCCGGTGAGCGGCGCAAGCCCCGTCTTGTCCGCCGGCGGCAGCTTCGTCAACAACGCCGGGGCCGGAGCACTCACCGCGAATTCAGGCCGCTGGCTGATTTACGCGCAAGATCCCGCCGCCAGCAACTTCGGCGGTCTCGACAGCGGGAACACCGCGTTGTGGAATGCCACCTATGGCCTCACCCCGCCCGCCGGGGTAGCAGCCGTGGGCAACCGCTACCTCTTTGCCCAGCAGCCCACGCTCAGCTTCACGCCCCTGGATGCCACCAAGGTCTATGGCACCGACGCCTCCGGCGCGATCCAGTCGAGCTTCACGGTGGCCGGCTTTCACCCGGGAGTCGCCAACGCCTTCCTCCCCGATACCGCGGCCACGGCTTACAGCGGTGCCCCGCTCCTTGCCTCGACGGGTGCGGCAATAACAGCCGGAGTGGCCGGCAGCCCCTATGCGCTGTCGGTGTCGGCCGGCACGGCGAACAGTACGGCCGGCTACGCGATGAACTTTTCCGCCACGGCCAACCTGAGCGTCACGCCTCGCCCGATCACCGTGAGCGCCGACGCCCAGACGCGTGTCTACGGCGCGCCCAACCCGACTTTCACTTACAGCGTGAGCGGCGGCAGCCTGGTCAATGGAGACACGGTCGGCGGCAGCCTAGGCACCCCGGCCAATGCCGCCTCCCCCATAGGCAACTACAGCATCACGCAGGGCACGCTCGATGCCGGCGCGAACTACGCACTCGCCTACGTGCCCGCCAACCTGACAGTGACGCCGCGCCCGATCACTGTGAGTGCCGACGCCCAGTCTCGCAGCTACGGAGATATCAACCCGCTGCTCACTTACCGTGTGAGCAGCGGCAGCTTGGTCAACGGCGATACGCTCGGCGGCAGCGCCGCCACCGCGGCCAATGTCGCCTCGGCAGTGGGCAACTACAGCATCACGCAGGGCACGCTCGATGCCGGCGCGAACTACGCACTCGCCTACGTGCCCGCCAACCTGACGGTGACGCAGCGCCCGATCACTGTGAGCGCCGACGCCCAGACACGCGTCTACGGAAATACCAATCCGTCGCTCACTTACCGTATGAGCAGCGGTAGCCTGGTCAACGGTGACACTCTTGTCGGCAACGTCGGCACTGCGGCCAAAACGAGTGCGAGTACGAGTAAAATGTTTTTCATAATTTTTCTGGATCCTGCTCTTCCTAAATGGTTATGTATCTACGATTGGCCTGCTATTTTGGTTTCTCCGATTCTTGTTCCTGTGATGGCTAGGGTCGGTATATAATTAACTCCTATCCTTATGACAGCACAAACCACAGACCGCAAAAATCTTGAACGCCGGCGAGATGAGATCCTCGAACAGCTGAATCACGTAAACAGTGAACTGCAGGTCGAACTTGACCGCGACCCTGAGGAGCAAGCCATACAGGTCGAGCAGGACCAGGTTTCCATTTCGATGGAAGGCAATCTCCGGCGCGAGCTTGCCGAGATCGAGGATAAGCTCGCTGAAGAATAATAATCGAGCTTTTCCTGAACTATTATTTGCGTTCCGATGGAATGCGGTAGAGCTCCTCGCCATCTGGCCCGGCGATGTCGCGGCGGACAAGCAGCATTAGCTCG
>Ga0207678_10005870_pt1 | contig 10947 bp, 10 predicted proteins | sample KBSC63metaG_FD_184319 | JGI IMG/M metagenome (GOLD analysis project Ga0207678, IMG submission 184319) | Corn rhizosphere microbial communities from Kellogg Biological Station, Michigan, USA - KBS C6-3 metaG (SPAdes) (version 2) | ecosystem: Host-associated > Plants > Roots > Rhizosphere > Soil ...
TCGTGCCGATCTCCCGAACGCGCGCGGTGCAGGCTACGATCAGCACACCGGCGAGGTCGTACTGCTGATCACCCCCGCCGACGCGCAGAAGTTCGGCGTCGATGCGATCAAGACCCGTGCCGAACAGGTCGGTGGCGTGCCGGTGCGCATCGTCGTCAATGAGCTTCGCGAATCGAACATGGGGGTCGACGGCGGTGGGCGCGTCGAGGGCATAAGCAGCGTCACGGGCCGGCGCAGCCTCTGCACGAGCGCGTTTGCAGCCACGAATGGCGAGACCAACGCCATGACGACGGCAGCGCACTGTCCGGACCAGCTCACCTACGTGGACTTGGACGGCAGCACTGTCGATTTACCGATGATCGGATCGTGGGGTCTCGGCTATCAAGACATCCAGCTCAACGGCAGTCCAGTGCCTCTGGAGCCCTTATTCTATTCCAATCGCGGCGCAGGGACGCTTCGGCAGGTCGCGACCTGGCGCAACGTCGCGAGCACGCGCGCCGGCGACTTCGTCTGTCATTATGGCGAGAGCTCGGGTTACAGCTGCGCGACGGTGGAGCTGACAGATTATGCCCCGCCGGGCGATCTTTGCGGTGGCCCCTGCTCACCGACCTGGGTGACGGTCAAAGGTCCGAGCTGCATTGCAGGCGACAGCGGTGGGCCCGTGTTCAGCGGCAGTGTCGCCTTTGGCATCGCCAAGGGGGTTAACCGCACCGGGGCCGGCCAGTGCCTGTTCTATTACTATATGTCGACGGATTACCTGCCGGCGCCGTGGCGCTTGCTGGTCGCCACGGAGCCTAAGCAGCAGCGATGAAGTCGCCGCGCTTCTGATCCGAGCCAGGCACCGGCTCGGCCGGGTCGTTGCCGAGCTTCACGATGCGGTTCTGCTCATCGACGTGGACAACCGTAGGCTGAAGCGCGCGTGCTTCGGCGTCGCTCATCATCGCGTAGCTCATGATAATCACAAGATCGTTCGGGTGGACGAGGTGCGCCGCCGCCCCGTTTATCCCGATCACGCCGCTGCCGCGCGGACCAGGAATCACGTAAGTCTCGATCCGAGCCCCATTCGTGATGTCGACGATCGCCACCTGCTCGCCCTCGAGCAGATCGGCCGCCTCCATGAGTTCACCGTCGAGCGTGACCGAACCGACATAGTCGAGGTCAGCCTGAGTCACTGTGGCTCGATGGATCTTCGACTTCATCATGATCCGCATCACGGGAACCAACTCCTGAGCAGAAAGCGACGGGCCCGTAATAGATTTGCATCCATTCGTCGATATTCAATGTCGCACTGCAACATCGCACTTGCAGCATGAGGTGAGAATTCCCAACTCATGGCCGGGGAAGGTGGTGTAGATTGCGAACCCGGCGACGACCGAAGTCGCCAAGCCACTGCAATCCCATCATTTTCCTGAATGGCACAGCTCTTGCTCAGTATCGCGTACAAGATTTGCCAATGGAGTGATCAAATGGTTGCGCAGGAAAATCAGGTAGCCCTTCCGCTGCGGTCGCACACGATTTTGGGCGTATGCGAGGCGATCGGCGAGGATTTCGGATTCAATCCGACGTTTCTGCGCGTGCCTCTGGCAGCGTCCGTAATCTACAGCCCGATGATCGCGATCGGTATCTACTTCGCGCTCGGTTTGGCGGTTCTGGCTTCGCGGCTGCTCTTTCCGAAGAAGGTTGCGAGCGTCGAGACGGTCGCCGCCGAGCCTGCCCCGGCGAACGAACAGCGCGAGTACGCTAAGGCGGCTTAAGCGGTCAGTATTCGCCGCGCGCTTCGGCGCGGGCTTCTAGGAGATCGAACAGAGCACGGTGCTGGAGCAGCAGCTGCTCTCCACCGAAGGCGAGCGCGCGAGCGCTCGCCGCATCTGTGGCCCCGCCATCGATTGCATCAACCACCGAGGATTCATCCGGAAGTGAGGGCGCCGGAGCCTCAGTGCCAACGCGAGCCGCAGCCCGGTCGAGCAGCCGGCGGATTGGCCACCAGTCCCCCACGAGTGCGGTGGCAGCGCCAAGCGCGCAACCGCCGCGCTCCGACACTGCCAGAGTCTCCAGCGCATGCCTCGCGGCGACCAGGCTCGACTCGGTTTGCGCCGCACCAGGCGTGCTGGGCAACGGCCCGACCGCCGAAGTCAGGCGCACAAGGTACAGCCGCTCACGCTCGAAACCTTCCGAAGCGCGGCTAAGCCAATCCTGCACCGGGCCCTTCGGACAGCGTTGAAGCGCAATCTCGATGAGGCCGGGGTAACGCCCATGCAGGCTACAGAGCATATGAACGGCATCGGCAAGGTCGCGGCCGGCATGGCGGCCGGACGCTTCGAGCAACGAATTCAGATAGGAATGACGCGCACAGCCCTCGCCCGCGATGCGCGCGAGCTGGGTCTCGGCAACGCTGACCGATTTTTGGCCGACGGACCGATTAGTTGCCATTCCTTACCCCTCGTACCGGCCCCTGATGGGAGCCTTGTCGGAATTGTCGTAGCGCAAGGGCGTAAAGACGAGGTTTATGCCTGCGTAAGCTTTCGGGAACCGTATTGCTTGACGAGCAAACTCAATCGTCCCGGTAAGCGAGCTCGAAATTCCCCCAGCGCTGGCCCTTGATCCACAGCGGAACGAAGACGTTCTTTACCGGAATATATTTGTCGCCGAGTTCCATCCGGTAGGTAGCGAGGGTCGCGGGCCGTTCGCTGGCGAGCGCCATGCGAGTGGTGTCGTCGATGAGGATGCGGCGGTTGCGGCAATGCTCGTCGTTCCAGACCGGATCGGGCCCCTGTGGGTGACTGCGATCCGACAAGTGAGTCGGAAGATAACCGTTCATGTCGCCGATCGCCGAGCCGATGATCCGGTTGTCGCCGCCCTTGGTACGATCGAGGATCGGGCGAATGTGCCGATCTGCGGCCTCGTTGAAGCGTACGTCGTACTGGACCGGGTTCGTGCCCTCGATGATCTTGTAGTCGCGGTCGAACACGTCCTCGACGGTGACCTCACCTTCGTCGATCGCGCGCTCGACCGCCGCCTGGATCTGCCGACAGGTCTCCTGCGCCTTCAGGATGAAGGGCGTGTCGTCGATCTCGGCGCCCGAGTTGGCGAGCGTGTCGAGCATGGTGTTCGACAGCATTTCGAGGTGCGCCAGGCGCTTCTCGGCGGTCATCAGCTCATTGCCGTTTTCTCGCGCGTCGGCGGCGAAGTCGGTGAGGCCCGCCTTCACTCGATCGACGCTGGTCTGAATCATGCTGGTCGAGTGGGCGATGCCCTCGGTCTGGCGGTCGACCATGCCGACGATCTCGCTGACTTCGCGAACGGTCTCGCTGATCGTCCCAAAGCCGCTCTGGGCTGCGCGGCTGCGCTCCACGCCGGTCTTGATCTCGGTCGTGACCGCCCCCGCTTCGCGGGTCAGCTCGCCGATGGTTGAGGCGATTTGGCTCGTCGCGGCACGCGTGTCGTGGGCAAGCTTCTTCACCTCGGCCGCAACGACCGCGAAGCTGCGGCCGGCGTCGCCGGCACGTGCCGCCTCGATGGTCGCGTTGAGGGCGAGCATGTTGGTCTTGCGGGCAATGGTCTCGATGGTCGAGGAGACGGTCTGGACCTGGTTCATCGCAGAAGCGAAGCCCGCCATCCGCTCGCCCAGCTGCACGATAAGTTCCGTCAGGCCCTTGAAGCCTTCAATCGTGCCGTCAATCGCCTCGCGGCCCGCTTCGAGCTTGGCCTTGGCCTGTTCGGAAAGAAGGCGCGCTTCATCGGTTGAATCGCTGACGCGAGCCTGGTCGCCCATCAGGCGCGTCGTGACTTCCTCGAGCTGGTCGAGCACCTTCATGTGCTCGCCGATGCGTTCCGAGACGCCCTTTACGTAGCCGGCGACGTCACTGCATTCCATCGACAGCGAGCCGCAATCGCGCGCGACCGCACGGATGGCGTTTTCGGTGACTTGTTCGATACCCTGCGTGGCCAACGGCGCGCTCCCACCCGAAGAATTGGGAGTGGGATAGCCGTCAATCTGCTACTTCTTCGTTAACCACGTCGACCGGGCGGCTCAGTTGCCGTGCGTCATGCCCTTCTTGCCCTGCATTTCCTCCCAATCCGCTTTCATCGCATCGGATTGCTTGGCCCACTCGGTAGGGGTCAAGCACGTCCGCTCATAGCTTGCGAGAGATCCCGTCTTCAGCGTCTTCTTGCAGACCACCTTCTCAGGGACCCCCGTGACGACGATCGGGTTGGCGGAGGCGAGCACCACTTTGCCGTCCGGAAGCTTCCAGTCGATGACGCCGTCAGACGTCTTGGTTTGCGACGGCCCCAGGTTCGGATCGGGTTTGAACACAGCATTCAGCGTGACGAGCTTACAGGTTTCGTCATCGAGGAGCGGATGCCCGCTGCTCTTCGTGACCTGGCACCCGACCACGTCGCCCTTGTTGTCGAGCGTGACTTTGAAACCGACCGGGCCCTCTTCATGAGCCTGGACCGCGCGCTTCGGATACAGCTTCAGGAAGACGTCCCAGTTAGACGCATTCTGGGCCCTTTGCTGAGCGGCGGTTTGCGCGAGCGCAGGTGCCGCGAAAAGGAGGCTGGCAGTGAACATCAGATCACAAACGCGCATCTCACTCTCCGTCCAAATGCATATTCGTCAAAGATTCTGTCATCCAGTCGGCGCCTGGGCAATAACTATTGGCAGCCAGCTGTGCCATTTGACGCAATCCTGCCATCCGCGACCGATAAACTTCCTGTATCCGCGCCGCCGAACGAGATGCATCTGGAAGAGCCCTTGCGGCCCTGAAGCTCGTCCCATGATTGCTTTTGTTCGTCGGACTGCTTCGCCCATTCAGTCGGAGTCATGCAGGTACGTTCAAAGGCAGCGAGTGTCCCCACTCGCACGGTTTTCTTGCAGACCACTCCTTCGGGCACTCCCGTGACGACGATCGGGGTTTGAGTGTTGCCGCCCAGCTTCGTTGGTTCAGCCGCCTTCGCCCAGTCGGGTAAACGCCACGTGATCAGACCCTGGTGAGTTCGCGTCTGCGAGGCACTCACATTGGGATCGGGATTGAACTGCGCGTTGAGGGTGACGACCTTGCACGTCTCTTGGTCGAGCATCGGATGGCCGCTGCTCTTCGTCACCTGGCAAGCCGTGACATCACCCTTGCTGTCGAGCGTGACCGTGAAGCCGACGTCGCCTTCCTCGCGAGCGGCGATCGCGCGGGGAGGATAGAGCTTCTGGAAAATATCCCAGTTGACCGCGTTGCGCGTCTGCTCAGGGGTCTGCGCGACCGCCGGCGTAGCCATGATAATCAAAAGTGAAATAGATCGCATCTCACTCTCCGGCAGTCCTCAATTCAGATGAGGCTACGGACTAACAGTTCGTTCCACCCGATACGTATGGGCTACCAGTATTCCCATTGGAGGGTGTCATCCCGCCCGGGCCGGCATCAGGGGTCGAATTCGCTTGCGCGCCGCACCCGTGACTGCTGCCGTGAGCGCCCTGGACTTCGGCCCACGGCTGTTTGGAATCCTGAGACTGCTTCGCCCATTCACTCGGCGTCATGCAGGTACGTTCGAAGCCCGCAAGACTTCCGACGCGGATGTTCTTCCTACAGACCTGAGGCTCCGGTTTTGCTGCAGTGGCAACTGTTGGCGAAAGGTTGATTGGCGCTGGGGTATGTCCCGGCAGGGTCCAATTCACCACGCCCTCGGTCGTCTTCAGGAGGTAGCCGTTAGCATCTCGCGACTGACTAAACACAGCATGTTGGACGATCAGGTCACACGTTTCCTGGTCAAGTAACGGATGGCCGCTTCCATGTGTCACCTGGCAACTCACGGGATGAGCGTCCTTGTCGAGAGTGACAGTGAAGAAGACCGGCCCCTCCTCACCAGCAGCGAGGGCTCGCGGCGGATAGTTCTGGAAGACGATCTCGCTGAGCTGACGATCGCGCCCAGCCTTTGACCCCTCCGCGGCGACCGCAGCCTGCGCGATCAGAAGCGCAGCCGAAAATAGCGAGAAGCCTTTGCGCATGACCTGCCTCCTGCTGAAGCGCGCTTTCTACTCCTTTGTAGACAAAGCTACGACCGTTTTCAGTAATGCAGGTAAGAGCGTCGCTCTTCTTCCCAGGCGCGCTCATCCGGAATGGTCAGCCCATCGAGATCGCCTGGCTCCACGTTCGGATCATCGACCCACTCGCGAAGCAGCGGCGAGCCGTTGATGACGTCGATCGCCAGCTTGTCGAACACATATTCATACGGGAAATCGCGCCACAAAGGATAATCGGGATAGAGGCGGCGGAGCGCCTTGAAGGCGAGCGACTGGAGCCGCCACGGCTTGAATGCCTCGTGGTCGTAGAACGAGCCTTCGGCGTGGATGAAGATGCCGCGGCACATCTCGCCCAAATGCTTGTGGAAAGTCGGTTGGAAAGTGACGTCGCGAAGCTTGCAACCGGCGAGCCACTCGGGCGCCAGCCGCTCCATCTCGGCCATGATCTTGAGGGGCTCGAGGTCGGGCGCGCCGAAGAGCTCGAGCGGGCGCGTGGTACCCCTGCCCTCGCTTAGCGTCGTCCCTTCGAGCATCACCGTGCCGGCATAGGCGCGGCCCATGTTCAGGTTGGCGGCATTGGGACTGGGGTTGATCCACACGCGCTCGGGCGGCCAACCGAACCCAGGAGCCGCGTCGGGTTGCCAGCCTTCCATCTCGATCACGCGATAATCGACATCGAGCTTGAAATGGTCGACGAACCATTTGCCGAGTTCGCCAAGGGTCAGCCCGTGGCGCATCGGGATTGGGCCGGCCCCGACGAAGCTTTCCGAGCCAGGCCGAAGCGTCAGGCCTTCAATTGGCCGTCCCGCCGGGTTCGGGCGATCCAGTACCCAGACGCTCTTGCGATGCTCGGCGGCGGCTTCGAGTACATACAGAAGCGTCGTGATGAAAGTGTAGATCCGGCACCCCAAGTCCTGGAGATCGATCAGGATCGTGTCGAAGGTGCCCATCGATTGACCCGTTGGCCGGCGAACCTCTCCGTAGAGGCTGAACACCGGAATCTGGTGCAAGGGATCGGTAAAGTCGTCGGACTCCACCATGTTGTCCTGTTTGTCACCTCTGAGGCCGTGCTGCGGACCGAAGGCGGCAGTGAGTTTCAGCCCAGCTGCGGCCAGTGCATCGACGCTGTGCGTAAGATCGCGAGTGACCGACGCGGGATGCGCGAGGATGGCGACGCGCTTGCCTTCAAGGGGACGACGAAGCTCCGGCTCCGCGAGAAGCCGGTCGATACCGAACAGGGTCATGCACTCGTGATTAGGGCAGGTGCGCGGCGAAGCAAGCGGCGTCGTGGAAGTCGGGCTTTTCGTCCTCGTTATGGGCGAGCGCCCAATAGGATTTCGTCCCGTCCTTCTCTTCGAGCACCGCTGAAATCCCGAGGTCCCAGACCTTTTTCGTCGGAAGCGCGATGGTCGCGCCGACCGCAAACCAGGTGAGATTGTCCTCGACGCGGATGTAGGGTGCTGCGGCCTCCGCGTCCGACTTGCCCTCGCGATGGCTGGCAAAGTCGTACGCGGCCCAATTGCCTGAAGGGGCGAAGTTCCATTCGCGATAGGCTTCCTCGCCCTTCATCCGAAGGAATGCTTCGAAGCAGGTCGTCTCCCACAAATCCTCGGCGCGAGCGGGGTCTTCAACCGGCTCGGGAATGACGAAGCGGCCGGGCGCAGCCCCGATGCAGAACCAGAGGCTGGCCGACGCCGTTGCGCCAAAGGCGCCCGAATATTCGGCATTCACCCAGACCTTGAATGGTTCGGATGGCGGCGTGTTCGGATGCGGCACAAGATTGAGCTGCATTGGGTGAGTGTAGCAGGAGGAGGTTAACGACGCTAAGCGCCCTTTTATGACTGCGTACAATTCTACTCTTTTGAAGCTCCTCGACGAGCGTGGATACATCCACCAGGTGACCGATGCCGCGGCGCTGGATGCGCTGGCGAGCAAGGAGGTGGTGAGCGCTTATGTTGGCTTCGACGCGACAGCGCCGAGCCTCCACGTCGGCAACCTTGTCTCGATCATGATGCTGCGCCGCCTCCAGCAGGCGGGGCACAAGCCGATCGTGCTGATGGGTGGCGGCACCACCAAGGTGGGAGACCCGAGTGGCAAGGACGAGAGCCGCAAGCTGCTGACCAGCGAGGTCATCGATTCCAATATCGCGAAGATCCGCCGCGTCTTCTCCGGCCTGTTGACCTTCGGCGACGGTCCGACCGACGCGATCATGGTCAACAATGCCGATTGGCTCGACAAACTGCAGTATATCGACCTGCTTCGCGACGTCGGACCGCATTTCACGATCAACCGGATGCTGACCTTCGACAGCGTGCGGCTGCGGCTGGACCGCGAGCAGCCGCTGACGTTCCTCGAGTTCAATTACATGATCCTCCAGGCCTACGACTTCCTGGAATTGTCGCGGCGCGCCGGCTGCCGCGCGCAGTTCGGCGGGTCGGACCAGTGGGGCAACATCGTCAACGGCATGGAGCTTGCGCGCCGGATCGACGGGACCGAGCTGTTTGGCGTCACGACGCCACTCATCACCACCGCCGATGGCGCGAAGATGGGCAAGACCGCGCAGGGCGCCGTGTGGCTCGATGGCGAGATGCTGAGTCCCTACGATTACTGGCAGTTCTGGCGAAACGCGCAGGATGCCGACGTCGGCAAGTTCCTGCGGCTTTTCACCGATGTGTCACTCGACGAGATCAAGCGGCTGGAAGCGCTGCCGGGTGCCGAGATCAATCACGCTAAGATCGTGCTGGCGACCGAAGCAACAGCGATGCTGCATGGCCGCGATGCTGCAACGGCAGCCGAGGCGACGGCGCGGGAGACGTTTGCAGGCGGCGGCGCTGGCGAAAAGCTGCCGACCCTGTCGCTCGGCGACGGCATGAACATCACGCACGCACTGACCGCGATCGGCTTCACGGGGTCGAATGGCGAAGCGAAACGCAAGATCGCCGAGGGGGCCGTTCGACTCGACGACGTCACGGTCAATGATCCCGCCCTGCTGCTAACCCCCAGTGACGAGCCGCTGAAGCTCAGCCTCGGCAAGAAACGCCACGGACTGCTGGTCCGCTAGCCGGAGCGGATCAGTCCGATGGCCTGGTCACGTTCGAACAGATAGAGGCAGATCCGCGCTGCCTGCCCCCTTGGGCCGGACAAGCCGCCGTCGCGGTCGAGCAGAAGCTGGGCATCACTCTGGGCGATCGGAACTAGAGTCGCGACATCTTCGGGCGTCGCAACGCGAAACGCCTCCTCACCAGACTGCCGCGTGCCGAGGATTTCGCCAGGCCCGCGTAGGCGGAGGTCCTCTTCGGCAATGCGGAAGCCGTCGTTAGTTTCGCGCATCAGCGAGAGGCGCGCGCGCCCGACCTCAGTCAGGTTCTGGCCGCGTATCAGCAGGCACGTGCTTTTGCCCGAGCCCCGACCGACACGGCCGCGCAACTGGTGAAGCTGGGCTAGACCGAAGCGCTCGGCGCCCTCGACGATCATCAAGGTGGCGTTCGGCACGTCGACCCCGACCTCGATCACGGTCGTCGCGACCAGCACCGCCAGCGCACCCGAGGCGAAGCGGGCCATGACCGCGTCTTTCTCGAGCCCTTTCATGCGGCCGTGGACGAGCCCCACCTTGTCGTCCCCAAACCGATGCTTGAGGATTCGTGCGCGTTCCTCGGCGGCGGCCGCGTCGGATTTCTCGCTTTCCTCGACCAGCGGACAGACCCAATAGGATTGGCCGCCGCTTGAAAGATGGCGCGCGAGGCCATCCACCACTTCAGACAGTCGTTCTTCGCTGATGACTCGGGTTTCGACCGGCGTTCGGCCAGGCGGCATTTCGTCGATCCGGCTGACATCCATCTCGCCATATTGGGTCAGCGTCAGCGTGCGCGGAATCGGAGTTGCTGTCATCACCAGCAGGTGCGGCGGGTGCTCGGCCTTAGAGGTCAGCAGCAGTCGCTGTGAGACCCCGAAGCGATGTTGCTCGTCGATCACGGCGAGGCCCAACTTTTTATACGCGACCTTCTCCTGGAAGATGGCATGGGTGCCGACAAGAATGTCGATCGACCCGTCGGCAAGGCCCATGAGAACGCTGTCGCGCGCCTTGCCCTTCTCACGGCCGGTGAGGATGGCGACCCGAACGCCGATGCTATCGAGCTGGCCTAGCAGGGTTGCGTGGTGCTGGCGGGCCAGGATTTCGGTCGGCGCAAGCAAGGCCGCCTGCGCGCCGGACTCGATGGCGCCCAGCATGGCCATCACCGCGACCAAGGTCTTGCCTGACCCTACGTCGCCCTGCAGCAGACGCAGCATCGGCGCGGATTGCGCCATGTCGCCGCGGATCTCCTCGATCACGCGCCGCTGGGCACCGGTGAGCTGGTACGGAAGTTGAAGCTTGTCGACCAGTGCGCCCGTGCCGGGCAGCGGCGCGGTCCGGTGACGCCGCTGCGACTGGCGCAGCAGCAGCAGCGCCAACTGATTGGCGAACACCTCATCATAGGCAAGCCGCGTCCGCGCCGCTCCGGCGCCGGGTTCGCGATGGACAATCGCCAGCGACGGCCGCCAAGCGCCCCACGATTCGCGAGAGGCCAGGCCGGGCTCGATCCATTCGGGAAGCTCCGGCGCCCGCTCCAACGCCTCGCGCGCCAGCTCACCGAGCCGGCGGTTCGTCAGTCCTTCGGTCAGCGGATAGACCGGCTCGCGGATCGCCGGCTGCGGCCCCTTCCCCGGCTCGCTGACTTCGGGATGGATGATCTGCCACTCGTCGCCATAGGCTTCGAGCTTGCCGGAGACCGTCCGCACCTGGCCGATCGGCAGACTCCGCTTCGCCCAGCCGGGATTGTTGAAATAGATGAGGCTAATGCTGTTGCCGTCGCCGTCCGACGCGAAGATGCGCGTCGGGCCCCTGCCCCGGCTCTCGCGCGTCTCAAAGGGCTTCAGGTCGAGGATGACATTGCGGC